>R22__coassemble_6523_pt1 | contig 3676 bp, 3 predicted proteins | sample R22__metabat2_low_PE_056 | metagenome-assembled genome bin R22 | reverse complement strand
ACTTGGCCTGCCAGTTGATCTGCCAGAGCAACTCCGCCGTGATGGTGGTCTGCATGACGACCTTGGTCGATGCCACCCTGCGCAGATGCAGCAATGGCTCGATCGTGCAGCCGCCCAGGATGAGCAGTGCTACAATAGCCGTTATGCAGTTTCTATATTTCATCTTCTTTTTCTCATCAACAGATCGTAACCTATTGAAAAATAAAGTCTTGTAGGGCCGAACCAGAGGAGGCGTTTACCGCGCTCACGGAAATCTTCCGGTTTGCCGGCGTAGTCGTAGTAGTACCAGCCAGTAGCTTCATTGCCCCACACGTAAGGGTCGTACTGGCTCCAGAAAACTCCTGCAGCCAAACCAGTGTCGAAGTAGAAACGACTGTTGCCAAAATACTTCTTATAACCAATTCCAAGCGAGCCTCCAAGGCCTTCTCCTTCCCATCCTTTATCGTCCCAGCCGATGCCATACTGCACTGCGTTCACGTTGCCGAAAAGGTAGGCTCCTTTATATAGATGCAAATCCGGGTTGAAATAACGCCTCACCCATAGGGTGATGTTGTTGATTTGCATGAAATCGTGGGTGTCCCAGTGCCGCCACATGGGCCATTCTACGTCTGCGCCTATGGTCCAGTGGCCGCGGCTGGGATAGTACTCGAGGCTGAGGCTGGGTATGGATGTGAATCCGTAGTGGGGTATGTAGGTGGCGTCGTAGAGGAGGTTGGTGGACACGCCGAGGAGCGGCACACGGTTGTGGCGCTTAACTGGTTTGCTATCAGGCAGTTGGGCACTTTCCTTCTGTAGGGAATCAGGTGGGAGCGTTTGGGTTAAAGTGCTGTCAATCAACGGCTTGGCTGCCACGGTGTCGGCGGGGGCCTTCGCTTCGGTAGATTCCTTCGCTTCGCTCGGAATGACAGAGGGGGCGGCAGGTTCCTTCGCTTCGCTCGGAATGACAGAAGAAGCGGTGGTGTCGCGAACGACCACTATCACGATGGCGCCGCAACGGATGTAGCGGTAGTGATAGCGGAGGAGGTACAGCCAGAGGTCGCCTACTTTGGGATCGGTGCCCAGAGTCTTGGACAGGCGGTACTTGCGGCTGTCGAGCGAGATGGTGTTGTCGTCCAGGATGCGGAGGATCTTCTCGCGAGAGGCATCAGAAATCTTCTTGTCATTTGCCACCCTCTCCCTGAGCTTGGCCCAGGACTCGCCTGCGGAACGAAGCATGAACTTTCCACGAGTTTCCGGGAAGCGTTTCAGAAGAAGCCATTTCAACTCAGCCGCACGTTGCTTGCACAATTCGTTGTTGTGGTAAATCGCCCCTTCCGGTGAAGCATAAGTCTCTATGATAATCTGCTCGATCATCGTAGTTTCGAGCGAGTCAACAAAACCGAACAGTTCCTTCTCGACAGATTCGTTCTCGAGATAGGTTTTGTCATAATGGGGATTGTCCCACCTGAAGCAAAGCGGGAATTCGCGCGAAACAACTGTCTGGGCTTGCGCCAAACCGACAGCGGAGAATGCGAATAATAAAGCCATTATGTAATTGCGCAGTTTCATTGCAATTTACAAAGATAGCTTAATATTCTGCGAATATTACCCCCTTGAACCGTGAAAAATGGCCATTTTTTTATAAAAAAAGGCCAAAAGTATCGAAATATAAAGAAATGTATCAGAATCTCATCTGAGATACTTGCGGAAGAAGTTCCAGACCTCACTGCAGGTATCCATGTCCGAGAGGCCCCAACTGTGCTTTCCACCCCGGATTTCATAGAGTCGGACCTCGCATTCCGGGCCTCCTTTCCAGGCCTGAACACCACCCGTCCATCGGTGAAGAACCACCGTTCTGGACCCCTCTTTTAGGGGCGGAAGATACTCATGGATAAGATACTTGCAAGCATCGATTTTCACCATCTTATCCACCGCATCGGGCACGGCGATATAAGCTCCCCAGCCACCGGAATTGGAGAGGTCTCCCTCCCACATCGAAGTCTTGTCGGCAGTGCCGTGAACCTCCATGAAAGGCACCGGCTCCTTCAAAGGAAAACTCTCGTCTATCCACTTCATGGTAAGCCCGGCTATGGACGCAATAGCATTGAAAACACCGGGATGGGTGCGTGCTATCATGTAGCACATCTCTCCCCCGTTCGACATTCCCGTAAAAAACTTGTTATCAGCATTCAGGCCGTGCCTGCGGCACAGTTCGTCAGCCAGCCAGCAGAGGAATGCGTCGTCATCTTCCCTCATGCCTTTCTGTTTGGGGTATCCTGCATACCATCCGGTCTTGCCCTGAGGGGCCTTGAGCCCCTGCGGGATGCAAAGCGCAAAACCCTCGCGCTCAGCCACTTCCAGCATCTCCGGGCGATATCCTTCCGCCTTTCCACCGTAGCCGTGAGTCATCAGAACCAGCGGTTTCTGCGGCAGCAGTTTCTCCGGAATATAAATATAGTGGTAGCGGGTCTGCCCCTCGAACTGCACGCTGTCCAGAACAGCGCGAGCTGCGGCGCCATCAGAAGCGGAAGCAGTCCACGACACGCATGCCAAGGCGATTCCGACCAGCAAAAGAGACAATCTTTTCATACGAAAAAGTTTTATCTACCCAAATATAGTGTTTATTTGCGAATCGGCGGATTATTTAGTAAATTCGCCTAATCATTCTAAAACTACTATGAGCCAACTGCACGTTATCGATCATCCCATGATTCAGCACAAGCTGACCATCATGCGCAAAAAGGAAACCGGATCCAAGGATTTCCGTGAACTTCTCAAAGAAATCGCCCTCCTGATGGGCTACGAGGTCACCCGGGACCTCCCGTTGGAAGATATTGACATCGAAACTCCCATCTGCAAGATGACGGCCAAAGAGATCGCCGGCCGCAAGATGGCCATCGTTCCCATCCTGCGCGCAGGTCTGGGAATGGTCGAGGGCCTGCAGACGCTCGTGCCCGTGGCAAAGGTCGGCCACATCGGCCTCTACCGCAACGAAGAAACCCATGAGCCAGTCGAGTACTACTGCAAACTTCCGGAAGATATCGACGACCGCCTTGTCATAGTCACCGACCCCATGCTCGCCACCGGCGGCAGCGCATCCGACGCCATCACCATGATCAAGAAGCGCGGCTGCCACAACATCCGCCTGATGTGCCTCGTGGCCGTCCCTGAGGGCATAAAAAAGGTTCAGGAGACGCATCCCGACGTAGATATCTACGTGGCTGCCGTAGACGACCACCTCAACGAGAACGCATACATCGTTCCCGGTCTGGGCGACGCCGGAGACCGCATTTTCGGCACGAAGTAAGATTATTCTACCGAGAAACTCACGGATGCCGTGCTGCCGTCCTGATCTACAACGGTAAGCGTATGCCGTCCCGGAGCGGGCGCGAGCAGCATCTCGTGACGGAAGGTAGTTTCCCCAACATAAGTATTGTCCAGATGCCACCACAGCGTGGCATCTGTTTTATGATGCGCTGCGCGGAAGACCACCCCTTCCACCTTGCCTGACAGCTGACGCGGCAACGACAGCACCGCTCCGCTCTGGGGATAGATAAACTGCACTGCAGCATCGCCGGAGGCCTTTCTGGCCCCGGTATACTCGGGATGATTCGGCCGGTAGTACCACTCCATCGCCGGCGGCAGCACGAACTCGCCGCTGTTGTGGTAGTGGCAGGGTTCGCTGTCGATGCCGGCC
>R22__coassemble_4511_pt1 | contig 4898 bp, 5 predicted proteins | sample R22__metabat2_low_PE_056 | metagenome-assembled genome bin R22 | reverse complement strand
ATCGGTTCCCTCACCGAGACCCTCGACGCCATCGAGATGGCACACCGCAACGGCTACACCACCGTCACTTCTCACCGCTCCGGCGAGACCGAAGACACCACCATCGCCGACATCGCAGTTGCTACCAACAGCGGCCAGATCAAGACCGGCTCCCTCAGCCGCACCGACCGCATCTGCAAGTACAACCGCCTGATGAAGATCGAGATGGAACTCGGCGACACCGCCGCCTACGGTTACAAGAAGATCAAGTAAGACTTCCTTTTAGTGCCGCATCGGGCACTTCCCTTGGGTACCTGTAGAGAAAAACCGCATTTTCTCTACAGGTGCCCCCTTTTTACCCCTTACCGGTAGAGGTTTTCCAGCCAAACCTTTACGGGTCGGCCATTTTTCGACTTACCTGTAGAGAAAATGGCAGAAAAACTCTATAGGTGTTTCCAATTTTTGAGTTATTTTTGCATAGACGCTGACAATATGGTTAAGCCATTTCACATTTATATTCTGGTTGTAAGCCTGCTGTGCTTTTTTCAGCAGACGGCAAGTGCGGATAATCGACACGCCCCGGGATTGAATCTTGTTAACGACAAGCTTTATCTGGATGGTGTCAAGTTGAAAGATTCCCAGCGGTCAATCCTTTTTTCCAACATTGATGGAGTAGATTACAATTACAAATGGCAGAAAGCGGATAATCTGACAATCATCGGTGATAATATCTGTATGATCGGTGGGATATCGTTTGCCGGTGCGTTCTTTTGTGGCCTGTATTCTGTTATTGGCAGTGGGATGGAATGGTCGTTATTTCTATTTTTACCTGATACAAGGGAAGATATGGGCAAAGACGTTCAGTCTACATTAATTATAGGTAGAGGATTGTTGATAACAGCCGGGTGCTTCATATGTATCGGTCTTCCAATAAAGGGAATTGGTACAAAGAAAAAACTTGACCTTTGCGATTTATACAACAATGCCGCAAGCCGCTATTCGCCGGAAGTAATCATAGGACCGACGAATAACGGGGTTGGAATTCGTTTGCTGTTTTAGTCTTATTGTGTCACAGTCACTTCCATCGTGGCAGATAAGCCGGAAGCTTCGGTGATGTTAACTACGCCTTTGCCTGCTTGCATGGCGATAATTTGGAATTTCTCCTTGGACCCTTCGAAAGGACAATGGATATCGAAAGCTGCCGTACCGTCCGGTTTATCAACATGGAAGCTGGGATCCGTGGCGTTTGAGGGAGAATAAACAATCTGAACCACCTTCCTTTCATTCACTTTCAAGGTCAACGGGCCAGACGGATTCAGGGTAAAACTCTCCACACTGACCGGCACGAAAGGAGCCTCTTTCCAGGAAACAATAACTTTTGTGTCATCTGAACCATCCTTTAGGGTAATGCGCACCTTGCCTCCGTAAGTGTGGTCCGTCGGCCTGTTTCCTACACCAATGATGTTCAGAATGAGCGAATCACCCGCCTCACCGGATTCGGGTTCCACACGCATCCATTGCGGCTCATCGGGATTGTTAAATTCAGGCTTGGCCGTCCATGCACCGGGAGCGTTGAACATTACCGATGCGCGGCCCTCGTCGCCAAGTTCGACGCCAGCTTTCACATCTAAACCCAGAAGCTCGATCTTTGCCGAACCTAAGCCAAATCCTTCGCACGCGACGAGCATGGACAAAGCCGAAATGGCTATCAACAAGTATTTGATTCTCATAGTATTAGTTGTTTATGACAGTGATTTTAATTTCAGCCATGGGACTCGCAGAACCTTTTGGGTCAGCAGTCGCCCAAACGGCGAGAGTCGTCGGGCCGCCCGCTTTCAGACCTTTGACAGATGCGCTGTGCCCGTTTTTGCTGGGAGTGACATCGTAAAGATCTTCCCCGCCGTGTTTATACCAGGTCATCTGCAATTCCGTATTTGCATAGTCCGGGGTATAGGTTGTATTGATGGTTTTGGTTTCTCCAACTTTCAATTCCATACTCCCGGACGGATTGGTCTTGATGGTTTCTATGAAGACATGAGTTATGTCCTGCATGACATCAAAGCGATCCCCCGGCATACTGTTGTCCAGCAGGGAAACCTTAACATGGGCTCCTCTGGTTTTATCGGAAAGATTCGGCTTGGTGGCAGTAAGCACTATGCGGTTCTCTTCGCCGGCAGGGCCGGAAACAGGAGAGATCTCCAGCCAGTCCGACGCATCGGGCGATTCGACAAGTTCAGCCTTCCATTCTCCTTCTGCTTTGAAAACCGTAGTATGAGGCTCACCTACCTGGACTCCGACATTCTCCGCCGAACCGTCCAGGAACTTGATGCCTTTCTGTTCATTGCCTGCTTCATCGCAGGAAATGATTGCAAAAATGCTTAACAATACTATGATACTATTACCAAAGGCTTTCATAACTGCTTAATTATTAGTTAGTTTTGTGTTATTTCTCCGAAAGATAGGTAAATTATTTCAATTTTATTAACTTTAAGGTCGCAAACGCTTAAAAACTATGACCTTTACAATGATCATCGAGTTGCTGATCGTGCTGGCGGCCCTATATGTGGGCTCCCGCTACGGCAGCCTCGCGCTTGGGGCCATCTCAGGCATCGGCCTCGCCATCCTCGTATTCGGATTCGGGCTCAAGCCCGGCACTCCTCCCACGGACGTCATCTACATAATCATCGCTGCGGTCACCTGCGCGGGCACCTTGCAGGCCTCGGGCGGTATGGACTGGATGATACAGGTGGCGGAGCGCCTGCTCCGGAAGCATCCCGAGCATATCACCTTCCTGGCGCCTCTGGTGACCTTCTTCCTCACGGTGCTGGTGGGTACCGGGCATGTGGTATATACGATTATGCCCATCATCTGCGACATCGCTCTCAAGAAGGGGATACGCCCGGAACGCCCCTGCGGAGTGGCCTCGGTGGCATCCCAGGTGGGTATCACCTGCTCGCCCATAGCGGCGGCCGTGGTTGCGTTCGTTACAATTTCGAATGCCAACGGATACATGGTTTCGATTCCTCAGGTGCTGATGGTCACCATCCCCGCCTGCCTGATCGGGCTTCTGTGCGCGGCTGCCGCCTCCTACAGGCGCGGCAAGGATCTCGACAAAGACCCCGCCTTCCAGGCACGCCTGAAGGACCCCGAGACCTATAATTACATGTACGGCAACTCCGCCACCACCCTCGACAAGACCATCACCCGCGAAGCCAAGGCCTCCGTGTTCATCTTCCTGGGCGCCCTGCTCATCATCGTGTGCTTCGCATTCATGCAGATGATACACGTGGGAGAGGAGACCCTGGCCCAGCACCTGAACATCCCCAAGATGAACCTGGTGATTCAGATAATAATGCTGATGGCCGCCGCCTGCAACATCATGTTCTGCAAGGCGCAGCCCAAGAAGGCCGTGGCCGGCGCGGTATGGCAGAGCGGCATGGTGGCCGTCGTCGCCATCTACGGAATCGCCTGGCTGGCAGATACTTACTTCGCAAACTACATGGAGGAGATGAAGGCCATGCTGGGAGGCATAGTGGAAAGCGCCCCATGGGCGATCGCGTTCGTATTCTTCCTGGTTTCGGTGCTGATCAACTCCCAGGGCGCAGTGGTGGTGGCAATGCTGCCGTTGGCCTACTCCCTCGGAATCGCAGGGCCGGTGCTTCTCGGAGTAATGCCGAGCGTGTACGGATATTTCTTTATTCCGAATTACCCTTCCGATATTGCCACAGTTAACTTCGACCGTTCCGGCACCACCGTGATAGGCAAGTACCTGCTGAACCACTCATTCATGATGCCGGGGCTGATCAGCACGATTGTGGCGACGGTCGTGGGCTATCTTATCTGCAACGTCTTCTTTGCCAGCTACTTTGCAGGATTCGCAGCGTGAACCTGATATTCGACTTCGGCGGAGTCCTGATCGATTGGGACCCGCATCATCTTTATGACCCGTATTTCGGAGACAGGGCCAGGACAGACTGGTTCCTGCAGAACATATGCACGATGGACTGGAACCTGCAGATGGACGGCGGCAAGCCTTTCGCCCAGGGCGTTGCCGAGCTTACCGCGCGATTCCCGGAGTGGGCCCGGGAGATAAAGATGTTCCATCGCGACTGGATAAAGATGATAGGCGGGCCAATCCCCGGGATGTATGAACTGCTGCTTGAGTTCAAAGCTGCCGGCCATCGACTGTTTGGCCTAAGTAACTGGTCTACAGAGACTTTCCCGCTGATCAAAGATGATTTTCCGGCTTTGCGCCTGCTGGAAGGAATGGTTGTTTCCGGCTATGAAGGCATCACCAAACCCCAGCCCGAAATCTATCAATTGCTGCTGGACAGGTATTCCCTTAAGGCCTCGGACTCCGTGTTCATCGACGACAACCCCGCCAACGCCGCCGGTGCCGAAGCCGTCGGCATCCGCGGTATCCGCTTCACCTCCTGCGAGGACCTTCGCGCCGACCTGCAGGCGCGCTCCTAGCAGCTTGCAGCACTTAAATGATTGATTATCAGTAGATTCCCGGAAAGAGAATCAGTCATTTTCGCCGATTCTCTTTCCGGCAACCGCTTGACTTCCAACGACTTAGCTGCTGCATGGCTTTGGAAGATATTCGGAGCGAAGCGACTGGCTCCCCTTCCAAGGCACGCCCCAGCGTGCCCGGCGGTGCGGGTATTTTGCAAGCGCAAAATACGGGAGCAAGGAGCCGCAGGGTACTTTAGGGGCAGAGCCCCTGAACAAAAAGGTAGGCGCCGTTCTTTGTTTTGGGCCCAAAGGGCACAAAAAAAGATAGCCGGGCGATTTTCATCGCTCGGCTATCCGAAGAACGGCGGCTACCTACTCTCCCAACTGGTCGGTCAGTACCATCGGCGTAAGTGCGTTTAACTTCTCTGTTCGGAATGGATAGAGGTGGGTCCACACTGCTAAAA
>R22__coassemble_3867_pt1 | contig 5528 bp, 5 predicted proteins | sample R22__metabat2_low_PE_056 | metagenome-assembled genome bin R22 | reverse complement strand
CAGAACATGAGGCTGTTGCCGATGAAGAAAGCGACGACCGTTGTCCAAAGGCCCACCTTGCCGCTCTTTGCAAAACGTGTGAAGTTCGGTGTGGCCGTGCCGCCTGAAACGAAGCTTCCTACCACGAGACCTGCACCGGCGATGATGCCGAGGCTCTTGGTGCCCTGGTTGAACTGTTCCACAAGTCCGAGGTCACCCTTGTTGACTGCCATGATCATGGCCACTGTGCCGAGGATAGCAACTGCAGGAACTGCAATGTAGCTGATGATGGTCAGGCTCTTGATTCCGTAATATGCACTTCCGGTCATGAGGATACCTGCAATCAGCACGAGCAGATAACCCTGCCAGGGCATGTGGTCGGGAGTAACTTCAAGTCCGAGGAGTTCCTTGGCCACGGGAATTGCGAACATCGCAAGACCTACGCCGAACCAGCCGATCTGGGTAAAGCTGATCATGGCGCTGGGAAGCCAGCTGCCCTTCTGGCCGAAGCTGCGGCGGGCAAGCATGTCGAGAGAAAGGCCGCTTTCCGCACCGATCCAGCCGAGTGCGCCGGTGTAAGCTGCCAGAATGAGACCGCCGAGAAGCAGTGCCCATACGAATCCGCTGAAATTCAAGCCTGCGGCGAGATTCTGTCCCACCCACATACTTGCGCTGAAGAAGGTGAAGCCAAGCATCACCATGAACATACTAAGGGTGCTTTTGCGCCCTGCCCGGTCTACCGCCTTGGAGGTGTAGTCCACGTCGAACTTTTGTTTACTCATAATTTTTGGATATAAAGGTAATTTCTTTGATTCTGCGTTCGGCTATTTCCCTGAGCGAGAGTTCCCCGGCCTTGCGGCAAAGTTCCTGCTCCTGCTCCCAGAGCTCGCGGAGGCCTTCCTGAGGCAGGGTGCCCAGGCTGGTGACCAGCAGCCATACCGCATAGTCCAGAGGACCGTCGTACCCGAGTTTCTCGGCCACCAGGGCCTTCATGTCTATCTGGTCCACCCTTTCCAGGATGCCGTTCCAGTACTCGAACACCTCTTCGAAGTGCACAGGAATCTCGTAGCGCCTGGCGCCACCGTCATAGATTATGCATTTCTCGAACAGGGCGTCCTGATGCTCGATGATGTATCGGCGGAATTCGGGCGACACTATACCGTCGTTCCATCCGAAATCGATGTCCGGCACGTTGATGCCGCTCACGCCCTTATCCTTGTAGACGGAGAAGATGCCCTCGTAGAAGAAGCACTCGAATCCCTCGAATTCAGGGAAGTAGGCGCTGATGCGCTCGGCCATCCTTTCCATAAGGGGAATCGCACGCGTGCCGCCTATGGTAAAGAAGATAATCTTCTTGATGCTACCGCCCTTACGGCGGAAGCGGTCTACCACCTGGTCGAGGCACATGCGGAGGGTGTCGCCGGTGGCTACGATGTCACCGATCACCAGGGTACGGTCCCGCGTGATGCGGAGTTTCTCGTACTTGATGTCGAGCCCGGTGATGACGTGTTCCTCTATTATGCGCTCGCAGGAGAGGAAGTGGATGTCGCGTACGCGTATGCCCACCTTATGGCAAGCCTCCTCCACCGGATAGTTGAGACCGCCGCGGAGGATGGTGAGTATATCGACGTCGCCCTCCGAACCAGAAGGGAAGAGGTAACGGAGGGCGGCGACAGTTTCGGGGAGCATTGCTGAGTAGGAATCGAAGCCAACGACTTCGGGGAAAGCCATCAGGCGACGGGTCCCTGCCCCACTGATAATGAAGTATCTGTTGCTGAACTGCGGAGCGTGCAGTTCGTATATACTTGTGTCTTCTTGCAAACCAACATACTGAAGGCTTGCATTACGTAGCGTTGTGGACATAAAAAATCCCGATTAGAGCCAATCGGGATACAAATATAATTCAATAATAATTATGCCGCAAGAAAAAGGACGAAAGTTATCCACATTTTTTCAACTAATCCGAAAAACGAAGGCGCAACGTAAGAAATTACAGCAATCCAGCCAAATCCTTGGCGTCAAGTCCGTCGAAAAACTCCTGCACCCGGGCATCCTGAAGCGCGGCAAAGACAGCTGCTTTATCGTATCGAAGACCGTTAAGGCGGGCGGCCAGGCCTTCGGCAGGGAGATTTCCGAGGAAGTCTCCGCTGAAACGGACATCCTCCAGAAGACCGTGACGCACCGACCAGCATACCTCGACGGTGCCGCAGGCGAACTTTTGTGAGGCGCGGAACTGGGCCTCGGGCGATTTTCCGTATATCCAGTCCCAGGTGCGGAACTTTTCGCCTGCCATCCTGTCTATGGCTTCCTGCTTAGAGGCGTCCATCGGCACCTCGGTATCTGCACCGGCAAGAATTCTGTGCAGGGTATCTTTCAATGCCAGCACGTCGCAGAACTGCGGCAGATACTCGCGCAGGTTTGCGACCTTGCTCCGCACCGAGGCGATGCCGGATGCTGCCATCTTGCTCCCTGGAACGGACAGGACCTCTTGCAGTGTTTCCAGATCCACGTCGAACATCAGGGTGCCGTGCACCATCAGGCGGTCTTTCCACACGCGCTTGGCATATCCCGAGCACTTACGGCCGTCCACCATAATATCGTTGCGGCCCGACAACTCCGCCGGCACGCCCATCTGCCGGAGGGCATCCACCACCATATGGAGATACTCCGGATAATCGGCGTTCAGGTCGCGCGATTTACCTACTATAGTATAATTAAGATTCTGCAGATCATGATAGACAGCTCCCCCTCCCGTCACGCGCCTGGCGAGCGCTATCCCATGCTCCTGGAGATATGGCAGGTTCACCTCGGCATAGGCGCTCTGGTTAAGGCCGATGATCACGGACGGAGCATTGCGCCAGAGGTAAAATACAGGCTCGTCCAGAGGCAGGCTCTCGAGAGCGAACTCGTCGAAAGCCATGTTGCGGCATGCATCCGTGCAGTCGTTAACAAGATACCTCATTGCCAGCCGCAGAACTGTTTGATTGCAGGCACAATATACTGTTTCATCTCCGGAAACACCGGCTGGTGCTTCCCGGGGTAGGAAATGCCCGGTTTGCCATAGTGAAGGGCGAATTCCGGGCCCTGGCGCACAGTCTCGTCAGACTCGGCGAAGAAAGCCAGCGTCAGGTCTTTTTCTTCCTGGTCCAGCCCGTCGTATTCAGTCTTTTCCAGAAGTTCATATCCCCGGCACATCCCTTCGGTGATGAAGAACGACGTGGCACCGTCCTCACGGGGGCTGAGGTACTTCATTTCGGAAGGAAGTTCCCGGAGGAATGCCGCGATATGGAAGGTGGGATTCACGAGCGCCTTGCGCCATCCGCGGAGTTTCTGTGCCCAAAAGCCGCCAAGAGAGTGGCCGACTATCAGGTCCGGGCGGTAATCCTGGCATAGCGACTGCAAAAATGTCAGCGCCTTGTCAGGCTCCGGAGGCACGTCGGGCGAGAGCACCTCGGCCCCTTTCAAGAGGATGCGGAGCTGATCTGCCATCTTGTAGCGCCCGGACGATGCAAGTCCGTGAATAAAAAGGATTCGCTGGCCCATATATTGCAGTAAGAAAACCTATGAAATGTCGGGCAAATTTACTAAATTTGCGTCGCTTTTTGGTTAGAAATCTATCATTTACTTAATAACTATGGTTAATTACAAAGATCTTGGCCTTGTGAACACTCGTGAGATGTTCAAGAAGGCCGTTGCCGGCGGTTACGCCATCCCCGCATTCAACTTCAACAACATGGAGCAGCTCCAGGCTATCATCCAGGCCTCCGCAGAGACCAAGAGCCCGGTCATCCTCCAGGTTTCCAAGGGTGCGCGCAACTATGCCAACCAGACCCTCCTCCGCTACATGGCAGAAGGCGCGGTAGAATATGCAAAGGAACTCGGCTGGGAGCATCCCCAGATCGTTCTCCATCTGGACCATGGCGATAGCTTCGAGCTCTGCAAGAGCTGCGTCGATATGGGCTTCAGCTCAGTGATGATCGATGCATCCTCCCTTCCTTACGAAGAGAACATCGCCCTCACCAAGAAGGTGGTCGAATATGCACACAAGTACGACGTGACCGTCGAGGCTGAACTCGGCGTTCTCGCAGGTGTGGAAGATGAGGTTTCCGCAGAGGAATCCCACTACACCCGTCCCGAAGAGGTCATCGACTTCGCAACCCGCAGCGGCTGCGACTCCCTCGCAATCTCCATCGGCACCAGCCACGGCGCATACAAGTTCAAGCCCGAGCAGTGCAAGCGCGATCCCAAGACCGGCCGTCTGGTTCCTCCGCCGCTTGCATTCAACGTCCTCCACGAGATTGAGAAGAAGCTCCCCGGCTTCCCCATCGTCCTCCACGGATCATCTTCCGTTCCTCAGGAATATGTGGATATCATCAACGCCCACGGCGGAAAGCTTCCCGATGCAGTCGGCATTCCCGAAGAGCAGCTCCGCGAGGCTTCCAAGAGCGCAGTCTGCAAGATTAACATCGACTCCGACAGCCGTCTTGCAATGACCGCAGCCATCCGCAAGGTATTCGATGAGAAACCCGGCGAATTCGACCCTCGCAAGTACCTCGGCCCCGCCCGCGACGAGATGAAGAAGCTCTACGTGCACAAGATCGTCAACGTTCTTGGCAGCAACGGAAAAGCCGAGTAAGCTAAGCTCCGTACAATCTGTCGTCCGCGAAAGACCAGAAACAGTCGTCGCTGACGATTACATGATCCAGAAGCCCTACGCCAAATGCCGAACAGGCCTTGCGCAGGGCTTCGGTGCGTTTTATATCATCATGCGAGGGCTTCGGGTCCCCGGAGGGATGATTGTGAACCAATAGAATAGATGTGGCACCGCGCTGCAGGCAAGCCTGCATCACCATACGGTTGTCGATGACCGTGGTGTCCATGCCGCCGGAAGACAGGCACTCTTTGCCCAACAGCCGGTTGTTCTTGTTCAGGAACAGCACCCACAACTCTTCGTGATCCATTCCCTTCATCGAGGGGATCATCAGTTCGTATACCCTTCGCGCCGTAGTGAGCGGTGTCTTGGAAACTCTCGCCTCCTCCTCCAGAAACCTCCTTCCAAGCTCGCATGCGGCCATCACCGAGCAGGCTTTTTCCGGCCCGATACCGGAAACGGCTTTCATATCCGCATAGCTCATAGAGAACAATTTGACCAGGCTTCCTTCTGCCAAAACCAACAGTCTGTTAGCCAGGTCCACTACCCCTATCTCCCGCGTGCCGCTTCGCAGCAGCACCGCCAGAAGTTCCGCCTCGCTCAGGGCGGCGGCCCCCTTTCCCAGCATCTTCTCCCGAGGACGCTCGGTCGCACAAATATCTTTCATCTTCATAGCTCCGGCAAGTAAACAAAAACCAGCGTAGAATGCAAGGAATTAAACGATTCACACGTTTAACTTATCATTGTTGATAACTTTGTGGAAAAAATTGTAAAAGAATGTAATAAAGTGGAAAATTTTTTCGTAACTTTGCACCATTGCGTATACGAATTATGGTCACTTTTATCGGAGAATATACTTCCAAGATCGACGACAAGGGGAGAATGGTCTTCCCTGCGC
>R22__coassemble_2979_pt1 | contig 6846 bp, 4 predicted proteins | sample R22__metabat2_low_PE_056 | metagenome-assembled genome bin R22 | reverse complement strand
AGGCCCCCGAAGGGCTGGCAGCGGGCGGATTCATCCACCTCATCAACTCCGGAGCCACCACCCTGGACGCCACTGGCGCAATGTCTGATTCCGAGGGCAAACCCACCATCAAGGAGCCCTGGAACATGACTGACGAGGATGTGAAGGCCTGCCTCAAGGCCACCAACTGGATGCCCGCAGACCGCGACTACTTCCGCGGAGGCGGCTACAGCGCACACTTCGTCACCCGCGGCGGCATGCCGATGACCATGATGCGCCTGAACCTCGTGGACGGCCTCGGCCCCGTGCTGCAGATAGCCGAAGGATGGACCGCCGAACTCCCGAAGGAGCAGCACGACATCCTCGACAAGCGCACCGATCCCACCTGGCCCACCACCTGGTTCGTGCCTCGCCTGGATCCCACCAAGGACTGCTTCAAGGATGTTTACAGCGTGATGAACAACTGGGGCGCCAACCACGGAGCCATCGCCTACGGCCACATCGGAGCAGACCTCATCACCCTTGCATCCATTCTGAGAATCCCCGTCTGCATGCACAACGTGCCGGAAAGCAAGATTTTCCGCCCTGCAGCATGGAACGCCTTCGGCATGGACAAGGAAGGCGCCGACTACCGTGCCTGCGCGAACTTCGGCCCTATTTACAAATAGCCGTCGTCTGATAAACGAAGAAAGCGCAGGCCGCAAGCCTGCGCTTTCTTATTATGTTCCAGCCGTTTAGAACTGATAGTTGATACCGATACCTATCCAAAGACCCGCATCCATGCCTTCGGTGAAGCACCTTGCGAAATCTGCGGATACGATAAAGTTCTGGTTCATGGCGATCTTCAGACCGGCACCGCCGCTGTAGACAAGCGTGTTGACCTTGGATGCATCGTAAATAGGATCGGTGGTCCCTGTCAAGAGATTGAATGCGGGATCGTAGATCTTACCGTTTGCATCGGCAATCTTGGCAAGAGCATCTGCTTTGTAAGGCCTGGTGATGATACCTGCATCGAAGAACGGATTCACAGCGATGTAGAAGTACTGGTTTGCGAGCGTGAACTTTACGAGCTTGATGCGCAGTTCGGTATTTGCCCAAGCCATACCCTCGGCAAGGATACGGTTCTCGCGGAGACCGCGGATGGTATTGCTGGAACCGAAGCCCTCGGAGATCATGTTACGCTGAACAAGCAGAGGGTTGTTCTGGACCATGAACAGAGGAGTCTCTCCCGCAATCGTGTGCTGCCATGCAAGGCGATATGCGAACACGGGATTACCTGCGGGGATGGGAACAGGGATGCTGATGTACTGACGGAAGTATGCGCAGGCCTTCAGGTATGGACTGCCGATAAAGTTTCCGTTCAGGTAGGCCTCAGCCCAGATACCCTTGTTAGGAGCCGCCTCGATGTCGCGGGTGTCGTAAACAAGTCCGGCATTGAACTCCAGTGAAAGGCCACCGTTCTTTTCCGCGTCGGTGAGAATTCCGGAATTAGCGAGGAAATTGTACAGAGTGGCATTGGTGTCATAAAACTGCTTGTTGCCGTTCACTTCCACACCCTTATCCTTCATTGCTCCGAGGTTCCATTTCCAGAAATTCACGCCGGCCGCCCAGTTGAGGTTGTCGGTGATGCGTCCCTGGAAATTGGCGAGGATGCGCAGCATCTCGCGGCTCATACCGTAATAGTTTACATTGTTGGTGGTAGCAGGAACATACATCTCCCTGTTGCCCCACACGTCATAGTTCTGCGTGGCAGCGGCACCGTTGAAGCCCCATAAGCTGTAAAGCGGGTCGGTCATATACGTGACAGACGCATTCACGCGCATGTTCGGAATGAGATATTTAGAGTCGTAAGCCAGATAAAGGCGCATACGGTGACTGTGAGTGAAGTATGATCCTTCCCAACTGATTTTATGCAGGGGATCCGGATAGGTTCCGCCGTCACCATAATAATATACATCTCCAAAAGCACCGGCCTGGAATCCGTTGTCAACCGAGTAAGTTGCGGTGGGGAGAACACCGAAGGACCAGCCCGTTTTCATCTCCTTCTCTTCCTGGGCATACAGCATTACGCCGGCGGCAAGGAGAGAAATCAGTGTAAATAAAATCTTTCTCATAAAATAGTTTAGTGATTATTAGTGGTCATTTTAGCGCTGACAAAGATAATGTATTTTTTTCACTATATTTGAGTTATGAAAAGAATATCCGCGCTTTTGCTTATCCTTTTCTTCGCTCTTCCGCTTAAGGCCCAGAAAGAAGAAATCACTAAGACCGGCCTTGGCGTAGGGCCTTTCCCGGCCCTGGCCTACGATGCCGACAAGGGCATGCAGATTGGCGGGGTGCTGATGCTCTTCGACTACGGCACTGGCGAGAACTACCCTGCCCTGGACTCGAAGTTCTACTCGGAGTTCTCCTACTTCACCAAGGGCTCCAAGATTATCCGGCTGCGCTACGACACATTCAAGCTGATCCCGGGAGTGCGCAACTGCACGAACTTCCAGGCGAACATCGACAAGGCCTACGACTTTTACGGTTTCAACGGCTACGAGACCTATTTCGATGCCGCCCAGGCCAGGCCCTTCTACCGTTACTCCCGCTATGAGTATCTCTTCAAATCCGACTTCATCGGCCGCCTTGCCGGGGCACTCAGCTGGGAGGCCGGCATCTACGCAAGTTACTATAAACTAGGCAGTATCGACTACGCCAGCATCAACAAAGGAAAACCAACCGCGCAACTGTTCCCGGAGGATATGCCCACTCTCTACGACGCCTACAAGGCCAGCGGGGTTATCTCCGCGAAGGATGCCGACGGCGGATTCTCTTCGGGAGTGCGCTTCGGGCTGGTGTACGACACCCGCAACAAGGAAGGCGCCCCTTCCCGCGGCATCTGGGCGGAAGGCCACGTGCTGCTGGCCCCCTTCAGCGAGACGCCCTTCTACCGCTATTCCTTCACCTGGAGGCACTATCTGCCCCTGATTCCGAACGACGTCCTCACCCTCGCCTATCGATTCAACTACGAGGGAACCTTCGGGCGGCAGGCCCCATTCTACGTGCTCCCCTACATGACTTTCATGGGCCAGCGGACGGACCTTGAAGGGATGGGAGGATATGAAACCACGCGAGGCATCATGCGCACCCGCCTGGTGGGGCTGGACATGGGCTGCGCCACCGCGGAACTGCGCTGGAGGTTCGCCAGCTTCGTACTCTGGAACCAGAACCTGGCCCTTGCCGCCAACGCCTTCACCGATGCCGCCAGGGTGTTCCGCGGGGTGGATATCAGCGCCCTGCCGTCCAGTTTAAAGGAGATCCTTCCGGCCGCTCCCGCCGATGTGCAGCTGCGCGGCACCATGGCCGAACGCGTTCATCAGTCCGCAGGCGCCGGCATCCGACTGATTGTCAACGAAAACCTGGTCGTCGCATGCGACCGGGGATACCCCCTTAACAAACAGGACGGGGACAGCCCCGCCCTGTATATCACTCTGGATTATTTGTTCTAGAGAAATTGCGGCAGCGAGCTTGCAAAAGTCCGGAATTATTTCCAACTTTGCCTAAACAATACTGAATTCCCGCAGTCCGTTTAAGAGGCTGCAAAGCGATAAAGGAGATCGTGCCTTTATCGCTTTTTTGCGTTTCAGGGGGTGAAGGGGTATATAAAAAGACTAAACCCGCATGTTTGATTGCTCAGGGACATACGGGGATTACAGTGCAAAGGTACAATTAATTTTTAAATAATCATTTATTTAATGCTATGACTACAGAACGTCAAAAAGCTGAAGAGATTCTTATCAGTAACATTCAACGGATTACCGGCTTGAGTGTAGAGGCAATAAAACAGATTGACTCATACGAAGAACTCGCAGACATTGCCGAGGCCAACTATGAATACTACAAGGAAGAAGCGAGCCGCGAGATTGCAGCAAAGATGCTGGCGAAAGGCATGAGTGTCGCCGATATTTCAGATATTACTGGACTGAACAAGGAGGAGATTGAAGGACTGAAGTAGTGTGTTCGGTATGTGTCTGGATTACAATGATTTATAGGCAGTTACATGGAATGGGCAGGTATCGGCCTGGCCGGCAACCCCTACAGCAATGCCTCTATGCTGGCCTCCAGGGCCTCCGGAGCAACCGTGGGCTCGAAACGCGCCACCGGCTGGCCCTTGCAGTCTACCAGGAACTTGGTGAAATTCCACTTGATATCCGGGTTGGAGGCATACTCGGGATCCGCCTTGGAGAGCATCGCATCCATGAACTTCGCGGTCTCCCCTTCCCCGAATCCGGCGAAAGGTTTCAGGGTCCAGAGCCACTTCATCACCGGGTTCGCCTTCGGGCCGTTCACATCCGACTTGGCCATCAGAGGGAAGGTGACGCCGTGGTTCAGGCGGCAGAACTCCGCTATCTCCTCGTTGCTGCCGGGCTCCTGGCCGCCGAACTGGTCGCAGGGGAAGCCGAGCACCACCAGGCCCCTGTCCTTATACTTCTGATAGAGAGCCTCCAGGCCATCGTACTGGGGCGTGAAGCCGCACTTGGAAGCGGTGTTCACCACCAGCAACACCTTGCCCTCGAAGTCGGAGAGATTCACCATCTGCCCCTTGTTGCCCAGGGTGCTGTAGTTGTAGATGCTGCGCTTCTTGCATGCACGGGCGGCATCCTTGACGCTGATGCGCTTGCCGCCGTTGTCGAGGTCGATGAGGACGTAGTCGTCACTGCCCATGCCTAGTTCTTTCATGTAAGTGAGCTGGCGCAGTCCGTGGCGGGTCTCGATGCGCTCCACGAAGTGCTTGTGCTCCTCGTCGTGCATGGCATAGATGATATCCACGCAGGCCTTGTCGAGAGCGAGGATGTCGGTAGATGAGAGTATTCCCACATCCGGGGTCACAACTGCCTCTGCCTCAAGGCCTTCGCAGTCGCAGGACACCGACATGTTGCGCATCACGTTCACGTAGGTCACGTGCTCGCCGAAGTGGTCGATGGTGGCCTTGGTAGATTCGGTCATGCGCTCCATGAGTTCCTCTTCGGCAATGCTCCACTGCTCCTCGGAGCCGGGCATTGTGTGGATCCAGGCCTTGCCCAGGCGGCCATCCGCGCAGCCAATGCCTATATTCTTGTTGCTGCCGCCGAAGCCTCCCATGGTGTGGCCCTTGAAGTGAGTGAGGGTTACCATGGAATCGTAGTTCAGCAGGTTCTTGCCAACGGACATCTCCTTGAACCACTTGCCGCCTTTAACTGGCAGAAGGGCCGTGCCCTCGGCATCCATGATGTCCACGGGGCAAAAGGTCCAGCCGTTCACCTCCAGAGTCTCGCGATGCTGCTCGGTGGTGTAGCGGTCGCCCTCGTAGTAGGTGTTGGTCTCGATTATGCTGGCGCCCTTCAAGTCCTTCTCCATCAGGGCTTTGACCCATTCGCGGGGGATGATGTTCGGGCCGTTCTGCTCACCCGTGTGGAGCTTGACTCCCACGCGGCCTTCAATCTTGCCGTTGACCTTTTCATAGGCCTGGATCAGACCCTCGGCGGAGAGATTTCGGGTGAAATAAACCACGGACTTGCCGTCGTTCTTCTTGCAGCTGCCGGCAAGGGTGGCCAGCAATGCGGCAGTAAGTGCTATGCTCATAATGGATAGGATGGGTTTCATGATGGGTGTTTTTGCAAAGTTAAAAGTTTTCTTCAAGTATTTTATATTTATTTTGCGTTATGTAAAAAAAACTATAAATTTGCGCTTAGAACAAATTGTAACCGCCATGCAGCATGTAAATCCTTTCTATACCACGAACAATATCCCCTCCCGCTATTTCTGCGACCGGGCACAGGAAACCGAAACGCTCGTGCGTTCCGTAACCAACGGCAACAACATGGTGCTGATGTCGCCCAGGCGCATGGGAAAGACCGGGCTGATCAATCATGTTTTCGCAGACAAGCGCATCGGCAAGGAATACAATTGCTGTTTCATTGATATCTACGACACGTCCAGCCTTCAGGAATTCACTTTCCGCCTTGGGCAGGAGGTTTTCCGCAGGCAATCCGCCGGAGGCATCCGTAAAGGCGCCCGCTTCCTGGAGGTTCTCAAATCCATCCGTGGAGAATTCTCCTACGATCCTGCCACCCTGGGGCCCAAGTTCGCGATCTCCCTGGGGCAAATCCAGCAGCCGCTCCGCACGCTCGAAGAGATCCTCCAGTTCATGGAATCTTCTTCCAAGCCCTGGCTGGTGGCTATAGATGAATTCCAGCAGATAGGAAAATACGACGAAAAGAACATGGAAGCCCTGCTGCGCACCCGCTTCCAGAGGCTTGCGAACGTGACATTCATCTATTCCGGAAGCGAAAGGCATCTGCTGGGGCAGATGTTCTCATCAGCCGCAAGGCCATTCTACATGAGCACGGGCACCCTGGAGTTGAAGCCGATCGACAGGGATAAATATGTGGAATTCGCGCGGAGGCAGTTCAGGAACGCCGGCAAAAGCATCACCAAAGATGCCGTTGAAGGCCTGTACGATCTTATGGAAGGCTACACCTTCTTCATGCAGAAGACCCTCAACGAAGTGTTCGCATCCACCGAAAAGGGCGGAGACGCCGGGCAGATAGAAGTATTTGCGGCTATGGAATATCTGCTGGATACCGCCGATACCACCTATAGGAACATACTTGCTGGGCTATCGAAAGGGCAACGCACAGTGCTTTCCACTATCGCTGTAGATGGTCATGCCGAAAACGTTCTGTCCCAGAGCTATATCTCCCGCCATTACCTTGGTGCCGCCAGCTCAGTGCAGGCCGCCGTCCGCTCGCTGCTCGCCAAGCAGCTCATCTCCCGCGACGCCGACACCTACTTCCTCGACGACAAATTCCTCGAACTCTGGATACGCCGCTGCTACGGCAT
>R22__coassemble_2950_pt1 | contig 6894 bp, 4 predicted proteins | sample R22__metabat2_low_PE_056 | metagenome-assembled genome bin R22 | reverse complement strand
CCCTGCTGCATCGCCACAAGTATCTCATTGGCATTCAGACGTTTGGAGCGGACATCGAAGTTAAACTTCAGCGGCCCGCGGCTCATGATGAAGCGCCTGAACCCGCCGACAGAACCGGTCAGATCGATATCGGAAGTGCCGCAATCTACATTGAAGGATGCGATCTGCGCGTCATCGTCGTCCAGCGCGATGTCCATGGAATTCAGCGTGGTCTTCAGCGGCAGCGAAGGCGACACCAGCGAAGCGTTCTCCAGCGACACCAGTCCGCCCGGATGCCAGCGGTTCAGCAGAGCCACCACCGAGGAATCCAGCGACACTTTCAGGTCTTTGGCGGCGAAGTCGTCCACCGGGCGCGAAGCGCGGAACTTCACAAACAACGAATCGCGCGGCACGCCGGGATACACCCTCTGGAGCGAATCCAGGAAGCGTTTCATGCGCGGACGAGGCCTGCGGACGCGCTGCATCGCCTCCAGCGACACCAGCGCATTTTCGGCTTCTATCTTGTTCTCACCGGCGTACAGTTTCAGGTAGTCGTCGGTCGTGGAAAAACTCAGGTACGGCACCATCTTGCCGGCATTCTCCACCTTCTTCACGTCCACCCGGTTCACCATGCCGCGCACCCCGGCGCGGAAGGAATCCGAAAGCCCGAAGGCGAGGCTGTCCATATCGGCGGCCAGCTTCAGGGAGCTGGCGGCGGATGAAAGCATGATGTCCGGCCGGCGGAGCATGGCGGTCAGATTCTGCGACGGCATCTGCACGGAAAGCCGGTCACTCGTGAGCCTGCAGGCAATTCGCGTCTTATTGAAAATATAGTCTTCCAGCTCGTTCAGATGGGCGTTCACGTCCGCATCCAGGTCCAACTTGCCGGAACCCCTGATATCCAAATTCTTAGGCAGATAGCGGGCAATGGAGTCCAGTATCACGAAGCCTCCGAGCCGGGCGGCCACGGCCGGATCACGGCCTATCAGGTCCCGTCCGTCCCCGTCCAGATCGAGCTTTATGCCGTTGCTACGCAGATGGCAGCGCTCCACGTCGGCAGTCAGGTTCTTCGATTTCGAGAGATGCGCCTTCGCACCCAGGTCTACCAGCGCGCGTATCTGCTTGGGCAGCCAGGAGATGTGCCCGGAAGGTATGTCCACCGCCACATCTACTTCCGGCAGTTCAGCAGAAGATATGTTGCCATCCGCCCCCACCGCCAGGTTCAGCAGAGCATCGGAACGGATGTCTTTCGCGGCCGGCACCAGCTTGCGGGCGTAATTGTCGAGCACGTCCGCCAGGCGGCAGGAATCTATGCCGGCGGAACCCTTCACGTATGAATGGTCGTCGTATTTGCTGAAAAGGCCCTCCGCGCGAAGCGGCACATATGCCACGCGGCCCTTCAAATGATCCAGGTCGACATCGAAATGCGAATGATGATTCTTGAATCCCACCCGGGTGTCCAGTTCCGCCGGCACCTGCAGGCTTCCCAGCGAAGGCGAGAAGTAAAGCGCCTCGCCGCTCAGGCCCAGATCCAGCAGGTTCGTGCGAGGGTTATCCAGCGTGAGGGCATCCACCGCAACGGCGAGGGTATCCGCCGGAAGGCGCCCGCTGAGCCGCAGCGAATCCAGATTCAGATGCGCCCCGCGCAGCTTGGACGCAAGCACGTTTTTCTTCAAACGGAAGTCCCCGCGCAGCGCGAGTTCGTCGAACGCCACCCGGGCATGCACGGTATCCGCCTGCGAGGTATACACCACCTTCGGCCTCTTCCCTATCCGCACGTCCGCCAGCGAGATCCAAGGCAGGCCGGTGCCCTTCTTCAGCGTATCCTCCTGCTTCTCCTCCCCCTTCTTGAAGATGTCCAGGTTCGAGTGGCCGGGGGTGTAGGCATGATAAAACAGCTGGGGATGGTCCAGATGCAGGCGTTTCACGCGGATGCGGCCGAGCAGCAGCCTCCAGGGATTCACGGCGACGGCGAACCTGTCGGCCGCGAGGAGGGTGTCCTCCACCGCACCGCGGCCCTCCGCAAGCAGAGGCCCGCGTACCCCGACCCGGTCGAACTCCGAGAAGAGTTCGTGAGGATAGGTAATCGAAAGCGAATCCGCCTCGGCCACAATGTTGGGGAAAGTCTTGAAATGCAGGCGCGAGTAGCGCAACTGGCCGTTCTCCAGGGCGTTAGCGGCGATGGAATCCACCTTCTTGCGCATCCAGGCGCTGTTCAGCGTGAGCTGCAGCGCAAGGATGATCACGGCGAAGACCGCCACGATTATTCCCAGTATCCTGGCCAGACGTTTCATTTCCTAGAACTTCTTGAAGAAATCGTTACCCTTGTCATCCACGAGGATGAATGCGGGGAAATCCTCCACGGTAATCTTCCAGATGGCTTCCATTCCGAGTTCGGGATATTCCACGCACTCGATGCTGCGTATGCTGCTCTGCGAGAGCACTGCCGCCACGCCGCCTATGGTGCCGAGATAGAAGCCGCCATGCTTCTTGCACGCGTCGGTCACAACCTGGGTACGGTTGCCCTTGGCTATCATCACCAGGGAAGCGCCATTGTCCTGGAACTCATCCACATACGGATCCATGCGGTTGGCGGTGGTGGGGCCCATCGACCCGCAGGGGTATCCTTCCGGAGTCTTGGCAGGGCCGGCGTAGAGGATGGGATGGTCCTTGAAGTAGGCAGGCATGCCTTCGCCTGCATCCAGGCGGGCCTTCAGCTTTGCGTGGGCTATGTCGCGGGCCACGATGATGGTGCCCTTCAGGTTCACGCGGGTGCCTACCGCATACTTGCTGAGCTCAGCGCGAACGAAGTCGATTCCCTTGTCGAGGTCGATCTCTATGCCCTTCGGGCCCTCTCCCGGCCTGCGGTATTCTTCGGGGATGAGTTCGGAAGGATTGGTATCCATCTTCTCAATCCACACGCCGTCGGCGTTGATCTTGCTCTTGATATTGCGGTCGGCCGAGCAGCTTACGCCCATGCCTATGGGGCAGCTGGCGCCGTGCCTGGGCAGGCGCACAACCCGGATATCGTGGGCGAGATACTTGCCTCCGAACTGGGCTCCGAGGCCTATTTTCTGGGCTTCCTTCAGGAGTTTCTGCTCCAGGTCGATGTCGCGGAATGCGCGGCCGGTCTCGTCGCCGGTGGTGGGCAGGCTGTCGTAGTATTTGATGCTGGCGAGCTTCACCGTGAGCAGGTTCTTTTCCGCGGAGGTGCCGCCGATCACAAATGCGATGTGATACGGAGGGCAGGCTGCGGTGCCGAGGGTCTTCATCTTCTCCACCAGGAACGGCAGCAGGGTGCCTTCGTTCTGGATGGTGGCCTTGGTCATGGGATAGAAGTAGGTCTTGTTGGCGCTGCCGCCGCCCTTTGCGACCATCACGAAGCGGTATTCGTCACCCTGGGTAGCCTCGATGTCGATCTGGGCAGGGAGGTTGCACTTTGTGTTGACCTCGTCGTACATGTTCAGCGGTGCGTTCTGGCTGTAGCGCAGGTTCTCCTGGGTGTAGGTATTGAACACGCCTTTCGAGAGAGCCTCCTCGTCCTCGAAATCCGTCCAAACGCGCTGTCCTTTCTCTCCGTGGATAATGGCGGTGCCGGTGTCCTGGCAGAAGGGAAGCACGCCCTTCACAGCGCACTCTGCGTTACGCAGGAACTGCAGGGCAACATATTTATCGTTCTCGCTGGCTTCCGGATCGTGGAGGATCGCAGCCACCTGCTCGTTATGGGCACGACGCAGCATGAACTGGCAGTCGTGGAAGCTCTGCTGGGCCACCAGCGTGAGGGCCTCGGGAGAGACCTCCAGGATGGTTTTGCCGCCGCAGCCGCAGTGGCCGCCGAACTTGGATGTCTTCACAAGTTTCTCCGACCCCGGAATCTTGTAATACTCAGTTGTATCCGCGCCTAGCTGGAACATCGGCGCATACTTGAATTCTGCCATATCTTAATTGTTCATTAAATATTTCTTCATGAATTCATTGAGGTCCCCGTCCAGCACACCCTGCGTGTCGGCGGTTTCGTAGCCGGTGCGGAGGTCCTTAACCATGCGGTAGGGATGCAGCACGTAGGAGCGTATCTGCGAACCCCATTCTATCTTCTTTTTCTGCCCCTCCAGCTCCGCCTGCTTCTCCTGACGCTTCTTGAGCTCGATGTCGTAGAGGCGGGATTTGAGAATGCGGAGGGCATTCTGGCGGTTGTCCTGCTGGCTGCGGGTTTCGGTGTTCTCTACCATTATGCCCGTGGGGATGTGGCGCACGCGCACGCCGGTCTCCACTTTATTCACGTTCTGCCCGCCGTGGCCGCCGGAGCGGAAGGTATCCCACTCGATGTCCGAGGGGTTGATTTCTATGTTGATGCTGTCGTCTACGAGGGGATAGATGAAGACGGAGGAGAAGGTGGTCTGGCGCTTGCCCTGGGCGTTGAACGGGGAGATGCGCACGAGCCTGTGCACGCCGCTCTCGGCCTTTAGGTAGCCGTAGGCATAGTCGCCTTCGAACTGGATAGTGCAGGACTTGATGCCTGCCTCGTCACCCTCGATGAGTTCCGTGACGGTCATCTTGTAGCCATTGCGCTCGCCCCAGCGCATGTACATGCGCATCAGCATGGAACTCCAGTCGTTGGATTCGGTGCCACCGGCCCCGGAATTGATGGTGAGCACGGCGCCAAGGTTGTCGCCTTCTTCACCAAGCATGTTCTTGAATTCCAGGTCTTCCAGTTTCTTCAGGGCATCCGCGTATGCCGCATCGGTATCCGGCCCCTCAGGATCGAGTTCCATGAGGACTTCCAGGTCGTCGGTGGCGGAAACAAGGGCGTCGAAGGCCGTCAGCCATGCTTTGACGGAGCTGACTCCTTTCAGGAAGGCTTCCGCCGACTTGGGGTCGTCCCAGAAACCGGGAGCCTGGCTCTGGGCGTCCTTTTCGGCCACTTCCTGCCTCTTGTCCGATATGCTCAAGGCCTTCTCCAGCACGGATATGCGCTGGCGAAGGTCTTTCATCTGTTCCTGTGTAATCATCATACAAATTTAATGATTATTCCCGATTTTTTCCGATATTTACACCACGAAATGAAACTTTCCGTCATCATTCCTGCATATAATGCAGAGCAAACGCTCGCCGCCTGCGTGGAGAGTGTGTTTTCTGCGCTCGGCAACATTGAACTCGAAATAATAGTAATTGATGACGGATCCTCCGATGGGACTCTCAAGCTTTTGGCCTCCCTCGCGGCCGGGCATCCTGGGATTCGGGTGCTGAACCGTGCCAACGGCGGCGTGTCCGCCGCCCGCAACCTGGGCCTCCTCCAGGCTAGTGGAGAATGGGTGACTTTCGTGGATGCCGACGACACCCTGGACGCCTCCTGCGGTCCGGTACTTGCACGTGCCTTAAAAGCCACCTGCGACATCCTGATCCTGCGCAGTTTCATGGGCAACAAGGAGCGCTACCCCTGGGCCGGCCTGTTTGAGGACGGCAGCGTTTCCAACCGCTCGGACCTTATGCAGAAAGGGTATCTCCGCGGCAGCATTTGCGGATGCATCTTCCATCGCAATTTCCTTATAGACAACGGCTTACGCTTCCCTAAAGGCGTGCGGCTTTCGGAGGATACGGTATTCTTCTCCGCCTGCCTCAGCATGGCCAGCAGCATCCGCTTCTGCAACATACCCTTCTACCGTATTGGCGGAAGCGAGAGCAGCGCCTCCCGCACTTTCCGCCCCGACGACCCCGAGCAACTCGCCCTCGCAATGGACGCAGTGGCCGCTTCCGTTCAGGACGGACCCGTGCGTAACTACACCCTCTATAAACTGATGATAGTGCTGGCCTCCAGGTCGGCCACCGCCGGCATCCCCGCAGGGGAAATCTACCGCAGGTGCGGCCTTTCCGGGCGCCTTCCCCTGAAGCTGGAGGGCATATATGCAGAAAGGTTCAAGATACGCATCCTGAACCTCTCTTTCAGTCTTTTCCGCCGGCTGATCGCGCTGCGGGATTCTTTCCGCTAGCGGCCCAGAAGGCCTTTCAGCCAAAGAGTGAAGCGCCCCAGGGATATCTCCCATGCGGGCGTTTTTTCGTAGCTACGGTAGTAGTATGCCTCGCTGTCGAACTTCATGCTGCGGATGCGCTTGCGGTCATAGTACTTGCGGGTGGTAGCCCCGTGTTCGTGGAGGACCTCCACCGCCGGGTAGTAATACTCTCCCAGGCCCACTCCGGCCATCCGTGCAGACAGTATCATCTCTTCTGCATAGAGGAAAGTGGCCGGATCGAACATCCCCACCTCGGAGAAGGCGCCGGCCTTCACCATGAAGCAGCATCCTGAAACGGTGCTGCAGGGGCCTTCGATGGCAGTTTCGGCGTAATCCGACTGCATCTTTTCCCTCAGTTTGCGAGGACCGTAGATGAGTTTGCCCCAGTACGGGAGGAGGTTCCGCTGCGCGAAACTCTGTTTGGGCGATGGGCTCTGCAGCCGGCCGTCCAGCCCTACGACCTTGGGACCTATGATGCCCGTGGATGGCAGCTCCGCCAGCTTTGCGGCCATGCGGTCCACCACGTCGGCATCTGTGAAAACTATGTCGTTGTTCACGAAAAGAAGGGCGTCTGCACCCGCCTCGAGGGCCTTCTCTGCGCCCAGGTTGTTGGCCTTCGCGAAACCCAGGTTTTTGTTTGCGGGGAGGATGGTCACGATTCCTTCAAGCTCCTTTTTCAAAATCTCCACCGCATCTGCGCCGGAGCCATTATCCACAATCACCACCTGGTGCGGCACCCCAATCTTGCCACACTCCTCCCGCACGAAGCGTATAGTCCGCTCCGGATTCCCAAAGTTGATGATGACGACTCCTATCATATAGTGATGCCCCCCCTCACAGGGACGCATAGAATTCTTTCAGTTTCCCATCCTCCCCCGACGCAAACAGTTCCACGCCTCTCGGCTTG
>R22__coassemble_2902_pt1 | contig 6995 bp, 5 predicted proteins | sample R22__metabat2_low_PE_056 | metagenome-assembled genome bin R22 | reverse complement strand
TTACTATCTTTGCACCGAAATAATGCAAAGATATGATCTGCACCAGCATACAGAACAAGACATACGACGAGATCCTGGCCCTACTGGATGATCCGTGGATAGAAATGGCGGAGATCCGCCTGGACCGCTGCGATCTCTCGGACGAAGAGATAGAAGACCTGTTCGCCAACACCGACACGCCGCTGATTGCGACGTGTCGGATTGTTGAGGTCGGGGCCAAAGAGGCGGAACGCCGCCTGGGCGTTGCCATCCGCGCCGGTGCCCGGTTCGCGGATCTGGAGGTTGAGGCCGATGCCGGCTTCAGCAAGCGCTTCCGCTCGGCCTGCGAAGAGTGCGGCACCGAAATCATTCGCTCCTTCCACGACTACGCCGGCACCCCGGACCTGGAATATCTGCAGCAGCTGCGCGACCGCTGCTATCGCTACGGCGCCGACATCGCCAAAATCGTCGTCACTGCCCACTCCGCGGCCGACGCCTCCCGCGTCCTAGCGCTTTACGATGGTCATCCGCTCGTGGCCTTCGCCATGGGCCCCCTCGGCCGCGAAACCCGCATCGAGTGCCTGAAAGCCGGCGCACCTTTCAGCTACGCCTGCCTCCCCGAAGAAGCCACTGCCCCCGGGCAGATCGACTATCTCACCATGCACCGTGAGGTCTACGGCGACTGGCGCGGATTCTTCCGCAATAGCCTGCAGATGCCCGCATCCAAGAGCTTCGCGCAGCGGGCTATCATCGCCGCCGCCCTGGCCGACGGCCGCAGCCATCTCCGCGGATATTCCCCTTGCGACGACAGCGAATCCGCCCTGGCAGTCGCCCGTGCCCTTGGTGCCAAGGTCCGCGTGGACGGCAGCACGCTGACCATCGACGGCATCGGCGGAGCGCACACCAATCTGGAAACCCTTCACACCGGTGAATCCGGGCTTCTGACCCGCCTGATGATCCCTCTGATGGCCACGATCAACGATTGCCCCGTCACCATCACCGGCGAAAAAACCCTCACCCGACGCCCTCTGAAGGGGGTGAGCGATATCATGGCCTCGTTCGGGGTGATAGTGCGCGAAAGCACCGTCCCCATGCGCGTGGACGGCCGCATCATCCCCGGCGTGGCGGAGATCTCCGGAAAGGACGGCTCGCAGCTGATCTCCGGCCTGCTGACCGCCCTGCCGCTCTTCGACAAGCCATCCACCCTCATCGTCACCGACCCCAAGAGTATCCCCTACATGTTCATCACCTGCGACGTGCTCAAGCGCTTCGGCATCAAGATTTCTTCCGAGATGGAGGGGGATGAGAAGATGATCGAGGAGCAGGATTGGAGCGGATGCACGGGCGTGACCTTCAAGATACGCGGCGGGCAGAAGTACCATGCTGCGGACTTCGACATCGAGGGAGATTGGAGCAGCGCGGCGCCCTTCCTGGTGGCCGGCGCCCTGTACGGGAAGGCCGAGGTCTCCGGGCTGGATACATCCTCGCTGCAGGCAGATCTCACCATAGCCGATATTCTGGTCGAGGCCGGAGCCGTGGTGTCGGAGATGGACGGTGCCGTGTGCGTGTCCCGGGCACCCCTGGAGGCTTTCGCTGCAGACCTGAACAACGCCCCGGACATCTTCCCGATAGTCTCCGTGCTGGCCGCATTCTGTGCCGGCGAAAGCGTGATTTCCGGGGTTGGACGGCTGGTCGGGAAAGAGAGCAACCGCTGCGAGGCTATTCTGGAGATGCTTTCCGGGCTGGGCGTGCAGGCTTCGGTTGTCGGGGATGAGCTGCATGTTGTGGGCGAGACGCTGACCTCCCGCCTGCTGAACGGCCGGCTGCTTCGCGGCGGCGCCTTCACTTCCCGCGGCGACCACCGCATGGCCATGGCCCTCAAGATCGCCTCCCTCGGCGCCGGCCCCGCCGCCGGCTCTGCTTCTGCCGGCCAGGCTCCCGCTCAGGCCGCTGGCCTTGCCGGCTCCATCACCATCGACGACACCGCCTGCGTCGCCAAATCCTTCCCCGGTTTCTGGGAGATGTTCGACTAGCGATGGCGCGTAAGTGCCTAAGTATTAGGAAAAAGCTGAAAACGCCTCTACAGTCGGTTCAGTAGAGGCGTTTCTGGTAGTGCGTTATGTATCAGCAGGTTACGCGTCATTGCTCAAACAGACTGCTGCACTGCACGGGAGAAATGTTACAGCTATTCAAACGGATTCTCCTGGGGGCCGCCTTTCCAATGGATCTGGCGGACGGTAGCGGTCTGCATCTTGCCGCGGAGTTTCAGCGGGGTAGATACGAACCAGGTACCATCGCCCAGGGTGCAGACGCCGGTGGAGGCATCGGAGAAGCGCCAGCCGCGAACTCCCTTAACTGAACCGAGCAGCCCCTGTTGCCATAGCGCCAGGGACAGATGCTCGCCGTCATCTTCCAATCCGCGCAGCACCTTCTTAACCGGCTTCTGCGCCACCGGAACGGCGAACAGGCTGAAATTCGGGAACTCCGGCTTCTTGCCCGAATAACACGCCATGAAGATGCACCCGGTCTTGGAATCGTAGCACAGGTTCTGCACGCCCCAGGTGGTGTTGCCGGTGAAGACGAAGTATTTGGCGGATGCCTTCGGCGCCGTCACACCGGGCTTGAAGGCGTCCAGCTTGTATTCCAGCAGGATCTGGTGGTCGTTGTCGCGGCGGGAGATATCCCCGTAAACTCCGTATGCCACATAGAGGCGCGGTTTGCCCTTTTTCTTCCCTATCTGCGGAGCGATGGTCACCCCGTCAATGCCGGAGCAGCCGTAGCGCACTTTGTAGTCGTTGATGGCCTCGGAGACCTCCCACTGGCCGGCGATCACGGGATTTCCGGCACCGGGCCGGGCCTGTCCTCCGTCCACATCAAACACCATTATATAAAACTTGGACAGGTCCTGGGAGACGGCCTCCTTTCCCAAGTGCTTGGCTATGCCCTGGCCTATCACGTCGTCTTTGCACTCCAGCGAGGCATAGAGTTTTCGGGAGGCCGCGTCGAAAGTCATCGCTCCGAGGTGGCCGAAGATGGAGTCGATGCTGGCCAGCACGTTGCCCTCATAGTCCGTCTTCACCAGGCTTGTGGTGAACGACAGGTAGAAGCAGCGGGCGGCGGTGTCTATGGCCATCCCCTGCACATGGTCTTTGGCCTTGATCTTAACTTCAAACTTGGTCGGAAGCGCCTGCGCGCCGGCGGTCAGCACGGCGAGGGATGCGAGCAAAACAGCAAAAATCTTCTTCATAGTCCTACAAAATTACTATCCAGATAACACAAAAACAAGGCCGATTTGCTAAATTTGTGGGACAATCTATACTTATATGACTTCAGAAGAAAGAATTGCAGCGGCCCTCAAGGTGGCCACCGACACCAAAGCCTTCGAACTTGGGCAAGGCATACTCGGGCGCGTGCCCGTATTGTTCAAAGAGTATTTCCCCGGCCGCGAGGCCATCGTTGTGGCAGATAAAAACACCTGGCGGGTTGCCGGCGCAGAGGTCTTCGAGGCCCTTCAGGCGTCCGGAGTTTCGGTGCAGAAGTTCCTGTTCGAGGAGGATGAATTCCATGCCGACTGGGACCATATCGAGGAACTCGACCGTGTGCTGGACAGCACTGGCGCCATCGCGGTTTCGGTGGGGTCCGGCACCATCAACGACCTCTGCAAACTCTGCTCGCATCACCATCAGCACAGCTATCTGACCGTGCCCACGGCCGCCTCGGTGGACGGATACACCTCCTTCGGCGCATCCATCACCTACCAGAATGCCAAGCAGACCTTCGAGTGCCCTGCGCCCGTTGCCGTGGTGGCGGATGTGGACGTGATTGCGGCCGCCCCGAAGCCGATGACCGCCGCGGGATATGCCGATCTGGCGGCCAAGGTGCCTGCTGGTGCGGAGTGGATGATTGCGGATATCGTGGACGCCGAGCCGATACAGCCGGCCGCCTGGCATGTTCTGCAGGACTGCCTGGACGATCTGCTGGCCAATCCCGCCGGGGTGGCTGCCGGAGAGCCCAAGGCCGTGGCCGATCTGTTCGAGGGCCTGATCCTGAGCGGCTTCGCGATGCAGGCCGCGCGTTCCAGCCGCCCGGCATCCTGCTGCGACCACCTCTTCTCCCACATCCTGGACATGACCCATCACCGCTACAAAGGCAAGTTCGTTTCGCACGGGTTCCAGGTGGCAATCGGCACCCTGACCATGTGCGCGGTGCTGGAGGAATTCGTCAAATACGACCTTTCTTCGTTGGATATCGACGCGTGCGTGGCCGCCTGGCCTTCGCTGGCGGAGGAGCAAGCGCGTTCGTTGGAGATATTCAAAGATTTCCCTGCGCCGAAACTGGGGTATGAGAATATCACCAAGAAATATGCAGATGCCGAAGGAGTCCGGCGCGAACTGACTGCCGTGCGGGACAACTGGCCGGCGCTTCGCGAGCGCATCGCCGGGCAGATCTGGAGTTTCGACAAGATGAAGGAAGCCTTCAGGATTGCGGGCGCACCCTATGAACCCGAGCACATTGGCATCACCCGCGAGGATATACGCGCGATGTTCCCCATCGTGCAGTTGATGCGCTGGCGCTACAACGTGCTGGACCTCGCCAAGCGCGGCCGCTTCTACGACCCCCTGGTCGCCAGCGTCTTCGCCCCCGGCGGCGCTTGGGAGGTATAGATGGCTGGCTGGCGCGTAATTGGCTGATAAACATCAAATTACTGGAAACGCCTCTACAGAGCTGACTGTAGAGGCGTTTCCGGCATCTTCCTGGAATTCAATCACTTGTGCGCCAGCGGCGAAAACTCGCCCTACAATTCAAGCACTTACGCGCCAATGGCGTTATTCGTTTTCAGACGAAAATACTTTTTAAGTTGCCATTCCGGGATGCGCGTATCCGCTATCAGATAATAATAAAGCTCCATCCTATCTTTTAATGGCAGGCGAAAGACGTCCTTTACTTTCTTGATACCATACTGTTTGACCAATAGATTTGGTATTATATAATATGGTTTGTGGCTTCCCGGCACAAATTCCTCTTGAATATCGTGTTCGCTACCTTGGTTGGAGGCAAATGCCAGACACGCTTTTTCGTATGATTCGTAATAGGAAATCAACTCGCAATAGTCTATCACATTATATGCAACTATTATATAATCAATGAGTTGATTCTTTTCTTTTGCGGATAATGGTTCAAACATATCTTCCAACCATTCGTGCCGGAGATAGATGTCTCTGGAAGCATAATAGTCCACTTTTTTCAAGGCTCTTCGGAGCGGTCTGGACGCATTTTTTAAGGAAATCTTCTCGGAAAAAGGATGATCACTTACCGCATATGCAAGAAAAGCCCATCTGTATTCTTCCGCTTTTTGGCACAGTTTCTTCTCCCCGGGATTATTGTATAGATACGAGCAGGCATTTTTTACACTTTTCATCCCAATTTTGGGCGCAAAACCGAAGTTTCGGCGGAAGACCGAGCCCTCTTCGCCTATGCTTTTATTAAATTCTCTGGCATATAGCGAACTGTATTCCTGAACAAAACCGCTAACCTCCTTTCTTTCGGATACTTTTGCGAGCAGGTGGGTGTGGTCGAACATCGGGCAGATGCCGAGGAGTTTGACTCTATGCCTTTTGGAACATACGCAGACTATTGAAAAGAACACCAGAAAATCCGGAATCGTGTAAAACAGAAGAAAGCCGTCAACAGTTCTTTGATAAATATGACCGAGTTTAATTTGGGTTGGCATTTTTTGCAAGAAGGTAAGAATACTTGCAAAAAGATCCGGGGGTACGACAGTGGGTATTTTTTGAGATTTATGTTTGCCGGCAGCTAATCGTTTAATAATCAGAATAATCATAGATACGCCTCTACAGTCAGCTCTGTAGAGGCACTTATAGTATCTTCCTGCAATTTAAGTACTTATGCGCCAGCCGCAAAATAGCGCCAGAAAAACTACAGCAGATCTGCCAGCACGATGGCGGCCATGGCTTCGACTATGACCGGGGTGCGCTGGGCGAAGCAGGCGTCGTGCCGGCCGCGGACCTGGAGAACCGTCTCCTTCTTCTTCTCGAAATCCCAGGTGGCCTGGGGTTTGGCTATGCTGGAAGTGGGTTTGAATGCTACGCGGAAGACGATGGGCGCGCCGTTGGTGAGCCCGCCGTTGATGCCGCCTGCGCCGTTCTTCACCGGCCCGTCCGGCCCGAAGGGATCGTTATGCTCGGAACCCTTCATCCGCGCAGCCGCGAATCCGTCGCCGAACTCTATGCCTCGCACGCCCGGGATGGCGAAAATCGCGTGCGAGATGCAGCTCTCCACCGAATCCCAGAAAGGATCGCCAACTCCCACGCCGAGGCCGGTGACCGTGCATTCTACTATGCCGCCGAGGGAATCCCCCTCAGCCGTTACGGCCTTAAGCATCCCCTCCCACTTGGAAGAATCGGTCTCGCCGCCGAGCTCCACAAGCCTGGCGCGGATGTCCACGTCCAGCTTCTGCGGAGCCTCCTCGGTGCCATATTCCGCATTCAGCACTTTCTTGGCCACTACGCCCGCCGCCACTATGGGCAGGGTCAGGCGCCCGGAGAAATGCCCGCCGCCGCGCGGGTCGTTTGCGAAATTGTACTTCACGTTGGCCACGAAATCCGCGTGCCCTGGCCTGGGGACGGATGCGAACTGCTCGTAATCCTGGCTCTGCACGTTGGAATTCCAGAAAACTATGGTGATGGGGGCGCCGGTGGTATAGCCCTCGTAGACCCCGCTCAGGATCTTGGGCTTGTCCGCCTCGCGCCTGGGAGTCGTGCCCACCGCACCGGGAGCGCGCCTTGCGATATCTTCTTCGAAATCCGCTTCAGCAAGCGGAATGTTCTCTGGCACTCCGTCCAGCACCACGCCTATGGCCGGCCCGTGGCTCTCGCCGAAGATGGAAACTTTGAAGTATTGTCCGAATGTATTCATATAAACGCAAAGATAATATTTAATTACTATCTATTCTTATGGATTTTCCAAATGATTCGGACAGAAGTTGGGTTATAGGT
>R22__coassemble_2786_pt1 | contig 7196 bp, 4 predicted proteins | sample R22__metabat2_low_PE_056 | metagenome-assembled genome bin R22 | reverse complement strand
AATATTCTTCCTCGTTAAAGAAGAAGTCTTCTTTGGTGGGGTAGTCGGGCCAGATGTCTTCGATGGTTTCGTAGATCTCGCCGTCGTCTTCAAGTTCCTGCAGGTTCTCTATAACCTCTTCGGGTGCACCGGAGCGGTTTGCGTAGTCTATAAGTTCATCTTTTGTTGCCGGCCATGGAGCATCGTCCAGGCTGCTGGCTAGTTCGAGTGTCCAAAACATAGTACCAGTCGTTTTCGAATTTCGCGCAAATATAGACTTTTTTTGATATTCAATCACATATTTTTCAGCTATTTATCAACAAGTTTTCCAATGGTCAATCATCATTTATTATGAGCCCTGCCTGAACCCTGCGCAGAATGCCTTAAATTCGCTGTCAGAAAACAAAACGCATATGGCACACGAACATCACGAACATAATCACGAGCATCATCACGAAGACCACGAGCTTCGTGAAACTATAATCAAACTGGTGGCGGCAGCCATCCTTCTTGTGGGCTGCATCTTCATAGAGAAGCACACCGCATGGAAGACCTGGCAGTATCTGCTGATTTACCTCATTCCTTATTTAATAGTAGGTTGGGAAACCCTCTGCGAGGGAGCGGAGAAGCTTCTGGAAGGGGAGGCTCTGGACGAGGATTTCCTGATGGGAGTCGCGACTCTGGGAGCCCTCGCCATCGGTTTTCTTCCCGGCGCGCAGAGCCAGTTCCCGGAGGCGGTGTTTGTAATGTTGTTCTTCCAGCTGGGAGAACTCTTCGAGGGTATCGCAGAGGGCCGCAGCCGTAAAAGCATATCCGCCCTGATGGACATACGCCCGGACAGCGCCAATCTTGAGACGGAGGACGGCCTTAAGACCGTCAGCCCGGAAGAGGTGCTGGTGGGAGATATCATCGTCGTGAAACCCGGGGAGAGAGTGCCCTTGGACGGCACGGTCATAGAGGGCAGGTCCTCTCTGGATACCAAGGCCCTGACGGGCGAAAGCGTGCCCAGAGGCATCTCGGAGGGCGATAGCATAGCTTCCGGCTGCATCAATCTCACCGGCGTGCTGCGCGTGAGGGTGGAGAAGGTCTTCGGGGAATCCACCGCCAGCCGCATCCTTGAACTGGTGGAGCACGCGGCCGACCACAAGTCGAAAAGCGAATCCTTCATCACCCGCTTCGCCAGGGTCTACACCCCGATAGTTGTGGGGGCGGCGGTGCTGCTGGCTGTCATCCCTCCCGTGTTCTTCGGGGGAGCCTTCGCCACCTGGCTCTACCGGGCGCTCACCTTCCTCATCGTGTCCTGCCCGTGCGCCCTGGTGATTTCGGTGCCGCTGAGCTTCTTCGGGGGCATAGGCGGAGCATCCCGCAAGGGCATCCTTGTGAAGGGTTCCAACTGGCTTGAGGCCCTCTCCAGGCTCGATACGGTGGTGTTCGATAAGACCGGCACGCTGACTGAGGGTGTGTTCGAGGTTACCGCGGTGCATCCGGAGATGATAGGGGAGAGGGACCTGCTGCACCTGGCTGCCCATGTGGAAAGGCTGTCTACCCATCCCATCGCAGAGGCTCTCAGGAGGGCGTATGAGAACGAAAAGGATGACTGCGAAGTAGCTGATATACAGGAGTTTGCCGGAAAAGGGGTGCGGGCTCGCGTTAACGGCCAGACCGTGTGTGCCGGCAATCTGAAACTGATGGAAGAGCTTGGAATAGAGGTTCACGAATGTGGCAGGGGAGAGCACTCCGGCACGGTAGTGCATGTGTCCATCGACGGCATCTACGCAGGCCATATAGTGATATCCGACAGGGTGAAGCCCGGTGCGGAGGATGCGCTTTCGGCGCTGAAGAAGGCTGGAGTGGAGAAGACTGTGATGCTCACCGGAGACAGCGCTGCAGTGGCCTCCTCGGTGGCGGCGGAACTTGGTCTGGACGATGTGCGTTCGGAACTCCTGCCGGACGGCAAAGTTGCTGAAATAGAGCGCATTCTGGCGGACAGGACCGGCACAGTTGCTTTCGTTGGCGACGGCATAAACGATGCGCCGGTGCTCGCCAGGGCGGACGTGGGCATAGCCATGGGAGCCCTTGGCTCTGATGCCGCAATAGAAGCGGCGGATGTGGTACTGATGGATGACGACCCCGGCAAGATAGCGACCGCCATCGGAATCGCCCGCAGGACGGTGCGCATCGCCCGTCAGAACATCTGGTTCGCAATAGCCGTGAAACTGGCCGTGCTGGCACTCGCAGCCATCGGCCTTGCACCCATGTGGCTGGCTGTATTCGCTGATGTTGGAGTTACGGTACTCGCCGTATTGAATGCAATGAGGACGCTCGTTTGAGCGCCCTCATTTATTTACTTCCTCTTGAATTCCGGTTTGGGATCCCCTCGCCGCTGGAGCACGTACTTGCTCGGAGCCCCTCCGGCTTCTGCCTCCAGGGCCTGCTTGCGCAGGTCGCCTATGCCGGACTCTGTCTGGCCCTTGTCGATGATGAGGCCCACGCGCATGCCGGGGAAGGAGGTGAGCATGGAGTAGTCTCCGTTGCTGTCGCCGCCTATCAGCACGGGATCGCGCCCGTATTTAGGAGTGGTGTAGGTGCGGATGGCTTCCGTCTTGCCTGTTTTGTAGGGCTGCACGTAGCCGGGCAGATAATCCTGCGAAACTAGCCCTTCTTCACCCTTCACCAGGCGGAGGGAGAACACCTGTGCGGTGTCCAGGCCGAGATACTGGGGATCGCAGGCCATGGCCTCCACAACGGCCTCCATCGAAGCTGAATACACATATACGTCGATGCCGTTTTCGGGCAGGGCCTTGTAGAGATTGCGCATCTCCTGGCTCAGGGCGAGGCCGTCTGGTATGACGTATGAGACTTTTCCGGCCTCGCCCATCTCCGGGCTCTCCCATGTAACGTTTCCGAGGCGCCCCTTGGCCACCTGTGCGGCTATGCCTTCCTTCATGAGGGCATCCACCTCCGGGTAGGTCATGCCGTAGAACATGCCCATCAGCACAGGGAAACTCTCATGGTAGCTGAAGGTGAAGAACAGCCCTTCGTAAAGGCACCAGATCTTTGCGCGGATGTCTAGGAATTCGGGCATCTGCTGAAGTTTGGCAAGTTGCTCCGCATTAAGCTCCCAACCGCAATCCGCTCTGGCGGCATCCATCAGGGTGCGGTAGTCGGAAGCGATGTCGGCTATGAGCATCTTTGAACTGACGCCTTCTACATCTATTCCGGTGAGGGCTTTGCCGGTGTCGGGGATGCTATAGGAAAAGAGGCCCTCCACCTGGTCCGGTGTGAACTTGAAGCGGAGATTCTCTATCTGCCAAGCCGTGCAGGCAAGTTCCACGTCCTGCAGCACGGTGGTGTTGTCGTAGTCGAAGACTGCGTAGTTCACGTTGTGTCCGGCTGCGTCGGCTTCAGCCTTGCATTCTTTCATCAGCTGGCAGAGAGCCTTGTAGGGGGCTTTGCTCCAGTTGCCCCGGGGCATAGGAGCATTGCAGGCCGTCATGGAAATGGCGGCCGCAACAAGGATAAGGGATTTAAAGGGTTTAATCATATTTTATTGTTGCATACTTGTCTGTGCGCTTTGCTGTTGCATGGCGTTCTGGGCGTTCACCACATCATCGTTGGTGATGGTCCTCTGGGCCTTCTTGACCTGGATGTTGCTCTTTCCGAAGTTGTAGGTCAGTTCTATGCCGACGCTGCGGATAGGAATGTAAACCTTGCTATGCGTGGTGAAATCTTTGCCCTCGGTGTAGTTCTCGAAATAGAAGTACTTTCCGCCTTTGACGTTGGTAAATCCACGGAGGGATACGTTGAGTTTCTCTTTCAGGAAGCTTTTGCTCACGCCAAGGGACAATCCGCTGAATCCGCTGCCCCATCCCTGCAGGGTGTATCTTTTCGTAGCGCCGAAGAGATTCGCGCTCAAGCGCATATCCCAGAATATGGTCTGCTGAGCACCGAACATGAAGTGTCCGTTGAAGCCGCTGTTGCTCTGATTAAGCTGCGGGCTTGAGATTACCGTGTATCCAAGGTTGCTGCTCGTGTAGATTCTGGTGTCCTTTACCGGATTCCAGTTGATGAACCAGTTGACGCCGTATGTGCTGTTGCTCACGATGTTGCCATAGGTGGAATGAAGGATCATCCTGGAGGGATCATCCGGATCCGCAGCGTATTTCTGGTAGGATGATATGCCACCTTCGCCGAAGCGGTACAGCATGCCTGCATTCAACATGAACTTGGGGGAGAAATAGTTGTACTTCAGGCCGAAGTTATGGGTTTTCTCCGGCTGGATATCGGGATTGCCATAAGATATTTTATTGGGCTCGCCACGGTTGACGAAAGGATTAAGGTAGGTGATACCGGGGCGGCTGATACGCATGTTGTAGGTCAGGCCAAGGTTCGATGTCTGCCCAAGATTGTACTGCAGGCTGACATTCGGAACTAGATTGTCGTAATGCCCATCGTAGCTGGTTCCGTCTTCGAACTGCACGTCCAGGAAAGTGTATTCGTAGCGCAGGCCGAGTTTTGTGGAGAACTTGCCGAAACTGCCTGCGTATTCCGTATAGGCTGCCGCTATGTTGTTGTGATGATGATACTCGGAATCCTTGGTGGGCTGCAGAACATAGCCGGTGCCGGGATCGATGTAATACTCGTCGTTCGAGTAATTGTTGCGGTAGATATACTTCAGGCCGCTGCTGAGGGTCTGCCCCTTGGCTATGGGCGTGGTATAGTCCGCCTGGAACGTGTGCTCCTGCGATACGTTCTTCCCATCTACCTTGACATCGTTCATGGCAGTGCCGGTAACGTTGTCGTATCTCCTTTCGGTAAATTGGTTTTCAGGGTCGCCTGAGAAACGGTAGGACAGGGTGAACATCTTCTCTTTGTTGCCAGCGAAGTTGTGCTGCCAGTCGAAACTGGCATTTATGCCATTGGAACCGCCCGATGCTGAGCCGAAGCCGTCGTAACTATATAGGGGAGTGCCGCCGACGGTGGCACTCCCGGAGCCCGTTGCGTCCTGGTTGTATGCCCAGCTCATGATTCCCAGGCTTGCGGAGAAGAGATTCAGGGTATCCAGTTCGTAGCTGGCGTTGATGTCTCCGAAAAGATACGGGTTGGTACTTTTAGCGACATGATAATTCTCCGCAATATCGGTTTTTGTGGAAACGAAATGCTGGTTGGTCTCCTGTGAAAGATCCCATTGCCTTTCGAGTCCGGTATAAATATCACCGCCCACAGTGAGTTTGCCCTTCTTGGCATTGAGATAGAGACCGCCGCTAAGGCTGCCCTGGGTGTCTATCCCGGCGCTGACGCTGCCGCTTGCTCCATCCGGAAGAGCGCTCTTGCCATCTTCCGTGCGGGCCATGGTGAGGTTCAGCACGCCGCCGGTACCTTCCGCGTCATACTTCGCACCCGGATTGGTGACCACCTCGATGCCCTTGACAGCCGATGCAGGCATGGATTTGAAAACCTTGGAAGGATTCGCGCTGATCATCTGGTTGGGCTTGCCGTCTACATAGACCTTGAAGCTGCTGCTGCCGTTCACAGTGATATTGTCCTGGCCGTCCACAGTGACCATGGGAACCTTGCGGAGCAGGTCCAGAACATTGCTGGCCTTGGCGTCGGTGTCGTTCTCTACATCATAGGAAATCTTGTCCGCATCCATCTTGATGAGGGGCTTTGCGGCGGATATCTTGGAACTCTGGATGGCCTGGATGTCATCTTCGAGGGCGATGGCGCCGGCGTCGGTGGTGCCTTCGCGGAGGGTAACGGTTTTCTGAACGGTCTTTCGACCCATGTTCATGACCTGCACGATGCTTTCCGTGCCGGGCTGTATATTCTTATATGATATGGAGAAGAGTCCGAGGGAGTCGCTGATGGCGTATCCCTTCATATTTTCAGTTTCGGTGCCGCCGGTAAACAACTGCACAACCGCACCCGGTTCGGGTGAGAGGGTGGTGGCATCTACAACTTTACCTGTAACTTTATTCTGAGCTGCGGCAGAAAAGCAGGACAGAACGATACCAACAATAACCAACAATTTCTTAAACATAACTTACTTTTAATAGTGTATTAGTTTACTATCACACTGCAAAGGTAAATATATTTTTTTATTATGCAAATATAAAACCAAAATAATGACGAATAATAGTTAAATTTGTTGCATCAATGTTAGACAAGCAGAAATCCTTCCTGAAGAACTGGATGTTGCCCATTGCAATGACGCTTGGGGCAGCCGTATATCTGATTCTTCATTATGTGCCGGCTTTCTCGGAGGATGGATATATGGCAGTTGCCCGCAGGCTTCAGCCACTGCTTGTGAGTGTAATGCTTTTCCTTCAACTGAATGTGGTCGCACCTACGGACCTCAGATTCCATAAGTGGCATTTTGAACTTGTGGCTGTGCAGGCATTGCTTTTTGCTGCCTTTGCTTTTCTGGCCACAGGCATTAGGGAAGGGGGAGGGCGCATCCTTCTGGAATGCGCGATGCTCTGTTTCATCTGCCCTACGGCGGCAGCTGCAGGTGTCATCACCTCCAAGATAGGCGGCAGCCTGCCCGGCATCATGACTTATACCGTTCTGTCGGACACTCTGGCATGCATCCTGATTCCCCTGATGATCCCTCTGGTGCACCCTGCAACGGAAATCAGCTTTCTGGCAGCGTTCTGGGCGATTGTGAAGAGGGTGTTCTCCATCCTTGTGCTCCCTTGCGTGCTGGCATGGCTTATCCGCTACCTCCTTCCCGGGGTGCAGCGCTGGCTGGCCCGTTATGTGGGATGGGCATTCTATGTATGGGGAATCGGTCTTACGCTTGCCCTTTCGCTGGCTACCGGTGCTTTGGTAAGCAGCAGGATAGGAGTGCTGGTTGCGCTGGGAATCGCCCTTGTATCCCTGGTTTGCTGCCTTTTCCAGTTCTGGCTTGGCCGCAGGGTTGCCAGAAGCTATGGCCGGGTAGAATCCATCACTGCAGGCCAGGCCCTGGGGCAGAAGAATACCGGGTTTATCATCTGGCTCGGTATCAATTATATGACCCCTGTCACATCGGTTGCCGGAGGCTTGTATGCCATCTGGCACAATCTGGTGAATTCTTATGAACTTTATAAGAGCCGCGAAAAGGAATAATTATTATATTTGTACGAATATACCAATCAGTCAATGAACCACAAATCTATAATCATCACCGGCGGAGCCGGATTCATAGGCAGCCACGTAGTCCGATTGTTCGTTAA
>R22__coassemble_2756_pt1 | contig 7245 bp, 6 predicted proteins | sample R22__metabat2_low_PE_056 | metagenome-assembled genome bin R22 | reverse complement strand
CAATGTAGGTGCTGAACCTACCCTCGTCTGCCGCCGCATCCTCTCCTACGAAGGAATCCTCCTCCGCAAGCACCTCAATGGTGGTATCGCGAAGGGTGCCCTGACCCAGGAGCAGGCCGATGCAAAGTGGAACGCCTGGAAGGCAGAGCGTGACGCTAAGATCGCTGCCAAGAAGTCTAGCCTTGCCAACGCCGCCATCGAAGCAAAGAAGGCTGCAAAGGCAGAGGAGACCAAGGTGAAAGAGGCACGCGCAGAGGCTATCGCAAAGAAGGCCGCCGAACTCGCCGCAAAGCAGGCTGAGCCCGTGGCCGAAGAGGCTCCCGCCGAGGAAGCCGCCGAAGCACCTGCAGAGGAAGCATAATGCTCCCGATTGCCAAAGTCGTCAAATCTTTCGGCACCGACGGAGGGCTGCTTCTGAGCGGCAACGTCGATCTGGAAACTTTGGACTTCAAGGAACCTGTATTCATCGAATTCGATGGACTGCAGGTTCCTTTCTTTATTCTTGACTGCGAGCCCCGCGGCGGAAAGACGGTGGTGCACCTGAACGACGTCCATAACCTGGAGGATGCCGAAGAGATGGTCGGCCGCACCATCTATGCCGATGTGGAGATGGAGGAGGATGACGAACCGGATTTCACCGGCTGGACCATCCTCGACCACGGCACCAGGATCGGCACCTGCACAGGCATCGAACCCATCCCCGGCAACCCCTGCCTCTATGTGAAGCTCGCCGACGGCCGCGAACCCCTCATCCCCCTGCACGAAGACTTCGTCGCCGGCATCGACGAATCCTCCCGCACCCTCTCCCTGGATCTACCGGAAGGGTTGTACTAGTTTTACTAAACGTTTATAAACGTGTTTTCAAAAACTAGAACTTGAACTCCGCACCGATCTTGACGGCAAAGTTGGGGGTCTTGAGGCGGCTCAAAACCTTCTGGCGCAGGGTGGGGCCTTCTACGGGAAGGCCGGTGGTGGGGTCGATGACGGGTTTGACGGGTTTGCCGGTGGGGTCTTCGACCACGATATAGCGGGCATCGCGGTAAGTGCCACGCCAGTAGCAGTCCACGCGGATGAACTTCAGGATATTGGATATACCCGCGCCGAATTCAACGTAGGGCAGTTTCCCAAGCGACGATGTGCCGTTCGGGAAGAGCATGGGGGCCTGCATATCCGCCACGCTTACCTTGGCAAGATTGCCGTTGTTGGCATCTGAAAGCGAGCCCCAGACCGCACGGACGGATACCTCCTCACGCCATCCCAGCTTGCGGATCAGCGGAATCTTTCCGAAGAAGAAACCGTTGAAGCAATGATTCCAGAACACGGTAAACCATTCGTCCGACGCAAATTCCATGAACTCCATGCACGCGAACGAGAAGCGATTGAGCAGATAGGTACTGTTCCCCTCGTGGAAGTGCAGCAGCGGATAGGGCACATGCCCGTATATCTTGCCGGCGTTCATATATATCTTGGACGTGCCGAACGGGGGCACGCGAGGGCTCCAGCGCAGGGTGAATTCCGGGCGGAGATAACTGAAATCTCCTTCCCGAAGACCTTCCGGCGAGCCCGCAAGCGAGAAGGTGACCGACGGATATTCAGAATAGACGTACTGCTTCTTGAACAGCCCGCGGTTCACCGTCTCATCTTTCGAAAAACGCAGGGCCACATAGAACTCGTTCGCCGCCACGCTGTGGATCTTGGTGGAGTCGGGGGCGTAGAAGGATACCTGGCGGATCTCCGGCAGCCATCCGGCCTCGTTGGGATAGAAACGCTTGAAGTTGAAGCCTATCTCGCCGTTCACCCGTGTGGAGAATTCGTGCGCGTAGCTGCCGGCAAACGACGACATCATGCAGAGCTTGTTGTTGTAGCTGCCACCGAAAATGGTGGCGAGGATGTTGCCTTCGCCTATGGAGTTTGCCGCTGCGCTGCCCATCTGGTAGACGTCGTACTTTGCCGAGAGAGTGAGCTTTCGCTCGGGGATGCGGCCGAAGAGGTGTTCCCAGGTGGCCCCGCCTTTCAAGGTCTTGTCCCGGGTGCCGTAGGCCCCGTAGACAGTGAAGCGGTCGGTGAGGCTGAATTCCTTGGAAGTGCGCATGCCGAATTGCGGCCTCAACCCCTCTAAAGCATTGAAACTAAGCAGCTTGAAGTATGGCCCAAAGCCAATCTTACCCACCTCGTAATAACCGTTGATAGCAGTATAGACTATCTCGTAGAGACTCTTGTAGAAGGGCACGGTCTGGATCTTCTCCACCATGTCGTATATCTCCTGCTCCTTCGCCGAAAGGGCTTCGGGGCGGGCGGAGGCCCAGAAGGCCTCATCCTTCTTGCTGGCACCCTCATCCACGCGCACCATCCCCATTCCGGAATTCAGTTTCTCGCCGAGTTCGAAGCGGACCTTGGAATATCGCATATCCTTCTTTCCGATGAAGGACAGCATCTTGGAAGAATCCCGGAGCGACATCGACAGGTCCACGTACAACTTGTCCGACTTGTAGAACCATGTGGAATCCGGCATGCGTTCATACTCCGAATCCAGCACAAGGTCCCTGAGCCAGTTCACATTGGTGGTATTCTTCATGTTGGCGTGGATGCTCCGCAGGGCGAAGTCCTCGCAGTCTATGCGCATCTCTCCGTCGAATGCCGGGGTAGAAACCAACTGCTTGGGATGATAGCGCACAAGCAGGGTCTTACGCCCATCAACCTTCAGTGTATCAATGATATAGTAGTTATAGTAGAGAAGGCCGGTTTCCGAAATTGGGGACGGGAACTGCACGTCGAAGGCATTGATGAAGGGCCGGTAGAAGTTGATCTTGAGATGAAGCGAGCCGGTGAACTGGCTGAGCATGTTGTTGCCGTCCGGGTTGAGCCCGGAGATGCGGTTTGCAAGCACTGTTTCGGTGTTGAACTCCGGGTCGCTGCGGTGCTTGCGCTTTGCCACCGTCTCGGAAATCATCACCGGCAGATAGGGCACGCCGGACACCGCGGAGGTGTCGATGTAGTCGAACACAAAGCCGAATTCCTTGCGGAAGCGCTTGCCGTCCAGCTGCTCTGCCGGGTGCGTGAGGTCCAGCTCCATCTTGTTGTAGACCTCGCACTCGTACTGCTGGTGTGCATCAGGGTCGTTGGTGGAGCGATGCTTCTGGATATTGGCCAGAAGTTCCCGGGCTTTCTTGTTGTCTGCTCGCACCCTGGCCCCGGTGAGGCGGTTGTCGGTCAGGGGCAGCACGAAGTTTATCTCGTTGAACGTGCCATAATTGACCATCGCCATGCGGGTATCGTAACCCAGCAGCTGGGCTGCCAGCACGACGCACTGTGGATCGCGGGTTTCGATGTTGTAGTAACCCTCGAGATCGGTTGTGATGCCAACGGTAGTACCCTTGAAATAGACGCCGACAAAGGGGATTCCCTCGCCGTTTTCGTCGGTGACCCGACCGCGTACCTTGGTTGTCTGCGCTCCGCAGATAAACGGAATGGCCAGCAGCAGACACGCTACAAGGTATTTTAGTCTAGGTCTCATGATGCGAATTTAGACATTCGCGGGGAATAAAGCAAATACGGCCGAGCCGGAGCCGGACATTGCGGCGTAGCTTGCGCCGCGGCGGTAGAAGTCTTCTTTGAGGGCGGGGATTTCGGGGTGCGCGGGGAAGACGCTGCGTTCGAAGTCGTTGACCAGTCGCCCCCGCCAGTCGGGAACAGGCAGACGCAGCACTTCGCGCAGGGTGGAGGTGTTGCCTCCGAGAGGCATGCCACCCTCGGCACTGTTAGAGGGAGGGGCCCAACCGCAGGTTGGGAGGGATGCCGGCGTAGCCGGCACCGGTTCGGAGGCAACAGCCTCCACCTGCGCGTCCAGCCCAGCATACGCTTCACGGGTGCTGACCGCAACCCCTTCAGGGATAGCAACTTCTATGCGGTAGGCAGAGAGGTCGATATCGAACGCCTCCAGCACATCGCCGCGGCCGGAGACGAACATGGGGCGGTTGTAGATGAAGAAGGGGCAGTCGGAGCCGAGGCGGGCGGCGAGGGCCGCGAGGGCATCATCTGAAAGGCCAAGGCCGAACAACTCAGACAGAGCGCAGAGGGCGAAGGCGCCGTCTGCGGAACCGCCACCGAGACCGGCCCCCACGGGGGAATTCTTGGTCAGGCGGATGCGCACAGGGCCTATCCCGAACTCATCCCGCACAAGCCTCCAGGCGCGGGCGGTCAGGTCCTCCGAAGGATCCCATACGCGGTAGCAGGGGCCGCCGATCTCGATCCCGAACTCGGCCGCAGGCTCCACGCAAAGCTCGTCCCGGAAGCCGTCCCAGGGGATGAAAAGGCTCTCCAACTCATGGTAGCCGTCCGGGCGCTTTCCCAGCACCCGCAGCCCCAGATTCAGCTTCACGTTGGGATAGACCGTCATAGGCGCGAGAGGATCTGCTCCTGCATCTCGGCCGGCAGATGCGCGATCACCGGGGATATGAAGGATATCATCTGCATCTTGCGGGCCTCCTTTTCGGGGATGCCGCGGCTGCGCAGATAGAAGAGTTCATCCGGATTCAGGTAGCCGGTAGTGGCTCCGTGCGAGCACTTTACGTCATCGGCATATATCTCCAGCTGGGGATGGGTCTCGGCCACGGCCCCCTCGGAGAGGAGGATGGAACGGTTTTCCTGGTAGGCCTCCGTCTTCTGGGCATCCGGGGCCACATACACCAGGCCGTCGAACTCGGCGCGTGCGGTGCCGCCCACGATGCCGCGGAAGGTCTGGCGCGAGAACGCACCTCCCACCATGTGGCGCACGGTGATGTCGAACTTCACCTGCTCGCTGTGGGGGCAGAGGTATAGCCCGAATATCTCCAGCACCACCCCGGGCTTGCCTATCTTGATTTCGAACGGGATTTCTGCACTGACGCCGGGCATCACGATGAACGTGAGGCGGAGATGTTCGTTCTCCTCCAGCGTCAGGCGCTTCGGCACCTCGTCGATTCCTACCCGGTAGATCCTATCCATTTATGCTATCAAATCCTTGGTTTTCAATCTGGTCCGCCAGCTCCATGCCGCCGGTGGCGATGATGCGGCCGTCCTTCAGCACGTGAACCACGTCCGGGGTCACCAGCTCCAGCAGATGCCTGTAGTGGGTGATGATGATGGCGGATTTTTCTGGGCTGCGGAGGGCGTTCACGCCGTCCGCCACTATCTTGAGAGCGTCCACGTCGAGGCCGCTGTCAGTTTCGTCCAGGATGCTGAAAACAGGGTCCAGCATCGCCATCTGGAATATCTCGTTACGCTTCTTCTCCCCGCCGCTGAAGCCCACGTTCACCTCGCGCTTGGCGAATTCTCCCTTCATCTTCACGAAGGCCATCTTCTCCTTCAGGAGCTTGAGGAACTGCGCAGGGGCCATCTCCAGCTCGCCCTTCGCCTTGCGGCGCGCGTTCACCGCCGCCTTCATGAAGTTGGTGATGCTCACGCCGGGGATCTCGATGGGGTACTGGAACGAAAGGAAGATGCCGGCCCAGGAGCGTTCCTCCGGGCTCATCGCCAGCAGGTCCTGCCCGGCGAAAGTGATGCTGCCGCCCGTCACGGTGTAGTCCGGACGCCCCGCCAGCACCGCGCTGAGGGTGCTCTTCCCCGCCCCGTTCGGGCCCATCACCGCATGCACCTCGCCCGGCCGTATGGTCAGGTCGATGCCGTGGAGAATCTCCTTCCCCTCGATGCCGGCATAAAGGTCGCGTATTTCAAGTAGATTATCCATTATCCTATAGATCCTTCAAGATTCACTGAGAGTAGTTTCTGGGCTTCGACCGCGAATTCCATGGGGAGGCGGCTGAGGACCTCGCGGGCATATCCGCCCACGATGAGGCCGACCGCGTCTTCCGGGCCGATGCCGCGCTGGTTGCAGTAGAAGAGCTGATCTTCGCTGATGCGGGAGGTGGTGGCCTCGTGCTCAACGATGGCGGTCGGGCACATGTTCCGGATGACCGGGAAGGTGTGGGCGCCGCAGGTGCTGCCGATCAGGAGGCTGTCGCACTGGCTGTGGTTGCGGGCGTTCTGCGCGCCGGGATTCATCCGCACGAGCCCCCTGTAGGAGTTCTCGCTATGGCCGGCGGAGATGCCCTTGGAGACGATGCGGCTGCGGGTGTTCCGGCCGATGTGGATCATCTTGGTGCCTGTATCCGCCTGCTGATAGTTGTTTGTCAGGGCCACGGAATAGAACTCGCTGGTGGAATTGTCCCCCATCAGGACGGTGGAGGGATACTTCCAGGTGATGGCGGAGCCGGTCTCGACCTGGGTCCAGCTGAGATGGGAGTTTTCGCCGCGGCAGAGACCGCGCTTGGTAACGAGGTTGAGGATGCCGCCGCGGCCCTGGGAATCGCCGGGATACCAGTTCTGGACGGTGCTGTATCGCACGTCCGCATCCTTCTCCACTATTATCTCCACCACCGCCGCGTGCAGCTGGTTCTCATCCCTCATCGGGGCGGTGCAGCCCTCCATATAGCTGACGGATGCGCCCTCGTCGGCGATGATGAGCGTGCGCTCGAACTGGCCGGTGCCGCTGGCGTTGATGCGGAAGTAGCTGCTGAGGTCCATCGGGCAGTGCACGCCTTTGGGGATGTAGCAGAAGGAGCCGTCGGAGAAGACCGCCGAGTTGAGGGCGGCGTAGAAGTTGTCGCCCACCGGAACAACGCTGGCGAGGTACTTGCGCACCAGGTCCGGATGCTCTTTTACCGCTTCGGAGAAGCTGCAGAAGATGATGCCTTTCTCCGCCAGGGTCTTACGGAAAGTGGTGCTGACGCTGACCGAATCGAAGACGGCGTCCACCGCCACGGTCTCCTTGGGCTTCACGCCCGCCAGAACCTCGCGCTCGCCCACCGGGATGCCCAGTTTGTCGAAAGTCTCCTGGAGGGCGGGATCAATCTCTTTCGGGCGGTCCTTGTCGCTCTTGGGGGCGGCGTAGTAGATTATATCCTGAAAATCGATTTCCGGCAGGCGGCTGAGATGGCCCCACTTGGGCGGGGCCATGGTTTTCCACTTCCGGAAGGCCTCCAGCCGGAACTCCAACATCCACTCCGGCTCATCCTTCTTGGCCGAGATGAGACGGATGATGTCTTCGTTCAGGCCCTTGGGGACAAACTCCTGCTCTATATCTGTTACGAAACCCTCGCTATATTCCTTCTCTACCGCTGCCGCGAGGATGCTCTTATCTTCTGACATACTTGTGCAAACCTTAGATTTGCAGCGTAGTTTTCTGCCAACCAGGTTTGTTTGACAAAA
>R22__coassemble_2595_pt1 | contig 7556 bp, 5 predicted proteins | sample R22__metabat2_low_PE_056 | metagenome-assembled genome bin R22 | reverse complement strand
CTCCCATCCCCGAAGCGCAGATGAAAGCCTTCATCTTCATCACCTCCACCGGCAACGGCAAGGACATCGAATACTTCGGCGACATCATGCCCCACTTCGAGGAAGGCTCCCGCGTGCGCGTCACCGACGGCATCTACAAAGGCGCCACCGGCTTCGTCAAGCGCATCAAGCGCGACCGCAAGCTGCTCGTCGCCATCGAAGGCGTCGCCGTGGTCGCAATCTCTAAAATACCTATCAGTTACTTAGAGAAAATAAGCAAGTGAAAAGGCATCCTGCAGGATGCCTTTTCATTTTATTTATCTTCTGTTTTAGCGGCAAACTGCTCTTTAAGTTTCGGAAGATAACTCTTGCCGAGCACCCAGCCGCATCCGAGCACGAAGCCGAGGAAAGTCCAGACAATCAATGTCTTAGTACGGCTATTTGAAGACTTAGAAGGAACTGTAACAGGCTGAATTACAGTAAGAACCGGAGTATCCCGCTTCACTTGAAGCTTGGCCTGTTCGAGTTGTTTTGCCAAATCTGTATAAACTGCATTCGCTACATTGTAGCGGGCTTGGATGCGCTCACGCTGAATGCGCTCGCGGGAACCGATCATGTTCTGGGAACGGTCGCTCACAGCTGCCAGGGATGCCTGCAAGGACTCCGCTTCCTTCTTGGATTCATTGAAGCGGTCCTGGATGTATTCAAGGTCCTTCTGGGACTTCTCGGTACGGAAACGGGTAATCTCGGTCTGCAGCAGGTTCTGAGCCTTCAGCGCAAGTTCTGCGGTCTGGATGGGCTCGGAGCCGATGACGGTCAGTGTGAGTATTCCTTCTTTTTTATCAACGTTTAGACTAACCTTGGATGTGATATATTCTTTAATCAGTTTAGTCTCGGCCTTTGTGAGAACTAGAGGTTTGGGCGAATCATCGTCTGAGTCGCCGTCGGGCAACACGATGTCCGTGTTCTTTTTTTTGAGAGCCTTAAGGATCACAAACGGAAGCCCAATGGTATACTCCTTAACTTTGCTCAAAAAAGAGGGTTTAACGATATCATTGTAATAAGTAAACGTGCTGACCGCAGTATCTACTTTTGCATAGTGCAGGGGAGTGTAGAGTAGTTCCTTGCGAAAGGGGATGCTACTCACTATCTGAGGATATACCAGTGGAGAAAGATCTTTGGAACTGAGGTCCATGCCCATGTCTAAACCGACCAGTGCGGTGAGGTTGCTAATCGATGAATTGGTCTTGGAGTTCATCTGTGGCACCATCACCGTGTTGACCGTAAAGGTGTGCTTCATGGTGAGCGCAGCTACAAGACCGAGCACTATGAAAATGCAGGTGCAGAGAATGATGGTCTTGCGGCCATCCCACATCTGGCGCACGAGTGCCATGATGTCCAGGCCTTCCTCTTCTTCGTAGGGTTGATTGTAATTGCTTTTTTCGTCCATGGCTAGTTTTACTTTAGACGCTCGGCAAGAAGGTAGACAGATACGACCGAAGTGAGGGTGCTGAGTGTCTTGCTCATTTCAACTCCCCAGTCAATCTTTTCCTTAGGTTTTTCTATCTTCTCAAGTTTCTTTTGGTCAATCTGCATGGTAATCACCGCACCGGGTTCCACAGTGGGATACTTGCGTATGCCGAGGAAATGACGTGTGGCAATTGTCTGGTTGTTGGGCAGAGTAACGGTCACGCTATTGCGGTCCGTTGCTTTCTGGAAACCTCCTGCATAGTGACGTACGTACCAAGCAGCACTGTGGGCGCCCTGGTAAATCACGGTCTTCTGAGTGGTAAGGAATTCAGCTGGCACATACTGGGCCATGCGGGTACCGGTCTCGCGGATGGTAACGGTGTTTTCCTGACGCACAATGTTAATAACGTCGCCGTCCATTAGAATAGGGTCGAAAGAGAGATCTCCCTTATTCTTTTCGATATCGCGGAAGTCGAATCCTATGCTTCCACGGTTGTTGAATGTACGGAAGATGTGTGCGAATGGTTCTGCATCATCGGAGAGGCCGCCGGCCATCTCTATGATCTGAGAAAGATGGGTTTTGTAGTCCGTAAGCACATACACACCTGGATACTTCACGCGGCCGTTAATTTCAACAAAGCGGCCGGTGGTGAAGTTTGGAGTCAGTCGGACTACTATATTATCGTAAGGCTGAAGTTGGAATCCGCCCTCTATGGGGTTGTAATCAGCATCAACTTCAACGATAAGAAGTTCCTGTTTGACCTCATCTTTTTTGGAAATGTCCAGTCGGAAGACCTCCACGCGATCGAATGCCGCACCGTCAGTGAAGCCGCCGGCCATGGTGATGAGGTCATGAATGTTCAGGGTAGGATCGAAGGCCGTGCTGAAAGGAATCTTGACCGCACCGCTCACACGCACCTCGCCGATGTTTGTGTAGGTGGTATTGTCGTAAACATTGAGGGCGTCCCCGCGTTGGAGTTGGGTGGCACCGTCGGAAGCGAGGTCTACCTTGATGTACTCGAGCTTGTCGGGATTGTTGAGGTCCTTGCGGAAGATGTATGCCACAGGGAAGACGCTGGGCTTCAGGCCGCCGGCCTTCTCGATGGCCTGGGCCACGGTCATCTTGCCCTCGAGGTTGAAGTTGCCGGGATAGTAGACGGCGCCGTTCACGGTGATGAACTCCTCCACAGGCTGGTTGCTCTCCTTGATGCGGACCACGTCACCCGCGCGGAGGGCGACCTTTTTGGAACCGGAAGTGACGTCGGCAAGGTTGTATTCCAGATACTGGACCGCTCCACTGTCGCCCACGCGCTCGATTTGCACGAAGTTGGGATAGGCGTTCCAGCTGAGGCCGCCGGCATAGTTGATGAGGTCGGACAGGGTCTCGCCCTCGATTATTTCGTAGCGCATCGCGCGGTTGACCGCACCCTCGATGGAAACCACCTTCTGGGCAATAGGAACGAAGATGACATCACCGTTGCGGATGTCGGAAATCTCGGTTCCGGCCTCACCGGACATGTATTTGTAGAGGTCCAGCTGCGAAGCCTTGCCCCCACGGGAGATCTTGATGTTACGCACGGAACCAACCGGGTTGGGGCCGCCGGCAGCTGCCAAGGCGTTGAATGCGGTGTTCAGGGCGCTCATGGTGAAGCCTCCCTGCACACCCACCTCACCGTAAATGCTCACGGTAACCGTGCGGGCGGTGGAGAGGGTGACCGCGATCTGGTCCGGGCGGAAGGAGAAGAACTGACTGAGTTTGTTCTGGATAGCCTTGCGGCCCTGCTCCAGGGTGAGACCCTTTAGGAATATCTTGGTGGAGCCGGCAGGCTGGATGGAGCCGTCGGCGCCGATGCGCTGGTGGATTTCGGTCTGGGAGGAACCGAAGATGCTGATGTGCACCTCATCGCCTTCGCCGAGGATGTAAGTGTCCGGGGCCTGGGCACCGTCGGTGGTGCGGAAGACCTCCAGGTTCTTGTCGGTGAAGAGAGAGTGGCCGTAGATGTCGCTGGTCATATCCCCGGCCTTGGACAAAGCATCTTCAAGTGCCGATTCTGCATCCTTTTCCTTGCTCGTGGTTTGAGGGGGAACAGGGGCGTCAATAATGATGTTTGCTGTAGTGCTTTGAGTTGCGGTTTCACCGTTCTTCTCAGCCTGCATCTGGTCCAGGATGGAGATAACGCGACTCTGATAGGAAGCATACTCTGAAGGCTGGATATTGTCAACATCGATGCCGTTCTCCATGAGGCGGGCGCGAACCTCAGTTTCGTTGAGTCCTCTTTTGTTGAGTTCGGCCTGGGCCATAGCCATCATCGTGGCGTTCTGAGCCAGGGATGCGATGGGCAGCACCAGCAAAACTATAAGGGCAATCAGTATTCTTTTCATACCTTATTTATTATAATATCACGCAAATTTAGCAATTCTTCTTGTATTTGGCAAGAGAGACGGGGTGGGGATTTTTTTGTTATATTTGCAAGTATGAAGATTTCTGTTGCAGGTTCAGGCTACGTGGGCCTCAGTGTAGGCACTCTCCTTGCCCAGCGCCACGAGGTGACGCTGGTGGATGTGGTGCCGGAAAAAGTGGACATGATAAATGCCCGCAAGTGCCCGATCAAAGATGAGTATCTTGAGCGCTTTTTTGCTGAAAAGGAGCTTCATTTGAAGGCTACTTTGGATGGCGCTTCTGCCTATCGTGAGGCGGACTTTGTGGTGGTTGCAACCCCTACGAATTACGACCCTCAGAAGAACTTTTTCGATACTTCCCATGTAGAGGAAGTGTTGCGTTTGGTGGCTGATGTGAATCCTTCTGCGGTTGTGGTTATAAAGTCCACTGTGCCAGTTGGTTATACGAAGTTGCTTGAAGAAAAGTTTAAGGGTCTTTGTGTGTTATTTTCGCCGGAGTTTCTTAGGGAGTCGAAGGCGCTTTATGATAACCTTTATCCGTCCCGGATCATAGTCGGTTATAATGGGATTCCTTCACCTGCTGCGCAGGTTCGGAATGACAGGGATGTTGTCATTCCGAGGAGCGAAGCGACGAAGGAATCTGCTAAAGCATTCGCTTCTCTGCTGAAAGAAGCAGCCTTGAACGACCCGCCGGTGCTGCTGATGGGAAGCACGGAGGCGGAGGCGGTGAAGCTGTTTGCAAACACCTACCTGGCACTTCGCGTGAGCTACTTCAACGAGCTGGATACCTATGCCGAGATGAAGGGCCTGGATACCCGCGCGATCATCGAAGGAGTGTGCCTGGATCCCCGCATCGGAACGCAGTACAACAATCCTTCCTTCGGCTACGGCGGCTACTGCCTCCCGAAGGATACCAAGCAGCTGCTGGCCAACTACAACGATGTGCCGGAGAACCTGATAGGGGCCATAGTGGAGAGCAATCGCACGCGCAAAGATTACATTGCGGACCAGGTGCTACGCAAGGCGGGATACTACAGTTATTACGGGGCGAACAATACCTGGAATTCCAGCGAAGAACACGAGGTGACGGTGGGTGTCTACCGCCTCACCATGAAGACGGGTTCCGATAATTTCCGGCAATCCGCCATCCAGGGCATCATGAAGCGAATCAAGGCGAAGGGCGCGAAGGTGATAGTGTATGAACCGGTGCTGGAGGAGGGGAGCACCTTCTTCGGAAGCGAGGTGGTTAATGACCTTGCGGAGTTCAAGCTAAGATCCGATGCGATAATCGCCAACAGGTATGACTCGGTGCTGGATGACGTCCGTAACAAAGTATATACCAGAGACATTTTCAAAAGAGATTAAGCAAATAAAAGCATTCGTCGGCTCGGCGAATGCTTTTATTTTGTATATTTGTATGATTTTATAACGACTGATAACCAAAGATAGTTCAAGAGTCCCTTTCCTGGATAGGAAAGGCCTCGCCCGGAAACCAGCCGGCAGAACTGTGTTATCAGCACCTCGCCCCGGGTCTACAATCTATTCCGGAGCGAGGAGGCGGAGAAGTATAATTCGATTAATAATAGGTTCAATAACCGCTGACGGCATTTTTAGAATAAAGTAATAAACTTCTTGGAAATGTTTAAGGAATCAACTATTATTCAACTTCCCAAAATAGCGGATCCCCGCGGCAATCTGTCTATTATTGAGCAGATAAAACAAATACCCTTTGAAATTAAACGGGTACATTGGGTTTATGATGTCCCTGGAGGTTTTGACAGAGGTGGCCATGCTTATTTTGAGACAGAAGAGTTTATCGTTGCCCTTTCTGGTAGTTTCGATGTGGTAGTAGATGATGGAGAAAAACAAAATAATTTTCAGCTGAACAGATCTTACTTTGGATTATATGTGCCCAAAGGAATGTGGAGGACAATGACCAATTTTTCCACGAACTCCTTGGCTTTAGTACTTTCCTCAACAGAGTACAACGAGAAAGACTACATATCTGATTACGATGAGTATAAAGTTTGGAGAAAAGATAGCGCGAAGATTCCTACCGTCGCGGACGCAAAAACCTCAATAAAACTTAATAACCCTCTCAATAAGTGTATGCCTGGTGAGGCGAAGAGTGTGTTCGACTGTTCATTGTGTGAATTGAATAAAATGCACGACGAACAAGGCAACCTGACGTTTATATATGAGAATGTTCATGTCCCTTTTAATATCAATCGTGTTTTTTTTAGTTATGATATCCCTGGAGGTGAAAGCAGAGGAGCACATGCACATAAAAGATGCCATCAGTTCCTAATTGCTGCAAGCGGCAGTTTTGAAGTGGTTCTGGATGATGGGATTAATAAGCGTACAGTATTACTTAACCGTCCTTTTTGGGGACTTCACGTCCCGCCAGGAATATGGGCCGCTGAACAAGGTTTCTCATCAGGTAGTATTTGTCTTGTCTTGGCTTCAGAAGTATACACTGAAGATGATTACATTCGTAATTATGACGATTATTTAGAATACATAAAGACTCAACGATAATGGTTAAACTATTAGATTTGCAAGCTATCACAACGATGCATGGTGGTGAGGTTACAGCTGCCGTAAATCGTGTAATTGATTCTGGATGGTTCCTTCAAGGCAATGAGAATAAGTTGTTTGAAGCCGACTATGCCTCTTACATTGGCACAGAGCATTGTATCGCAGTCGCTAATGGATTGGATGCCCTTTACCTCTTGATGCGTGGTTATAAGGAGATGGGCTTGATGCAGGATGGCGACGAAATCATTGTTCCGGCAAACACCTACATAGCTACAATCCTTTCCATAACAAAGAATAATCTTGTTCCTGTGTTGGTGGAACCCACTTGGGATTATCTTGAGATTGATATTGATAAGATAGAGAAAGCCATCACCCCAAAAACCAAGGGCGTGATGATTGTTCACCTCTATGGCCGTATCGCTTATAATGACAGATTGGGCGAGATATGCAAGAAGTATGGTTTGAAACTCATGGAAGACTGTGCTCAGAGTCATGGCTGTGCATGGAATAAAGTCAAGACAGGTGCACTTGGTGATGCGGCTGCTCATAGTTTCTATCCAGGCAAGAACCTTGGAGCTTTTGGGGATGCAGGTGCAGTAACTACTAATGACTCAGAATTAGCTTCTGTCATCCGTGCTCTTGCCAATTACGGTTCTCAGAAAAAGTATGTGTTCAAGTATGTGGGTATGAACAGCCGCATGTCTGAACTAGATGCCGCCGTTCTTGACGTGAAGTTGAAGTATTTGGATGAAGACAATAAGAAACGTCAAGAATTGGCTGCCTATTACTACGAGCATATCAATAATCCTCTGATTACGCTTCCCAAGCGCATTGATGATGAGAACAATGTTTATCATCAGTTCCCCATATTTTGTGAGCGTAGAGACGATTTACAAGAGTATCTAAAGGAGAATGGAATACAGACATTGATCCATTATCCTATTCCACCTCATAAGCAGGAGTGCTATAAAGAATGGAATGAGCGTAGTTTTCCTATCACTGAGAAGATTCACGAGCAGGAATTGAGTATTCCTATGAATCAAGTCATCAGTGAGGACGAAGCAAAGGAAGTAGTGAGAGTAATTAATTGCTTTGAATAAAATGCAGAACATTGTCATCACCGGCGGAGCCGGATTCATAGGCAGCCACGTAGTCCGATTGTTCGTTAA
>R22__coassemble_2383_pt1 | contig 8078 bp, 6 predicted proteins | sample R22__metabat2_low_PE_056 | metagenome-assembled genome bin R22 | reverse complement strand
GCGGAGAGGGGGGCGGGTAGGGAGTGCAAGCGTGGTGGAGCAAGGGCGGAGTGGCGGAGAGGGCGGTAAACGGCAACCTGGTGCGAAACGCGGGGTTTCGCACCAGGTTGGAATAGCTTCAATGGACCGGCTAACAAGGACCGGAAAACAAGGTCCCGGAAAACGTGAACCGGCCAACTAAGGGCCGGTAAACGCTAGAAGGATTAAGACTTCTGGATCTGTCCGAGGACCTCGAAGTAAGGAACTCCGTCAGAAACCGTCATCCTGTAGATGGTGTCGTCCACCTGGTAGTACTCCTTGCCGTCGGCGAGGGTGACCACCTCGTAGTCTTCAGGCAGAGCCTTGATGAGGGCGCCTGCAGGAGGCACGATCACCTTGTACTGGCCCTTGGGATCCGCGGTGAAGAACACACCGTCGTCGTAGTAGTAGTCCGTTCCGTTGGCAGCGAAGCTCTGCACGAGGCCGAGCTGGGTGGCCAGCTGGTAGGAAGCATACGACCTGAGGGTATTGACGTCCATCGTGGTGCTGGCAGGGGCGCCTGCGACGGCAGCCTGCTGCTGGGCGGCGATGGTGGCGTTGTTCTGTGCGATAGTTGCATTCTGGGCAGCTATGGTGGCATTGTTCTGCGCGATGATCTGGTTCTGCTCGTTGATGGTCGAGTAGTTGTTGTTCACCACGTTGTAGGTCCGATACACATTATTGTAGTATGAGAACCTCAGCACATCGAGCTCGAGCTCATAGAGGGCGCGGTCGAAGAAGATGCCGTAAGGAGGACGACAGACGTGGTAGACATGGTCCCAGTAGCGATAGTAGATACCGTTATAGTAGTAGTAGGTACGTCCCCAGTAGCGATACCTGTTGTAGTGGGGCAGATGATGCACCCTGTATCCGTAGTAGTGGGGATGATGCCCATAGAAGTAGCCGGGACGGTCGAAAGGAATCGGGTCGCGGTGGATAGGAGCTATCCTCTTTCCATGAGGATCGAAACGAACCTCGTTGGGAGCGCCTGCGGTCTGACGATCGTAGCTGTTGGTAGGATTGACATTGCGGTTGGTGTTGGCATTGCCCACTCCACCCACGCTGCTGCGGCTTCCGCCTCTGGCAGTGGTTGTGGTGGTGTTAACAGGAGTGGCCGAACTGCGGCTGGCAGTGCTGGAGGAGCGGGATGCGCTCGTGCCGGAACTGCTGGAGCGGCTGGCAGTGCTGGTGCCGGTGCTGCTGGAGCGGGAAGTGCTGACGCCGGAGCGCGAAGAACTCGAGCTTGTGGTAGAGCGGCTGGCGGAGATGCCGGAACGGCTGCTGGAGCTGGTGCTGCTACTGGAGCGGGTAGTGCTTGCGCTGGAGCGCGAAGAGCTCGAACTGGTGCTCGAGCTTGAGCGGCTGATGGTGCCGCCCATTGCTCTGGAGCTGCTCGATGAGGAACTCATCGAACTGCGGGAAGAGCTGGAAGAAGAGGAACTCCTGGACGCGCTGGAACCGGAAGAAGAACGGCTGCTGGAGCTGCTGCTCGAAGTCGAACGGCTGCTGCCGGAGCCGCCTCTGGATTGGGCATTAACAGGAGCTATTGCGAGCGCCATAGCTGCTATGGCTGCGAGCGCTATTTTCAATGTAGTTTTCATAATGCTCAATTTTAAGTGTCCGTAAAGTTAAGTATTCAATTTGATATTTGCATAATTCGTACCACAATTATTTACGGCCAAACTGCGGATCGATCCGCGAAGGCAGAATCGCGGTCACTGCGACCGTCGCCAGGCAGCACACCATCACCAGCACGAAGAAGCCTGCATAGCCGAGCGATTCCTGCAGCATTCCGGCGAAAAATCCCGGAATCATCATGCTCAGGGCCATAAATGCCGTGCAGACGGCATAGTGCGAAGTGCGGTATTCTCCCTGCGAGAAATATATCATGTAAAGCATGTACGCCGTGAATCCGAAGCCATAGCCAAACTGGTCCAGCGCCACGCAAAAATAAATCGTAAGGATGTTCGAAGGTTGCGCCAGTGCCATGTAAAGATATACCGAGCAGGGCAGCGCGAGGGCGAGAGCCATCGGCCAGAGGGCCTTCCTCAGGCCCACCCGGGCGCTCCAGATTCCTCCCAGTATGCCACCGATGGTCAGCGCGATCACGCCCACGGTGCCGTACACCAGGCCGGATTGTGCGGTGGTAAGCCCCAGGCCGCCAGCATCGGTGGCGTCCAGCATGAAGGGCGTCAGCATCTTCACGGAAAGGGCCTCCGGGAGCCTGTAGAGCAGCATGAACACTATCGCCAGCCACACCCCGGGTTTGCGGAAGAAGGTGGCGAAGGCGGAGAGGAAGGAACGGGGGGATTCCTTCGCTTCGCCGGATTCCTTCGCTTCGCTCGGAATGACATTTCTCTCCTGAGGAAGCACGAACTGATGCCACACCGTCACGGCCAGGAAGATGGCGGAACTCAGCAGCAGCGTCACCGTCCAGGCCTTGGGAATGTCGGCGTAGCGGGTCTCCAGCAGGCCGGCCACTACCACTATCACCCCCTGTCCGAAAACGGACGCGATGCGGTAGAAGGTGCTGCGTATGCCCACGAAGAGGCTCTGCTGGTGCTCATCCAGCGCCAGCATGTAGTATCCGTCCGCCGCGATGTCGTGCGTGGCGGACAGCATGGCGCAGATGTAGAAGATGATGAGGCAGAGAGTGAAGGCGCCCACCGGTTCGCCTGTGCGGGACGGCAGGCTCAGCGCCAGGCCGGCGAAGCAGGTTGTCATCAGCAATTGCATCACCAGGATCCACCAGCGTTTGGTGCGCACTACGTCCACCAGGGGGCTCCAGAGGGGTTTTATCACCCACGGGAGATAAAGGAGGCTGGTGTACATGGCCAGGTCGGCGTTGCCCATGCCCATCCTCTTGAACATGGTAACAGACACCACGTTCACTATAAAATATGGTATGCCTTCCGCGAAGTACAGGGTCGGCACCCAGAGCCATGGAGTCCTGCCTTTACTCATCCTTCATGGGGGTTATGTCGGTTCCGGGATAATAGTGGGAGAGGATCTGCGCGCAGTCGTATCCCTTCGATGCCATCACGGCCGCACCTATCTGGCACAGGCCTACACCGTGGCCCCATCCGCGCCCGTGGAGTATGCATTCGCCGTCCTTCCATTCGATCTCGAAGGCGGAACTCTTTAGGCAGCTGGCACTTAGGGCCTTGCGGATGGCAAGTTCCTTGCCGATGACCCTGCGGCCCTTTTCATCCTCTATCTCCAGCTCATAGATCCTGCCGGACGGGCCGCGCTTGAGGGGCTTGAGGTACTTGATGCCGGCAGGGCGCTCGGTCCAGCGGAAGAAGTCGCGGGTTTTCAGGTCGTAATCGTTCAGCACTTTGCGGAGGATATCCTCGTCGTCGGTGTCGCAGAAGGGCCTCTCGCCGGGGGCGGGGGCATCCTCCACGGCCTGCAGGTAGGGATAATCCTTATCTTCCCAGCAGGTGCTGAAGAGTTCGGTGGTGCCGCCGCAGCACTTGGAGTAGCGGGCGTCGCAAAGCTCGCCCTGATATGTTAGGACGCTGCCCCAGGTGCGGTCCACCGCGTCCCGGACATTCTGCCCTATGGCACCGTCCAGGCCCTGGTAGCGCTGGCAGTGGTCATCCGCACACACGTCGAAACGCTCGTGGCTGCGGAGGTTGCTCATCACCCAGGAACGGGAGATGATGGCGTGGGCCTTCAGGAATTCCAGCGGGGCGTCCGCATGCATCTCCGAAGAGATTACGCTGAGCAGGTAGTCCTCCAGCCCTATGCGGTTGATGGCGCGTATCGTGTTGCCTTCCACTATGAATTTGAGGCGGCCGGCGAAGCGGCGGGTGATCTTCTGCTCCCAGTGGAATCCTATGCCTATGGGCATGTCGTGGAGGATGAAACTGGGCTCGCTGAACAGCGTGGAACGGGTGCGGGCGTCAAATGTAAGCTCGTCGTAGAGGCTACCGTTGTAGTTTATCTTGCCGTCGCACCAGCAGACACGCTGGGGGCCGGCACCGTCGGAGATTATCTCGAATGTGATTTCGGGCGCGGCCATGATCCCAACGTCTATCTTGGGCTGGGTGCGGGTGAGGCGCCAGACCACCAGGGCGTCATCCTCCTCGCTCACGGAAACCTCCTCCACCATCCTGCAGAGCTGCTCGCGGGTGATTTTCTGGAAGTCTTCGGGACGGGGCACGATGAAGAATCCGGCCATGTCGGCGGCCCCGGGGCTCATGGTCAGGTGGTCCTGACCCTCGGCGAAGTAATGGTGCGAGCGCAGGTTGGAGCGCAGCACCACGGCCGTGCGGAACTCGCCGTTCTTGTACCAGGAATAGAGGTTGAAGCGGGGCTCGCTCTCCCCTTCCCTGCGCGGAGAGCACTCCAGCAGGCGGTAGAAGAGCTTGGCCATGGATTTCTGGGTAGTCGCCTTGAGGATGTAAACCCCGCGGGTAAAGCCGTCGAACTTGTAGAGAGTGGCATCCTGCACGCGCTCCAGCTCGCCGGTGGCGCTGTCCAGCGCCTTGTCGGCCGCCAGCTCCAGTGGGAGTATCCCCCTCGGGCAGGCCTGGAAATGAAGATGGTCGGGTGCGGATGCGCCGCTCACGGGCCCGTTGTAGAAAACGGTGAAGTCCTGATGCATCTTCGTGAAGAGCAGCATGTCCGGGAAATGGTGCCAGATGGTCTGGGGAAGATGCTGGTCGCGCACCACCACGAGGTGGTTCCGGAAGATAGGATAGGGGTTCACCTGAACGTTGTAGCTCCGGTGCTTCTTGCCTTCATACTTGATGTGGAACTGCTCTTTGGGGCGGTTTTTAGGGCAGAGGAAGCAGGGCCTGGCGGCTATGGACTTTTCGTCCACCTCGGCGGTGGAGGAGATGATGCGGCAGGGGTTCATCTGCAGGGTCACCTTCAGCCCTCCTACGTCCATATAACGGTATTCCGCGTCCTTCAGGGAGCGGAAATTCGCTGCGGCCAACGGCCACACCGAAAGCTGGTCCTTTATGAATTTCTGGATATCCGCCATGTCATAATAAGGCAAAGAGCCTGTCCTGGATCCTGGTGAATTCCTGCTCGAACTGCGGCGTCAGCACGCCCTTGCCCATGGCATCCATTACCTCGCGCCTTGTCCACCAGCGGCCTTCATCAACTTCGTCGTTGTCGGGATTGATTTCCCTGTCGGTGACGGTTGCGAAAACGTTCACAAGTTCCGATTCGTTGGGGCTGTTCCAGACGTAGCTCTCGATAAAGGCCGGGTTGAAATCCACGAATGCCAGTTCTTCGCCGGCTTCGCGGATGAGGCCCTCTATGAGCGTTTCGCCATAGGTAACATGCCCTCCAACCGCGGTGTCCCAGCGGCCGGGATAGAGGTCCTTCGTGGCCGAGCGTTTCTGGAGGAAGATGTTGTCGTAAGGGTCTATTATATGCAGGTGCACCACGGGGTGCAGGAGTTCGGGATGGGTGTGGCAGGCCTTGCGGGTGCTGCGGCCAATCACCAGGCCGCTCGGTTCCACTATAGGGAGGATTTCGGTGTTTCCCCGTGCGGATTTCACGGCAAGCAGCGGGGCCGGTTCAAGTGGATAGAGAAGGTCGGACATCGGGCTACTGGTAATTGATTATCCGGAGTTCCTCTGGAGTGTAGAGTATGGAATCGATGAAGTCCGGTGCGGCTTGTGCGAGGATTACGAAGGTGGCGAGGGCCACTGCTGCCAGGGCCACCAGGATCAGGATGACGATCAGGGTGGTTTTGAGCCAGCCGGGCATCCGGCGCCCGGACGGCGCGGCCTCTGAAACTGTCTCGCTGCGCTCGACCCCACCGTTCGCTGCGCTCACGGTCCCCCCTCTTACAGTGCCGAGGGTGGCATGAGTTTCAGAGGCAGTGCCTTCCGAGGCGGCGGGTTCAGCAAGTTCCAGGAGGGGAGATTCTTCCGGCGCGGGCGCGGGTTCCTCCGCAGGAAGCGGCGCTTCGGCGGGAATGGCCGCAGCCACTTCGGCCACCGGCGCCTCCACCAGAGTTACCAGCTCCTCGACCTTCTCCTGAACCTCCTCCTTCGTCTCCACGTGGTTCTTCAGGCTGACCGGAGGGAGGCCGAAACCATCCGGGAAGATATCCAGATCCTCGTCGGTGATGAAGAAGAAATTGTTCTGACGGGTGGAGCGCAGGCGGCCCAGGCCCGGGAAAACGACCATCTTCTTCTCCAGAAGCTCCTTCTTTGTCTCCTCCAGGAAATGCTGGATTATGGCCTTGGCCTGGTCGTAATCTATGCCGTTGCTCTGGCTGTAGAGAGTCACCAGGGAATCGTCTTCGGAACGGCTCGGAATGAACGTCACGCGCCTGTAAGGGGGATTTATGGTATATCCCTTGTCCGAAAAACTGGCAGGCACCATTTCGGCCAGGAAGGCGCCGAGCCCCGGAAGGCCCACCTCCTCGTGGTCGAGCAGCAGCTCGCCTATCATCTTCGAGAGTAAAGAAATATCCATAATACTAGTGGATTACAAATATAGTCAAAAAATCCCTGCGAAAAAAGTTCAAAAAAATTTTTGCACTCTAAACTTTTTGTACTACCTTTGCAGTCCACAAATTCCTCCTTAGCTCAGTTGGTTAGAGCACCTGACTGTTAATCAGGGGGTCCTGGGTTCAAGTCCCCGAGGGGGAGCAGAAAGGCCGAGACGCAAGTCCCGGCCTTTTGTGTCCACTAAGGTTTGCATAAAAGAAAAAAATAATTACCTTTGCATTGTCATGTAGATGACATTATTATTGGGCAACAGAACAGACATCTATCCTCTAAGTGGATGTCTGTTTTATTTACTCAGAACCGTAACCGAGGGGGAGGTACTGAAACAAGGGGTGCGTTGTTCTTACAAGTCCAATAATAATCTGCATGAATAAAAGGAGAACATACAACAAACTTGTTCAAATCTCCATTGGGGTGGAGGTTGAACGGATTGTCAAAGTGAAGGCGCACACGCGAATTTGCAATGGCAAAAACGTCAAGGTTCGAAGCCACTACCGAAAGTATTAGAGGTGCTTGATGTAGGTTGTGCATAAACCTTGTGCCGAATGGCACTCTACCCTATCCCCCTCGGTTTTTATTACTCTAATAAAGGCAACAACCATTCGCAGTTGCCCTTGGATATACTCTGCCACCCGGCGGAAATCCCGCCACAGGGTCAACAATTCGACTTCGGGGGGAGCAGAAAGGCCGAGACGCAAGTCCCGGCCTTTTGTCCACTAAGGTTTGCATAAAAGAAAAATATGATTACCTTTGCATTGTCGTACTAATGACGATTGGAAACACATTATAAACAGGCATCTACCACTAATAGGTGCCTGTTTTCCTTCTTCCAAAGCGGACAAATCGTCGGAAACGAAGGTTTGTCCGTTTTCTTATTGTCACAGTATTTCAAGAATCAATTCAAACGCTGGATGGTTATCGCCCGGCACCTGTCGAGAAAAAACGCATTTTCTATACAGGTACCCCCTTTTTACCCCCTACCTGTCAAGAAAAATGGCCAAAAGCTCTACAGGTCAGCCATTTTTCGGCCTACCTGTAAAGAAAATGGCAAAAAAACTCTACAGGTCTTCTGCATACAACGAAAATGAAGATGAATGGACTTTCTTTTCGTTATCGGACCAGCCGCCTGAAATCCTTCACGCGGTGGAAAGTGACGATGTTGCCGTCGTGGGCGGTGCGGGCATGCTCGTCGCCGGAGCGGCTGACGATGCAGAGGTCGTCGCCGTCGATGATCATCGTAGCGTAGTGCCGGGCGGAGTGGTCGGTGGGCCCGATGGCAACGAGGCCGGCGAAGGTCCAGCGCAGCAGGTCGGGCGAATACGAAAGTGCCAGCCGGCGCCGCTCGTTCGACAATCCGTCACTCTGCGAATGTAGCAGCCAGAACAACCCGGACGCGGAATCATAAACCAGATGGAATTTCAGATGCCCTCCGGGGATGTGCGCGAACAGCACTTCCCCGCTCTTCCGCGGCCAGCGGTCGATAACCAGCGAGCCATCCTCCAGTTCCCTTCCCCGCAGCATCACGCCTATGTCCGGCATACCCGCGTTGGCACGCGAAAGCAGCACCACGGAGCG
>R22__coassemble_2103_pt1 | contig 8936 bp, 6 predicted proteins | sample R22__metabat2_low_PE_056 | metagenome-assembled genome bin R22 | reverse complement strand
TAAATTATTAAGTATTGTTTCGATTTCCTGTTTGGACACGAGACCGACGGTCTTCTCGGCAAGCTGCCCGTCCTTGAAGAAAAGGAGGGTGGGGATACTGCGCACGCCGAACTTCTCAGCAATGCCTTCATTGTCGTCCACATTGCACTTGGCGACCTCCACGCGGCCTTCATACTCGGCTGCGATGTCGTCTACGGTGGGAGAAAGCATGCGGCAGGGGCCGCACCAGGCTGCCCAAAGGTCTATCATTGCAACGGACTTGGCACCGATGACGGTCTCGAAGTTGTTTTCGTCTAAAACGATCATAATCACAAAGATATAAAAAATTATAGAATATGTTCCAAATTCCAGCTGAATGCACGGAGGCCAAGATCCGGAGTTTCAGCATCTTTGGCCCGGAGGGCATCCATCAGAGGAGCCACTTTGGCATCCTCCACCATGAGCATGAGCGCGTCGTTGTACTCGGGCCATGCATGGCTGTCGAGATGCGGGATTCCGCTCACGGAGCCGCGCCCGCCCACGCCGTCGAAGCGTGTGAAACCGCGCTGGCCCAGGCTTTCGACCACGGCGACTATCTCATCGCCGTATGCCTGATTGTAAACTATGAACACCGCTTTCATATGATCTCGTACTTTTTAGATGCACGTTTTTCCTGCCGCGTTGCAAATACGCAGTAAACTGCGGGGATTAGAACCAGGGTCACGAGGGTAGAAACAGTCAGACCCCAGCAGACCACCATTCCGAGGCCGTTCCAGAGTTCGGCGCCGTCTCCCCTGCCGAGTGCCATCGGCAGCATGCCGAGCACGGTGGTGAGGGTGGTCATGAGGATAGGACGCAGACGGCTGCGGGCGGCAGTGACGGAGGCATCCAGCACGCTCATGCCGCGTTCGCGGCAGAGTATCGTGTAGTCTATCAGCACGATACCGTTCTTCACCACTATACCCACGAGGATCAGGATACCCACCATGCCCATCACGCTCAGGGCGGTGCCTGTGGCCCAGAGGCCGAGGATCACGCCGACCGCCGCGAAGGGCAGGCTGAACATGATAACGAAGGGGTTCATGAAACTCTCGAACTGGGCTGCCATCACTATGTACACCAGCAGTATCATCAGCACCATCAGGATGCCCATGTCCGAGAACATCTTCTGCTGGTCTTCATAGTCACCGGAGATGACGGAGTAGAGGCTCGACGGGAGCGGGGTCTCGTCCAGCACCTGGTTGGTCACCGCCACGGCATCCGACAGAGCCACTTTCTGGGCCACCAGGGCGGTGAGGGTGATATAGCGCTGGCGGTTGCGGCGCTCGATGGTGGGAGGCACCTCGGTCTCCACAATCGTGCCCAGTTCCTTCAGGCGTATGCCCTTGCCGGCCGGGGTGTAGACTATGATGTTCTCCATGTCCTCGATGCTGGTGCGGAACTGCGGCGCATAGCGCACGCGGATATTGTATTCCTCTCCGTCTTCGCGGTAGAGGGAGGCGACGCTGCCGCTCATGGCCGCGCTGAAGGCGGCACCGGCGGTGGAGGAATTCAGCCCGTTCAGGGCGAGCTTCTCGCGGTCGAAATCTACCTGATACTCAGGGGTATACTCGTCGCGGGAGAGGATGACCTGGGCGAACTCGGGATGCTTCAGGAGCTTCTCCTGGATGGCACGCGCGGCGGCATCCGTCTCGGCAAAATCGTAGCCGTATATCTCGAGCGAAACGCTGGAGGCACCTCCCATCATTCCGCCGCCTTCCGTGACGGTGGCCTTGCGGATTTCCGGGTAGCGGCGCAGGATGGCGCGCACGTTGTCGGCGATGTCGCTGGAAGAACGCTCGCGCTCGCTCTTGGTGCCTATGTGCATGTTGATGGAGATGACGTGGGTACCGCTGCTGCGCATCGATCCGAGTATGTTGTCGGAGTCGGCCTGGCCGTAGGTAACGTTGCAGACGGTGATCTCGGGCACTTCTGCCACGAGGTCGGCGTAGATGTTGTCCGCCAGCTCCGCGGTCACCCTCTGGGCCGTTCCGACAGGCAGGGTGACGCTGATGGTGATGCGGTCGGCATCCGTCTTCGGGAAATACTCCGTCTTGATGCGGGGGGCGAGGAAGATGACCACGGCCGCCAGGATGCCGAAGGATCCGAAGATGACGGTCTTGCGGTGGGTGGTGGCCCAGGCGATGACGCGGGCGTATCCGGACGAAATGCCGTTCAGGGCCTTGTCGATGGGGGTGAAGAAGAGCTTGTAGAGCCTGCTCTCGCTCTTCTTGCCGCCCAGGAACTGCGAGCAGAGCATGGGCACCAGCGTGAGGGCGGCCGTCGTGGATACCACCATGATGATGGTCACGATCCAGCCGAGCTGCTGGAACATCATGCCGGTCATGCCCTTGATGAAGGTGAGGGGCAGGAACACGCAGAGCATGGTGAGGGTGGAGGCGATGACCGAGATACCCACCTCGGAGGTGCCGTGTATGGCCGCCTCGGTAGGCTTCTCGCCGCGCTCCAGGTGCGTGGTCACGTTCTCCAGCACCACGATGGCATCGTCCACCACCATACCGATCGCGAGCGACAGCGAGGCCATCGAGATTATGTTCAGGGTGCCGCCGCTGGCGAAGAGATACATCAGCGAAGCGATGAGGGCGATAGGGATGGAAAGGATGATGATGAAGGTGGTCTTCCAGCGTCCGAGGAAGATGAATACCACCAGCATGACCACCGCGAAGGTGATGAGTATGGTCTCGATGAGGGAGTGGATGGTGTCCACGATCTCCTCGGAAGAGTCGAATATCTGGTTGATCTTGATGTCGGAGGGCAGGGTCTTCTTGATCTGCTCCATCTGCTTATGCACACCGCGGCTCACGTTCACCGTGTTGGCGCCGGCCTGCTTCTGGATGACGATTCGCGCTGCGCGGACGCCGTCGGTGTAGGACTCCTGCTCACGCTCCTCGGTGCCATCGCGGATGACGGCCACATCCCTCAGGAGCACGGTCTGGCTGCCGTTGTAGGCCACTACGATGTCCAGCAGTTCGGAGGGGTCCTCGAATTCCTTCTGCACGCGGAGTGTGTAGGTGTTGGAACCGATGTCGATGTTGCCGGAGGGCAGGTTGCGGTTCTCGGATGCGATTATCTGGGCTATGGCCGACACGCTCAGATGGTAGGCCTCGAGCTTGCTGGGGTCGCAGTAGACCTGGATCTCGCGGGTGGGGGCGCCGTCGATACTCACTGTTCCCACGCCCTTGATTCGGGCCAGAGGAGTGGCCACCTGGTCGTCCAGTATCTTGTCGAGGCCGGACACGGACTCGGTGGCGGATGCCGTGAGCATCATGATGGGCATGTCCTCGGCGCTGAACTTGAAGATCACCGGCGTGGTGGCCCCGTCGGGCATGACGGAATTCACCATGTCGAGCTTGTCACGCACGTTGTTGGTGGCCTCTTCTATGTCGGTGCCGTATTCGAACTCGAGGGTGAGGAGGCTGACGTTCTCCTTGCTCTGCGAACTGAGTTTCTTGAGGTTCTCTACGCTGTTCAGGGTGTTCTCGAGCAACTTGGTGAGGTTGGTCTCGATATCCGATGCGTTGGCTCCCTGGTAGGAACTCATCACCATGATGGTGTTGGAGTCGAACTCCGGGAAGAGCGCGATGGAGGTGTTGATCAGCGAGTAGACGCCGAAGATGACGAAGGCCACGAACACCAGGGCCGTCGTCACCGGATTCTTGACTGCGGTTTTTATTATGCTCATGGCTCGTTAGTCTAGGATCTCCACCTGAGCGCCGTTACGCAGGGAGTTGCCTCCCTTCACCACCACCAGCTCGCCTTCGGAGAGGCCGGAGAGTATTTCGTACTGGCCTTCGAAGTGGCGGCCGAGGGTGACTTCGCGCTGGACAGCGACTCCGTCTTCCACCACGAACACATTGCGCTGGCCGGAGCCCTGGAGGCGGACCACGGCGGCATCGGGCACCACTATGTTGGTGCTGTGGCCGAAGTTCACCTCAACCTTGGCATACATGCCCGGGCGGAGTTCGCGGCTCTGGTTGGGCACCTGCACCTCTATGTTCACCGTGTGGGTGGCAGGGTCGATGGTAGGATAGAGCCTCTTGATAGTGTCGGAGAAACTCTTGCCCGGGAGGGCATCCACCGTAAGGGTGACCACATCTCCCTTGCGCACCTTGGTGTAATCGGCCTCGGAGATGCCCACGAGGAGCTTGACGGGCACTATCTGCTGCACCGTGAAGATGGGGGCCGCCATGGCGTACATGTCCCCGCGGTCATAGTTGCGGGCGGAGACGACGCCGCTGATGGGGCTGCGCAGGATGGTGTTTTCGAGGAGGTTGTCGTAGGTGGATTTGCTCACCTTGCAGTTGAGCTCGGCGGCCTCATAGTCGCTCTGGGCCACGCCGCCCTGCTCGTAGAGCTGCTTCAGGCGGGCTAGCTCGGTCTCGGCATTGGTTAGACGGAGCTTAGCCTGGTCCAGCTGCACACGGTCCATCTCCGCGAGGATCTGGCCCTTGCCGACGAAGTCCCCTACCTCCACGTTGATTTTCTGGATGCGGCTGCCGCTCTGCGGGGCGATGTTGTTCACTGCAAATGCCTGCACGGTGGCGGAGTAGGTGCCGTTCTGCTTCACGTCCTGCTTGGCGGCGGGCATCACTTTTACTGTCTGGGCCTTGGCCTGTGCCTGGGCCGCCGCGGCCTGTGCTTCCTGGGATGTTTTCTTCTGGGTGCAGCCTGCTATGGCGAGGACTGCGAGGGTTATGATGACTGTCTTTTTCATTATTCTGCTATGTAATCTGCTCCGATTGTGCTTTCGAGGGCGGCCTTGGCCACCAGGTAGTTGTATATCGCCGTGCTGGCCGCGAGCTGCGCCTGGGTGAGGGCCAGCTGGGCTGCGTCGAGCTCCGTAAGGGTGCTGCGGCCGATCTCGTAGGACTTGGCCGCGATGTCGTAGGCCTTCTGCGCTGATTCAAGGGCGTCGAGGGCCGATTCGTGGCTCTTGACGGCGGTTTCCATGGTGCTCAGGCTCTGGCGTATGGAGATGCGGAGCTGACGCTCGGTGTTCTCGCGCTGGATGGCCAGCTGGCTGTGCTGGACCTGGCTCTGGCGGAGGTCGTTGAGTTTTTGCCCGCCGGAGAAAATTGGTATGTTCAGGCTGAGCCCGACATAGGAATAAGGCGTCCAGTGGTACTCCTCGAACTTGAAGTCGTTCGTCATGGCGTTCAGGCTATAGGAGAAGGCCAGCGACAGGGTGGGCAGATAGCCGTAGCGCTGCATCTTGATGGTGTTGGCGAGCTGGTCGGCCTGGATCTCGAGCTGGCGCAGGGTGCTGTTGTTAGTGAGAGTGAGGTCGTTGTCGTTTATTATCCTGGACATGCTGTCCGAATAGACCAGCAGGGAGTCCTGCACGTCGATCTCGGCCTCGAGGTCTATGCCCATGACCGCCTTCAACTGCCAGAGACTCAGGTAGATGGCGTTCTCGGAGTTGAACATGTCCGGCACCGCGTTGGCGACCGTAGTCTTGGCGCGGGCGAGGTCGAGCTCGGAAGCCTTGGAGGCGTTGTATTTCTTCTGGGTGAGCTCCAGGTTCTGCACAGCGTTGTCGTAGACGCTCTTGTAGACATTCTTAGCCTCCTTGGCGAGGAGCACCGCGAAGTAGGCCTGCTTGACCTGGTTCACGGTTTCGAGGCGGGAGGTGCGGGCCTTCTCGACCGCCAGGTCCACGCTCTCGCCGGAGATCTCCAGGCTCTTCCAGAGCTGGGCGTTGATGAGAGGCATGTTGGCCATGATGCCGGCGTTGAAAGTGTTCCAGCGGCCTACGGCTATGCCACCGTCGGAGGAGTCGTCGGTGGTGGTTGTCGGAGCGACGTAGGGCACGTAGGGCACGCCGGTGCCTTTATAGAGCTCGTTGATATAGTACATAATGGGGTCCAGCACGCCGGACATCATGGAAGACATCCCGCCGCCGCCTTCATCGTCATCGTCTCCCCCACCCATGTACATTACCTGCTTCTTGATGGTGCGCTGGTAGGATGCCGATGCGCTGATCTGGGGATATAGCATCGCGTAGCTGCCCTTCTTTGCGAACTCCGCGCGCTGCACTTCCATGTCTGCTATCTTGACCGTAGGGCTTTTGTCCAGGGCTATCCGTATGGCCTCGTCGAGCGTGATGGCCGCCGGGGCCTGCTGCTGCGCGATGGTGTCTGCCGGAGCTGCGATAGACAGTATACCGAACAATAATAAACTAACCATATATAAAAAATTACGGCGCGAATTTATGCAAAAATTACGCCATATACAATGCCTTCCCCGGCGTTTTATTCCTTTTCTTCGGTGACCTTCCCCGTTTTCGCCCTGTATTGGGGAAGGTGCCGGGTTTCAAGGTAGGACCTTCCCCGATTTCGCCGTTTTTCGGGGAAGGTCACAATACGAGTTTTTTCCTATATTTGTAAAAATGCTTAATCCATGAAATCGATACGCTGCCTTTTCCTCTTTCTGATCATTTCTGCCAATGCTTTTGCACAAGTGGATTTAATGGGCGTTCCTGCTGATAAAGAGTTCCTGCACTGGGTTGAACGGCCTTTGAACCGGGAGGACTTCCGTACCAGAAAGAATCCCGACAAGAACGGTGAGTATTTCGATTTTTATATGGGAGCGGAATCTGATTACACCAAAAAGAAATCGGGCAATCTTAGATATTCCACTATTGATATCAAAACCATTTTCTCAAGATCCAGTTCCTGGATGGTCCCAGAATATTTTACAGATGACAATCTAAGATATACCCAGGTAATTTTTGATGTGATGGAGCTTTATTCGCGCAGAATCCAGAACGCGATAAACACTGCCCCTCGCGACGCAGTTTCTGATTCTATTGACTTTTACAAGCGAAGTAGGAATGCCATGATAGATGAAATCCGGGCAGAAAGCGACTGTGGCAACAGACTGGATTTCCTGGTTCCCTACGAACTGAAGGTAAAGGAACTGCTTGATCAGACAACAACTACTGAACACGTTCCCGTTATTGGCGAATATGAAGGGGGAATAGGTTTGTACATGAGTGTGTTGCAATCAGTCTTCCTTACCGACACCTCACCGTTTGCTTTTTCCACCCCAACCGCTTTCAATTTCGGGTTGGCTTTTCCCGTTAAGAAAAACGTCTTATTGTTCGATTTATCCTGCCGTTTCGGAAAAACAACTTCTCCGGTCAACTATTTATCCTACAATTGGCCTTCCGGAACCCACACGGAAATGACAAGCTGGGGCATAGGTCTGGCGCGAAAGATTAAAGAAACCGCATGGTGGGACATCCAGCCGTACTTTATTTTAGGGGGCAGCAACTTGAATCTTATTAACAGTGATGTCGTGAGCGGAGATGATCGGCCAAAAGCAGACAAGGGCTTTTCTATCAGCGTCGGGACCGATTTCAGACTCAAATACTTAAGGTTCCTGAAATATTACAACAAAAACTATACAGAATATTCGGATCTTGGCCTTTATGGTAAGATCTTCGTTTGCGGCGAGAATCACAGCGATCTGGGTATGATTGTTTCCGTAAACTTCGGTTTGGGAATTGATATTTATTCTGGTTCCCGAAACTACTATTAGTTTCCTTCCTGCGACCTTCCGACGTCTTACTAATACTTTCTGCGACCTTCCCTGTTATTAGCCTTTTTTGGGGAAGGTCGGTGGTTTTACCCCGACACCTTCCCCAATTCTTCATGATTTCGGGGAAGGTCCTGCATTTTGCCGCTACAACCTTCCCCGTTTTTTGATAACGGGGAAGGTTGTAGGTAACAATAGTAGGTAAAAACTCCTGGAACCCCCGCAAACATAAATTTTCGTATATGTTTGCCACGATTATTTGGATTTTTCAATCCTTCATACAATTTTGCCGGAATGAAAAAACATTATCACTTTTGCAGCAAAGGTTTCGAGAGCGAAATCATGTTTGCCAGCGAAGAAGAATTCATTGCCGGGATGAACCGGATTGCAGTCTGCTGGCTATTATGTAAGCGAGAAAACAGACCCGTGATTATTCTTGCGTTTTGCCTTATGGACAATCACTGGCATTTTATCCTGTACGGACGACTTGAAGATTGTTATCGATTCGTTTTCAGGTACAAAAAGTTAACGGCGATGTGGGTTACCGAGCATCGCGGCACCCCCCTTATCGAAACCCCCATTATCGGCCATTGGTTTATTCCTGTCGAAAAACTGGCAGACAAGATTGCCTATGTTCTTCGCAATCCCGTTGCCGCCGGCATGGGATTACACCCGGCAGCATACAGATGGTCTTCAACTTCAATCATGTTTGCAGGAAATAAAAAAAGCATTTTTGGGGAGCGTGACACGGAAAATCTGGCAATGAAACATAAAAGAAGGATAGCATATACGCGTCAGTTGCTTCCCGATAATTGGATGGTAGGTCCGGACAATCTGATCTGGCCAGGACACTATACGGCCTTTAAGGCTGCAGAACAAATATTCAACTCTGTTGGGAAGTACATGTATTCACTGAATAATAGCAATGTCGATAAAGAGACGGAACAGGAGATGATGGAAGGGGCGCCTTCGATAGCTGATGGGGAGATTAAGAGCAAGGCGGTTGCCTTTGCGGAAGAGTTTTTTGCCAAAAGGAGCATCGAAGAATGCAGTGCGTTGGAGAGGGTCGCAATTGCAAAATGTCTCTCGAAGCAATTTGATTGCCGATCCAAGCAACTCGCCCGTATTCTGCACCTGAATCCAGATGAATTGAAACTTATTATCTAGGAATTGAGGCGTGACCTTCCCCGTTTTTGCCAACATTTGGGGAAGGTGCAGGGCAAAAATCCGTAACCTTCCCCAATATACGGCTTTATTGGGGAAGGTGGATGGAGAAAGGGTGGTACCTTCCCCAAAAATGGCCGGAAATGGGGAAGGTCGCGACAGGGGAAGGGGCCCGGCGGGCGACAGGGGAAGGG
>R22__coassemble_2027_pt1 | contig 9196 bp, 10 predicted proteins | sample R22__metabat2_low_PE_056 | metagenome-assembled genome bin R22 | reverse complement strand
AAGATGATGGTCTTACGACCGTGATAGCTGTTGCAGAGATTCTGCAGCAGCTTTTCTTCTGTGGCATCGTCGAGGGCGGAGGTGGATTCGTCCAGGATCAGGATGCCGCCGGGGCGCAGGAGCCCGCGGGCGATGGCTATGCGCTGGCACTGGCCTTCGCTGAGCCCGCTGCCCACCTCGCCGCAGGGAGTGTCGAGCCCTTTAGGCAGCTCGAACACGAATCCCGCCGTGGCTGTTTCCAGCGCATCCCGCATCTGCTCTTCCGTAGCCGAAGGAGCAGCGAGCTGGAGGTTGGAGCGAATGGTGCCGCTGAGCAGCGAATTTCCCTGGGGGATATACATGAAGTTGCCGCGCAGGGCCGCTCCCGCCTTGTTCCCTCCTACCCGTATATCGCCCTCCGAGGGCGTCAGAAGGCCGAGTATCAGGCGGATGAGGGTACTCTTTCCGGCACCGGTCGGCCCGGCCACCACGGTGAAGGATCCTGCCGGGAAGCCGCAGGAGAAATCTTCCAGCACCTTCTCGCTCGAATCGGGGTAGGAATAGCTGACGTGAGAAATATCCACATCCGGTGCTCCCGGAAGCATTATTGCCTCTGCGGTCGGTTCCGGTTCCAGTTCCTGAAGTTCCATGATGCGTTCGACCGAGGTCAGCGCAAGGATGAACGCCGGCACCTGCCTGCCGAACTCGGCGATGGGGCGTTGCACCTGCCCAACCAGCTGCAGGAAGGCGGTCATCATACCGTAGGTAACGGTTCCATGGATGATGCCCACCACTCCCCAGATGAAGGCGGCGGCATGACCGGCCTGGAAGCCGAGGAACATCAGCCCGCGCGCTACTGCATTGTAGTTCAGGCGCTTCCGGGTGTTGTCTTCGATGTCATCCTGCATCCATCCGAACTTGCTGAGCACGCGTTCTAGGTTGGTCAGAGTGAGCACGAGCACACGGTGTTGCAGGCTCTCCTGCATGTGCTGCTGGAGTTCGCTCTCCCGGGCGCGGATGCGGGCCATCAGCTTGCGGAGCTGGCGGAAGAACATCTTGGACCCGAAAACGGCCGAGAACATGAGTATGAGCAGAACCCAAAGCAGCCTGGGCGCCAGGTAAAGCAGGTACACGGAGGCCGCGATTAGCTGGATGGCAGTAATCACCATACCCGGGATGCGGCCGACGAGCAGTTCGGAAACCACGCGAATATCCTCTTCGAGACGGTTCACGGTATCGCCGGAAAGGAAACGCTCGCGCCCGTCCCAGCGGCTGCGCATCACGTGAGCGAAAGTGTCGAGACGCAGGAGGTTGCGTGCCTTCACCTCGCAGTATCCGTCCCACCAGTTGGCAAGCACGACCACTCCAAGCTGGAAGAACAGTACGCATACGAATATGATGATGCCGTCTTTGAGGGGGTCGGCGCTGACCTTGGTTGCGATGTCTACCAGATGCTTGCTTGCCCACACGAATGCCAGTGATGCGGCAATGCGGGCTATTCCGATGAGCACGCTTACGAACATCCGCCACCTCACCGGCGCGGACATCCCGTAAATAGCCTTCATGCAAGTGCGGAAGCTTTTCATCCTTCTACTATTCCTTCCTGACGCCAGGTGTCGAGGAGTTTGTCTACGTCTGCCGAGGCACGCTCTTCTTCCACTTCATAATTATCGAGTAGCAGTTGCACGAGGTCTTCCTTGGTGAACTCCTTTCCCGAAACCTCCTTCCAGAGGAAGGCGGCGGTTTCGTTGAGGGTGATGAGTTTGTTGAAGTTGACCTGTGCCAGGCCTTCTCCTACCACGATATTCTCGCCGAGCATCGTGCGAAGAGTGAATCCGTCTTTGATTTTCATATAGCTATTCTTCTGTATATTCCTAATATATAACGTCTTATCGGTTTAAGGGCGCGCCACAGGCGGGCCTTGCCCGGGACGACGGTGCGTTTCCCCTTTTCTATTGCAACCACAGTGCCCAGCACGTCACCCTTGGTGCAGGACTCCGTGCCGGCGATGTTGCCGTCTCCCATCAGGGTGAGAGCGTCACCATCCCTCGCGATTACCCGGTGAAGCACGTAACGCGGACCGGGAAGGCGCACCAGCACTATGTCTCCCACCTCCACGGATGCCTTCTTCTGCAGGCGCACGCTGTCTTTGCCGCCCTTGATGAAGGGTAGCATGCTGCCCCCGAGAGGCGTGAAATTCACTTCGCGTCCTTCTTCCATCAGGCTGGCGGCTTCTTCCAGCAGGAGTTCGTTTGCAACTACGCGTTTATCCATTTACCGTTCTGTAACAAAGTTCTGCGGCATCTTTATCCGGCAGGCATTCAAGCTGATAGCAGGGAATCCTGCCCACGATCCCCTCAATGGTCCGGTGCCATCCGTCTGCCAGTTCGCTGAACGGACGGAAGGCGGAGGCCGAAGACATCAGGGTTGCATATGCATGTATGCCGGAAAGGCGTTCTATCTTGTTGTATGGCGCCTGTTTGAGGCTTACTATCGCTCCGGCAGGCACGTCCTTGGCTTTGTAGCATGGGGTTTTTCCGCTCCAGGGCGATCCGAACACCCGCACGCTGCCATCCGGCATCAGGCGGAGGATGGGATTGTCGTCGTTTAGGAGTTCCGTGCCGGGTATATGCTTGATCCACAGGTTGCTGTGGGTGCTTTTTCCCGTGCCGCTCTTGCCAAGGAACAAATATCCCTTTCCGCCGTTCATCACCACCGAAGAATGCATCTCCAGAGCGCCCCTGCGGGCGGTGGAAAAGGCAAATGCAAGCATCAGTGCGTTGTTGAGGGCGAACTCCCGCTCACGTGCGTCCAGGAACTGGAGGCGGATTACGGAGAAGTCCCTGCTCATCCACATGATGGATGCCTCCGGCAGATTCGGAAGTGGCTTCACCCTTGCAATCCATCCGCCTTCGGATTCGAACAGGGCGATTTCCGGGAAGCCCGGCCCGTCATCCGTGCGGTAGATGGGCTTCGCGGGAAGGCCTTCCAGATCATCCACCACGGTCAGATGAAAAATCTCGCAATCTCCGCTTCCAGCTATTTCGAACGGCTTCAGGTTTGTCATGCCAAAAGATATGCCTTCCGGCAAACTTATGCCGAACACAAAACCTGCAACATGATATCTTTTAGTCATCATCTCAATACAACTCTTGCACTACCGCGGCTATGCGGGTGTCGGGGGACCAGAGCCAGATTTTACCGTTTTCGATCCTGACGACCTCGAAGGTAGTTTTTTTATTGTGGAGGTCGTCGCCTGTAGTCCAGGAGGCGGCGCCGTTGATTCTCTGGTCGATGTGAGCCGGCATCTCATCCAGTTTGATGGAGAAGAAGTCCGACATGTTGTCGGAGTGGACACGGAACTCGCAGTTGCTGCGGTTGAAACCTATCTGGCAGTTAAGAGGATCGTAGCTGAAGGTAACGTAGCCCTTGATCTCCATGCGCAGTTGGTCGTTCAACTGGAAATCTTCCGACAGGTCCGCCTCGCGGCATCCCTGGGTGAGGGCTGCAACGAGCAGGACGAGTATGGCGAACAATCGTTTCATTTAACGCGTATCTCTTTCATTATCACATCAATACTCCCATCGGTGTTGGTAATCTCCGCCCTGAGGGTGCCATCTCCGGGAATCTTCCACATACTATCGGGCCCAGGGCTTATGACCGTGCCGTTGAAAGTCCAGCGCACTTCTTCGTCGATGTTGTTGTAAACCACCAGCGGTATGGCTGTGCCGGGATGGAAACTCCCGTCCCTGTTCCTTTCCGCATCGCCCAGATAAATGAAGCGGAAGATATCGCTGCGATGGATCCTGGTGGTGAAATTGCCGCCAGAGGAATACGAGGAGCCGTCGGAGTAGTAGACGTAGGCCCTGTAGTTATATATGGTACGTGGAATCAGGTTCCTGATGGTGAAAGAATAGGTTCCATCCGGCGAAAGAATTCCGTCTTCCCTTTTTGCGGGGGAGTTAAGGGCGGACCATTCAAATTTGCAGCTGTCTATAGGTCCCAGTTCGTTGGAAATGGCCCATATTATGGTAGCGCTGGTCTGGTACACCATCTTCTTTATCAGGCTGACCGGCTCGAGCGCCTTGAAGGAGATGTTGCCGTTTGCTTCTTTGCGTATGTCCGTGAGGGCCACGCGGCCCGGGCTGAAGACCGTCCGGCCCTCTTTTGGCCAGAAAGCAGCCGAAGAGTCCAGGGAGTCGACCTTCGCAGGCACAATCGATGCACAAGGGAATTCTGGATTGTTGTTCACCTGGTTGTATTTCCATCTCTCCAATGCAGTCAGCGTGCGCTGATAGTAGCTGGAATAGCCTGCATCGGATTCGGATCGGTCCACCTTGTAGATCAACATGCCGCTGCCGCCGATATAGGCATCGTAGCCCTGAGCAACGCGGTTTTCTATCAGGTAGTACCTGTTGTCTTCCTGGGTGGGCAGTTTGAAATAGTGCCCATTCAGGTTTATGGGTTCGAGGGTGTACGATCCGCCCGCATCCAGCACTTCGCAGAGCCCGGCGCCCAGTATCTGGCGTTCAATGGCATTGAGGTTCGGGGGAGTATTTCCTGAGTCATTGTCGAGGCCGTGATCCATCAGGCTGGTAATGCCGAGCCCCGGGCAGAGACCTCCGCTGGATTCATCGTCTGTGTCGTACATGTCTTTCAGGCCGAGTATGTGCCCGAATTCATGAGCAATGATGCTGATGCCGGTGGTTTTCCCTTCAGCGTTCATCTCCGGCACGATGGCAAAGCCTTTGAGCCGGTATCGGAGGGAATATGGGATATCCTTGCTTTCAAGGTCGATGTACTGTGGCCAGAACTGGGTTTCTCCGCCGCCGGCGGATTCAGGGATGCCCGGGGTGAGGAAGAGGATGTCGTTGACGAATCCATCTTTATCGTTGTCGTAGATGGAGAAGTCTATCTGGTCGTACAGGGATTTGTAAACCGTGAGGGCCATCTTATGGACCAGGGCATCCCTCCGGAAGGACTGATTGGTGCCATATGTGGCATAGGATCCGCTGACAAGGACTTCCTTTGCCACGTCGAATACGAAGCTTACGCTGTCCCGGAACTGGGCGTTGTAGTATTTGGAAAGTTCTGCAGCCAGGCTGTCGAGGGTCTCGGAGGGAGTGGATATCTGCAGGTCGTTGAATGTGACAGGGATGATAAGTGCCTTATGCTCTTTCTGCGCATATGCAACCGGCTCTCCGGAAAGCGGAAGCAGGAAGGCGATCAGAATAGCAAGTACACGTTTCATCGCCATAAATATAATAAAAGAAGGATAAAAAAGCAAAGGGCCGCCAGCCTCACGGCCCTCGACCCTTAGACGTGTACTAAAACCTAAACCTGCAATATAGATGCAGTTGGTTTTAGGAACGTTGCAAGAATTTTTTTAAATTTTGCAAATTATTTCTTTGCCTCAGCAACGGAAACAGCACGGAACTCCTTGAGGTCCTTCATGAGTGCGAGAGCGGCCTTACGTGCACGTGCACCGGCAGCCTTGTTTCCCTTAACGAGCTGAGCTTCTGCGTTCACCTGGAAATCAGCGATTTCAGCATTGATTTTTTCAACAAGCTTTTTCATTTTGTTTTGATTTAATGGTTTATAAAATAGTACTGTGTTACGTTGCTTTCAGTTAGCGAGTGGCAAGATAATCAATAAGTTAAAGAATTGCAAAAAATTTCTCAAAAAAATTTACTTTTTAACCCTTTTTTATCCTTTTTTGGTGTTTAAAACGTTCATTGCGCGGTCTGCACCCACGAAAATCCAGTCTTTTACACCCTGAATGACCCTCTCACAAATATCGGGCATTTGCGCACGTTCTTCTTCTGAAAGCGTGCCGAGCACATAGTCTATCTGTGCTCCTTCTTCGAACTCGTGTCCGACCCCGAGCCGGATACGGGTATAGTCCCTGGTCTCGATAGTCTCCTCTATGTTCTTCAGGCCATTGTGGCCACCGTCGCTCCCGCTCTTGCGCATCCTTATGGTGCCGAATGGGAGATTGATATCGTCGCAGATCACCAGCAGTTGTTCGGTAGTCACGGGCAATTTGCTCAGATAGTAGCGGATGGCGTTGCCGCTGAGGTTCATATAGGTAGACGGCTTGAGCAGGTAGATGTTGCGTCCCTTCAGGCTGAGAACGGCCACATCGCCGTAGCGGTGGGTCTCAAAAGAGATATTGGACGCGTGAGCCCACGCATCCAATACCATAAAACCCATATTGTGGCGGGTTCCGGCGTATTCCGGGCCTATATTGCCCAGTCCTGCCACCAGATAGCTCTCGCCTGCCATAGCCGGGGGATTTATGCCTCAGCCTCGGCTTCTGCTGCGCTGGTGTCCACGTTGCGGGTGGTCTTGACGAGGCAGAGGATGGCGTCTTTGTCAGTAAGCACGGAAACCTTCTCGATCTTCACGTCACCGGCCTTGATCTTCTTGTCGAGGTCGAGTTTGGTGATGTCGATGGTGATATCGTCCGGAAGGTTCTCCATCTGGGCGCTGATGCGCAGCTTCCTTGCACCGGGAACAAACTTACCACCCTTCTGTACGCCGATAGCGTGTCCCTCGAACTTGATGGGAACGTTGATGGCGATGGGCTTCTTCTCGTCTACTGCGAGGAAGTCGATGTGGAGGCAGTTGTCTTTCACGGGGTGGAACTGGAGCTCGTGGAGGATCACGGTGTAGGTTTTATTCCCATCGAGGGTAAGGTCGATGATGTGGGAATAGGGAGTGCCGAGCAGGCCCTTGAGATCTTTTTCCACAACTGTGAAGAGAACGTTGTCCATTCCGTTGCCATAGAGATTGCAAGGGACGAGGCCCTGCTTGCGGAATGCCTTGATGACTGCTTTGTTGCCAACCTCACGGGTCTGGCCGTTAAGTGCGAAATGCTTCATTTCTTTATTTTTAAAATGTGTTACTCAATCCGGAAAACTGGGTCCGGATCCCATTGCACCAAAGCCCCTTAAGGGGTTTTACGAAATGCGGGCGCAAATATATGAATTTTTGATTATTCTACCAAATTTGTGGCTTTATTCCACGCCAGTGTCTTATAGAAAGTGTCGAGACCGGAGTCTCCGGCTCCGGGGAGATACATGCTGAGGCCGCTGTAGGTATTGATCTGGATGCCCAGGAACTGTGGAGTGGCGGCTTTATAACTGATGCAGGCATCGAGGGCATTTTGCAGCAGGGTCATATCTTCGGAGGATGCTCCCGCCTTAGCGATAACATCCTGCAGGTCGTAGAACCAATGATGCCCGGAGCGGAAATAAGGCTGGACTCCGCTGTATGTGTTGAGCGCTGCGATGCCGCTGCGATACTTGTCGAACAGTGTCTTGCAAGTCTGCGCAAGAGCGGGCAATGCGGCGGATTCGGTCACACTTATGGTAGCATGGCTGCCAAGTTTGTCGTAGTGGTCGAAATACAATTTGCAGAACCCTTCTATGTTGGGGGTGTCGCCAAGAAGAGTGCTTATGTCCGAATAGTCAAACCCGTCTGCAAGCACCTCGGTGGGGGAGAATGCCACTTTGTCCGCTATGTCCTTGAACTCGTATGCCACCTCTATTCCGCCCATCAGGCAGGCGTCGAATAGAAGATAGTCGAGATGCATGGGGATCGCTGCGGCCATGCTCTGTATGCTCATCTCCTGGGAATACTTCTTCTCGTCGATGATCTTTACCTCTGCTCCGAAAGTCTTGACCCTCGGTTCATCGGGATTATCGTTGTAGCGGTATAGGGGAAGTGCATTGGTATGCTTTCTGGAAGTGAACTGTACGACGTTGCCGCTGCTGTATTTGCCTGCAGGAAGCCATCCCGTGGCGTGGGACGAAACCACAAGGCCGTAGTGGGAGTCGGGATAGAGTGCCTGCACTTTCTCCAGCACTTCGCGCATCACGGCAGGATCGGTTGCGTAGCGAGTCTCATCGATAGTGAGAAGGGTGTCCGCCCGGAGTGTGCCGTAGTTTTTTGACAGTTCCACCAGATGAGACGGTGTGAGTGTCTTGAAATCGCTGTCTGTCCGGGAGAAATGGGTATAAACCAGCAGTTTGTGCTTGGAATCCTTTACCGGCAGATTGCCTCCTTTCATCACTTCCAGATTGCCCTTGATGCTGGAAGACAGGTCGTTGAAGCCGGCGCAATAATAAACCATGACGAAATCCTTCCGGGGGTATGAACTCCGGTCGGATTCCTTGGTGCATCCGCAAAGCATAGCTGCCAGGAAGATGCAAAGCAATATGACTGCTTTATTATTACGCATAGCCTACAAAGATACTCTTTTTTATTTATATTTGTGGAGATATGGCAGCACAGTCAGACAAAATGCTAAAAACGTACCGCTATTACCTGCGGATGGAACGAAAGATGTCGCCCAATACCACGTCGTCTTATTGTTCGGATGTGGCGGCATTCCTGGAAAAGTCCGGCTGTGATCCGTTGAAGGTGGGCAGCTCCGATGTCGCGGAATATCTGGCGTCCCGTGCGGATGAGGTATCCAAACGCAGCCAGTCCAGGCAGTTGAGTTCGCTCCGGTCTTTTTTCGACTGGCTGGTGCTGGAAGGGGAGCGCAGCGACAATCCCTGCGATGCGGTAGATCACCCGAAACTTGGCAGATATCTCCCGGAAGTGCTTTCTGTAGAGGAAGTTACGAATATTATCGAAGGTGTGGATACGAGCAGCTGGCAAGGCGTGCGGAACCGTGCAATCCTGGAGATCCTTTATGGCTGCGGCCTGCGTGTTTCTGAAGTCTGCGCGTTGAAGATTTCTAACGTCTACGAGACCGAAGGTTTCCTGCGGGTGGTCGGCAAGGGAGATAAAGAGCGCCTGGTGCCTATGGGTGGTGCCGCCGTGGAGGCGTATTTGGAATGGAAGGCCCAGAGGCCGGACAGCGCATCTCCAGCGTACGACGATCATGTCTTCATCAACCGTTTCGGCAAGCCTTTAAGCCGCATTTCTGTCTTCAACATAGTGAAGGATGCAGCCATGCATGCCGGGATTACCAAAGAAATATCTCCTCACACTTTCCGCCACAGTTTCGCCACACACCTGATAGAGAACGGCGCTGACCTTCGTGTCGTTCAGGAAATGCTGGGCCACGAGAGTATCCTCACCACCGAAATCTACACGCACATCGATACCGCCACCTGGCAGAAGGCGGTGTTAGAGCACCATCCTCGCGGATGATGCTCGGATGTCTATCAGGGGCCCTGCCCCTAATGTACCCCGGGACGCG
>R22__coassemble_1806_pt1 | contig 10129 bp, 5 predicted proteins | sample R22__metabat2_low_PE_056 | metagenome-assembled genome bin R22 | reverse complement strand
CCAATCGTGTAGGCGGGAGTCATGCCCACCGCCCAGGCATCGCGGAAACCATAGCTGGTGCCGGTCTTCCACGCGGCCTTGCGCACGGAACGTATCAGCCTCCAGTCCAGCTGGTCAGGCCGGTTCACCTCTTTCAAAGCTTCAAACGTATACCAGCGTGCGACCGGGTCCGTAAAGGGCGCCGAGCCCCGCACAAAGGCAGAATACGCAGCCGTTATCTCGTCCAGGCGGGCCTCCGCGCCGCCCAGGATCAGCGAAAGTCCGTAATGCTCAGGCACTTCCGTTATGGTGGAAAGCCCGGCTTCCTGCAGCACTGAATGGAATTTGGGCACACCGTACTGCCTCAGCAGGAACACCGCCGGCACGTTCAGCGAGCGGGCCAGGGCCTCATCTGCCGGCACGGCACCATAGTACTGATGGTCGAAGTTCTGGGGGGCGAAACCGCTCAGGTTCACAGGGATATCCGGCAGCAGCGTCCGCGGGAGAATTGTCCCCTCCTGCAGGGCCGCTTCGTAGAGAAAAGGCTTCAGGATACTGCCCGTAGAGCGCGGCGAGGCGGCGATATCCACCTGTCTGCCAGGCCTTTCCCTTTCGGGAGATGAGTTCCCGACGTAGGCCACTACCGCGCCGCTGGCGTTGTCGATGACCACCGCCGCCATGTCCGCAATCCCCTCCTGCGCCAGTTCGTCCGAGCGGCGGTTCACGGCAGCCTCCACGGCCCTCTGCAGGGGCAGGGAAAGACCGGTGCGCGTGCGGACGCCCTTCGGGCATCTTTCCACGTAGTGCGATGCCAGCGAAGGCAGGGGCAGAGGTGCCTCCGGAAGAGGCTCTTCGATGGCGGCAGTATAAGTTTCGAGGGGTATATCCTTATGGTCTAACAGTCTCTTCAGCAGGCGGTTACGCTTTTGCAACAGTTCTTCCCGCCCACGGCTAAGATGCAGCGTTGACGGGGAGTTCGGAAGCACGGCGAGCGTGGCGGATTCCCCCCAGGATAGCTCCGATGCAGGCCGCCCGAAGTATCGCCACGAAGCGGCTTCCAGCCCCACCACATTGCCACCGAAAGGAGCGTGGGAGGCGTACATGGCCAGTATCCTGCGCTTTGAGCAGCGGAGTTCCAGCCTGGTGGCCAGCACAGCCTCCACCATCTTCTGCCAGACAGTGCGTTCCCTCTGCCGTGAAAGGCGGATCACCTGCATGGTGATGGTGCTGCCGCCGCTTACCACGTGGCCGCTGCGTATATTGTCCCGCGCGGCACGCAGAAGCGACACAGGATTCACGCCGGAGTGATAGCGGAAGTGCCTGTCTTCGAACTGGATAAGGGCTGTGGCAAAACGCTCCGGCACGGTATCGCAGGGCGGAAAACGCCACTGTCCGTCAGCAGCGATGTGGGCCCCCAGAAGTTCACCGTCGGCACTTTCCACCACGGTGGAGTAACTCACATTCTTGAAGAGGTTCCGCGGCAGGCAGAAAAGGTATAATAGCAACAGTAGTGCAACTGTTGCCCAGATGACACAACGCCTACGCTTTTGTGTCATCTGACAACAGTTGCCTTGCCGGAGGTGGTGGAGGCGTTCACGGCCGGGTCGTACATGGCTTCGCAGACCACGGCAGGGAGCACGTAAGAGCCCTCATAGGCGGCGCGGAGCTGCACAGAGAAGGTCTTGGAGCGGCCTGCAGGCAGGGCGAAGAACCAGTTCACGCGGTCGTCGCGAATGTCTTTATAGTCGTAGCCATCCTCGGCAACAGAGCCACCCTGCAGACGGTCGTTCACAATCTCCCATCCGGACGGGATGCCGAAATTCAGCGCAAGGTTCTCGTGGGCGCGAACCGCATCGCCGGTCACTTTTATAGTTGCAGTGAAGCGGGTTCCCTGCGCAAGGCTGGCAGGATTGACAGCCGAACCATTTTCTCCGGTGTAGCGCACCTCAACGCCCAGGCCGTTGGAAACAGCCTTCTTTGTTCCCTCGCGGGAAACCGAAAGCACGGTGCCGTAGAGCTCGCCGTCGGAAAGATTCTTCACCGTGGCAGGGCCTGAAAGCGGCACAGACACCATCGAAGCGGCGGTAGCCACATCCTTTCCGGCCACATTCGCATGGATTGCGCTGCTGCCGACCTTCTTGTTCAGATGATCCAAGGCCATCGCCACGAAGGCGCATTCCTGCGTGGACATGCCTCTCTGAGAAACTTCGGATGCCAGCGCGAGCGCATCGGCGACACGGTCGTTCAGGGCCAGTGCGTCTATGGCAACCCACTGGTCGCGGAGTGCGGTGCCAAAGGTTATGTTGTAAGGCTCGTATTCGGGGAAATCACGGCCGAGGCCATCCAGGATGCCTGCGGCGAGGGAAGCCTTCCCGCTCAGGGCATAGGCGGAAGACAGCATCCAGCTGGCCTGGGTGCCTATCTTGACGGCCTCCTTCAGCCTGTTCATGCCGGCGAGATTCGGGCTTCCGGCCACCGCCAGTGTGTACAAACGATATGCTTCATCCAGGTTGGAGAAGAAGTTGTTGCCTGCCACACGGAACACCTGGCTCATCTTCTGCTGATAGCTCTTCCAGTTCTTCAGAACGCCGGAATTCACCTCGAAGCCCTGCTTGGAGGCCTCGTATAGGAACTGACCGGCCATGGAGGATACCCAGGTGCCGGAAGTGCCGCCTGTCCAGTAGGCAAAACCGCCGTCCGCCTGCTGGCGGGCGTAGATCTGGCTGATGATGCCGGGAATCAGGCTGCGCGCCTCGATGGCATCCGCCTCAGGCAGGATTGCCAGCAGGTGCAGCATGGTCAGGCCGCGCGCACTCAGCTGCTCGGTGCAGTTGTAAGGGTAATTCTTCATGTTCAGATACATACCCTTCGCATCGACTGCAGGGAAGCATGCAAGCTGCAAGGATGTTCCGGAAACCTCGCGGGAGGCATCCTTCTCGAGCTTGAAGTGCTCTACCGTAGTAATGGCAGGATTCGGATTCCGAACCTCCAGCGCTATGGTTTCAGTGGCATTGTGGCCGCCTGCAGTGGCGTTTATGGTGATGTGTGCCACTCCCTCGGCATCGCCTGCGGTTACAGGGAACTGCAGCAGACGGTCGCCCTTCTCGGTAAACTTCACTGTCTTGATTCCACCGCCGGAAACGGGGCCGTCGACCTTCACGGACACTGTGGCATCGCCTATACCATCTTCCATGGCGAACACGTTCACGGCTGCGGATGTCTGTTCACCGCTGCCAAGCACGCGCGGCAGGGTGGTCACCACCATCAGCGGGCTCTGCACGGGAACAGTCTTCTCCGTATTGCCGTAGGCGCCGTCGTGCCCGGCTATCACCATCACGCGTACGCTGCCCACATACATGGGAAGCTGCAGTTTGAGCACATCCGTGCCCTTAGCAACGGTCTTGGGCCCGCGGAACAGCACCACGGGGTTGAAGCGGTTGTCCTTGCGGGCATTGCGCACTGCATCCTCGTCACCGCCGATTGCGGCGAGGGGCGAGAGTTTCCCTCCGAACGCGCCGATCACCTGGTCGTAGAGATCCCAGGTAGACACAGTGAGGGCCTCATTCTTATACATCTTGCTCCACGGATCGGGCGTCTTGAACGCCGTGAGATCCAGCAGACCTTCATCCACAATGGCCAGGGTATAGGTCATCGGCTTGCCGCTACGCTCGCTTACCTTCATGGTGAAAGTCTCTTCCGGATGTATCACGTCCGGCATGGTCACCACCGGTTCCAGATGCGAATCGGGGTTCTCCACCTTGATGCGCTGCACGCCGTAGAGGCGGATGGGAAGGTCGTTCTTCACCGAGCCATAAGGCTGGAGAAGGGTTACCGACGCGTAGATGTTGGGAGCCATCTCCGGGGTCACCGTGAAGCTCCAGGGAGTATCTTTCGAGGATGTCTGCACCCACTCGCGGCTTATCACTCCCCCGGCGTTCTCCAGGGTCACGAGAGCCTGTCCGCCCTCGGCGGCAGGGATGTAGACGGTGGCTTTTTCGCCCACCTGGTACGACGGTTTGTCGGTGGAGAAGGTGAGCATGGTGAGGGCTTCCGGATCCCTCCGGTCGGCACGGCCGCGGTATTCGGGCCAGTCTACGGTGAAGCGTGCGCCGCTCACGTGGCCGGATGCCTTGTCGCGGGCCAGCACCAGGTAGTTGCCCCAGGCAGGATAATTAACCTGGAAGGTGAAGGTCGCATCCTGGCTGCCGGAACTCATCGTTCCGCTCTGCACCTTTTCAACAGAAGAACCATGCACATAGGCATCCAGGCTGCCGCCGGCATTGTCCCACCACCAGTTCCAGCCGGTCTTGAAGACGGCATATTCCACATTGTGCCCGCTCAGACGGTGCCCGGAGGCATCCACCACGGCGATATTGAAGGTGTGGGCCTTATCTGTCTCCAGGAAGTCCCCTGCAGGCACTCGCACGCCCACATAAGATGAGTACGGGGAGTAAGGGATGGTCTCGGTGGTGAAACTCTCGTCGCCGCCGGGTTCCTGCACGGTGGTCACGACGAAAGCCTGAAGCATGCCGGGAGCATTCTTCGCAGCAGGAAGCGTCACACGGCTGTTCAGGTTGCCGGATGCATCCAGACGTGCCTTGAACAGTTCCAGTTCGCTGTTATCATATGAGCTGGAGGGGGCGTAGAAGGAGTACTTTTCGAAGCCCTTGAAGGGAGATCCACCCGCCTTGCGGAGCGTAATCTGAGCCCTCACGGGCATGTTGCCGGCCACTCCGCCGGAAAGCCAGGTCGCATTCGCCTGCAGGTTAACGGCCTTGCCGGCCTCCATCACCGAAGGATAGAAGGTATTGATCTTCAGTCTGTTAGGCTTAACCGTCTCGACGTGCAGCACCTTGTGGAAACTGCTGCCGCCCACCTTGAGGTAGGCATTCCAGTATCCCGTGGGATCATCCGCCTTGGTAGGAACATCGAAACTGTAGAATCCGTCCGTGCCCTTGCGGGTGAGCTTGCTGTAGAACTGGCCGGCAGGGGTGTAGATTTCCAGCGTAGCGGGATGCCCTTCGGGAAGGATCTTGCCACGGTCCGCCACCAGGGCGGTCACATGGAGGGTATCTCCCGGGCGCCAGACTCCGCGTTCACCGTAGATGAAGGCCTTGATGCCCTGCTGGAGCACCTCTCCGCCCACATCGAAACGGCTGGTAGAACGCTCGTTGTATCCGCTGGTTACCTTAAGATAGGATGTGCTGCCGCCGGCCTTCGCAACTACGGCGAAAGGCTTGCGGTCCACATCCAGGGTAAGGGTTGCGAGGCCACTCCCGTCGGTCTTGCCACGCGCTATGCTTTGAAGCTGATAATCAAATACTTCCAGCTTCGCTCCGGACACGGGCTTGGCGGAGATAAGATCGGTTGCCACCACCCATATCTGCTTGCCGCCGGCATAATCCGCCATCAGTCCCAGGTCGCTGGAAAGCAGCTGCACCGCAGGGAAACGGCTGGATTCCATGTAATACGAAGGCTTGGTGGGATCGCCAGCCTCGCTCCAGTTGTATTCATCCCAATCGTAGTAATTGTCCCAGTAGTAGGGGTCGGGCTTGTCCCAAACTGCCTCATCCTCCTTGCTTGGCTTGCCGACAGGTTTGCTGACCGCCTGCACGGGCTCTTTGCCCCCATAGAGGCTCTGGTCCAGACGGAAACTCAGGCGTATGCGGTAGATGGCCCCCGGCTCCTGCTTGAAGAGGCCGGAGAGGTCTATGCAGTGATCGTTCCACTGGTGCAGGTCCTTCGTGCCATCCAGGGCGATGTCGCCCTTATAGACCAGGCGTCCGCAGCGGCGGAGTTCATTGTCTCCGCCCAAGTCGTTATCCTGCAGATACATAAGGATGTTTTTCTCGTATATCTTCACCACGCGAACCTCGACTGCAGACAGGTTCACCGCGCTGAAGGGCAGTATCAGATTCTGCTTGTCCGGCAGGATGCTGCCCTTGAAGGGGATGCGCACGGCCGGCGCTTCATCGGTTTCCGGGAAGACGCGGATGAAGTTCTCCCCGAGGGCTGTTCCGCCGACACCCTTCAGACCCTTGTCCAGGGTGAGCCGGAGGTCGCCTTTGCGCCCTTCGAAGTGTACTTTGATTGTCTGGTCCTGCACCTGAACGTAGCTGCGTGCGGCGCCGGCAAGTTCTACCATGCCCTTCACTGTGGCATTGGCCGGGGCTTCGCTCATCTTAACCTCCACGAAATTTTCCTTCACCGATGCCTGCACTACGCGGAAGGCCTTGCCGTTATCGGGCTCTACCTCGCTTTCCTGCACAGACACGAGATTGCCCTTGACAGTGATGCCGAAGGGGAACTCTTCCGGGGCACCGGGAATCAATTTGCCGAGGGCCAGTGAGGCCTTGTAGGTCTGGCCTACCTTGAGCGCTCCTTCTTCCGGCACGAACACCACCGACTGGGGTCCGTTCCACTTCACGCTACCCTTCAGGGTAGGTTTGAAGCTGAAGAGACCATCCGTAGGCTGCGCTGTCGCGTCTTCCGCGAGCTCGATGCGGATGGTGGCATCTTCTGTGACGATGCCGCCGGTGAATGCCTTGATGTAGGGGGCGAAATCCTGAGCCGAGGGCTCAACTGCTTTCCTGGGTCCGCAGGAGGCAAAAGCCAGCACTCCTGCCAAAACGATTAAAACGATTCTACGCATATTCCAATTATCTATCGGCGCACGGCCTGTGAGGCCATGGATATTCTTACTTTAAAAGTGCTTTTTCCTTTATAATAGAAGAGGTCCAGCACATTGCCATCCTTTTCGAAGTAGATGGTATTCAGGAACTTATCCCTGTTACGGTTCCTGCACACAGGTTCACACCACACCAGCGAATATTCCCCTGTGGACCTGGAAGCGGCACAGATTATAGTGTAGCCGCGAAGGTCAAACAAGGCCACGTTGTAGCTCTTTCCCTTCTCTTTCCGGGCCTTCTTGTATGCGGCCACTATGGATGATTCCGGATCCAGACGGCCGAATGCGAGGCGTGTGGCGGATGTCTCCGCCTTGGGATTCCTCTCCAGCCACCACTTGATTGCGTTGTCGGTCAGCAGGTCCGCCTTGGAGATGGGCACGAGGCCCGGGTTCTCCCCAAACCTGGCCAGCAGCCAGCTGACTTCCGCAGGAGGAGTCAGCCCTTCGATGGCCTCGGGGCTCTGCCCCTCGATCTTGTAGGCCTCCCCCGCCGCCAGCTTGAGCGGATTACCGTAGAAGATGGCCTGGTTGAGAATATCCTCCTCCGGCAGATAGAGCACTTCCACGTACTCCGAGGCCCCGTTCAGGTAGGCCATGTGCATGTAGTAGCGGCCTCTCATCGGAGATATAATCTCCATGGGCTCCACAAGCGATATGGCGGCGGGGACATCTTCCATTGAGTAGACGGGGATGATGCGAGTGGCCTCCTCCTTCCCCTCGGGCGAGAGGATGCGAAGGGTGAAGTCTTTGTCGAGGGCGAGGATGTGGTCCTTGCCATCCTTCTTCCAGCCGATGGCATCCAGGCACTCCCCTGCCAGGCCCATGGCCTGCTCGCGGCCGATGAGGCTGGTATTATCTATGCGGATGAGGGAGTCCTTGATATTCAGCACCTTGGGTGCATAGACGGAGGATGGATATTTCTTGAGGAACTTTTCGACGGCCTTCATGCTGGGATTTGCCGCCAGCTTGCCGTACTGCTTCGTTTCTGCTTTAGACTGCGCCAGCATGCTTGCAGGCACTGCCAGAATCAAGAGAAGAAGAGAAAGAAGCCTTTTCATATCTTCAGTTTTTATATTTACAAATATAAGAAAATAATCGTATCTTGCGGACATGTCAAAAACCATACCCGGAGTCTTCAGATGTATTGTGCTTGCGCTGAATCATATCGGTGCGGCAGTAACTGTCGTAGCTTTGATCCTTGAACACTATTTCACCCGCACCCTGCGGCTGGACGGTTTTGCCACCGAAGTCGTTCTGGATCCCTGGAACGGATGGGTTGTGGCCGGAATTATCATGATGATGGCAGGGGCTGTGGGCCTGATGTTCATCGCTCCGAAGCCGGCCGGCGGGAAGCATTGGCTGCGGATTGTCGCAGGCGTCCTCGTGCTCGGGATTGCTTTCATGTGTCTCTCCCTCCGTAAGACAGGCTTCTTCTGGAACAATCCGAATCCAGCCCTTCAGAGCCCCTGGTTCGCACCGCACGTGACCGTCTATATGGTGGCTTATTCACTGATGGCCATCTCCACGGTGCTCGCTGTCTGCATGCTTATTAAAGCTGGTCTGGCGGAGAAGCTGCTGGGACTGACCGACAGTCTGGTGCACATCGGAACTGGATTCCTTACCATAGGCATGCTGCTGGGCGCCCTCTGGGCCAAGGAAGCCTGGGGAACATATTGGAACTGGGATCCGAAAGAAACCTGGGCTCTGATTACCTGGGGGTGTTATCTGGTTTTCCTACACTTGCGTAAAGCGGCACCCCATCGCTGGCGTGCCGCATGTATAATGCTATTGGCGGGATTCCTCTGTCTGCAGATGTGCTGGTGGGGCGTCAACCTCCTCACGACAGCATCCGTCCACGCCTACAATTAATTTCCGAGCTGGAGGCCCCTGGAAGAGATGCTTCCGCTGCCGTTAACCTTCTGAGTCAGACTTCCGGCCTTTCCGGAAAGGGCGATGTCGCCGCTGCCGTTGATCTTGGCGAAGATGTCTCCGGCATCCTTGCAGTTAACCTCGATATCCCCGCTGCCGTTGATGGTAAGGGTCGTGGTTTCTGCCGTGAGAGCTTTCACGTCAACATCGCCGCTGCCGTTGATTTTTGAAGAGAAGTTCTTGCAGATGATGGCATCGGCGTCCAGGTCGCCGCTGCCGGCGATGGAGAAAGTGAAGTCGCCCTTGGTAGCCAGGGTCCCTTTGATTTCGCACTCACCCGATCCGGCCAGCTTAACGCCGTTCAGATCCTCCGCGCTGACTGTTACGAAGGTCTTTGCCTTAGGGAAGATGCTGTATCCGGATTTGGTGCTGATTTTCAAGATGTTATCCACTACTTCTATCGTGTAGATGTCCATCAGGTTCTCGTCTGCGGTGAGCGAAACAACCTGAGGGCCCTGCGTGTAGACCACATCCATGGAACCGGCCACAAAAATTGCGTTGAAAGCAGGCAGATCATAGGTGCAGGTGGTTTCAACCCCGTTGCCGCGGACAATCTTGTTCTTGATGGTAAAACTGCAGGCCACTGCCATGGTGATGGCCAGCATGATTAACAGTGCTTTTTTCATAATTCAGTTGTATTATCGTTTCTCTGGGGGACAAAGATAGGAATTATTCGTTATTTTTGTAATGATGGGTTATGCATTGATAACGGGAGGCAGTTCGGGAATCGGGCTGGAGTACGCCAGGCAGTTGGCGGCGAGGGGATATGGGCTGGTTCTGGTGAGCAATCAGGAAGAGCAACTTCGCGAGGCTGCCTCAGAGTTAGGCGGCAGGTTCGGCGTTCCGGTGGAGTGGCTGTATCTGGATCTTTCCGCCCAGGGCTGCGCGCAAAAGATGCTGGAGTTCTGCGATGGCAAGGGGCTTGAGGTGGACATCCTCATCAATAACGCCGGTATCTTCTTCATAGAGTATCTGGGCAGCCACAATCTGGAAAAAGCCCGCACCATGGTCGGACTGCACGTGGCAGCGGTTACCGAATGCTGCATCCTCTTTGGAGAAAGGATGAAGGCCCGCGAAGCCGGGCGCATCCTGATAATGTCTTCTATGACGGCCGACATCCCCGCCCCGGGAATTGCCGTTTATTCTGCCTCCAAGGCCTACCTTAAAAGCTTCGGCCTGGGGCTTTCATATGAGCTTGCGCCTTACGGGGTTACGGTAACCACCATCCTCCCCGCTGCGGTGGATACAGGGCTGTACAATCTGAGCCCCCGCATGCGGAAGACAGGCCGCCGTCTCGGCCTCGTGCTGAGCCCGGAAAAACTCGTCCGGAAGGCCCTGCGCGCCATGTTCCGCGGCCGTCGCATCCGCCGCCCCGGCGCCCTCAATCTTACCATTCCCTTCCTGGTACGCCTCCTCCCCTCCCGCCTCATCGACCGGCTGGGGATGACATATCTTTGCAATTAGACGAGCCTGCCGTCTTCAACAAAATACCACTGCACGGGCAGGATTTGGCCAGTTTTCCTGCCCATAGGG
>R22__coassemble_1575_pt1 | contig 11089 bp, 6 predicted proteins | sample R22__metabat2_low_PE_056 | metagenome-assembled genome bin R22 | reverse complement strand
TTATAATTAGCGGAATTCACTTCTCCAATATTATTGCAATTCCCAATCTCAATACCAGACAACCCGGATAGACCGCTTGCAGCATCGCTCGAATAACTAACACTTGCCAACAATCCAACAATACCTCCTGTATAAGAAGGACGATTGTTTGCACCTGTTCCACTTAAATCACAATAGATTTTTGCGGTATTCTTGCAATTGGTGATTTTAGTGTCGTTCCCCTTACTATAGCCGAGTATACCTCCTTGAGTATTTCGGGCATAAATAATTGCAGAACTGGCCTGTGAAACGGTGACAGGGCCACTGTTAAGTGTTGCATCTGCAGTGGTGCCGGAAATAGTAACCGTAGCCTCGGACAGCCCAACTATGCCACCCAGGTCAACATAAGCAGAAATGGCTGCTCCAGGATTCTGGCAGAGAATCTCTCCACTATTGGTACAATCCGTCACAGAACATGAAGCTCCAACGCGACCGATTGTTCCTCCAATAGAAATTGTTCCATAAGAACCAGCTGTATTATTATTGCTCCAGACCTTACCTTCGTTCGCACAGCCTGAAACAGTTGTGGACGCTGTTGAAACATAACCCAGAATACCACCAATAGCACTCCTGGCAGTAGCTACCGCAGATTCATTATCGTTGTTAAGTTTGATCTCACCATCATTGGTACAACCTGAAATATCCATTTGTTTACCATTTCCGCCACCGACTATTCCGCCCAAATCTAACGTAGTAGCTGTTGCTGTGCCGATGGGATTACTGATAATATCTGCATGGTTAGTACAATCCGTAATATCTCCGGCAGCATTAGCTCCGCCCATGATACCGCCAATATACATATAGCGGTTTGTTTGCCCGGCATCAGCTTCAGCATTTGTTCTGGTGAGTGTTCCTCCTGCATTGTTGGTACAATCATCCACATTTGCACCATCTGCAACAATGCCTCCGAGATACACTGTGGTAGAGTTGCTGACAGAAGAAATGGCGCCGGAATTGGTGCAACCGTTAATAGGAGCTACCGCACGGGCGGCAATACCACCAATCCTCAAAGGAGTAGTATTTGCCCTGGCACCGTTGCTCGCTACCGACAGAGACATATAGTTATCACAGTCGCTTATTTCAGAATCCGCCGCAGTCTTAGACCAGCCAAGGATACCGCCCACTGCAGGCACAAACGATCCACGGACAACGATAGAGGTAGGAGTAAGAGCATCGCCGGCAGTACAATTGGAAATAACCCCATCGTCGGCATAGCCAACTATTCCGGCAACATAAAAATACTTTCCCGCAGCAGTAATGCCTCCATAAGTCGTATTATCGGAAATAGTAATATTGCCTGTAAAAGTGCAATCATTTGTAGTGCCGGTGTCAGCTTGTGTTCCGACTATTCCAGCAATAAAAGCTGCATTGTCCGTTAAGGTCTGCCCAGTCTGGGAGCATGTAATATTTCCCGTCACAGAGCACCCATCAATAGTGCCGCCATAGTTACGGCCAACTAATCCACCATAGTGCTGCTCGGCAGTCGATACATCCTGGATATTGTTGATAGTGACATTGGCATTGCTGGTGCAATTCTTTACCAGACCCTTATTACGCCCTACCAGTGCTCCATGATTTGAATCCACTGCAGGAGAATCAACAGTAAGAGAGCAGGTGCTAGAAAGGGTCAAATCCTTGATCTGACTTCCGGAATCCGTAAAGGCGAATAAAGGAACCGTAGCTGTCAAGCCGCTGATGGTATAGCCACCGCCATCAAAGACTCCCAAAAAGTAATTATCCTCCGTTGCACCGCCAACACCATCCTTTTGGCCAATTCCTCCCGTTGCATTAAACTCCGAGGAAGTCGATGCATCAAAAGCGATGTCGCCAGACAGAGCCACGACCAGGTCGTCCTGACCTTCATACACCTTGTTATTATAATCGGTGGCAAAAGCAATCAGATCTGCGGCAGTATCGATTGTCAGGGTAGGATCAGCATTGCCGGTAGGAACGAAAACGATTTCCGGGGTAGAGTAAAGCTTTCCTGCTACGAGCGAAATGGAAGAAGCCTTGCTCTGTGTCATAATATCGCCGCCGGCATCCTGGATAATGATGTCGAAGCCATTGGAATATGTCTGGGCAGGCACAACTACGTAGTAAACGGCGGCTGCGTCAGTCGCAGTTGCGAGAGTCTTCACTACCTTTACAGACTTGTCTGCTGCATCAGAAGATGCACCCGTGAGGGTAGCTGCGCCATAATCAATAGTGAACGATCCGCTCACCTGCTCGTTGTTCTTGCCTTTGAAGGTTACAGATACGAGATTATCGGTGTCGGCGGAGGCGCCCGATGCACGCTTCACGGACAGCTTGATTACTGCACAGAGATGATCTATGGTTATGTTGCTGCCGTCGGCAGTATAGCCGGCCATAGGGAACATTCCGTCTGCAAAGCCGTCGGACTTGTATGTCTGCACGGCGGGAAGCGTTACATGCGTTGCATCATCATAAATCGAAGAAGGATACAGAATATTATACGGAGCACTGCCCAGAGGGCTCGCAAAATCGAACGATGCAGTTCTTTCCGAGCCGGCAAGACCCGTCAGTGCGGCGGATTCAGCGCCATTCACGCTGATCTTGTCGCCATTGGACTAATAAATCTTATAAGTATAGGGGCCTGAACCCTCACGATCTCCAAGGTGTGTCTTGGTCTGAGAAAGGGTAACAGTAAGCGACTGTGCATCTCCGACCGGAGCAGCGGTTTCTTCTTTTGCACATCCTGCCAGCAATACCATTGCCGCAAACAGGAAAACGAAATAATTCTTTCTCATAGCCAATCAATTTCAAGTTCTTCAATGTCGGGGATATTCGTATCCGTCGGAACAATAATACTGTCCTGCATGATAGAGCAGGAGACGTCAATCTTCACCAGATCGACTTCAGGCGCTTCATATAGAAGCAGCTTTCGGGTTTTGGAATTGGTCATAGTGTATTGATTATTGGAATATATATCGTGGCATTCTTACAAAGATAACCTTTTTTCAACAGATTATTTGTATTTTCGCAACACTATGAGCAAAAAGATCAAACCCAATTCTCCGCAGGTGACTCCATACTCCGTAGCCCTCGGTCTCATCATGACAATTCTTTTCAGCGCAGCGGCAGCATACCTCGGCCTCAAGGTGGGCCAGGTGTTCGAAGCGGCCATCCCCATCGCCATCCTGGCGGTCGGAATCTCCGGAGCCCTCGGGCGCAAGGATTCCCTCGGGGAGAACGTCATCATCCAGAGCATCGGGGCCTGCAGCGGCGTCATCGTCGCGGGAGCGATCTTCACCCTTCCGGCCATCTACATACTGGGCCTCGACGTGAGCTTCACGCACATGTTCCTCAGCAGCCTGCTGGGCGGCGTTCTGGGCATCCTCTTCCTCATCCCCTTCCGCAAGTACTTCGTGAAGGAGATGGACGGGCAGTATCCCTTCCCTGAGGCGACAGCCACCACGCAGGTGCTGGCGAGCGGCGAGAGCGGAGGCAAGGGCGCGAAAACCCTGGCCGTGGCCGGCCTGATAGGCGGTCTGTACGACTTCGCCATCGCCACCTTCGGCGCCTGGGGCGAGACCATCTCCACCGCCTTCCTGCGCGTAGGACACGTGGTCGCGGACAAGGCCAAGGTGGTGCTCAAGCTCAACACCGGGGCGGCAGTGCTCGGCCTCGGCTACATCATCGGATTCAAATACAGCCTCATCATCTGCCTCGGCAGCCTGCTGGTGTGGCTGATCATCATCCCTGGCTTCAACCTCTTCTGGGGCGGCCAGGTGCTGGATTTCATGGGCAGCGGCATCGCGCAGACCATTGGGCAGATGAGCGCGGATGAGATCTTCCGCACGTACGCGCGACATATAGGTATAGGCGGCATCGCCACCGCGGGCATCATCGGAATCATCCGCAACGCCGGTGTCATCAAGAGCGCCATGGGCCTGGCAGTCAGCGAGTTCAGCAAGAAGGGCGCTGGCGCGGCCAAGCCGGAGGAATCCGACAGGGATATCAAGATGAAGACCGTGGTGACGGGGATAGTGCTGGCGCTGCTGGCCGTGTTCGCATTCTTCGCCTTCGGCGGAGTGGTAGATAACGTCTGGCAGGCACTGGTAGGCCTGCTGATAGTGGCTGTCATCTCCTTCCTGTTCACCACCGTGGCGGCCAACGCCATCGCCATCGTGGGTAGCAACCCGGTCAGCGGAATGACCATCATGACCCTGATAATCACCGCGTTGGTGCTGGTGGCGGTTGGCCTGAAGGGCAACGCCGGAATGGTGGCGGCCATGGTGATAGGCGGAGTGGTCTGCACGGCCCTCAGCATGGCAGGCGGCTTCATCACCGACCTCAAGATAGGATACAATCTCGGCACCACCCCTGCCAAGCAGGAGAGCTGGAAGTTCCTCGGCACGCTGGTGGCCGCCGCGACCGTGGGCGGAGTGATGCTGGTGCTGAACAAGACTTACGGATTCGTGGGTGAAGGCGCCCTGGTGGCCCCGCAGGCGAATGCGATGGCGGCGGTGATACAGCCGATGATGAATGGTGGAAGTGCGCCCTGGCTGCTCTACGGCATCGGCGCCGCGATCGCCATCCTCCTCACCGTATTCAAAGTGCCCGCCCTGGCCTTCTGCCTGGGAATGTTCATCCCGCTGGACCTCAACCTGCCCCTGCTGGTGGGCGGTGCGATCAGCTGGTATGTGAGCAGCCGCAGCAAGGACGAGGCCGTCAACAACGCCCGTCAGGAGAAGGGTACGCTGATCGCCTCCGGCTTCATCGCCGGCGGTGCGCTGATGGGGGTAGTTTCGGCGATTCTCAAGTTCGCGGGGGTGGATTGGTTCCTGAGCGGCTGGAATTCTGTCGCCGCCGGGCATCTGGCCTCCGGCGCGGAAGCCATCGCCATCATCCCCTTCCTGCTGCTGGTGGTTTATATGATCAGGGCTAGTTTGAAGAAGTAGACAGGAAGCCTTGCAGGATGTTGAGAATCACCTGCGAGGCTTTTTGCATGCTCTCCAGCGGCACCCACTCGAACTTCCCGTGGAAGTTCAGTCCGCCGGCGAAAATGTTAGGACACGGCAGGCCGCGGAACGAGAGGTTCGCGCCGTCGGTGCCGCCGCGGATGGGCTGCACCTTGGGAGTGACGCCTGCATCGGAGATGGCCTTCATCGCGATTTCGATTATCTGGTAGTGTGGCTCCACCTGCTCGCGCATGTTGTAATACTGGTCCTTGATGACTGCGGTGGCCGTGCCGGCTCCGTAACGGGAGTTGATGAAATCGACGCACTCCTGCATCACCGCCTTCTTCTTCTCGAAGAGCTCCCGCGAGTGGTCGCGGATGATGTAGGCGATATCCGCCTCCTCGACGCTGCCCTTGATGGAAATCAGATGGAAGAAGCCCTCGTAGTCCTGCGTGCGCTCGGGGCGCTGGTCCGCAGGTAGCAGGGCATCCAGTTCCTGGGCGATGTGGATGGCATTGCGCATCTTGCCCTTGGCGTAGCCCGGATGCACGTTGCAACCCTGGATATGGATCTTGGCGGATGCAGCGTTGAAGTTCTCGAACTCCAGTTCGCCGACCTCCCCTCCGTCCATGGTATAGGCATATTTGGCATCGAACTTCGCCACATCGAACTTCACCACACCGCGGCCAATCTCCTCGTCGGGAGTGAAGCCGATGCGTATGGGGCCGTGCTTGAACTCGGGATGGGTCATGACATACTGCACAGCATCCATGATTTCCGCCACGCCGGCCTTGTCGTCGGCGCCCAGCAGGGTGGTGCCGTCGGTGGTGATGATGGTTTCGCCCTTATGGGCCAGGAGTTCGGGGAATTCAGATGTCTTGAGCGCCAGCCCCGGCACGCCCTTGAGGGGGATGTCCGAGCCGTCGTAATCCTTTATTATCTGGGCTTTTACATTCTCGCCGGAGGCATCCGGAGCCGTGTCCACATGGGCGATGAAGCCCACTGCGGGCACATCCTTCTCCACATTGGAGGGGATGCGGCCCATAACGTAGCCGTATTCGTCGAGGGTGGCCTCTACGCCAAGGTCATTCAGTTCCTTCGTCAGGAGACGAAGCAGGTTCAACTGTTTTTTCGAGGAGGGCTGGCTCTCCGATTCCTCGTTGCTCTGGGTGTCCACTTGAATGTACCTCAGGAATCTGTCCAGGATCTTTTCCATCTGTATCGTAAATTGGTTTATCTGTATACTCTACCCCGTCAATTACGGTGGTAGTCGGTTCTTTCGCCGGCTTCTTGGCACGTTGTTTGGCCTCACGGCGGGCTTCGCGTTCCTTCTGGCGCTCGTATTTCTTCCGATAGCGCTCCACGTAGCGTTCCAACTTCCGCTGGTCTATCTCCTGCTGCCTCAGGTACTTCTGACGCGCCTTCTCTTCGCGGGCGGCCTTCTTTTCCAGCTTCTTCTGCTCCTTCACAGCGGCCTTCGCCGCATCAATGGAATCCGCCACGGCCCAGCGGGCATCACGGGCGGCCATCCTGGCCTGATACACGGAATCGCGGGCCGCCTGCTTGGCCTTCTGCTGCTGGCGACGGATCTCATACTTGCTCGGCACCCGCGGCGCAGGCGGTGCGATGGAATCGTTCTGCACGCCCAGGGAATCCCGAAGGGCGAGGGTGTCCTTCACCCCCAGGGTGTCCCGGATGGCCAACGAATCCCGCACAAACACGGAATCGCGTGCCGACAGAGAATCGGAAGGCTCCTTCGCTTCGCTCGGGATGACAAGGGTGTCGGGGGATTCCTTCACTTCGTTCGGAATGACAGGGAGTTCCTCGTTCCGGACTACGTTCTTCGGTTTGTTCTTAGCGGCGGCGAGGGCGGCGTAGACCTTCTTCATGTAGCCCGGGAAATAGATATCCGTCTGCTTGAAAGTAGCTTTCGGCCGCGCATCGTATGTCTTCCGTTCGGATATCCGGACGGTAAGGTCCGTAATGTCCTCCTTGCCCTTCGGCTGCAGGTCCGGCTGCCAGTTGAACCCCTTCATCTTCCGCTCCTCCTCCTTAAACTGCGCCAGCGGATAGGCGTCGTTCTTGGGCGCGTCGAAGTAGAGTATGGTCTGCAACTCCCCATCCTGGAAATAGGCCGAAAGCATCTTGGAATCCACCTTGTTCACGGTGCCGTAGTCCTCCTTCTCCTTCAGGTAGAAGATGGCATTCGCCCCTCCGAGCGCATCGAAACGCCGGAGAGCGGCGGTGGTATCGAAATAGGCCATCACCTCCGTGGCCCGTATCTGGTCGAAGAGCGTGGGGGTTTCCTGCGTTATGATGAAGGCGTTGGACATGAGGCTGGCCCGGTCGATGCCGGCGGATGTCACCAGCACGCCTATGCTGTCGGCGGTGTACTGGCGGTTGCCGTCGTTCCAGACTATGGGATCGATGTAGAAGCGGGCGATGCTGTCCAGCTCGTTGAAACGCATGGAGTCGCACGCCACCTGTATGTCCTTGCGGTAGATCTTGACGCCACCCACGGCCATCGCAAAGCCCACGCGTGACGTGTCCGGAGGCGGGATGGCGGCCAGGGAGTCAGCTATGTGGATGGAATCCGCACGCGCCCTGGCAATGCTGTCCATCGCTGCTTTCGCGATGCTGTCGGCAGGGCTCAAAGGTTCCTGGGGTTCTTCCGGTTCCTCCGGTTCAGCAGGTTCCTGCACTTCGCGCGGAATGACAGGGGGTTCTACCACGGCTTCCTCCTTTCCACCAGGACTCTTGCCGCCGGAGCCTTTGCCGCCGCGGCCGGCGAGAAGCGGATTACTCTCCGCATTCTCCTCCTTGGCCTTCCGGGCCGCCTCCTCGGCAGCCTTCTTGGCCTTCGCCCGGTATTCAGACACAGGATCGCTGAATATCTCTTCCAGGCGCGACTTGGCAGACGCCTCCACGCCTTCCGGGATATCGCACTTGCGCACCGTGTAGTAGACCAGCCGGTCTCCACCGATATAGATAGTGTCGATCTTGGTGCGCTGGCGGCCGTCCTCGCCGGTTATCTTGTCTTCCGTCCGCAGGGCCACCGCGGCTTCACGGCGCAGGGTCACCTGACGGATGGAATCCTCGTAGAAAAGCTCATTGGACAGGGCAAAGGCGTTTCTGGTGGTATCCTGCACCTGCACATGGCCCTGCATCAGCACGTTGTTGGGGGTGCGATAGTAGTAGAGAGTGTCGCACCAGGCCTCCTGCTCCTTGCTCATCGCATGCACCGCCCCATTGAAGAAGAAGGTCTCCTCCAGACGCTCGTACCAGCCGCTGTCGGCCGAGAGCATATTGTCTTCCTTCCAGAAATCTATCCTGTTCGGGAATATCGCGCGGCTGACCTTCGATTCGTAGTTGATGCGGCTGCTGCGGATGAACACGGAATCCGTGAACATGTTCACGTTGTTCTGGAACTTGAAATACCCGAGCTTGGCATCGTATGATCCGTCCGAACTCTCGATTATCTGGCCGTCCTTGTCCTTCATCGAAGCTCCTTTGGAGAAGTACGCCAGGGAGTCTTTTGTGTTGTAGTCAAGATAGTGGGTGCGTAGGGTGTTGTGTTCCTTGTCTTCCAGCTGAACCAGCGTACCACGGGCCTGGATAAGATCCTGGTCGATGAGGTAGTCCATCTTGTCCGAAGTAAGGATGGTACCTTCCTGCACCACACGCACGTTGCCCCATGCATTGATGATGCGGGTATCCACATTCCAAAGGGCCGTATCGCAGATGAAATAGGTGTTGTTATGGAAGAAGGTGGCGTCAATGGTCTTACGGTAATTGGTGCCGTCTTTCTCCATGAGTTCCAGGGACTTGGCTTTGATAAGGCGCACCAGACTGTCTTTCTGCTCAGACTTTTTCTGGGCAGAGACGCCGGTGCACACCAGAAGTGCGAGGGCTAGGGCGATTATTTTCTGACCTTTGCCTTCCATCCTTCGCGGGAGAAGTCGCAATCCCCGAAAATAGGATCGATTATGATGTATGTCTCCGCTATCTTCTTGTCGATGAACTGATCGATAGCCTCCATCTGCTTGCTGTTCTGCACGACGTTCAGCAGCTCGGTGTAGTCGTTCTCGAAGGTCGCGGTGTGCGAAGGAACGATCTTGTCGAGCCTGATGATCTTGTAGACCAGGTTGCCGTCGCGGCCTTCATTGTCGCGGGAGGCGATGGGCTCGGAAATCTCTCCGGGCTGCAGGTCCTTCACAGCGGCATAGTCTTCAGGCTTGATCTGATCTATCTCGAAGTAGGCGCTGCCGGTATTCGGATCGGCCATCTGGCCTCCGTTGGTGCGGGTGGCAGGGTCTTCGGAGCGATAGAATGCGATTGTCTCGAACTTGGTCTCGCCCTTCTCGATCACGGTCTTGAGGGAGTCCAGCATCTTGAAAGCCTTCTCCTGATCCTCCTCGGTGTACTTGGGCTTGAGCAGGATGTGGCGGGCGTTGAACATATCGCCTTTCTTTTCAATCACCTGGATGATGTGGAAGCCGTCCGGCGTCTCCACTATCTGAGAGATGGAGCCGGGCTTCAGCGACATGGCAGCATCCGAGAAGGCGGGCCAGAAGATGTCCCGGGAGGCCATTCCGAGCTCGCCGCCCTTGCGGGAACTGCCCGGGTCCTCGGAGTAGAGGCGCGCCAGGGTGGAGAACTTCTCTCCGTTCATGATGCGCTCGCGGAGCGCCAGCAGCCTCTGTTTGCACTCCATCTTGGCCTTCTCCCTATCCGGGTACAGGCATATCTGGCTCATCTTGTATTTGATGGGGATGACGGGGAGTTTGTCCACGTCGGCGGTGTCGAGATACTGCTTCACGTCCCACGGAGTGATCTCCGGGATGCTCTTGGCGATCTCGCCCTGCTCCTGCTGTATGAGGCTGTTATCCTGGAACTGCTGCTTCCAGTCCTTGCGGAGCTGGTAGAGGCTCTTGCCGAAGTAGGCCTCTGTCTGTTCGTCGCCTCCGAGGGCGGTGCGCACGCGCGCCATCTGCTCATTGAGGCTTGCTTCCACCATGTCCTGGTTGACGGTCAGGGAGTCCAGACGCGCCTGCATGAGGAAAAGCTTGCTCTGCATCATGTTCTCCAGAAGGTGGCAGCGGGTGGCCCTGTCGGATGCTCCCTGCCCCTGGGCGCGCATCATCTGGATTTCGTTTTCGAGATCGGATACGGTGATGAGTTCATTGCCGACCACGGCGATGCTCTTGTCGATGGTCTTGTAGCGCTGTGCTCCCGCAGGAATCATGCAGAGGAGGACGGCGATAGCTGCTATTGTGTGTTTAATCTTCATTCTTGTAGATGATGAAATCTTTCTTGTCCTGCGCGTTCTTTAGCAAGTCTTGTTCCAAATTCTTCAGCAGTTCGCGTTTTCTTTCGCTGAGGATATTGTCCCGGATGGAAGCGCTGCAGTATTCCAGGGGCGCCTGCCCCTTGCTCTGTATGGAAAAGACGTAGGCCGCGCGGGTCTCTCCGCGGTCTTCGTAATTGAAGATGATATATCTGTCTTTAAGCTTGGAAATCATTGTAGACCAGTCTGTTCCGAACTCGCGGGCGAGCACGGCGGCATCCATCCAGCGGTCCGAACTGTCGAAGTAGCGGGGGGCGGACACGTAGGTGAGGGAGTCCAGATCCTTGAGGGCCTGACCGCCCTCGGAGGGGAGCTTGGCGAGGATCTCGTCGTAGTTCGGAGAGTCGGTCATGATATCCACGAAGCGCACTTTCAGGATGGGACGTGCGAGTTCCAGGGAGGCGGCGTGCGCCTTGTAGTACTCTTCCAGCTGCTGCTGGGTGATGAGGGTGTCGAGGCGGTCGTTGATGTAGCGTTGCTCGTAGCGGTAGCGCAGGAGCGACCGGCGGTAGGCCTCCAGCTCCTTGTCCACGTTTTTCTCTTCCTTGCTCAGACGCGCCTCGGCGGTCTTGAGGTAGAGGTGCTCGGTGGCCCAGGAGTTGATGTACTGGAGGGCGATGGCGGTGGAATCTTCCGGGGACGTGCCGGCGGGGATGTAGCTCCTGAGTTCGGAGAGATAGAGGCGCTCGCCGCCCACCCTGGCGACCACCTGGTCGTCGTGCACGAGGGAGTTTATTATGTTGCAGCCGCAGAGGAGTGCGCAGGCTGCCGAAAGTGCCAG
>R22__coassemble_1528_pt1 | contig 11347 bp, 9 predicted proteins | sample R22__metabat2_low_PE_056 | metagenome-assembled genome bin R22 | reverse complement strand
CGGAAGGCAATAGTTATCCTCTTTCTTTATACAACGCTACTTCACATCTATGGCTAGGCAGGCATCACAGCAGGCCGAATGCGGCGCCCAGCCTTGCGACAAGCCTACAGAAGAGCAGTGCGACAAATGCAAGGAAGCTGCCACCAAATAAGCGTGCCTGGCAACTGCCTGAGCAGCAGCGCTTTAGCCAAAAAGGCCTGGTTGAAATCAACCAGGCCTTTTTGCTTATATCGTTTAACTACAGCAACTTACATGGCACGCAACAAAACGCATAATCCTACGAACAGCCGGATTTTACGTTCAACCTTAAAAATGTCGGGTTCATAGGCTGAATAAACTCTGCAATGCGAAAGAGGCCCGCATCCGGGATGCAGACCTCTTCTGTTATGCCGTCCGGTTCGCAGGACTTGTATGCAGAAAGGGCCGTTTTGCATACATCTCGCCGGTTTTCGCAGGACTTGTATGCAAAAAGGGCAGTTTTGCATACAAGTATGGAATAAACAAATAAACAATGCTCCAGTCGATTTTGACTGGAGCGTTTTGCTTATATCGTTGAGCCACAACAACTTATGTGGCACGCAATGCTACACGACCCTACTTCGCATCCATCGCCTGGCAAGCGGTGATGGCGATGAGGTTGTAGACGTCGTCCACGGAGCAGCCACGGCTGAGGTCGTTGACCGGCTTGGCAATGCCCTGGAGGATGGGGCCGATGGCTTCGGCGTGGCCGAGGCGCTGGATCAGCTTGTAGGAGATGTTTCCGACTTCGAGGTTGGGGAATACCAGCACGTTCGCGTTGCCGGCGATCTCTGAACCGGGAGCCTTCTTTTTGCCCACAGAAGGAACCAGGGCTGCATCCGCCTGGAGTTCACCGTCAATCTTGAGGGAAGGATCGAGTTCCTTTGCGAGGGCGGTGGCTTCCACCACCTTGTCTACCACCTCATGCTTGGCGGATCCCTTGGTGGAGAAGGACAGCATGGCCACGCGGGGGTCTGCGAAGCCTGCTACGCTCTTGGCGGTGCGGGCGGTGCAGACGGCTATCTGCGCAAGCTGGCCGGCATCGGGGGCGGGCGTCACGGCAACGTCGCCGATTACCAGCACGCCGTTCTCACCGTACTCGGGGGCCTGGGTGATCATCAGCATCGCACCGCTCACGCAGGTGATTCCGGGAGAGCACTTGATGATCTGGAGGGCCGGACGGAGGGTTTCGCCGGTGGTGGAAAGGGCTCCGCTGATCTGCCCGTCGGCATCGCCGCTCTTGATGATGAGGCAGCCGAAGTAGAGGGGGTCCAGAACGGTCTTGGCGGCCACTTCCGGGGTCATGCCCTTGTTCTTGCGGAGCTCGTAGAGGAGGTTCGCATACTCGGCCGTCTTGGGGCTGGTGGCGGGGTCGATGATGGTGGCCTTGGCAATATTCTTGAGGCCGAGTTCCTCCGCATAGGCAAGTACCTTCTCGCGGTTGCCGATGAGGATGATGTCCGCGAGGCCGTCGGCCAGGGCGCGGTCGGCCGCGGTGATGGTGCGCTCCTCGAAGGATTCAGGGAGCACGATGCGCTGCTTGTTGGACTTTGCACGCGCAACAATCTGTTCGATAAGGCTCATATCTTATTTCTTTGTTAGATTCATGGTATCCAGGGCTATCATGAGTTCCTCTTCCGTGGGGATGAGGGCCACCTTCACCTTGGAGTCGGGGGCGCTGATGAGGGCTTCTTCGCCGAAGGCCTTCTCGTTGGCGGCATAGTCGAGCTTGACGCCAAGGGAACCGAGTTTCTCGCATACGCGGCGGCGTACCTTGTGGTTGTGCTCGCCTATGCCGGCGGTGAAGACGATAAGGTCTACACCATCCAGCACGACGCTGTAGGCGCCGATAAGCTTCACGATATCGTAGGTGAGTTTGTTGATGGCCAGGCGGGCGCGGGGATTGCCTGCGGCTGCAGCTTCTTCCGTTTCACGCATATCGGAACTCACTCCTCCGAGGCCGATCAGTCCGCTCTTCTTGTTCATGATGGTGGTCATCTCGTCCGGGGAGATATTCTTTTTCTTCATCATGTAGGGGATGACGTTGCAGTCCACGTTTCCGCAGCGGGTGCCCATGATCATACCTTCGAGGGGGGTGAAGCCCATGGAGGTGTCGATGCATTTGCCGTTCTTGACCGCGGTCACGGACGAGCCATTGCCTATGTGGCAGGTAATTATCTTGGAGTTGTTGATGTCGAGGCCGACGTATTCGGCGCCCCTGCGGGATACGTACTGGTGCGAGGTGCCGTGAGCGCCATAGCGGCGGACATGGTAGTCGGTGTAGTACTCATAAGGAAGCGCGTACATATAGGCATAGTCCGGCATGGTCTGATGGAATGCGGTGTCGAACACGACCACCTGCGGAGTCTTGGGGAGCACCTGCGTAATTGCGTGGATACCAAGAAGATGGGCAGGATTATGGAGGGGTGCGAAATCGCAGCAGATTTCGATCTTGCGGAGCACGTCGTCATCTACCAGGCAGCTGCCGGGGAAGAAGTCCGCACCCTGCACGATACGGTGGCCGACTGCGTCTACATCGTCAAAAGACTTCAGCACGCCATGCACCGGATCCACCAGGGCATCCATGACCAGCTTCATTCCAAGCTTGTGGTCGGGAATGGGCAGAGCCTTCTCGAAGGGCTCCTTGCCTTTGGGTTTATGGGTGATGTTTCCTTCCGGGAGACCGATTTTCTCTACGAGGCCCTTGGCCTTGACTTCATAATCGGAGGCGCTCTTCATATCAAATAACTGGTATTTGATGGAGGAGCTGCCGCAGTTGATGACAAGTATGATCATATTTTGATATTATGTGTTTTCGATAGCTTACAAATTTACGAAATTATGCTTACTTTAGCAAGGTAAAAAAGTGAATCGTTATGGATGGGGCGCGTGATGTTGTGCTGATATCGTTTCCTTTTGCCGCGGGGGTCGCCCTCGCGCAGTTCTGCCCGCTTTCCCTCTTCCATCTTGCACTGGTCGCTGTTGCGGTTCTGATGCTGCTGGCGCTGGCCGGAGTGCTTCGAGAACATGTCTGGTACGGACTGCTGTTCTTTGCTGCAGGGGTGCTTTGCGGCTCTACGGGATTTCCGGTAGGAGATTCCTTCGCTTCGCTCGGAATGACAGAGGGGAACGGATTTGCTGCGCGGGCGCTGGAGCGGACGGACGCCCTCATCCGCAGCATCCAATTTCCCCACAGCGAAACCAACGCACTTCTGCGGGCCCTGCTGACCGGCCTCCGGGACGGCCTTCCACGAGAAACCATAGCCTCCTTCCGCGCCGCGGGCGCATCCCACATACTGGCCCTGAGCGGCCTGCATCTGGGCATCATCTACCTGCTGCTCAGCAAGTTGCTCTCGCTGATGGGAAACGGCCGGGTGGCGTACGTGGTGAGGAGCGTGGTGGTCGTGGCGGCCTGCGCTTTCTATACTCTGATGACCGGCGCAGGACCTTCGATCGTCCGCGCATTCCTTTTCATATGTATAAATGAAATGATGCGGCATGCGCCCGGCAGGCGGAAAAGCCCGGTGGCCGTCTGGTGCATCGCGCTCCTGGTGCAGCTGGTCATCTCCCCATGGGTGATACGTTCGGTAGGCTTCCAGCTGAGCTACCTTGCGATGCTGGGAATCTTTGTGCTGTTTCCGTGGCTGGACGCCTTCTACGAGAAGCCGGTCCAAAGCTGGAGCCCGATGCGCTGGGCGTGGTCGTCGATGGCCCTGTCCATATCCTGCCAGGTGTTTACCGCCCCGCTGGTTTGGCTGCGCTTCGGCACCTTCCCCAAGTACTTCCTGCTGACAAACCTGATAGCCCTGCCGCTCACCTCCGCCCTGATGTTCAGTGCCGTCGCCTGCCTGGGGCTGGCCGCCTTGGGTTGTTGTCCTGGCTGGTTGGTGTGGGTGGTAGATTGGTTGGCGGAATATCTGCAGGGCGCGTTGCGGCTAATTGCCTCAATGCCATAGAGTTACGTGAAAGCCTCTGGTGCATTTTCACCAGAGGCTTTTATGTAATCGCTTTATTGTCAGGTAGATAGCGGAAACGTTCAAAACTCGGAGCGAAGCTACTAAAAATGCCCGCTCGCTCCTCCTCCGCCGAAGGAGCCGCCGCCGAAGCCACCGAATCCTCCTCCACCGAAACCACCGCCCCATCCGGAACCACCGCCGAAGCCGCCTCCGGACCAGGTGCTGCGGGACGAACCGCCGCTGCCGAATGTGATGGTGGGGCCGCGGAAACTGCCTGTGCTGCCGCCGTGATGATTATTGTCTTTGGATGCAGCGTAGATGATCAGTACGAAAATCAAAAGGAAGAACAGGCCCATAACTATGGCTGCCCCAAGCGCATCCCCTTCAGTATCGTCGCGAGGCTCGCTTATCTCTCCCTCAGCAAGAGCCATCAGTTCCACGCAGGCTTTGCTTACCGCAGGCCAGTACTCATCCTTGCGGAGATGCGGGCCCATGATGTTGCGGATTATTCGGGACGCATAGGCATCAGGGATGGCACCCTCGAGCCCACGACCGACCTGAATGGTCACATCCACATAGCCGCCGTTGCGGGTCTTGAGAAGAATCAGTACACCATTGTTGCGGCTGTTCCCTATCCCCCACTTGTTAGCAAGTGCCAGGGCGAACTCGGCCACATCGTAGTCGTGAAGGTCCGTAACCGTAACAACGGAAATCTGGTTGGACGTGCGCTCGTCGAAGTCCACCAGCACCGTCTCCAGAGAATCGGTCTGGTACTGCTCGAAGGCGGATGCGAAGTCGTTCACGAGCCTTGGAGGCTCGGGTGAGGAAGGGATATAATCCTGAACCGCCGCCCTGCACGGGAATGCCAGGGCGACGATGAAAAACAATGCGGCTATCCTCTTGGGGAAGGGCATCAGAACTCTACCTTGGGAGCGGTCTTTGCGGCCTCGTCAGCCTCGAAATAACCCTTGGAAGAGAAGCCGAAGATGCTTGCGAGAAGGTTGTTGGGGAAACGGCGGACGGCGGTGTTATATTCCTTGGCCGTCTCGTTGAATGCCCTGCGGGCCTCTGCAATGCGGTTCTCGGTGCCTTCGAGCTGTGCCTGGAGGTCCAGGAAGTTTTCGTTGGCCTTGAGTTCGGGATAATTCTCCACAACAAGGAGCAGGCGGCTCAGGGTGGAACTCACCTCGCTCTGTGCCTTCTGGTAGGCTGCGATCTCTTCGGAAGAAAGGTCTCCGCCCTTCACCTGGGTGGCAGCTGCGCGGGCGTTCACCACGGCCTCGAGAGTGCTGCTCTCGTGCTGGGCATATCCCTTGACGGTTGCAACGAGGTTGGGGATGAGGTCTGCGCGACGCTGATAATTGTTCTCCACCTGGCCCCAGGCAGCAGTTACTGCCTCGTCCTTATTGACCAGTCCATTGTAAGCGGAGATGCCCCAGAGGGCGATGATGGCGATTATGCCAATCCAGACAAGTGTTTTCTTCATGATATTGTATTGCTTTGATTTATCTTGTGCAGCGCACGGATGTGCGTATGCTGTTCTTTCCGAATTCTCCCCCGAAAAGCACGGGTTTATCTACATAAATATACCGGACGACGGCCATGTTGGAATCCACTGAATCGGATGCCCAGAACATGGCATAGTTGTTAAAGCCCTTGAACTGGGCCGATTCGTTTTCTATCGTGGCATAGCCTGCCGGAATGGCGGAGAAACGCGTGGTGTTCGTTATCTTGACATCAGGCCAGAACTCCCACATCTTGCTCCCATTGAAGCTAGCGTCCACCATAAGGGAACCGGCCGCCGTATCTTCCTTACCGCCACCGGCCTCAGCCAGGGCTTTGAATTCTGCAGAAGAAGGAAGATGCCATCCCGAAGGGCATGCGGTGGCAGCTTCCGTCCAGGTGTAGTAGCGTCCGAAGATGGGAGACAGCACATCTTCATTGCTATACGCGACTCCGGCGCCGCTCCAGGCAAGATTCTGTATCATCCAGTCTTTGCCGCCGACGGTATTGTAGTAATATTTCTGGCCGTCACGCGCATCGGTGAAGGTTTTTACCGTGCCAAGGAAATCATAGCCCTTGAGCGATCCGGTGCCGAGAGTAGGATTCACGACCACGAAACCCGCAGTGGCGGTCTTGGTGTAATATCCGTCGGCCCAGGCACTCACCGTCAGGGTCAGATTGTCCAGGGTGTCTTTGGTTACCGTAAAATCGAACTCCTTGGTTTTTCCGGCGGGTTCGCCTTCCAGGCGGAGGGTATCGGTAATGCCTGTGATGGGATTGGTCCAGCTGAAAGCCAGAAGCGTGTCTGCCTTATCGTCTCCTCTGTAGACACCGGTGGGTACCACATGAATGACATCCCCGTACTGGACATACGCGGGAAAATCGAAAGTGATGTTTCCGGACAGATACGACTTTGTGCTGCTATCGTCGTCGTCATCTTTGCAGGACGCGAAAACAACGGCCGCAACAACCATGCTGATTATAGTTAAAAAGCGAAAAAACTTCATGTCAAAAATAATATCCTACAAATATAATACAAATATTCTGCCGAAGTGAAAAAACGGCAATTGAGAAGCCAAAACTTTTCGTTATATTTGCGTTCTATGGAAGAAAGACTAGAATACAACACGGAGCGGGAGAAGCTCCAGATTACAGAATACGGACGCAACGTGCTCAAAATGGTCGAGCACCTCAAGGAAATACCGGACAAGGCTAAACGCAGCGAGCAGGCAATTGCCGTGGTCAAAACCATGGAACTGCTGAATCCGGGAGTCAAGACACAGGAGGACTGGGAGCACAAGCTCTGGGACCAGCTCTACATTATAGCAGAGTTCGACCTGGACATCGACTCCCCCTACCCCTGCCCTGTGAAGGAGGAATTCGAAACCAGGCCCGTGCCGCTTCCCATGAAGGGCACCAAGATCAAGGCTTCCCACTACGGGAGGAATATCGAGGCCATCATAGACCTTGTCTGCAAGGAGCCCGACGGAGAAATGAAGACCACCCTCATCCGCTCCCTTGCCAACTACATGCGCACGCAGTACCTCATCTGGAACAAAGACAGCGTGGCCGACGAGGCCATCTTCGCAGACATCGAAAAGCTTTCCGACTATCGCCTGAAAGTGCCTGAAGGCCTGAGCCTGAAGGGCATCTCGCAAGATGCCACGTTCGCCCGTCCCTCCATCGGCGTAAAGCCCCAGCAAGGCGGAGCCAAGGCCAATAAATACCGCTTCAACAAGAAAAAGAAGAAATGAGCAAGTTTACCGACTACATAGCCTTCTGGAGAAACTGGGACGACAAGGAACGGAGCAACGCCAAGATCGTGATGGGGCTCTTCGTTGCCGTCTTCAGCCTTTTCATCCTGATTTCGGGAGTCTCCTATCTCTTCCACTGGCAGCAGGACATGAGCCTCCTGGCCAACCCCGCCATGATGGATGGTGCCACCGAAGTGGGCAATGCGGCCGGCAAACTGGGATACCGCATGGGGCATCTGCTGGTGTGCGACCTGTTCGGCCTCGGCAGTTTCGCCCTCCTCGTAATCCTGATCGCCATCAGCGTCCGCCTCATCGGCCGCAGCTGGCAATTCTCCCTCATCAAAACCACTCTCCTCGCCCTCAGCGGGGCCCTTGTAGCATCCCTGGTGCTGGCTTTCGCCGGCAACCTGGCGGGCATCCCCAGCATTTTCGGCGGCGGGCTTGGCGGTGAGTGCGGCAAGCAGATAGTGCTTTGGGGCACGAATCTCTTCGGGCCCTACATCACCGGAGCAATCATCCTCCTTCTGGTAGCCTGCTGGCTCTTCTTCAGCAGTCCCCGCTTCACCAACTGGGTCTACAACCTCGGTCGCAATAATCCGAAAACAGAGGACCCCGACCTGGTTCCGGTCGCCGAACTGCACGACATTATCGAGAAAGAAGCTGAAGACGTTCCGGAAGAGGTAGTATCCTCTCCGGACGCCATATCCGCCCACGGATGTAGTGGGAGGGGCCCGTCGAAGACGGGAGGGGGTCCGGAGGACCCGGCTCGAGGAGAGGATACTACCTCTGACGGAGATGAACAGAAACCTTCTGAAGAACAGTTGGAGGTCGTTACCGACGACACTTTGGAGAACGAACGTTACGAGAAGCTTCCGCCAATCGACAACCGCCTGGATCCGCCGGAAGGCCTTCCAAAGTACAAGGCCCCCAGCCTCGATCTCCTCGAATCCCATGCATCCGACAGGCGCCTGCCTTCCAACGAAGAGCTTCAGCGCAACAACAACAAGATTCGCGCAACGCTGAAGAATTACAAGATCGAGATAACCGAGGTCCGCGCTCAGGTCGGCCCTACAGTAACCCTCTACAGGGTAACCCTGGCCCCCGGCGTGCGCATCTCCGAGGTAAAGAAACTGCAGGAAGACATAGGCATGCAGATGAACGCGAAGGGCGTACGCGTGGTCACCTTGTCCGATTCCGTGGGCATAGAGGTCGCCAACGACTACTCCTCCATCGTGCCCCTGAAGAGCCTGCTGAACAGCGATGCCTTCCGCACCAGCAAATACGAACTGCCGGTTGCCATCGGCTATACCATCACCCAGCAGGTCAAGGTGTTCGACCTGGCAGACGCTCCCCACCTTCTGGTAGCGGGTGCCACCAAACAGGGTAAATCCGTAGGCCTCAACATCATCATCGCGTCCCTGCTGTATGCCAAGCATCCGTCAGAGTTGAAGTTCGTCTTCATCGACCCGAAGATGGTCGAGTTCTCCGCATACAATCACCTGCTGAAGCATTATCTGGCAGTGCTGCCTTATGCGGATGAAGATCAGGAGAAAACGCGCGCAATCGTGAAGAACGCCAAGGACGCGGAGACCACCCTCAAGAGCCTCTGCATCGAGATGGACCAGCGCTACGAGCTCCTCAGCAAGGCCGGAGAAAATAAGGTTACGGACTACAACGAAAAGTACAAGGCTCGTAAGCTGAACCCGAAGAACGGCCACAGGTTCCTGCCTTATCTCGTGACCATCGTGGATGAATACGCCGACCTCACCATGACCATGGGCGCCAGCCCCGAGGTGCGCGCGGCATCCAAGAGCATCACCAACTCCATCATCCGCCTCGCCCAGAAGGGCCGTGCGGCGGGTATCCATGTGATAATCGCCACCCAGAGGCCTTCGGTGGACGTGATTTCCGGTGTCATCAAGGGCAACTTCCCTCTGCGAATCGCCTTCCGTGTGGCCTCCAGGACGGACTCCATGACCATCCTCGACTCCCCCGGCGCCGAGAAACTCATAGGCCGCGGCGATATGCTGCTTTCCGCCGGCATCGAGAACGAGCGCATCCAGTGCGGCTTCGTGAGCGGCGGCGAAATCAAGGCCATCACCAATTTCATCGGGGATCAGGAAGGATACGAAAAGAGCTACAACACTCCCTACTATCTGCCTGAGGTCAAGGAAGAAGAGAAGGAAGGCGGAGCCAAGGGCGAGCTTGGAGACCTGGACGAACGCTTCGAGGAGGCGGCCAAACTGGTGGTCACCACCCAGCGCGGATCCACCTCCGACCTGCAGCGCAGGCTGGGGATGGGCTATGCCAAGGCGGGCCGCGTGATGGACCAGCTGGAGCAGGCCGGAATCGTCGGCCCTCAGGAAGGAAGCAAACCTCGCACGGTTCTTGTATCTACCCTCGATGACCTTGAAACACTGTTGGATAATTTAAGGAACGATGCGTAAGACCATATTCATATTAGCAGCCCTTTTCTGCAGCCTCCTCGCAGTGGCGCAGAACAATGCCCAGGACCTGATCGACATGCTCGGGAGCTCCCGCGTGAGCATACGCTACAGCTATGCCGATTCCAAAGGCAACGAGCTCGGAAACGGCATGGCCACCGTGCAGGGGCACTGCTATTCCGTTGTCGAAAGCGGCACCAAGTTCCTTTGCGACAGCGTAACCCTCTGGACGGTAGACAATCATAAAAAAGAAATCTATATAGAGAATGCAGGCGGCAAGGCAGACCTGTTCGGTAATCTGGACTCCATACTCGAGCACGTAGACAATCTGGTCATTGAAGGCACCAGGGTGTCGTTCACCATGGCGATCCAGGGTGTCCCCGAGCCTATATCCTGCAAGGCTACCATTCTTCGAAAGACAGAAAAAGACAGTGACTTGAAAGATTTCAGGGTGGATGTCAGTAAATATGATAAGCTTTGGATAGTTACTGACTTGAGATGACACCTTTCCTTAAACAAGTTGCACAGCATTATCATCCGGCTCCTGAAATCAGCCGGATGTGTTTTATTTTTCCGAACAAGAGGGCCATCGCATTCTTCCGAAAGTACATGGGAGAGGAATGCGCGCGAACGAATCGCGTGATGATAGCCCCGGAAACCATCACCATCAATGATTTCTTCTCGCGCCTCAGCGACCTTCGCACTGCCGACCGGCTGACTTCCATGCTCACCCTCTATGAGTGCTACAAGGAGATGAATCCATCCGCCGAGCCGCTGGACGAGTTCATTTTCTGGGGCGGCGTGATCCTGAGTGATTTCGCAGAAGTGGACAAGTACCGGGTCGCTCCGGGCCAGCTTTTCCGCAATATCGCCGAATACAGGCAGTTGCAGGGGGATTTCGATTTCCTGGAGCCTGAGCAGCGCGAGGCGATGGAGCATTTCCTGGGGCAGTTCAAGAAGGATGGCGAGTACAAGGAGCGTTTCCGCCGCATCTGGGACATCCTGCTTCCCCTCTATGATGCTTTCCGCGAAAGGATGGCAGCCACCGGGCTTGCCACCGAGGGTGCTGTGTACCGCGAGATTGCGGACAGTCTTGATAACCTCGCAGTGGTGGATCTGCTGTCGGAGCATTTCCCTGACACGGAGAAATATGTTTTCGTGGGGCTGAATGCCCTGAACGAGTGCGAGAAGGTGGTGATGCGGAAGATGAGGGATGCGCACCTTGCCGAGTTCTGCTGGGATTTCAGCAGTGCCGAGATCAAAGATCCGGCGAACCGTTCGTCTTTCTTCCTCACCCAGAACATTGCTGAATTCCCCCAGGCCTTCACGCCCGACCCCGACGGTCTCCCCCGCCCCGTCATCAACGTTGTCGCCTGCCCCTCTTCGGTAGGTCAGGCCAAATTGCTCCCGACCATCCTGGCGGACGGTGCGGGTATACCCCCTGAGGGACGTGCCACCCGCGGCACGGAAGCGGGGGGACCGTCCCGTAGGGATGGTGGGGTGAGTCCGGAGGACGAACTCCCGAAGGGGGTATACCCGCAACCGGTAGCCGGAATAGAGACAGCTATAGTGCTACCGGATGAAGGACTGCTGGTGCCGGTGCTGAATTCGATTCCTGAGGAGGTGCAGGATGTGAACGTGACGATGGGATACCCGATGAAGGGCAGCGAGT
>R22__coassemble_1296_pt1 | contig 12932 bp, 7 predicted proteins | sample R22__metabat2_low_PE_056 | metagenome-assembled genome bin R22 | reverse complement strand
TGACCTTTACGGTCTCGCCCCAAAGGTTCTTCTTCCCGTGGGCAGCCCATTCGTCGATGTTCTCTGCCATGGGTGATGAGGGTGTGATAGGATAGATCGCCGCGTGCTCGCTGAAGAGGTATGCGATGCCTGCAACTGCGGTGTTACCGTCACAAGTGATGAATTTTTTTTCTTTAGCCATATTATATCGATATATTATGTAGTTTCTTCTGTCATTCCGAGCGCAGCGAAGGAATCTAGCTGATTCCGCTGATCGCTACTTCAAGTTCTGCCGCGCCGCTAATCCTCTTCACGAGGCCCTGCAGCACCGTTCCGGGGCCGAGCTCCGTGAACTCCGTAGCGCCGTCTGCGAGCATGTTCTTCACGCTCTGGGTCCAGCGCACGGGGCTGGTGAGCTGCTTCAGGAGGTTATCCTTGATGCGGACCGGGTCGGTTTCGGGAAGGGCGGTGACGTTCTGGTAGATGGGGCAGCGGGGTGCTTTGACCTCGGTTGCCTCGATGGCCTTTGCGAGTTCGGCGCGTGCGGGTTCCATGAGCGGGGAGTGGAAGGCTCCACCCACCGCGAGGGGAAGGGCGCGCTTGGCGCCTGCGGCCTTCAGGGCGTCGCACGCGGCGAGAACGGCTTCCTTCTCTCCGGAGATGACTATCTGCCCGTCGCAGTTGAAGTTGGCGGGGCTGACTATGCCGGGCACTTCGGCGCAGACTTTCTCCACCGTTTCGTCGGGGAGGTTGATGATGGCCGCCATGGTGCCGGGCACCTTCTCGCAGCATTTCTGCATTGCGTTGGCGCGCACGGCTACGAGCTTGAGGCCGTCTTCGAAGCTGACGGCTCCGGCTGCTACGAGTGCAGAGAATTCGCCGAGGGAGTGGCCGCCGACCATATCCGGCTTTTCAAGACCGGGGGTGCAGAGGGCGAGTGCGACGGAGTGGATGAAGATAGCGGGTTGGGTGACCTTTGTTGCGCGCAGATCTTCGTCGGTGCCGCCGAACATAATGTCGGTTATATTGAATCCAAGGATGTCATTTGCCTTGTCCATCAGGGCCTTGGCCTCTGGACTGCTATCGTAGAGTTCTTTGCCCATTCCGGGGAATTGGGCCCCTTGTCCGGGGAAAACGTATGCCTTCATATCCGATTTAGGTTCTAATCTACAAATATAGCAAAAAAATGGTATATTTGCAGTCCGTTTTGCCCCTGTTCGGCAAGACGCGCTGCGCCCCTGTAGTTTAATGGATAGAATTTCGGATTCCGGTTCCGACGATAGGCGTTCGATTCGCCTCGGGGGTACGAGGAGTGGTTCAACGCCACTCCTATTTTTGTATACTGAGCAGGGGAGCGCCGGCTGCTCCGTTCGCCCTGTAGTGGGGGGCGTAAACGGATTCGACAGTCAGGGCCGGAGCCTGGAAGCTTCCTGCCCGTGTGACGAAGAAAGACTCCTTCAGCTCAATGGTACCTTCCGGCCACGAATCGAACCAGAACTCGGTATGGTCTGTGCGGACGTTCCGGTATCCTCCCCAAGCGGGGAAGGTAATCGGCCCGGAAAGCTGGTCGCAGGGCTCCAGAGAGGCCTCCCGCCATGCGTCCAGACGGACGAAACTGCGGTTTTCGGCACTCCATACTGTGTATTTCGCCAATATCTTTTCTCCAATTGAGAGTATGCCCCCGGGCTTGATCTCAGAATTGTCCGCTTCTCGGTAGAAAGTCCTCTGCACGGTCAAACCGTTGCCTGCGGCCTGCACTTCCGCGAAGGGAAGAGTCCGTTCCGCAGTGGCTGTCACCACCTTGCGGTCGAGCAGGGAATCAGGCGCCTCGGAAAGCATCTCCAGGGCATCCACGAAGGCGGGATCGACGCCCCAGGACTGGGTCTCTTTCTGCAGCAGCAGCCACGCGAGGAGCCCGTCCGAAAGCTCAGGCAGCAGTTCCGCTATCATCACATGGGCATATGCTTCAGAATTCTGGAGCCCGCGGAAAGGCCATACCGCATTGGGGAAGAAGATTCCTCCGTCCGGATGCACCTGTGCGTATTCCCGAATGGTCTGGAGGTCGTTTTCAACGGCCTTGCGGAAGCGGGCGGCCGGGAGCACCACTTCTCCCATCGAGCGTGCCAGGGCCAGCCCCTCGTCGGAAGCGGATAGCCGCTTGAGGGTAGCGGTGCGGTGGGCGCGATAGAGTACGTCTCCCCAGGCATAATCGTACTTGCCGGGGGTGAGATATGTGCGGGCGAAGGAACGGAAGTACCTGTCCGGCTTGTTCTTTACGAAAGGCACGCGGGGCCATAGCGAGCGCAGGTAGATGTACTGCTCGCGGGAGAGGCCGCCCATCCAGGGCAGGAGGCGTTTTTTGCTGAACTGGATGCTGTCCAGCCAGTGCACCGTGGGCTCCATGTCCGGAATCGCCATACCCTTGTCCCGCAGCCTTGCGAAGCGCTCCAGCAGCACGGCGGACACGATGGGAGAGGATTTCATCTCCGGCATCCAGGCGAAGCCGCCGTCCTCGTTCCGGCAGGCGAGTACCTGCGCGAGCCGGGTGGTATCTCCCGCATAGAGGGCGGAGGAAAGGGAGATGGCGTCCTTGCTGTCGCCGGACCTGCTCTCCGCCAGGCCGGCCTCTACCAGCGAGCGGAAGCTGCGGACCTCGGTGACGGCATCGCCGCCGGGGAGGTTGGTGAAGAGTCTCCGGAGGGAATCAGCCGTCACGGCGGGATCTGCGCCCGCGCCGATGAATGCGGAATGGGATTCCGTGATATGCTGTTCCGCGCTGCGCACGGGGATGCCGATGCGTATGCCGTCGGAGAATCCGTCACCCTCGAAGACCAGGCGCAGCTTGTACACGGGCTCGCTCGAGCGGGGCACGAACCCTGGCTGAAAGGCGTGGGGGACCGCGATGGCGAAGTCGGTGGATGCGGTGCCGGATGCCGGAACCGTCACCGGGACGGCCTGGGCGTAGGGGACCATCCTGTCTTCGGCGGCATCCTCCATCTCCAGGGCCATGATCAGTCGCCCGTCAAGGGCATCGCCGGATATGTTGGAGACGCTGGCGGTCAAGCGTAGGGAATCTCCCTCATAAAGGTATCTGGGCTCGTGCACGGAGACCTTCACGGGAATGGTTACCAGCATGTCGCGCCGCAGGACGGCGCTACGCATGTCGCGGTCGTGGGCGAACACCGCCACGTGGTAGGTGGAGAGTTTATCCGAAGCGGCGACCTCGAAGGAGATGTCTCCGTTCGCGTCGGGGTACAGGAAGGGCTCGAAGGCCAGAGCCTGTGTGAACACTTCCCGCATGGGCAGGTCGGGCACATCTTCCACCGGAATCGTCTCTGCTTCCACACCGGAGGCCTGACTGAATACGGCACGTTTGGCATTGGTCCCGCGTATCATTATTCCCGATACCATGCCTTCCATTGCCGATGCGAAGACACCGGGCTGTCTGGCTCCGTAGCCGATTACAATCGTTTCATCCAGTAGGGAGGTGTCCTCCTCCAGCACCAGGACCATGCCGGATCCGGGCTTTGGCACATAGAGGGTCACGTATCCTATTGAGCTGACTACCAGGGGCTTATCCAAGTAATCGACCTCGAAGCGTCCGTCCATGTCTGTGACTGCGCCTTTTGTAGTGTTCTGATAAACTACGCTTGCACCGATTATGGGATCTCCCGATTCATCGAGGACTATTCCCCATATCTTTGAAGAATTCGGGGAGGACTGTCTTATGTCTTTGCCTGTAATGGTGCCGGCCTTCGGAAGGAAGAAAACGCGGTGGAATATGGGATACTGCAGGCGGACGGGCTGCCATTCCAGCTTGGCTATGGCATCCTGGCTGGCATCCCACACGGCGGCCGCCGCTTCGATGCCGGGCGTGCCGTGGACCGTGATGCGGCTCACGCCGCGCGGCCTGGTGCGGTCTTCGAAACGGGAGAAGGCCAGCGGCAGGTCGGTCTCGTGCCGCTGCCGGTGGTAGACCTGTGTGTAGATGCAGGAAGACATCTCCCGGAAATAAAAGACCTCCAGGCGCACTGCGTCGGGATAATCTGCCGAATAGTCGAAGCTGAGGGCGGTGCTGTCGACGCCAGACCTTGCATCCAGGCTGACGCTCCGGCATTCTAGAATACTGCCGGAGGGGCTGAACAGGGTGGCGATGGCCCAGGTGCGGCTTTCAGATGAATGCAGGCTGGCTTCTATCCTGTTTTCCACCGTACTATCGCCCGGGAGGAACCAGCTGCGTATGGGGTCGGAAACGGGCTTTCCGGTGATTTTGACAAAACTGAGCTCGGCCGTGCCTGCGACAAAGAGCCAGATGCCATCGTGAAGCCCGGACATGTCGATGCTCACGAGCTCGCCTTTCTTGCATGCACCGCGGATGGTGACGCTTCGCTCGCGGTCGAGAAGTGTGTAGGGAACATCTTTCAGGATGCGCTCTCCATATGCCTTGACGTTTATGGAGAATTCGGCGGTGTTGCAGTCAAGGACGGGACAGCTTCCTCCGGAATAGGGGAGGTCTGCCATTCCGGCACCGGCGTTCACCAGCTCGGCAGTTATGGATTCGCGGGCGTCCACGTTGACTTCCTTGTCGAACTGGAGGGTCTCGCCGGAGGTGTCCGTAACCGAAACGGTCAGCTCGTATCTGCCTTTCTCTGCAACGGTGAAGGGGAGGGAGAAGCTGCCGTCCGCTTCCGGGACCGCCTGTGCGGTGTATGCGTTTTTTCCCTTCTTCAGGATTGCGGACAGATGAACTCCGTCCACGGCGTGCCCGGAGTAGCTCCCAATTCGGCCGGTGACCTGGAAAGGCTGCCCCTTCTTCGGAATTCCGGCAGGATGGTCGAAATCGAGGTAGAAACTTGGCAGGATGAAATCATCTACCCGGAAATACTCTTGCAAGAGCGAGTTGTCCTTGCCCTGCAGGACCTGTGCAGAGTACAGTCCGTTCCTCCTGCCTTTCGGCAGGAGGATGCTCGCGGCGGCGGATCCGAACTGGCTCGCGGTCAGCTTTTCGGTGCAGACTTCCTTGCCTTCGGCATCCCTGATTATAAGCTTCAGCTTTGTGCCTTCCCGGACGGTGCGGAGATGTCTCCGGGAATCCCCCTCATAGGCTACCACCTTGATTTTCAGGGTGTCACCGGGACGGTAGGCCCCTTGGTTACGGTAGATGTCGGCGTAGAGGACCGTCTGCTCTTCGGTATCGGCTTCCTTTGTCTGGAGGGAGTAGGTGGTGTAGACCTCGCCGCTCATGCGGAGGCCGTCTTTTCCGGGGCAGGTGCAGTAGATATCTGCCTGATTCTCGGAAAGATACTTCTGGAATCCTTCCGGGAGGGGAGTGTAGCCGTCCAGGTCGAGTTCCGCCTTCTTTTCCTTTTTATTATTTACGGGTACCATGTGCACGGTTACGTGCTTGAGTGGCTCTCCCGTGATGTGGTCGGTGGCATAGATGCAAAGCCTGCCGTTCTGCTCGCGTACGGCCAGCGAAATGGTGTACTGGTTGTACAAGATGCTGGAATACGGCTTGGTGACAATGATGCTGTGTCTGCCGTCGGCAAAGGCGGGAAGTGCCACGTTCACGGTGTCGTAGACATAAAGCCGTTCCTTGTCGTTGCGTATGCGGATGTGCCGGCCGTCATCGGTTTCCAAGCGGATTTTGCGTATGTTGCGGCCGCTTACAAAGATCGTGTTGTTCCTGATGCTGAGCCGGACCTGGGGCTTCGTCAAATCTTCCTCTAGACGTTTTATCCTGTCCACGGCGTTCCATTTCCAACGCTCTATCTCCTTGAGATCCTTTTTGTCTATGCTCTCCAGATGGGCTTTACAGTCATCCAGGAGACTCCTGTAGAAGGATTCATCTTCGTTGTATTCCTTGCGTGCGGTATCCATCCTGAGCTGAAGTATGTCGCTGCGGAGCACCGGCGCGAATGGGCTCTCTGAATACTTTTTTGCCAACTTTTCTAGGGCCGTCATGGGGTCCTTCAGGGTAAGTGCAATCTCGCGCCTGACCACAGGCTCTTTCTTCTCATCTCCGGCAATCAGTTCAAGGAGGGACTCCTGTGCTTTTTCGTTTCTTAGATTTATCCAGAGTATCTTTTCCAGGTCGCTCCCGAAATTGGAACCGTAATGCTTATAACTACGTAAGAGGTAATTGGCGATAGTTTCATTGTAGGAGGATGCCAGCTCGTCGCGGTACGCCAGGGCATAATCTATAGCCTTTTCTTTTTCGCGGTTATTGTCGTCGAGATGGCAGTAGACCAGAAGGGGATTGCCATAGGCCTCGAGTTCGTCCTCCCAGTCCTTCCTGGCATCATCCACGCTCTTCCAGTTGGTCTTGCGGGCCAGCTGGACCAACTGCTCTCCCGCATGGTAGAAATCCACCGGAAGGCCCTCCCTGAGGGCTTCCTCCTTTATCTGCTGAAGTATCTCGAGCTCCTTCTGGGGCCTGTCTTTATATTGGATCTTATTATACTGCTCCCATTCTTTTATCCTGTTCCCCCTGTAATCCGGCCTTTTCGTCACCTTGGCGTCCATGCAAAGAGAGACCCCGAAAAGGATCAATGCTGCAATCAATAATCTCTTTTTCATGTTACTTCTCCCTTTTGTTGAACATTCTGTTGAGGTCGTCTATGGCTGCCTGTCCACGCAGATAAATGACGGTTATCAGCCATTTGCCTTGATCTTCCCTCGCCCGAAAGCAAAGATAACGGTTTCTGCCGGAATTTGAGCGGGGAAGCGACAGGACGGCATATGTGAGATGGCCCCCGACAAAATCCGTGCTCTTGTCCATGGAGGCTTCAGCATCCTGCAGCACAAGCGTTTCTACCTTGTGGTAAGTCTGGACGTCGGCGGTGAAGGAAATGCTCTTGAAGGTGTCCAGTTTGTAGGGCTTGAGGCTCTCGCCGCGTATGAAAGTCTGTTTCATCTCTGTGCGGGGTACTATCTCCCCCTCGAACAGGCCCTCGACGAAAAGCCCTTCCTGCGCGGAGGCGTGCAGGCAGATGGAAAGGAGGATGGCTGCGGTCAGGATTATCCGTTTCATATATTGTCTTCTTTGAAAAAACCGGACAGTTCCGTTCCGACGTCGGTCCCTGTTGAAAAGACGTCGGTAAGAGCTGATTCCATGTAGTTTATGACGCTGCTACGGTCGGTTATCCGTTCGCCGTATGCAAGGGTGTAGCATTGCTGCCTGTTGTACAGATGGATGCCGGCCGTGATTGCCACGACCAGAGCGGCCGCCGCGGCCATGGCGGGCCATGGCCTTCTGGTATGGGAAGGGACGTGAACCTGGGCAGGACCGTGGATCTGGGTTGGACCGTGCACTGCGCGCCCGACTGCATAATAGCTGAACATGGCCTTCAGGTCGTCGCAATCAGGATCATCCGTAATGGCCAGGTAATCCCTGAGGGCCGCCTCCTCGGCGTCGGTCGTGAGCGCCTCCAGGTACTTTTCCCTGAGTTGTATGAATTCAGTCTTGTTCATGATACTTTTCCCTTAACAGTTTACGTGCCCTGGACAGTTGCATCCTTACGGCGGGCGGTTGCATTTTCAGTTCTTTTGCTATTTCATTCAGGGGCGCGCTCTCATACTCGTGGCGCCGTATAATATATCTTTGGGTTTCGTTGAGTTCGCTGTCAATCGCGTTTTCCAACCACAGGAACCTTGACTCGCGTTCCGCCGCATTCCCTGGGCCATCCTCCTGAAGGTTTCCGCGGATGGGAACGTTGCGTTTTCGCCTCCGGGCATTGAGCGAGACGTTCTTCACGACCTTGCTCAACAATGCTTCTGCTTCTTTGGCCGAGCCGGGAGAATAACGCCCCCAAAGCCGTAGAAAAGCTTCCTGAAGAATGTCCTCCGCCTCCGTGCCATTGCGCAGCACCTTGTCGGCCCGGCCCATCAGCCGTTCCCTAATCCGCACGAAGGCCTCTGTCAGCAAATCAGGCATTGTTTATAATAATAACACAGGACGGGTGGAAACGTAACATACAAATATACTTATTGTTTGGCAGATTCGGAATTTCGTCGCCCTCTGCTATTGAATGTGCAAAACGGGTGGTTTTTGCACATTGCAGGGAGAATTGCTCTATTTGTGGTTTTGAGCGATATCCGTGCCCTGCGCCGCCCTGCGCACCGTGACCCTGCCCGACTCCGCCATCAAGATCGAAGACAGCGCTTTCCTTGACTGTTTCTCCCTCCAGCACGTCTTTCAGAGAGGAGTGGAAGTGCCGTTCGGCGGTCAGAGCCGGTAGTCGGAGGGGGCTCGTGGTCACCAGAGCCTCATTTTGACCACGAGGGTGCCGTTTTAAGGGGGTTCGTGGTCACTGGTGGCCCGATTTGACCACGAAGGTGGTTTCGTTCGGAACAGACAATAAAAACAGTCCGCCTTGCGCTGATGCACAGGGCGGACTGATGGTTTCTGCGGCCGCGGACGAGTCCGGGGGCGGGCTGGGCCGAGTGACGGACTGCGGGCCGAGTGACGGGCTTAGTACCCGAACACTTCTTCGAGGGTAACCTGCTTCACGGGACCGAGGGTCTTGAGGAAGGCCTGGTCCAGATCGGCGGCATCACCGAGGATACCGTATACATAGTTGCGTCCGGCAACCCACTTCTGCTGGGCGGCTTTCACATCTTCCAGGGTCATGCCCTGCACGGCTTCGAAGACGGCTTTGTCGACGGGTTCGGAGAGGCCGAGACGGCGGCACTGGCGATACTGGTTCAGCACTGCCATTCCGGTGGTGCGCTTAGTGCGCATGCGGGAAAGCAGACCGTCTTTTGCGATGGCGAATGCTGCATCGCTCTCAGGCATATTCTCGATAATATCCTTGAATGCTTCGGAAGCGTTGCGCAGTTTGTCGTTCTGGCTGGCGATGAAGGCGTAGAACATGTATCCGTTCTCAGGATCGGCAGGTTCCTCAAGATCGGCATAAGCGCTGTAGGCAAGGCCGCGGGCCTCACGCATCTCCTGGAACACAATGCTGTTCATGCCACCGCCGAAATACTCATTGTAGAGGGTTACCTCGGGAGTGTTGGCTGCATCGAACTTGCCGTCGATGTTGGTGTACTGAACATAATAGAACTGCTTGGAGTCGTAGGGAGCGATTATCACTTCCGCCTTGTCGCTGGGCTGGCGTACTGAGTACTTTTCTGCCAGAGCCTCAGGGTTCTCACCAACTTTGTGGCTCTCTGCAAGCATCTTCTTCACAGCGGATTCGCTGTCGGGGCCGTAGTAGAGGATCTCGTGGCCCTTTCCGGCAAGTTCGCGGGCGGCTGTGAGAAGAGCTTCGGAAGTGGTAGCCATTATGGCATCGTTCGGGATGGTGGTGTTCTTGATGAACTCGGGTCCGTAGAACAGGTAGCGCTGCAGGGCGCTGAAGCAGGAACGCTGGTTGGTCTTGGCATCCACGCGGCTCTTGAGGGCGTCGAGCTTGAGGTTGGCAAGGATGGCATCGTCCGGAACGGCGTTGTAGAGAAGGTCTTCTACGATCTTCACCGCTGCGGAAAGGTTCTCGCTAAGGCCGCTGATGCGCATGGATGTGCTGTGGGCATCGGAGCTCATGCTGAAGCTGCAGGCGAGGTCGTACATCTTGCGTGCGATGTCCTGGCTGCTCATTTCGGGAGTGCCGAGGTATTCGAGATAAGTGAAAGCATAGTTCAGGAGGGGTTCATCTTCGGTGCCGCGGTTGAATACGAACTGAACGGTTGCGATGTCGTTGATCTCGTTCTTCTTGTAGAGGACATCCACTCCTTCGCAGAGGTCGAACTTCTTCATATCCTTGTTGAAGTCTACGAACGCAGGCTCGATGGGCTTCACCTCGGTAGCGGCGATCTCATCGAGGAAGGCGCTGCGCTTGTCGCGGTTGGTGGCGATGGGGGTGATGGCGGGAGCCTCGATCTTCTTCTGGTTCTCATCCACGCCCTGGCGCTTGTACACCACCACGTAGTTGTTGTCGTTCAGATACTCGTTGGCGAAATCAACGACATCCTGCTTGGTCACCTGGCTGTAGCGCTCGATGTCGAGGGCGGCGTCCTTCCAGTCGATGCCGGCGATGAACGCATCCACGAACATGTTGGCGCGGGCGCGGTTGCTCTCGAGCTGACGCATCTTCTGCAAGCGGATGTTGTTGATGGTGGAGGTGATGAGCTCTTCGTCGAAGTCACCTGCACGGAGCTTGGCCATCTCCTCGAGGGCGAGATCCTTCACCTGCTCCAGTGTCTGGCCCTGCTTGGGCATACCCATTGCCATGAAGAAGCTGTAGTCGGGCTGGGTGTTGACGCCGGCATAGAGGTACATGGCCTTCTGCTGCTGGTTAACGTCGAGGTCGATGAGACCTGCCTGGCCGTTTGAGAGGATGCTGGATGCAATCTCGGAGACAGCTGTGGTCTTGAGGTCGGGAGCGCCGGGAAGCCTCCATCCCATGGCGAACATCTCGGCGTTGAGGCCGACAACCTCCTTCACGATGGGTTCGGTGATGGGCTCTTCGGGTTCAAACTCGAGCTTGGGGATGTCCGGATTGGGCTCCCAGTCGCCGAAGTACTTCTTTATTATCTTTACCATCTCCTTGGGGTTGAAGTCGCCGGAGAGGCAGATGGCGATGTTGTTCGGGCGGTAGAAGGTGTTGAAGGTGCGCTTGATGTTGACGATGGACGGGTTCTTCAGCTGCTCCTGCGTTCCCAGGACTGTCTGGGTGCCGTAGGGATGATGAGGGAACAGGCCCTGGTAGAGGTTCTCGTACATCTTGCGGCCGTCATTGGTGAGGCTCATGTTGTACTCCTCGTACACTGCCTCGAGCTCGGTGTGGAAACCGCGGATGACGTTGTGACGGAAGCGGTCTGCCTGTATTTTCGCCCAGTTTTCCACCTGGTTGGAGGGGATGTCCTCGGTGTAGACGGTTTCGTCGTAGGAGGTCCAGGCGTTGGTGCCGCGGCTGCCGATCATGCTCATCATCTTGTCGTACTCGTTGGGAATGGCAATCTGGGATGCCAGGTAGCTGACGGAGTCGATCTTGTGATAATGTGCTTTGCGGGCGGCGGGGTCGGTGATGGTGCGATACTCTTCGAAGAGCTGCTCTATCTGGTCCAGATAGGGTTTTTCTTCTTCGTAGTTCTGGGTGCCGAACTGCTCGGAGCCCTTGAACATGAGGTGCTCGAAATAGTGGGCCAGACCGGTGGTTTCCTTAGGGTCGTTCTTGCCACCAACGCGAACTGCGATGAAGGTCTGGATACGGGGCTCTTCTTTGTTGACGGTCATGTAGATCTTAAGACCGTTGTCCAAGGTGTAGATTTTAGAATGCATGGGGTCTCCTGCCACTTTTTCGTACTTGCAGCAGGATGCGGCGGCCATAAGGGCCAGTGCCGCAATGAGTAGTGATTTGATGATTCTCATGTGTTTTGTTTGTAATAAGTGGTACAAATGTAAGAAAAAATGCATACATTTGCCGTTGAAGTTTTTCATAGTTTAAGTTTAGGTTAAGTAGCGGGGTGCTCGCAGTGATGCGGGTCCCCGTGAATTTTTTTTATGTTTGCGTGTGTTGAAACTTAAATAATCGTTCTTTGTGATAAGTTTGAGGGGGTATTTTTAAGTTTGCTTTGTATATTATTGCAGGAAAAAACGCTTTATGAAAACAAAAGTCCTTTTTCCTGTTTTGCGCGCCGCCCGCAGTTTCCGTGCGGCTGCAGCGCTTGCCGCCGCCATCTGTGTTTCATCGTGCCTGGTGCCCGTACCCGCTGACGTCGAACCCGCCGTGCTGCGGCTTGGGCTGGCTGACGGAGCTTCCGGTGTTTCTGCCCTTGCCACCCGCGCGACCGCCGACCCCTTCGACACCGACGCCTACATCCTCACACTGACATCTTCCGACGGCAAGACCGCCTTCCGCGGCCTTTGGGGCGAGCGGCCGGCCGAGTTCGAACTTGCCCCGGACACCTATGCAATCTCCATGCTTTCCAGCACTTTCAAAGACCCGGAATTTGATTGTCCACAGTTTGGCGACACCCGGAGTGTGACTCTATCAGAGGGGCAGGTTGCGGATGTGGAACTCGTTGTGAGTCAGCTGAATTCCGGCTTGCGGCTGAAGCTGGACGAGAAGTTCGTGGCCACCTATAAAGAAGCAGCCCTGTTCCTTCGGAGTTCGGCCGGGACTCTTGCCTTCGGCTTCGGAGAAACCCGCACCGCCTTCTTCCAGCCCGGTAGGGTTGCCATACTGCTTAATGATGGGGGCAAGACCTCTACGGTGCACAGTCTGGAGTTGCGGCCGGGGGAGATCATGACGCTGCGGCTGAGCATAGCTGAAAGCATGCCCAGGGCAATGCTGGTGACCGGAGTGAATGTTGCAGTGCGGGTGGATACCGTGCGGCTGTGGTCCTCTGCCGAGATCGATTGGGACGGGAGTTCCACGGGGATTGACAATCCCGTGCCGGTAGTACCGGATGCGGTGAGCGTGAGTGTGGCCCGCGGAATGGCCGGCTCAAAAGACATATGGGTATGCGGATATATCGTGGGAGGAGACTTGAGTTCGAAATCGTGCTCGTTCGAAGGGCCCTTTTCATCACGCACGAACCTTGTCCTGGCGGATGTACCCACGTGCACGGACCGCGAACGCTGCCTCAGCGTCCAGCTGGCCGCCGGAGACATCCGCAACGCTTTGAATCTTGTAGACAACCCTTCGCTTCTAGGCCGTCAGGTCTGGCTCCGCGGCGACGTGGTCGAATCCTACTTCAAACTCCCCGGCCTCCAGAACCTCTCCGACTACCGGCTCTGACCGCCGGACTCTGACCATCCGGGCTCTGGCGACCCCGGCTTTGATTGCCTCGGCTCTGACCGAGCCCGGGCCTGGCTCTGGCTTTGACTGTTGCCCGAGGCCCGGCTGGCCCGGGTTGGGCTGGATTGGCCCTGGATCGGCCTTGGCTTGGCCGGGGCAGCCCCAATAGGTCACCTCGTGGTCAAATCGGGCCCCTGGTGACCACGA
>R22__coassemble_1106_pt1 | contig 14462 bp, 9 predicted proteins | sample R22__metabat2_low_PE_056 | metagenome-assembled genome bin R22 | reverse complement strand
CCAGTGACCTCTTGCCTGTCAAGCAAGCGCTCTAAACCAACTGAGCTAAACCCTCGAAAGGACTGCAAAGGTACACATTTTTTTTACACTAAAAAATTTTTTTGCGTATATTTGAAGGTTATGCGTAAAACTGTAACCATTATCCTTCTTGCCCTGTGCTGCCTTGCAGGCAGCGTTGCGCCTCTCGCTGCCCAGAACAACCCCTACGCTATCGACGACGAGTGTTACAAATATTTCCAGCAGGCGGAGCTGCTTGTGGGCAAGGAAGGGTTCGAAGAGGTGAACAACGCGCTACTTCGCACGGCCATCACCAAAGACGACAAGAAAGCCCAGACGCTTTACTATGTGGTGCGCCTCAAGAATGCCACCAGGCTCATTCCCAACCATACATACACCACTGAGCAGCAGGACAGGGAGATCCTGCAGTACATGGAAGACCTCAAGGAGGTGGCGGACAAGTTCGGATATCCGCAATACTTCTACTACGCCTACGAAATAGCGCAGAACTTCTTCTACAACCACGACAAGATTATCCGCACCATGGAGCTGGTGCAGGAACTCCAGCAGATCGCCACCCAGCGCAACGACGCTTACGGCCTGTGGATGAGCCAGCGCTACATGGTGTCGCTATACGTCGCACAGAGCGACTACATCAACGCGAAGGGCTACATCCTCAAGGCCATCAAGATATACGAAGAATCCAAGGACCCTGTCGTCAGGCGGCAGAGCATCACCCGCCTCTACTGCGATCTGGCCGACACCTATGTAATCGGTGCGGACTCCGTTAAAATTAATATCCAGAAGGCCATGAAGGCGGCATCCCTGCACCTGGACACCCTGCGCTGCGCCTATCATCTTGCCAAGATAGCAGCATACGAGAAAGATGCCACCAACTACAGGCGCTACAGGGACTACTGCCTGTCGGATCCCCAGATCGGCACCATAAGCAAAACCGCTCCCCTGATGTTCGAAACCCTGGACGCAATCATGGAAGGCCGCTTCGATTCCAAGACCATCAGCAGCCTCTCCATAGCGCGCGTGAGGGAAATAAAATACATCGCCAACGTAGCTGAAGTATATGGATACAAGGAGCAGGGCTTCGAGATCGAGCGACTGCTGGTGCAGAAGTTCGAGAATCAGCTCGCTCAGATCAACCTCTCCAAGATCACGGAGCTGGACGCCCGCCTGGGCAATAACGAACTACAGAAAGAACTCGCCACCAAGTCGGAAGAGGTACTGAATGTAACGCGCATGGTGATGATACTCCTCACCATCCTCCTCATGGCCATCATCACCTTCCTCACCATCCACCTGCGCACGCTCCGAAAGAAAAACAAAACTCTGCGGGAAGCCAACGAAAAAGCCGAGCTCGCGAACGCGGCCAAGACCCGCTTCGTGCAGAACATGAGCCACGAGGTCCGCACTCCGCTGAACGCCATCGTGGGATTCAGCCAGCTGCTGAGCCTGCCGGACGGCAGCTTCAGCCCGGAAGAAAAGGATGAATTCTCCAACCATATCATCAACAACACCAAGATGCTGACGATGCTTCTGGACGACATCCTCAACACCACCGCCATGGACAGCGGCAACTACCGCATCACCTTCGAGGATGGCGAAGCCGGATTCATCTGCCAGTCCGCCATCAGCAGCGCGGAACACCGCCTGCAGCCGGGCGTTACCATGACCTATGTGCCCCAGTTCGAGGGCCAGCACCTGTTCCGCACCGATCCGCGCCGCGTGCAGCAGATCCTCATCAACCTGCTCACGAACTCCTGCAAGCACACCACCAAGGGCGAAATCAAGCTCGGATGCTCACTGAAAGAGAATCCTGGCGAGGTGACCTTCTGGGTAACGGATACCGGCCCCGGAATACCTCCGGACCAGGCGGAGGCCATCTTCAACCGCTTCACCAAGCTGAACGATTTCGTGCAGGGCACCGGCCTGGGCCTCAGCATCTGCCGGGACATTGCCAGCAAGATGAACGGACGTGTTTATCTGGATACTTCCTACACCGGCGGAGCCCGCTTCGTACTCGTGCTGCCCGATACTCTACCGCAACAAAACATTTAAGATATGACTCCCCTTTACGCTCAAGACCACGATTATTCCAAGTACAACGTTCTCGCGGTGGACGACATCCCCCTGAACCTCCTGCTCGTACAGAAGATGCTGTCCCGTTTCAATTTCCGAATGCGCACTGCAAGCGGAGGCCAGCAGGCCCTGGATGCAGTGGCGGCCGAAAAACCCGATCTGATACTACTGGACCTGATGATGCCCGGAGTTGACGGATTCGAAGTGCTGAGGCAGCTCCGTGCCAATCCCGAAACCGCCGGCATACGCATTGTGATACTCTCGGCCCTCAACTCCAACGAAGATATCGTGAAAGGATTCAATGCCGGAGCCAACGACTTCATTATGAAGCCGATAATCATGGAGAAACTTCTCACATGCGTCATCACACAGATTCAACTGGTAGCAAACGCTGAGAAATGATACAACTTGCCATTCATTGGAACGTAGACCCGGTGATATTCCATCTCCTGGGTCTCCAGGTGCGCTGGTACGGCCTGCTGTTCATATCCGGATTCATCCTCGGATGGTATATATTCCGCTGGTACTGCCGCAGGGAGGGCGTTAAGGAAGAGATTCTCGATCCCCTGCTCTACACCCTGCTCATCTGCACAATAGTGGGCGCCCGCCTCGGCCACTGCATTTTCTATCAGCCGGACTACTACTTCGGCTCATGGCACGGATTCTGGGAGATCTTTATGCCCTGGAAAGGCGGCCTCGCCAGCCACGGAGGAGCTATCGCCCTGCTGCTCGGAATGTGGTGGTTCTCAAACAAATACGGGAAAGCCCACGGTTTTGATTTCCTGTGGATCATGGACCGTCTCTGCATTACCGTGGCATTCGCCGGATGCTTCATCCGCCTGGGCAACCTGTTCAATTCCGAGATTTACGGAAATGTAACATCCCTACCCTGGGGTATCATTTTCGAAAGAAACGGGGAGACTGAGCCAAAACATCCTACGCAGCTCTACGAGGCGCTGTCATACCTTATTCTGGGGCTGTATCTCATCTGGCACTACTGGAAGAAACTGGACCGCAGCTACCGAGGCTTCTTCTTCGGAGCCTTCCTCGTGGGCTGCTTCGGCATGCGCTTCATTATAGAGTTCATCAAGGAACCTCAGGTGGAGTTCGAGAACAACATGGCACTGGACATGGGCCAGTGGCTCAGCATACCGTTCGTGCTGGCGGGCATCGCCATCCTCGTATATGCGTATATGAAGAAGATGCCGGCTGCCGCCACGCCACCCGCTCCCCCGGCAAAGCAGCCGAAGGACAGCAAGCCCGTGGCACATTCCATCTCCGAATAAGATCATGACGCAGTCCCGGAAATACATCCTGCTGGCCGCCTTCCTGCTGGTCCCGCTTCTCGCCGGGGCGCAGATAGTCAACCGCCTGAAGGTGGACGATGCAGTGTTCCAGCGTTATGCCTACGGCCGCATGCAGATGTACAACCCCGCGAACCTCGAGCTGGCGGACTCCATCTACCAGGCCGGCGTGCAGCGTGAGAGCTTCCGCTACAAGTGCCTTGGCCTTTCGCTGGAGATGCCCGTGCGCTTCGCCCAGGGCGACTATGAGCGCATGGACGAGACCGTGGCGGAAATCAAGGAACTGGTACGCGGGCATGCGGATGCGCGCCCCTTCTACTTCTCCGTCATCCACGAATACTGCCAGTACCTCATCCACATAGGCCGGGCGTCCGACGCCATGCTCGAAGCCCGGGACATGGGGCGCCGCGCAGACAAGCTCAAGATGCCCCTCGGGGCGATGTACTCCCACCGCATCATCGGGCTCATCCAGAGCTACCGCACCAACTCGTACCTGGCCATACGCAACTTCGAGACCGCTGCCGGATACTGCAAGGAGGCTCGTGCGGAGCAGGAACTGCCCAACCTGCTGATACTCATCGCGCAGGAACAGATCAAGACAGGCGATTTCGCCGAGGCCGAGGCCAACTGCGTGAAGGCGGAGGCCTACCAGGAATTCTTCCCTTCGCTGCGCATCAAGACGCGCATGACGCGCGCGTACCTATATAATGCTAAAGGAAACTGGCAGAACTTCTGGGCCTGCTACGATGCCCTGATGGAGGATCCTCTCTACGAGGTGCAGACAGAAGGCGACCAGCGCTGCGAGATGGATGTGGTGTACCTACGCTCCAAGGGCCTCTTCGCCGAAGCTCTCGCCAGGGCCGATTCGCTGGGCACAGCACGCGACCGCCACGCCTACAAGCACGGTATCTACGCCGACATGGGCTCCTTCGCTCCCGCCTACGGCGAGCTCGCCTCGCTGATGAGCGAAAAAGACTCTATATATATAAAGGTACAGAACGAAGACATGGCCATCCTGGACGCCGAGATGAACAATGCTCGCTTACGCGCAGAGGCCGCCAGGCTGAAGGCGCAGAACCAGATGACCATACTGATAGGCTTCCTGGTGATGTTCGCCATTGCGTTCTTCGCCATCCTGCTGAGCCAGTGGCAGCTGAGGCAGAACCTCGATGAGATGCGCGCCAAGAACAACCAGGCGCTGGCTGCACGCCGGGCCTTCCAGAAGGCCATGGAGGCCAAGGAATCCGAAAACAACTACAAGATCAAGATACTGCAGAACCGAACCACAAACAAACTGACCGGCTATGAAGATATCCTCAATTTATAAGAACCACCGCAACGAACTGATTGCGCTTGCAATATTCCTTATCGGAGCCACGCTTGGCATGCTGGGCCTCATACAGAGAGTGCCGCTCATCGTGGGGATCCTCGGCATAGTGATCCTGGCCTCCGGCCTGTTCTTCTTCTGCATCCAGTATACCTCGGAGAAGGTGTATAAGGATTACTACAAAGACAGTTACGAGATCGAGCACGAGACCATCGAAGACGAGATCCGCAAGTCTATGGTCTACCACCGTTACCAGGAGGCTGTCCTGGGCCGCTACGAGAGTGCCTGCCGGGACCTCGGCCTCGTGGACGAGCAGAAAGACTGGTTGCTCGACCTTCTCATGGCCGAGAAGGATAAGGTAGACGAAGAGCTCCGCGCACAGGGGGGTGGGCATATTTAGTGGCTTATTGGGATAAACAAATCAGGGCAGCGCGGTGGCGCTGCCCTGATTTGTTGTTATTCTGCAACTTCAACTACTCTGAAGCTCTTGATCTGCCATGTGCCGCCCCAAGGCCGGTACTGAGTAAGGTCGTCGGGGAAGGTTTCGGGAGATGCAGAATAGACGAATTGTATACGTACATTGCTGAGCTCCGTGGGATTCTTTCCTGACAACAGGCCCTTCAGGCTGTGGGACACATTCACGGACACCCAGTTGTAACCCGAAGGATATTCAGCCGCCGTAAGTCCGACATCGGCCCAGGTGGAACCGCCGTCGAAGCTGATCTGCACCAGGGCATCCTGCATCATACGCACCTTTGCCTGATCCAGGTTGCCATTCGCTTCGCTGACAGCCTCCACGTAGACAGTTTCACCAACCGTATAACCATCCGTCCACCAGTTTCCGGTATGGTTGAATTCCAGCACAGGATTCACTGCAGCACGAAGATCCAGAACAGGAGAAACCAACTTACTGACAGTGTTGCGGCTGCAGTTCGCCGAATAATCCCATGCCGATGCCTGCATACCGTAACGCACATCGTCCGTACGGAAGTTCCATGCATCAAAACCCTCATTTGACTTGGTGAACCACATCATCTTGCCATCGTAGAACGGCACCCTCACATACTCAGTTCCGTCTGCCGGAGCGCTCACGCCTACTGCAACCACCTCGATGGTGTAGCTGATGTTCTCGAACATTGCAGAGTAGGTATGGCCATTCTCCTCATATTCATCGATTTCGGAGTGAGCGGTGATGGTCACAACACCAGGGTTGACACCGGTTACATGGCCGTTGGCATCAACGGTTGCAATGGTAGGATCGCTGGATGTGTATGTCACAGGAGGATTATATGAAGAAGTACCCGTGCTCACAGTAGCAGTCGCCGTATTCCTTGTGACAACATCTCCAACATTCACGACAGGAGTTAGCAGGCCGTCCCATTCGAAGTTCCAATCCGGCAGCAGCTCGGCAACGATTACCCTGAACGTGGTTGATGCACCAGTGTACGCCTTGTATTGAGGAATGGTGGCGGTAACTATGGTTTCGACCGTCGCACCATTTTCACCAGTGCTTACGCCAATAACTTCACCTGTTGTAGAATTGATGGTGGCGACCGCCACATTCTGGATGCTGTACGTAACAGGTGCTCCGGAGTTCACATACACAGGGTTGATAGCCTTTGAGCCGACTGCAACATACAGAGGATTCTTCTCGAACCTGATTTCACCGGTAAAGCGTTCATTCACAAAGTCATCGTTCATGACACCCGAGAAGTAGTTGGATGTCTCCGGATCGCACTGCACATAAATGGTTGTGGCGCTTGGGGAACGAGCGTCTTGAAATAACTAGTGAATGTCTTGTTGGACTGTATATCTTCGTGGGCGGCCTTGTACTCATCGTAGGTAATGGTACGTGTGAACCAATACGAACGCTCGCTCTTACCCGGAATCTTACTAGTGCCGGAAGACACCGGAAGGGTGGGGTAAGCCGCTGAAGTAGCATCCGGATAAATGGTATGGTCGTCAGATTCTATGAAGAAGTTAAGGGGGAAACGTGCCTCGGAAATACCGGAAGGTATCACGATATCTACCGTAAGCTGCTCTCCTTCATTACCCGGCACATAGTCCTGCACGTCGATATCGAAGTCGTATGGCTTGCGCGCAGAAAGTACCAGGGTACGGGTGAGGCCCCCGTCTCCATCAGAGAAGGTGATCTCCTGCTGCCACATCTCATTGTCACCCAAGGTGTTCGGATTCTTCGCGAGGTGAATGGTATATTCGTACCATCCGCTGCTGCCGTTGAAGGTGGCATTGGTGTTGGTAACTTCGATGTTAAATGCATTGACAAACGTGCGGGAAGTGTCAACGATTGTGCCTGCTTCCAGCGCAGCCTGGTATGCTGCATTCCCGGGATTATACTCAATCAGCGGCGTAAGCCTTTCGGCTTTGTTCACGTCCTTGACGTTGATGCACTTGGTTATCTTGGAGATAGAAAGCTTATTATTTCTCAACTGATCGAAATTCTCTCCCTCGAGATTCTTGAGGTAAACCTTTGTCTGTATTCCCTCAGTGACCAGGATATCCGTAGAACTGATGTACATACGGGCACCTGTCTTGGAGATAACAGTGTAGGTCTGCGACTCGGCAGAGCCGTCGAAGTTGTTCATCGAAGGGCTGTTGACCGCCGACTCAAGGGATGCAGCTCCATCATTCGCAACGCTCGCTATCTTCAACTCATAGAAGAAGTTACGAAGAAGGTGGAAATAAACCTTATCTGATTCCACATCCTTGTGATACACGAAGTCGGCCTTGTAATAGGTATCGGCTCCCTTAGCACCTTCACCGGTGTAGCGGCCTTTGAAAATGATAAAAGGATTGGCTGCCTGGGTATATGTGCATTCGTAGAGGTAGTCGTATTCGCCTCCGGCGATTTTATTCTCATCGAACCAGGTATCCAGGTTTGCGGCACTGCCGGCCTCCTCGCGCATGCTTATATACTCGACCGTGCTGGGCATATAGCCGTAATACTTCTGGTGCTCTACCAGTTCCTTGTAGGCCCAGTTGTCGGTATCCTCGCTTCCTGCCGCCTCGATTGCAGAGTAATCAGCGAAACGGTCGAAATTAACCGAAACCGTGCCATCAGTCTGATCTTCATTATACTCTTCCGTATTGGGGTTGTATGGTGCCAGAGTGCCATAACGCGGCTTGTTGAAAACCTTGAATCCCTTAAGAATGAAATTACTCGCCTCCGAAGATACGGTTACCTTGAGGAAGTTGCGTATCATCTTCAAGCCCTGCATCTTACGATGTGTTTCCTCGTTATCGCTGATACCTTCGAAATGCTTGCGGCACCAATAGGCATCCACGTTGTCGGAGACGATGAACTTCTTGATGAAGGATGCTTCGTCTATCATGTCGAAAGATTCCACATCGATGAAGTCTTTCTTTCCTATGGCGATGAACTGAACCTCACGTGGTTCGGAGGTTTTCTTTAGGGTTACGTGGAAGCGGGTGAGATAATGGTCGCCCTCTCTTAAACTGGGCTCATATTCATCTCGGGGATCGTCCACGGTTCCGGCTTCCGCCTTGACGATCTCGGTGAGGATGTCTCCACCATCGAACACTGCGACATACAGGTCCTTAACCGCAGGGACTTCCCCGAGGGCCTTGGTCCAAACTTCCTGGCCGGCATCTTCCATCATGTCTACACTCAGGTTGAGTGTAACATAATCGCCGTCGCTCTCCACGTCCTCGGCCGGATCCAGGGCACGGAGATCCTCCCGCACGCAGGATGAAAGCATCACCGCTACGAGCGTGGAGAAGGTCAGTAGTATATGTCGCAAATATCTCATGAGTAATCAATTAATCAAAATATGGCCCTGCATGGTAGGTGTACTCGGTCATGCGATCGCTTCCCCAATACCATAGGTCGTAAATGCAACGAGGGGTATGACCGGTTGTCGAACTCGTTTCTTCGTGAAGCGTTCCGTTTTGATAATACCAGCCACTCGCTACCCAGTAATCAGCTGTAGCGTTGAACAAGGCAGGGATGGTTTCATCGTTTTGACGGTCGAAAATAAACATCAACTCCGCTTCCGTCGGCAGACGCCATCTACCCGCAGGTAGGCCTGCCTCCTGATAAGTGGCACACTTCTTTATAGCTTTGTCCCATTCCAATGAACCACTACTATAGATTGCTGCCCAGCTGGATCCGATGTAGAATGCCGGAGCAATGAGGTTATTCCTGGACCTGTCCTGCGTACTAAGCATTATCTCACCTGCTTTACTCCCCCAGGAAGTCGTGGTCAGCCTGTAACGACGGTTATTATTCTGAGTGTTATAATACTCTTGGGAGGTGAGATATGGTTCAAGATCACTATCAGACCATCCTGAAGGCACGCGAGGATCACCTATGCGATATTCATATTCCACACCATTAAGGGTATATGAATGATAATCACTACTGAATGCAGAAACATTGATTTCTGTCAGATTACCCATGGGCATAGATGAAGGAAGTGCCGTCAAAATCTGGCTATATGGAGATGTGATGTAGTCGCTACCATTACCGGTACCAGTATAAATTTGCCCAACGTAGATGTAATTAGGGTTCCAAGTAGTGCCAGTATTAATACGCGTTGTAGCTTCACCCGCACTTCTGTAATATCTGCTTGCACCACTTCCGACAGCATATCCTCCCTGGCTTCCAACTCCCTGATTGTTTGCATCGACCACATGTGAATAATACCCATCAATGAAGAGGTTACCACCGGTCACGGTCTGCACCATAATAGCCGGCTTTTGGTGAATAACCACTTTCTGTTCTATATCATCCTGATTCTTAATGGTAAGGTAGATATCCCTCTGCTCATAGACCTCGTCCAACTCATGGGTAAAATAAATCTCGCCCTTACTGTAATTGTAGGTAACAGAATACTCATTCTTGTCGATGAAAGCAGCATTGCCGCTGGTTCGCTGAGCTACCGTAGTCTGGGAATCATTTACCGTTCGCTCCGTCAAAACACCCGTGCCATTCGTATACTTATAGAAACTGACCTTATCTATTATTACTTTATAGTTATTAAGATCCGAGCTGGACTGGAACTTGAAAGTATATGTAGCCTGGTTGTTCAGCGTCACCTCATCCGGTTCCACAACCAGGAAGTTGTAGCGGATGAAGTTTCCGGAGATGGATTCGGAACCCGAACCGGTAGCAACACCTTCGTGCACCCAATCTGTGATGATGTAGTTACACTGGTCGATCTCTTCGGCTTTGTCGAGCTCTTCGTCACCACGGCTCTGTATATATACAAAGGTACGGTAAAAGCCGTTGGCCTCGAACTTACGGCCAATCACGTTTGAACTGAGTTTATAGTAGCGCCTTTCGGCAGGGCCGTCCACAACGTCGTCTCCATTGGCATCTTTCACCATTTTCCATGGAATGGAGAAAATGAAGTTGGCCGCATGATCGTCCAGATCCGTCCATTTCATAGGATAGGAATAGAAAGGTCTGTGACCATAATTATACTCCTCCTTGCCTGCCACCAGCGCTATATCTCTTACTTTATACATCGTACGGTCGGAGTAGGTTATATAGTCTGCGTCAGCAAGTGAGTACTCTGCATCCGCGTAGGTTTTTTTGCTGCCACTGCGAAGCTGTACTTTGATGCCTCCAAGAGAATCAGGACAAGGCGCATACGTGCAGGGATCAATTCCATCGTAGAAAGTTGTAGGCAACTTAAGGTAGAGTTGAATCTTGGATGCACAACGATAAAGTGGCACACGCCCCGCCGCCGTGGAGATCAGCTTCTGCTGCCCGTTCACATTTCCCATTACACTGTAAAGAGTCACCTGGGCGGTTTCCTGCGAACACATGGTAAAATACGGCTGGATTTCCTGCTGGGAGAAGTCGTATTCCAGCACCGATTGACGAAGGTCATTCACGGTGCAATGGTTCGGATCGTAATTGATTGCAGCATTGGCGATAACGAACGCTTCACAGGTTCCACTGCTTGTGCTTCCGAACAGCACTTCCGCAATCTCATCGTTATAGTATACCTTGACGTAGCATTCAGTAGAGTCGATAGCGGCTTCGTCTTCAACTGTACGGCCTATTGCCTTGAAGATAGGCGCGGAATCGGTCTCTCCGGTCCTGTAGAAGAAACAGTCTATGGAATTGATGCGATTCTCGTTCAACGAGTCCAGGCCACGCTCAGTGGCACTGGCCTTGGTCTTGGGCCTCACAAAGGAAGGATCGAGCCTGAGTATTATACAATTATCCTCTGCCTCAACATTCTCTAAGCCCGGTATCGAAGTTTGTATGCGGGGACGCAGATCCTCGCGTTCGCAGGAAACTGCGAACAGGATAAGCGTCGTTGCAAGAAGCAATACTATGTTGTGTAACTTTCTCATTTCCATACTAGTTTGCTGTTTGCACCACATTCCACTCCATCACCCGCACTTGTTGCCCCTGCCCGTTGATGTAGCTAGCACTCACGAATGGCCAGTTATCCTGGGGCAAAGCCACTGTGGCCCGGTTCTCGGAATTAAACAGATAGATACGAAGCTTGGCTTTGCTCGTTACCTGGGACGAAGTGTTGATAGCTTTGACATAGATGTAGTTCATGTTTTCTCCTATGTCGCCACGGACGGTGGTCCGATAATCGCCGTTGTCGTCCAGCAGGTATTCGCCGTTTTCGTCGGTGAAGGCAAAGGCGTCATCGCCGATGAGGGACGCCTGCCAATAGAGATACATTCCGCTGCCAAGCTTGAAGTAGAACTTGCCCATGCGGTTGTTGATGTAAACGTTGCTTCCTATCACTTCGTACACGAAGTCGGAATCGTATGTAAGCGACTGCTGCACGGGATTGATGAACGAGTTGTAGTCGTAAGTGGTTTCCTGCAGATCCCAGGGCTGAGGGATAACCTGAAGTTTGAGTTCGCGTCCGTCCAGATAGAGGTTGATGGTGTAATCGCGGCCACCGAGGATGTCGGAAGCGATGGGGCCTACGGCCAGGAAACCGGTGCCGGGAACAGTCTTATCAGTGGAATTATCTTGAGAATAGTCGAATTCAACGGCACCGACATTAGTAGAAGCTCCATCGGTGGATGATTCAGAGCTTGGATAATCATTGGTATTAATATCCGTCCAAGTAGCATTGTTGGCAGTTGTCGTATAACTATTTCCCTGAATGTAATACGTGGTGCCACGATATGTAAAATATGACGCCCGCTGATAAGAAACCGTTGTTGTCGTTCTGGTAAACTGTACTGTTTTGGTAAGACCAATCACATGGTATCTCACAGAGATCTTGATGTTATTCGATTCGTCGCCAACAAGACCATCCGCCTCTTTGGGAATCATGTAAATATAGTTATTGGGGGCTGGCAAAAGCTCCTTAGGATCGGAATCCACCCCTAAATAAATTGTTCCCCAACCATTGGAAAGCGTGGATTCGTTACTTGGATTGGCAACTGAAGTAACAATATCCGAAGCGGTAAAATTATATGTGAGAAAATCTTCCGCCTGACTGGCCTCATTCGTCCAATAAGGAACGTAGGAATCCGGATTGTTCAAGTGAAGGATACCGTCCTTGATGAAATTTTTCATCTCCACATTATTAATCAGGATCTTATAGCCAGAGATGGTCTGTTCATATGTCTGGGTAATGGTAACGGTTTTAGTTCTATATGCATAATACAACGTATAATAATTCTGATATGCCCCCCCCGTGGCCTCTTGGGTTAGAGAAACGTTACCATATTGGGTGTTTGTACTAGGCTGTCCATAAGTAGTCAATTGTCCTGATTCATCTCCCAGTGTTGCCCCGTTAATCGTAAAATGAATCTTTGCGGGCGCATGGCGGAAGTGCATATCCACTATGGAATCCGGATACGTGGCCATGTTCACATTGCGGTGAGGCAGACCTGAAGTATTGGTACCCCAGAGCAGATCTTTCTGCTGGGCAAGGTTCGTAGAAGCTGTGTATGTCACATAAGGCCCCTCGTTATCAACACTGACGGCGCTATTAAACTCCTTCCAGGGAGCAAAGGCGAAGAAAGTAACCTTCTCGGCGGGATCCATAGGCCAGTACTCCTTCTTATGAGCGGCGTCGATGGAGTAGTCCCAGCTGTTCATATTCTCGCCGGATGTGGCCCACTTAACTCGGCGCTTATTGAAAATGACGCCCTGCGCATCTTCCGGCTTGGAATAGTCATCTGTGCCGGTGTAGTATGCAAACACGCCCCAGCCATTGTCGTCAGCCTTGAGATCGTTAAGGGTTACATCGGCCTTTGTCCAATGCGCCTCGGCGCTGAACCGTATCTGCTGGTTGCCCGAACCTTCGTAGGTCTGGGGGAATCTCTCCGGTTTCGTGCAACCCGCAAGGGCCACGAACAGCGAGAGAACAACCAGTATGTTAGTCTTTTTAATCATTATCGTTTTCAAGGTTAACCTTGATGGTATTAACGTCGGTACTTGCCTCCGGCCAGTCTTCCACTTCTGCATCGAACTCGATGGAGTTCAACGTGACAGTGATGGAATAGTTATATATCTTATTCCGCTCCCATCCGGTCAGCCCGCCGATAGCGAGCGAAGTGGACAGGTGCCCGGTGTACTCATAATGCTCCCCGGCAGCGTTAGCTGCCCGGGTCACTTTGAAAGTAACCTCTGCAATATCCTTGCCGGGGTCTTCGGAGAAGGTATGCGGAATCATCAGCATGATTGCGGCCTGCTTTTCCGCAGGGGTGCCATCATCTTTATACACAGTCGTAGAGAAGCTGGAATTGCTGGTGTTGAAACTACCCCAACTGAAGCGCATGGCCGCCTTGCCGTTGGCATCCAGAGGCTCGCCGTTGGCATTCAGTGCTGAAGGCTCTATGGAAGTGGTGACAATTCCACTGACTGGCACGCCAATGAAGCGGAAATCGACATCGGATATGGTCACGTCACTGTTTTCCACCGAGAAGTTAACGGCCTTGATGCGGATCTGGCTGAGCATGTGGTGGAAAGTGAACTGCACGTCGTCGTCGGGGCCTGTGGTCACATTTGCCTTCTTGCTCTGGTTCATGCACATATCCGAGATCATGAAGTCTACCTGCTTGGAGGCATCCGGATTCACCACGAACCTGAACTTGGGGAATCCTACCGGATTATTGGAGTAACCTAAGGTATTGTCTTCCGGATCCTGCAGGGTGATGCCGGTGCCGTCGCTTTCCGCATTCTCATCCACTATAAAGGCATTCGCCGCATAAGGATAGTATGCAAAGAAGGAGATGCGGTCTGTGGCATTCCTCGGCCAGTAACGAGTGGAAGAATATGTATATGCATATGTTCCTGTGCTGGGTTCTACACGCGTCACAGGCTCGTTCAACAGCATGTTGGAATAGTTGCTGTTCACGTTGCTGTTGTTCCATTTGCCCGTCACATTCGAATTCACGTCTCCGGGATGGAAGTATGCGAAGACACCAAACTTGCCGCCCACGGGGATGTTGGTGGCAGCATTCCCATTGCCTCCAACGTAGCTGTCACCAGCCTTGGTACCCGCAGTACGCATGGCATAGGTGTCGAAGCCTATGCGCTCGGCGGGCCCCTCGAGGATTACGTTCTTCGAGCAGGATACGAGTGCAATGGCAATCGCAATTATGTATGGTATCTTCTTCATAACTTCTTCTTATTCAGTCCATTCTGTTGTCCAGGATGCCTCGGTCACCTCGCTGAACTCAATCTTTTCCAGTCCGGCATCGATGTTATACACATATTTGCGTCCCGGCAGCCAGCGCTTTACACCATACGGTTCCGG
>R22__coassemble_1051_pt1 | contig 15114 bp, 11 predicted proteins | sample R22__metabat2_low_PE_056 | metagenome-assembled genome bin R22 | reverse complement strand
AAGTGTTCAATTTTCGATGGCAATCAGGTGTTCAGTTTTGGGTGGCAGTGGACAAGCAACCCCTCTACGGGAACCTTCTCCGTTGCCGCTTCTGATGACGGAGCAGGCTGCTATGCCGGCTATTTTGCGGTGTATGACAAGACTACAGCCACACTCCTGGCGCATGCCGAAGATGAGGATGGCGGGAAATACACGCGTCTGTTGTCGACAAAGGCCGAGGTCGATTACACGGCAGGAACCGTCTATGGAAAAACCATCACGCTGAGCGATGCGATGATGACCGCCGGAGCCACCGGCACCCTCTCCTCGCAGAGTTGGAAGAATCTGGGTCTCAGTGTTAAGTGGGCTGAATTCAATTTCGGTTCCAGTAGTGAGTATTCTTATGACAGAAACGTCGACAACAGGGTTTCAGGCGCTGGTGGAAGGGATACTTATGGCGTCCCTGCATATTCATCCGCAGTTATCCCTGCGGAATGGGATGGATGGCGGTTACCATCCTATGCGGAAGTGCAAGAATTATTCTTTGCAAGTAACCGCGAATGGATTACCGGCGACCACAACGGCGTCAAATTTAATTGCAACGATAATTATGTAGCTATGGGGGCCGGTGGTAGGCAGCAGCGATATCATGATTCCGAATCCTGGACACTCTATGACGAGGGCAGCGTTGTTAACTTTTACTACAACGGTACAGCTGAATACCATGACTGGTCGGGCGGAGTTGTCCGGGTTTGGATAAAAATCTCAAATAGCGGCAACACCCTCGGTTGGCAATGGAACGGCTGCGAAAGCAGGTCTTATTGGATTTATTGGCAGAGTGCCATGCGCCTGGTCTGCGACTATTAGCAGATAATTCCGTATCTTTGTGCAGATGAGGGAGTTAACAATTCTTATAACCACTTTCATGACCATGCTGTCAGCATGCTCTCCGGCTCAGCCCGGGGGGCATGTCGTAACCGCTCCGGACGGAACGGAGTGGCAGGAGATGACGGTTGAGCGCCTGCCTGACCTTCCGACGCCGCGCGGCAGCCACCGTACCGTCATAGTCGGCAATGAAATCGTGCTCCTGGGTGGCCAGACCAACGGGTTCAAGCCTCTGGAAACGGCGGAATACTACTCCGGCGGCGCTTGGCACACGGTTCCTATGCTCTACGCCCACATCAACGGTTTTGCAACACCCCTTGCGGACGGTAGGGTACTCCTTGGAGGTGGTAGCGAGGCGGATTTCGGCATAGGCCAGAGTTGGGGCACGGAGATTTACGATCCGGTCTCCCACAGCTTTACCTCGTCCGGCATAATGTCGGTCAAGCGGGCAATGTCCTCGGCCCTTTCCCTGCCGGACGGCCGCGTAATCATCGCCGGCAACTGGCGTGCAGAGGACAGTTATGAAACCTGGACCGCAGAATCTGGTTCCGTGCCCGGAGGGCCTCTTTCGCCCGGCTGGGCGGAACCTTACATTCTTCCCGCATCCGCAGACGACATTATCGTATTCGGACCATGGAATCTGCGCGGAGACAACCCTGGTGGCCTTGTGGACCATCTTGGTGGTGCCCCGGAACAGGTTCCCTTGCTTGAGGATTATGCCGTGTGTGCCAACTACGACACTTTCCCGGAAGACATGCAGATTGCTGATTACACCTATCTCATTCCTGCACTGAACCGTTCGACTGACGATCAGGTTATCGTGAAGGTGGCTTCCGGAAAATTCTCCCTCCTCGAGATGGAAACACCTCTTACGGGAAAGGGCCCGGAAGGAGGCCCTGTGATCTGGACGCTGCTTCAGGTCGACCGCCCTTCCCGTATTGCCTGGGTGCAGGGGTTGGATTCGGTGAAAGGATACCTCTGCCTTGCACGCGTTGCGTATGATGCCACGTTCGATGGAGGCGAGGCCATGGTCTCATACTATTATGCAGATATCCCCGGCGGAGCTTCTTCCGGTTGTGCGAGGCTCATGCCCAGAGGCAGGTTCGTCCTTGCTGGCGGCAGGGGTTGGAAAGAGGGAACGTTCCCTGTGGTGGTAGATAATTTCAAGGCTTATTCTTCAGCATATATCCTGCATACGGAGATGCCGTCCAAGTCTGGTATGCCCCTGTGGGCCATCCTGGCTATTATCCTGGGCGTGGTTTGCATTGCAGTGATTGTGATTCTACGGGGCCGGCGGTCTGGAAGTGCCGATGCTTTGGCCGAGGAAGGCCGAATCACCCGCAACCTGATGGAAGAGATGTCCGCCCTTATCGAAGAGAAAGAACTCTATCGCCGCAAGAACCTGCGAATCACCGACGTCGCTTCCGAACTGGCCACAAACAAGACCTACGTGAGCGTCCTGCTGAACAACATGTCCGGCGAAAGCTTCACTTCGATGATTACCCGCTACCGCGTGCAGTATGCCCAGAAACTCCTCCGCGAGAACCCCGACATGATCCTCGACGAAGTTGCCGAAGAATCCGGCTTCTCGTCCCGCACGACCTTCTTCCGCAACTTCAAAGCCCTCACCGGCATGACTCCCCAGGAGTGGAAAAAACAAAAATAAACACTATATGGAAAATAAAGAAAAACAACTCTACGAAGCGCCATCAATAATATTAGTTGATTTGGCGATGGAAACAATTGTCTGCCAAAGTGGCGGGGTACAAAATTATTACGGTCAGGATCCTCAAAACTGGTAATTAATCCCTTAACTAATAACACCATGAAACATATAAAAATATTTCTAAGAATAATTGCCGCTGTTTTGCTTGGAGTGATAATCGTGAATTGTAATAGCTTAAAGGAAGAGTTAGATAATACAGAGACCATGGGTGATGCTATTACCCTTTCCACAACACTTGCACTAAATACGCGAGCGCTTACCGAAACGGGTGTAAAAACCTTTGCAGCAGGTGACCAAATCGCAGTCGTATATATTAATACCAGCGATGTAACAGTAGTTACGACGAGTTCTCCTCTAGTTGCAGGAGATTTGAGTGCGGATAGCAAAAAAGCCACTTTTACCGTGACTCTTACTTCTCCTAAAGCTAGTGCCGCAGTTAAATACATATATCCTGCATCCATGGCAAAAGCGGATGGAACGGTCAATTATGATGCATTGAATGCTCAGGATGGGTCTTTGGCTACACTTGCATCTGATTTGGATTGTTGTACCTTCGACGGCTTCCTTACAGCCGGAGCAGAACTGCCTTCTTCGGTTACCCTCGAGAACCAGTTTGCCATTACAAAATTCACTATCCAGAACAGCGGTGATATTACAAATACAATTACAGCATTCAATTTCAGCGATGGCACAAATCTCTATTCTGTTACCCCTACATCTTTAAATGAGATATGGATGGCAATTAAACCTATAAGCAGTGACAAAACCATGGTATTTACTGCTACAGATGGAACAGACCTTTATGTGAAATCTGTAACAAGCAAGACTCTCTCTGCCAGCAATCTCTATCCTATCAACTTGACCATGACCAAGTCGGTTCCGACTATTGGCTATTTCCTTAACAAAGATGGCAGTATAACATCCACCAAACAAGATAGTGGTACCAATGAGTCTTATGCAGTAATTGCCTATGTGGGGACAGTTGCCCATTACTTCGAAAAGTTCATTGCTATTGCGTTGGATGATGTGTCATCTTCTACTTTGAGTTTGGCTAACGCGAGATACTATACTGGGACATATGCTTCGAATCATCCTATAATGATAGGTGGTTCTTTCTTCAATACTAATGCTATCGGGAATGCTTCTTACGATCAGGTACCCCGAGGTACATCATATCCTTCTAATACACGTGTGGATGCTGTGGTAAAAGGGTGGCGTATGCCGAGTGTTACTGATTTAAGGTATGTCTTTCAAGGCTTGGGTGGCCCTAGCGCCACATCCCCGGTGGGTGTCCAAGATACCTGGAATTATGGCAGTGGCTCAACGTTGCTCAATGCAATCAATACTGCATGTGAGAATTCAAATTTGCGAAGCAGTTGGTACTATCTTAGTTCAAAGGGGGAGAAGTATGAACTATGGAATTACAGGTTCGATAATGGTCAGTTTTGGGATTATCCTGCCAACGGTTTCTATACACGCGCTGTTTTCGCATATTGAAAAAAAAAGAATTAATCATACATCCCGCCTTTTCCTTCTAGGATCTGGCGGGAATATTTTTGCAAACCGCACTTCTACTCTTTGAAACTTCCGAAAAAAGTTTCAAATTTGTAGTTGCTTATGAAACTTTTTCTGATTGACGGCCATGCCCTCATCTTCAAGATGTACTATGCCTTCCTGGGCAGGCCGATGATAAATGCCAAGGGGGTGGATACGTCCATCCTCTTCGGCTTCACGAAGTATCTGCTGGAACTTATCCGGCGCGAGCAGCCCACGCATATCGCGGTGGGCTTCGACCCGCCCGGAGGCACCTTCCGCAACCAGCTCTACCCAGAATACAAGGCCAACCGCGGCGAAACTCCCCAGCTGGTGATCGATGCCCTCGAGCCGCTTACGAAGATAGTGCAGTCCCTGAACATTCCGGTGCTGATGATCCCTGGTTTCGAGGCCGACGACGTGCTCGGCTCCATGGCCAAGCGCAGCGCCCGTGAGGGCTTCGACGTCTACATGGTCACGCCAGACAAGGACTACGGCCAGCTGCTCGAGCCCACGATCTTCCAGGTCAAGCCCGGCAAGAAGGGGGGAGACGACGAACTCTTCGACATCCCACGCCTGCGCGAGAAGTATGGCATAGCCCGTCCGGACCAGATAATCGACCTTCTGGCCATCTGCGGCGATGCATCCGACAATGTGCCCGGTGTCAAGGGCGTGGGTGAAGTGGGCGCCAGCAAGCTTCTTCAGAAATACGATACCCTCGAGGGTATCTACGAGCATCTCGACGAGCTCACTCCGCGCCAGCAGGAGCTTTTCCGTGCTGCAGAGGATCACATTGCCCTCAGCAAGGTGCTGGTGACCATCAAGACGGATATCGACATTCCAGTTACGGCGGATGATATGCGTCTCGAGGCTGCCGGTCCGGAAGCCATGGAACTCTTCAATCTCTATGGTTTCAACTCCCTGAAAAAATATTTGAATAATTCAGATTCCTTCGCTTCGCTCGGAATGACAGGGGCGTGCTCTCTGCGCTCCTCAGAGCGCACGGCGGAGGGCGGGACGGAGCTGCGAAGCAGCGATGTCGGTAGCCCGGGAGCCGCGGGGGATTTGGGGGCAGCGCCCCCACAGATAGGGAGTCCGCAGGACGAACTCCCTCAGGGGGTATATCGCCAACCTGCGGAGGCAGAACCTGCGGATTTAGCAATATACCTTGACGGTGAAACCCTGTGGGTGGCGGATGAGAACGGGACCAGGAGCGGGAAGCCGGAAGAGTTCAGAAAGGAGCTGGAAGATGCCGCAAAGAGCAAGGCGGCATTCGGCGTAAAGGCCCAGATGAACGAATTGGCGAAACGCGGCATCTCGCTGAAAGGCCGGCTGTTGGACATCGAACTGATGCACTATCTGCTGAATCCCGAAAGCGACCACCGCCTCACATCCCTCGCCCAGACCTACCTCGGCATCAGCCTCGATGAGGCCCCTTCCTCCGATCTCGGCTCACTCTTCGCCGACGATGGAGGCGCCCCCGGCGAAGCCGACCACACAAAGGAGGCGGAAGCCATCCGCAGCCTCTCGGGCGTGCTCCAGGCAGAACTCGCTGCCGCCGGCATGCAGAAACTCTACGACGAAATCGAGGAGCCCCTCATCAGCGTTCTCTCGCAGATGGAACTTACCGGCGTAAAGATTGACCTGAGTTCCCTGAAGGACTTCGCCGAATCGCTCCGCACACAGATGAACGCCCGCGAAGCTGAAATCCGCGGCTATGCGGAGAACCAGGCTCTCAACGTCAGTTCCCCAAAGCAGATGGGCGAGGTGATTTTCGAGCAGCTGAAACTGGACCCCAAGGCCAAGAAGCCTGCGAAGGGCAACTGGCCTACCGACGAGGAAACCCTTTCCGAACTCTCCGACAGGCATCCCATCATCGATGCCCTGCTCGACTACCGCGGCCTGCGCAAGCTCCTGTCTACCTACATCGAGCCCTTCCCGCAGTACATCTCCGAAAAGGACGGCCGCGTGCATACCACTTTCAATCAGGCACTTACCTCCACCGGCAGGCTCTCCAGCAGCAATCCCAACCTGCAGAATATCCCCATACGCACCGAGCAGGGCCGCGAAATCCGCAAGGCCTTCGTGCCCGGGGAGTCCGGATGGGTGATGATGTCGGCGGACTACTCGCAGATCGAGCTGCGCGTGATGGCGCATCTCTGCGGAGATGAGCACATGCGCCAGGCCTTCCGCGAAGGGCAGGACGTCCACGCCGCCACTGCGGCCAAGATCTTCCGCAAGCCGGTCGCGGACGTGACCGCGGATGACCGCCGTATGGCCAAGACCGCCAACTTCGGCATTATGTACGGCATCTCCTCCTTCGGTCTCGCCCAGCGGCTGAAATGCCCCCGCGCGGTGGCCAAGAAGCTGATAGACGACTACTTCGAGTCCTTCCCGAGCATACGTTCGTTCATCGACGGCACCCTGGCGAAGGCCCGCGAAACCCTTTATACAGAAACTATGTTCGGGCGCCGGCGCTACATCCCGGACATCAACTCGCACAACGCGAACATCCGCGCCATCGCCGAACGCAATGCCGTGAACGCTCCCATCCAGGGTACGGCTGCCGACATTATCAAACTGGCGATGATACGCGTCTCCGACCGCCTGCAGAAAGAAGGGCTCAAAGCCCGGATGGTCCTGCAGATCCACGACGAACTTCTGCTGGAAGTGCCTGAAAACGAGATAGATGCGGTGAAGGCCCTGCTGGTAGAAGAGATGCAAGGTGTAATGGAACTCTCCGTTCCGCTGACTGTTGAATGCAATTATGGGAAGACCTGGCTCGAGGCCCATTGACGAACTGATACGTCTGGCCATCATAGGCGACGGTGCCGCCTTCACCGAACTCTGGGACACGCACATCGACTCCATCCGCTCCTACATCAAGAGCCGGATGAAGAACCTCGACGACTTCTACGTAGACGACATCTGCTCGCGCAGTTTCGAGAAAGCGTTCCGCCAGATACGTACGTACGACCCTTCCAAGAGCCAGTTCTCCACATGGCTCACCAACATCGCCCACAACACGGCGGTGGACACCGTGGAGCAGGAGAACCGCTCGCACAAACGCTACGTCTCCATCGACCAGGACCGCTCCGCCGGCACGGCGGTCAGCAGCCTGGGCAGCGGGGAGTACACCCCCCTGGAGTCCATCATCCGGGACGAGGATCAGGTGCAGACCGAGAAATACATCGAGGGCCTGCCCGAACTTTACCGTAGGATAGCCCGCATGCGTCTGGTGGACGGGCTGCAATACAGTGAGATAGCAGAAGAAACCGGCCTGCCGCTCAACACGGTGCGCACCCGCATCCGTCGCGCGAAGGCCCAGATAGACAAGATGAAAACAGAAGAAAGCATATGACAACCAACAAATCTTTCAAGTACTGGCAGTGGCGAACCATCATCGTTTCGATGGTAGTCTACGCCATCTATTATTTTGTAAGGAAGAACTTCTCGATCGCCATGCCCGGCCTCACTGCCGAGTATGGCATCTCCAACACCAGCTTCGGTATCGTCATCGCCATCGGATCCCTGATCTACGGCCTGAGCCGCTTCCTGAACGGATTCGTGGTGGAAAGGGTGAGCCCCAAGACCTTCATGGGTATAGGCCTCATCCTCTGCGCGGCCGCCAACCTTTGCTTCGGCTTCGGAGTGGACCTCAGCTACTGGATCACCGGTGTGCACGAGGGGCCGCAGTTCGTGAACATGCTGGTGCTGGTGATGGGTATCACCATAGTGCTGAACCAGTATTTCCAGGGGATGGGATTCCCTCCCTGCGCCAGGATGCTGCCGCAGTGGATCGCCCCGGGCGAACTTGCCACCAAGATGAGTATCTGGAACACCTCGCACTCAGTAGGAGCCTTCTGCGCCGTGGTTGTCTGCGGCCTGCTGATGACCAACCTGGGCGCCGATATGTCCGGCGACAGCAGCATAGTGGCACGCATAACCGAGAATCTGGCAGCCAGCATCAAGGGCTGGGATAACCTGCCCGCCGCCGACCAGGCCACACGCATCATGTCCTATGCATCCCATTACGGGGCCTGGCGCTGGTGCTTCATCGTGCCCGCCATCGTGGCCCTGGGCGGAGCCTTCCTCTGCTTCACAGGCCTCCGGGATACGCCCCAGAGCGTCGGTCTTCCGGAAATCGCCGAGACTCACACCGGCAAGGAAGCCACTGAGGGCAAGAAGGGCGCACATGGCAAGTTCCTCAAGCACATGGTCTTCTTCAACAAGTGGGTCGTCCTCTACGCGCTCGCGAACATCTTCGTGTACGTGCTCCGCATGGGCGTGCTTGACTGGGGCCCCAAGTTCCTCACAGAGGACCGCGGCATGAACATCCAGAGCGCCGCATGGTCGGTCGCCGTGTTCGAACTGACAGCCGTGTTCGGCACCCTCTTTGCCGGATGGGCGACGGATAAGATATTCAAGGGCCGTGCGCACCGCATGTGCCTCTTCTCCATGATAGGATCGGTCATCTTCCTCGGGCTCTTCGCCCTCGTGGATATGCCCGTGCTGCTTTCCACCATCATGCTGGCTCTCGCCGGATTCTGCATCTACGGCCCTCAGGCCCTGATCGGCATCGGCGCAGCCAACCAGGCCACCAAGGAGGCATCCGCCACCGCCAACGGCCTCACCGGCATACTCGGATATGTGGGCTCCGCCCTCTCTGCTCTGGGTGTCGGTCTGATTGCCGACCACTTCGGCTGGCGCGCTGTGTTCATCACATTCATCTGCGTCGGCGTAGTCGGAGCTATCGTGTTCCTTGTCATGTGGGCTGCCCCGCGTGACGGCTACGAGCGTTCCCGCAAGTTCACCGAAAAACTCCTCGCCGATGATGAACAGTGATCTTCGAGATAAGTTGCTGGCCCTGCGCCACATAGCCCTCGATATGGATGGCACCATCTATATGGAGAACAACATCTTTCCCTTCACGCTCGACTTCCTTGCGAAGCTGACGCGCATGGGGATAACATATTCCTTCCTCACGAACAATCCCACCAAGTCGTTGGAAGATTATCTGGCCAAACTGGCGCGCATGGGCATCAAGGCCGACAGGGAGCAGATGTACAGCACCGTGCCTGCAACGATAGACTATATCAAGACTCACTTGCCGGATGTGAAAAGGCTGTTTCTGTTGGGCACGCCGTCGATGATCAGCCAGTTCGAAGAGGCCGGTTTCGAGAGCACTTCGGATTCGGCGGCCGATGTGCCGGATGCGGTTGTGGTGGCATTCGACACCACCCTGGTCTATCCGCGCCTGTGCCGTGCCGCATGGTGGGTTTCGCAGGGCCTGCCATATCTGGCTACCAACCCCGACAAGGTCTGCCCGACCGATCAGCCCACTATCCTGGTGGACTGCGGCTCGCTCTGCAAGTGTATAGAATACGCCACCGGGCGCAAGCCGGATGTGACTATCGGCAAGCCGGATCCTGCCATGCTGGCGGGCATAGAAGGCCGATACGGCCTGAAGCCTTCGCAGATCGCGATGGTGGGGGACCGCATATACACAGACGTGGAGATGGCGTACAACGCGGGCGCTTTCGGGGTGCTGGTGCTCAGCGGCGAGACAACCCTCGAGGTGGCCAAGGCGTGGCCTCACGCCCCGTCGCTTATTTGCCGGGACATTGAAGAACTTGGATGCCTCCTGGAAGAGGCTCATGGCTTATGCTGATACCTTCGGAACAGGATTTTGCGCAGGCGGTTGCGCTGTGGCGGGAGTGGAACGGGCGCATCAACGTCATTTCCCGCAAGGACGAAGACAATATCTTTGCCCACCACATCCTTCATTCCCTCGCGATAGCGCAGTACCTGGAAGTATACTACCAATCCGCTACGGGAAGTTTCCTTGACGTCGGATGCGGCGGAGGATTCCCCGGAATTCCGCTGGCAATGGTAATGCCGGAGGCAAAGTTTACGCTGTGCGATTCTATCGGCAAAAAAGTTAAGGTAGCGCAAGCGGTGGCCGATGGCCTGGGGCTGAAAAACGTGGAATGTGTGAATGCCAGAGCTGAGAGCCTGGCAGGGGAGTGGGACTGGGTAGTGAGCCGGGCGGTCACCAGCCTCGAGAACTTCTACCCCTGGGTAAAGGGGCGCTACCGCAACAGCATTCTCTACCTCAAAGGCGGCGACATCGACTCCGAAATCGCTGCTCTGCAGCGCAAATTCCACATCCCGGATGCGAACATACGCACCTGGAGGATAGATTCGTGGCTAAAAGACGAATATTTTGCAGAAAAATACGTGATTGAAATATCTCGCACTGACCTGTAGAGGAAATGCCCCAAAACCTCTACAGGTAGGCTGTTTTTTGGCCTACCTGTAAAGAAAAACCGGCAAAACCTTTACAGGTCTGCCGGCAATTGTTAACAGGTCAAAAATTTTGACCTGTCAGCGCGTTCGCACTATAACGCAAAAGTATTCACAGAAAAAGGCCTGTATATGCTTGCAACCATTTTAAAAGGTGCGATAGCAACCAAAGCGACTATCAATATAATAGAAACCTATTCAAAACTAAAACAGTTGGGAAAAGAAGTACGGAAGGCCGCTTTGGCTCCCGATGGCGAAAACAAAAGGTCGCTTATCAAAAGAGCGGGGGAGATGATAGCTGATTTGGCATCGGATGCGATGGAAGTTACTGAAGATGAATTTACAATGGAACTGAATCTTGTGGCGGTTAAGTTGTGCAGAAAAGTTAGAAGGCAAAGGAAGGGGTAAGTGGGCAAATTGAGCAAAAAAGACGAATATTTTGCAGAAAAATTTGTAATTGAGATTGGAAAAAACTACCTTTGCACTCCCTAACGCGAAAAATTAAAAATAATAGATATGAAAAGGACATTTCAACCTTCAAACCGCAAGCGCGTCAACAAGCACGGATTCCGTGAGCGCATGAGCACTCCTAACGGCCGTCGCGTCCTTGCAGCCCGTCGTGCACACGGTCGCAAGAAGCTTACCGTGTCTTCCGAAGACAGGTGGTAGAATTAACCCGCAAGGGTTTAAGAGCGTCAGATGAAGAATCTGGCGCTTTTTTCGTATCTTTCGGGCATGAAAACAAAGTACCTTCTGATCGTGACAGCAATGATTGCACTCGATGCCTGCGCGCCCAAGCTCCCGCAGACCCGTAAAGACGACACCGTAGACAATTATTTCGGCACCGAAGTGGCGGATCCCTACCGCTGGCTGGAGGATGATGCCTCTGCCGAAACCGCAGCCTGGGTGAAAGCCCAGAATAAGGTGACCGATGCGTATCTTCGCAAACTTCCGGCCCGCGCCAAGCTTCTCTCCCGCCTTAAAGAAGTGGCGAACTATGAGAAAGTAGGCATGCCCAGCCACAAGAAGAACGGCAAATGGTATTTCTACAAGAATGACGGCCTGCAGAACCAGAGCGTCCTGTATGAAATGGACGAACTCGGCGGCGAGCCCAGCGTCTTCCTGGACCCCAATACCCTCAGCGAAGACGGCACCGTGGCCCTCAAAGGCTCATACTTCAGCAACGACTGCAAATATATGGCATATGTCATCTCCCGCAGCGGCAGCGACTGGGAAGAGATTTTCGTGATGGACGTGGAGAGCGGCCAGTTGCTCGAAGACCATATCGAGTGGGCCAAGTTCACCGGCGCATCCTGGCGCGGCGACGGCTTCTACTACAGCGCCTACGACGCTCCCCAGGGGGACGGCCATGAATACAGCGGCAAGAACGAGGTGCACAAGATATACTATCACAAGATAGGCACGCCCCAGAGCGAAGATGAACTCTACTTCAGCAACCCTGCAGAGCCCCTTCGCTTCTACCAGCTCGAGATCAACGACGAGGAAACCATAGCCTTCCTTTACGAGGATGGGGCCGACGTGGGCAACAACCTCTATGTCAAGGACCTGCGTGTGGATGGCGCGGAGTTCGTGCAGATGACTGCCGACATGAAGAATTCCTGCACGCCGCTCGAAACCATAGGCGACAAGATCTACCTCTTCACCAACCGCGGCGCCCAGCTCAACAAGGTGGTGGCGGCAGACTTGAGCCATCCCACATATAAGGACTGGACGGACATCATCCCCGAGAGCGACTGCGTGCTGGAAGGCGCTGCATTCATCGACGGCAAGATCATCGCTTCTTACCTGAAGGATGCCTCCACTCATGCCTGGATATATGACATCATAGGCAACCGCCTCTCCGAAATCGAGCTCCCCGGAGTCGGTTCCGCCGGCTTCAGCGGCCGCAAGGACGAGCCCTGGTGCTTCTACTCATATTCATCCTTCACCACCCCCGGCACCATCTACAGCCTGGACCTGAAGACAGGGGAGAGCAAGGTCTTCCAGCAGCCCAAGACCGCTTTCGACCTTTCAGACCTGGTGAGCGAGCAGGTGTTCTTCCAGAGCAAGGACGGCACCCGCATCCCCATGTTCATCACTCATAAGAAGGATTTGAAACTCGACGGCAACAACCCTGTCTACCTTTACGGCTACGGCGGATTCGACATCTCCCTTACTCCTGGCTTCTCTTCCACCAGGGTGCCTTTCCTCGAGGCGGGTGGCATCTATGCGCAGGTGACGCTTCGCGGAGGCGGAGAGTATGGTGAGGCCTGGCATCTGGCCGGCACCAAGATGAACAAGCAGAACGTGTTCGACGACTTCATTGGCGCGGCCGAGTGGCTGATTGCCCAGGGATATACCAAGCCGGAGAAGCTTGCGATCGTGGGCGGATCGAACGGCGGCCTCTTGGTGGGCGCGTGTATGACCCAACGCCCTGACCTGTATGCAGTTGCCATCCCTCAGGTGGGTGTGATGGATATGCTTCGCTACCACAAGTTCACCATCGGTTGGAACTGGGCACCCGACTACGGCACAAGTGAGGACAGCAAGGAGATGTTCGAGTACCTGAAGGGTTATTCACCCCTGCATAACTTGAAGCCCGGCACAAGCTATCCCGCGACCCTGGTGACCACAGCCGACCACGACGACCGCGTTGTCCCTGCCCACTCCTTCAAGTTCGCGGCTACCCTCCAGGAATGCAACGCAGGCCCGAATCCCTGCCTCATCCGCATAGACTCCAAAGCCGGCCACGGTGGCGGCAAGCCTCTCGCCAAAGTGCTTGAGGAGCAGGCGGATATCTATGCGTTCATATTTAAGAATCTGGGTATGTAGTTATCGACAGGTCAAAATTTTGACCTGTTAACAATTGCCGGCAGACCTGTAAAGGTTTTGCCGGTTTTTCTTTACAGGTAGGCCAAAAAACAGCCTACCTGTAGAGGTTTTGGGGCATTTCCTCTACAGGTCAGTGCGAGATATTTCAATCACGTATTTTTCTGCAAAATATTCGAATTTTATTCTTCTCCAAGGAACATCGGGTCCCAGGCGGGGAGGAGGATCGGCTTCTGGTTCAGGAGAGCCTGGATGTCGGCTGGAACGTATTTATTTTCGACCACGAGGCGGAACATATATTCGTTGAACCATTCGTCGGTCATGATGATGTTGCCCTTCCAGCCGGTGTCGCCCCAGCTGTTCTCCACAAGCCACTTCTGGGCCACACCGTCCTTCAGGTCCACGCCGATAAGCGTCATGGCGTGGCTGGAGCCGCTGGCGTGGGTGAGCACGCGCTGCTTCTTGTCCATGGTGTACTTCACTCCAAGCAGGCTTTCATAATCGAAGTTGGCAATGTCGGCAACGCCGCGTTCGCGGTCCAGGAACTTGCCCACGTCGCAGGAGAAATACATCGCATCTCCACCCTTGATGGAAGCGATGGCCATCTTCTTGATATCGTCCAGGGAAAGATTCACATAAAGCCAGTTGTGTCCGTCGTAGGTGTGGCGGTCGTATTCGATCTCGTAGACCTTTCCGTACTCGCGCGCAGGATCGTTCATGAACATTATATAGTTGTTCTGCAGGTCATAGCCTACGAACTCCTTGTAGAACTCCTGAGGGGTGTAGGTCTTGGTGCTCACCACATTGCCCTTGCTGTCGCGGCGCGTCCACTCAAACTCGGTGGGAGGAACGCCCAGGGTGAGGGCCAGGATGCGGTAGACCTCCTTCAGCATATCCACCTTCATCTTCTGAAGATCCGCTTTCTTGCCTGCATCGCGAAGCGCAAGGCCATCCTGGCGGAGCAGGGTGGAAAGTTGTCCGCGGACGGCGGAAGTGCTGTTGGCAGTGAGGCTTTCGGGGAAGATTTCCGCGGGCACCACGCCGTACTTGCTCACGAGGTCGGCAACTCCCGTGAAGGTGCCTCCGTCGCTGATAGGATGCGCGAAGAGCCAGTCCACGGTGCGGTCTTCCAGGGGCTTGTTGCGGGTGTCAATGACTGCCTGGAGGAAGAGGTTCGCCTTCTCCAGCTGGTCGTAGAAGAAGCAGTAGTTCTGGCTGAACTGGAACTCGCCGAGGTCGAAACGCTCGATCGCGGATGCGCGGAGCACGTTCAGACCGGTGAAGAGCCAGCAGCGTCCGGAGGACTTCTGGTTGGTGCGGCCCTTGGTCTTCACCATGTCGGAGAAGTGGGTGTCGATCATCACGGCCCTGTCCGCGTTCTTTGCGAGCGTTGCGAGGGGAGTGGTGTTCATGGCGTTGCGCAGGGCCTTGTCGGTGGCGCTTCCTTCGTAGCCTTTCCGGATTTCACCCAGGGTGCCTTCGTCGAGGCCGCCCTTCTGTGCGTAGGCGCTCACGCTGAGGAGTGCCATTGCAATTACTAGTATCTTCTTCATATTCAGTTAGTTATTATCTTCTTCATCTAAATTCGCAGCAAGTTCGGAGGGAATGACCGAACTGCGGCCCCCGATCATCCTTCCGCCGGACTTCAGGCCGGCGTTGGAACGTTTGCGGGTGGCACCCAGCTTCTCGAGCTTGGCAATCTTCTTGACCACGCTCTGGTTCGATTCGGTGAGCAGACGGGTGGATTCTCCGTAGCTCCTGCCAAGATCCTTCAGTTTCTCTCCAACCTTAACATACTCCGCCATCCAGTTCTCCAGCACGCTCATGAGTTCGGATGCGGTCTTGTAGACCTCCTG
>R22__coassemble_929_pt1 | contig 16466 bp, 15 predicted proteins | sample R22__metabat2_low_PE_056 | metagenome-assembled genome bin R22 | reverse complement strand
GAGGAGGTGCAGGATGTGAACGTGACGATGGGATACCCGATGAAGGGCAGCGAGTTCGAGGCGCTGTTGAGCGATATAGCCGCGCTGCAGATGAATTCGAGGGAGAAGGACGGAAAGGTACAGTTCTACCACAAATATGTATGGGGCATCTTCAGCAATAGCCTGCTGCGCAGCAGCATAAGCGAGGCCGGAGCGGATATCATACGTCACATACGGGAAGAAGCTAGGTATTATATAGCTCAGGATGCCTTCGCAGGCGACAACCTGCTGAAACTCATATTCCGTCCCGCGACGGACATCCCCTCATACCTCAAGGAACTCATCATCGGCCTCGCCCATCTGCTTAAAGCGCAGGAAGGCAAGGAGATGGAACTGGACTTTGCGATGTATGCCTACAAGGCCGTCACACGCCTGCAGGACCTGGATCCAGACGTGCAGCCACGCACCTGGTGGAAGCTCATCGGACAGCTTACGGCCAGGGCGGCGGTGCCTTTCAAGGGCGAACCGCTGAAGGGAATGCAGATAATGGGGCCGCTGGAAACGCGCGCCCTGGACTTCGACAACGTGGTCATCCTCTCCTGCAACGAGGGGCTCTTCCCACGCAGGGCCGTGGCGCCATCTTTCATCCCCGCAGAACTGCGGAAAGGCTTCGGCCTGCCCACCTATGAGTATCAGGATTCGGTCTGGGCATACTACTTCTACCGCCTGATTCAGCGGGCAAGCAAGGTCTGGCTGCTCTTTGACACCCGCACGGAACTCAGCCGCAGCGGCGAGGAGAGCCGCTACATCCGCCAGCTGCAGATGCTGTACGACTTCGACATCCGCCGTTTCACCCTCCAGGCACCTATACGGGAGGCTAAATCGGAGGAGTCGATTCCCAAGACGGAAGAGGATGTGGCCGCGATGCATGCGCCGGGGTTCTGCCTGTCCGTATCCGCCCTGCAGCACTATCTGAGTTGCCCCGCTCAGTTCTACTACGAGAAGGTCAAGGGCCTGAAGGCGGCGGACGAGGTGAGTGAGGCGCTGGATGCCGGCATGCTCGGAACGGTGCTGCACGAGACCATGCAGGAGCTCTACTCCGGGCGGAAAACGGTAAGCCGCAAGTATCTGGACAGCCTGCTGGCCGATGAGAGTCGCGTGCGCGGAATCATCTCCCGTAAGATAATGGAACAGTTGCGCACAGACGAGGTGCAGGGCAGGAACCTGATCTTCGAGGAGATAATCACGCGCTACGCGATGCAGATACTGCAGACGGATCTGTCCCTGCTGAAGGATGCCGGAAAGGAGGAATTCAGCATCCTGGGACTTGAGTTGAAGCGGACTATGAGAATCGGAGGGTTCGAGTTCCTGGGGTTCATCGACCGACTGGATAGCTTCGACGGGCGTACGGTCCGTATCGTGGACTACAAGACCGGCAAGGTAACCGATCAGGATATAGATGTGACCGATGCGAATGCAGAAAAGGTGGTGGACGCCCTTTTCGGGCCGGACAACGACAAGCGGCCCAAGATAGCCCTGCAGTTGTATCTGTACGGGGAATACCTCAAAGGATACCCCAGCGTGGAGGGCAAGGCACTTGAGAATTGCATCTATCAGACTACCGGGATATTCCGGGAGAAACCGAAGAGCGTCCCGCGCAGCGCCGAGTTCTGCCGTCTGGCCGGCGAAAGGCTTGAGGCGGTGCTGAAAGAAATTGAAGACAGGTCGGTTCCCTGGAATCGCACGGGCAATTCCAAGACCTGCGAATGGTGTGACTTTAAAACTGTCTGCGGAAGATGATCAGGATCCTTAAAGCCTCCGCAGGGTCAGGCAAGACATACGCCCTTGCAAACAACTATCTGGAGCTTCTGACCGAACGCTTCGCATACAGGCACATCCTGGCCGTCACCTTCACCAACAAGGCCACGGCAGAGATGAAGGGCCGCATACTGAAATTCCTCTACGAGAGCCCGGATGCCGTCAAGAAGGAGATGCTCCGCGACATTCTCCACGACTACAGCGCCTTTGCGGTAAGCACTATCGACAAGTTCTTCCAGCAAGCTCTGAAGGCATTCGCTCGCGAGATTGGGCAAGTGGCTGATTATCAGATAGATCTCAATAAAGACGAATTGATAAAAGAGGCCATGGACCGCATCCTGGACTCCCTCACGGCAGACAATACGGACCTTCTGGACTGGCTGCGCAAGAGCGTAGCGGACAGCCTGGATCAGGGAAAGAGAGCGGGAATTGAGGGGCAACTCTACGACATAGGCCAAAGGCTTATGATGGGAGAGGCAGGGCGCCGGAACGAGTTGAAAGAACGCTTCAGCAAGAAGAATCTGGCCGCGCTGATGGATAATTGCTCCGGCATCATAAAGAGTTTTACTGAAAAGGTGAATGCCGCGGCGAAAGATGTGGTGGTTACCAAGGCCAATTCCATCAAGCAACTGGCCCCCTACCAGAAAGGATACCGGCTCTGGGAAAAGATACCTGCACCGAAAAAGACCCTTTATAATGAAGCTGAGGGAAGCGGTTTCTGCAACCTTTTCGACAGTGATGAGTTCCGCTGGTACAATACTGCATGGCTGCTTCGGGACCTTGGCTTCAGCCTGGGCCTGGCCGGAGAGTTCTACCGTTCTTTCGAGGATATGCTCACCGAAAAGAACGTGATGGTGCTGGATGAATCCAACGAAATCCTCAAAGATATAATAGCAGGCAGCGACGCCCCGTTCGTGTACGAAAAGATGGGTGTGCGCTACGAGAATTTCCTGCTGGACGAGTTCCAGGATACCTCCAACATACAATGGGAGAACTTCCGCCCGCTGATTGGCGAAAGCCACTCCAATAATCACAAAAACCTGATTGTGGGTGACGTGAAGCAGAGTATCTACCGCTGGCGCGATTCCGACTGGACGCTTCTGGCGCATAAGGTGCTGCAGGATTTCCCGGACTCGGACATCGAGACCATGGAGAACAATTGGAGGAGCTGCCAGACCGTGCTGGATTTCAACAACGCCTTCTTCGAGTTCGCCGCCAAACAGATAGGAAGGGAGGACCTGTACGCCGATGTCAGACAGAAAAAGAAAGCCGATGACAATCAGAAGGGTTTCGTGCGGGTGAGCTTCTGCGCCGGCGACGAGCAGATCCCGCTTGTTCTGGAGTCGATAGACAACGCCCGTAAAGCCGGAGCAGAATTCGGCGAAATCGCCGTGCTGGTGCGTGCCCGCAAGGAAGGCACTGCCATAGCCGCAGCCCTGATCGAAGCCGGCGTACCCGTGGTTTCCGACGATTCCCTCACCCTGAAATCTTCACTCATCCTCCGAAAACTCACCGGTATCCTCGCCAACCACGAGAATCCGGACGACAGGATAAACGCCTTCATAGCCCAATCAGAGGCCGTAACCTTCCCGGATGATTACCATTCCCTGTCCGACCTATGCGAAAACCTGCTGCGTCAGCTTCGGGCATCATCTCCCGAAGTGTTCGCCGGAGAAACCCTTTACATCCAGGCGTTCATGGACGATCTGCGGGAATGGTCTGATGTCAACGGCAACGAGCTGCGCTACTACCTCAAGCACTGGGATGAAAGCAATGCCACCATCAGCTCGCCCCTGAACGATGCGGCAGTGCGGGTTATTACAATCCATAAAGCGAAGGGACTGGAATTCCCCTACGTCATCTTCCCCTATGCCGAAAAGGTGGGTTTCTACAAGGCAGACTGGCACTGGTGCAGGCTGGAAACAGACGGCACTCCTTTCATCCCGCAGGCTGCAGGCACCTATCCGGTTATGCTGGACAGCTCCGCTGACAATACTCTCTTTGCCGATGCGAAGCAGGCCGAGGAGGAGATGCAGAAGGTAGACAACATCAACGTGTTCTACGTGGCCCTGACCCGGGCTGAGAAGTGCCTGCATGTGATTGCCGCCACTCCCTCCAAGGAGTTCCGCGAGGCGAAGACGCCAGAGTACAAGGATTTTTCGCAGATTCTCTACACTTTCTGCGGTAGGATGGACGACATTTCATATGGCGAAATGTACGACTTTGCTGCATCGGATCAGGAGGAGCCTTCATCCGACACGGAGGAACTGCCGTTCAGCTACGTATCGATCCCTATAGGCGACAGGCTGAAAGCATCTGCCGATGCCTCCGACTTCTTCGGAGAGGATGGAGCCGTGGGCGTGGCGGCATCGCCCCGCCGGAACGGCATCGCCCTGCACGGGATTCTTTCCCAGGTGCAGACTTCGGGCGACCTCCGCGCTGCGGTGGACGATGCGGTACTGGATGGGCAACTGTCTGTAACTGAGGGAGATGATGCCTTTGCACTGCTTTACGAGAGGATTGCTTCGCATCCGGAATGGTTCTCGGCCCGGGGCCTCAACGAAACCGCTCTGTTCGATGCGTTTGGATCCGAGCACAGACCGGACAGGGTCGTAATCTCCGGACGGTCCGCTACGATCATAGACTATAAATTCGGGGACAGCACTCCGGAAAGCGATGCAAAATACTCCAAACAGGTTTCCCGCTACATGAAGTTGTTTGCTTCGCTGGGATACGAGGTTTCAGGTACCGTCTGGTACGTTGTTCCCGATAAATTGGTAACTTTGTAGGCTTTATGAATTCCGCCGACGACTTCTCACGGCTCGAGCTGAGCCTCCCGGCTGCCACGCGCAACTACCGGTATTTCCGTTCCCTGCTGGAGCAGGAAACGAAGATGCTGGTGCTCGTGAAGGCCAACGCGTACGGGCACGGAGCCGTCGAATTCGCCAACCTGATGCAGCAGGCGGGGGCCGATTATCTGGCCGTCGCCCTGCCGATCGAAGGAATGGAACTGAGGCGAGCAGGTATCTCCCTGCCCATCCTGGTGCTCACCGCCGGCACGGACTTCTTCGAGGAGATGCTGGAATACAGGCTGGAGCCTTCCGTTCCCAATCTGGAGACGCTGAAGGCGCTGGTGTCGGTTCTGGAAGCGCGCGGCGTGAAGGACTTCCCCATCCACATAAAACTCGATACCGGTATGCACCGGCTGGGCTTCATGAGCAGCGAACTGCCTGCGCTGTTTGAATATCTGAAAACTTGCTCTGCCGTGCACGTGAAGTCGACCTTCTCGCATCTGGCAGTTGCGGAGGATCCGGAGCAGGATGAGTTCACTCTCGGGCAAATAGATATGTTCCGGGAGAACGCCACCGAGTTGGGAGAGGCCCTGGGCTACAAGCCGATGTGGCACATCCTCAACTCCGCCGGCATCGAGCGCTTCCCCCAGTATCAGTTCGACATGGTGCGCCTGGGCATAGGCATCTACGGCATCAGCGCCCTGCCTAACGTCAGGCTGGCACCGGTCGCTTCGCTGAAGGTCAAGATACTGCAGATCAAGGAGTTGAAAGCTTCCGACGGCACCATAGGATACGGCCGCCACGGGCATATCGCGGCATCCGGCACTCGCATCGCTACCATCCCCTGCGGCTATGCCGACGGCCTCGACAGGCACCTCGGCTGCGGCAAGGCATCCTTCAGCGTGAACGGCCACCGCGCCCCCACCATAGGGAACATCTGCATGGATATGTGTATGCTGGACGTGACCGGCATCCCCTGCGCCGTCGGCGACACAGTCACCATCTTCGGCGCCGACCCGACCATCACCGAACTAGCCGATATCCTCGGCACCATCCCCTACGAGATCCTCACCTCTGTTCCCCGCAGAATAGAGAGAGTGGTCGTTAGGAAAGCGTAAGAAGGTTTACTTTTGGAAGATTTCTTCTGCAAACATCCTCTACTTCCTGCACTATTTCCATACAGCGTTTTTCGGGGATGTAGATTTGTGTCCCCGCTTTGAGAACAAGTTCCAGAGATGGGTTACCGCTGAAGAAAAGAGATGTTGCATGTTCACCATTGTTGCCTTCCGGTGAATAGGTTATGTCGTATGCAGGGGCCAATTCCCATTTTCCGCCGTTGCAGATAAATGAGAAATTCTTCGCGTGATCGTCTTTATTAATAGCTACCAGGTTCACAACCATCCGGCGGAACATCTCCTCTACCTGAAGAGGATCCTGGGTGAGATAGCCGGTGAGGGCAAGAAGATTCGTATAATCCGTTGTCTGGCTGCGGAAATCCGTTTTCAGAAGTGCTGCTGCCGTAAGCACATGCCGGCGCGTACCATCTTCCGCGATATCGAAGCGCTCTATGCAGAAGTAGCGGTCTTTCAGCAAACCAATCCTTGGGATATTGACTCCACACTCCCTCGCTGTCTTCATATAGAGAAGTTCGGTTTGCCCTATGGTTTTCGGATCGTATTCGTGGCGGAATTTTACGAGCCAATGTGCGCCGCTGCCTGAACGGAATGCAACCTTTGGCCTGGCACCGCCGGAATTCGCACTGCTGTAATATAGCATAGCAGTGTCCCCGGGTTCTTTTTCTCCCAGCACGCAAAGCGCTTCTTCCTGAAAGAAATCAAGTTCAGCCTCGGAGATTATTTCTTTCTGCTCTTCGAATCCGGGCATCACCGGAAGATATGAAAGGGCTCCCATCCCGGAGGATCCTATAATAGATAGTTTCTGAAGGGGTGATATCTCTTTCAACGATGAACCTTTTTCCTTCAGAATCCGGTTAAGAAGATATAAGCCATAGCCATCCGGGAGGCTGTCTTCGAAGACGGCGAAATTCCCTCCGAATCTCTCCGGCGAACCATAGAACAACCCATCGTGGAGGGGCAGTTCCGTGGGTGAAATGGAAAACCCTTCAGCCAGCCAGCGCTTGTCGTATTCAAAGACACACACACCGCTTGCGACATCCTGTTGGAGGATGCCTACCTGAGTATCATTCAGGAATACTTTAACTTTAGGGATTTCCGGTATCATCTGCCTTTGATTCTTGCGCGATTGCGGTTGATACTTTCGAGTTCTTCCGATGTAGAGTATTTTGTGCGGGAGATGATGGCCGAGAGTTCGTCAAAATAGTCAAACTCCACCACAATGCGACAAAAGGACTCAAGACTGATTTTTCCCGTTCTTTCAAACCTTTCTATTGTCGGTGCCGGCACTCCGCATCTCGCGGCCAGAGTATTCCTGCTCAGTCCCTTTTCGAGACGCCTGGCCTTGCAATTTTGCGCAAGGCGCATCATCAACACATCGGGTTGGCGCTTATAAATATCTAGACTATATTGCATAATATTATATGTCATTTAAGCTAATTATAAGCTTTTTCACATAACATATTATGCAAATATAGTAATTTTTTTAATAATTTCTTCTTTTCCACTTATTAAAAACCAGCAGGTCGTTGCCTGTTGGTTCACTGTTGTAATCACAAGTAGCATCAAGGTAAAGCAAAAACAGTTGTCTTTTCTATAAGTCGTCCGCAGGTAGTTTTTCCACCATCACTTCGAGAAGTGTCGCGTCCGCAGAGCGCGGTGCGAGGATGAATGACGGGCATTCGGCGGGAATCAGCACTGTTTCGCCTTCGGTGGCGGTGAGCAGGCGTTCGCTGTCGGGGCTGACTTCAGGGGTTGTCTGAATCTCAAAAGAGCCCTTTATGGAAGTGTAGGCTATGCAGGTGTCGGATTCAGCATTGCCTATGCTGAGAGCCTGTTTAAGGTTCACTTTACTTACGGTGAAGTGCGGAAGTTGCAGAAGTGTTTCGATCCCTGGCACGCTGGCGGAAGGGCGGTTGCCAGCGTTGCCCGATAGCAGGCGCTCCGGATATTGGTCGTATTTGATGAAGTCGAGGGCGTCGATTATGTTCAGGGCGGGATCGAATTCATCTCCCAGGTCATTACCCCAGCCGCAGAGACAGAAATCCAGCGCGGAAGATTCGCTGACTTCCACTATGGTCATGGGACCGAAGGCACAGTGGGGCGTGCCGGCAGGGATGTAGAAGAACTGGCCGGCGCGGGGTTCAAGGGTGTTGAGGAGCTTAACTGGATTGCCTTCCAGGCACTCCTGATAGAGTTCGGAGGCATCCGTATCGCGGCGGAAGCCGATAAGCAGGCGCGAGCCCTTATCTGCCGAGACAACGTACCACAGTTTCTCCTTTCCGAGGTGGTCGTAGCGGTCGCGCGCGGTTTCATCTTCCGGGCTGACGCGAAGCGGCATCCTCCCCTTCACATGGATGCGGCGGATTTGGAAGGGGAACTGCAGCCCGAAGCTGTCGAACACATGGTCGCCCGTGAGTCGGTCGAGGTAGGTCTCCATCAGCTCGCCCATGGTGTTGCCGGACAGCCAGCCGTCGTGCACGAAGGTATCGCGGTAGCCAAGGTCCGCAAGGCGGAACTCCTCGCTCCCCCAGGAATAATTGTCTTCTATGCGGGTGAGCCTGAAGGGATACAGTTTCTTTTCTTCCATAATTTTCCTATCTTTACGAACGCGAAGTTAATGATTTTTCGGATATGAAAGGCATATACATTTTCCTTGCCGACGGTTTCGAAGATGTCGAGGCCCTTGGCACCAATGACGTCCTGCGCAGGGCGGGACTCCGTTCCCAACTTGTCGGCATCGGCGAAGATCCGTTTGCCCAGAGCTCCCATGGGGTGATGGTCGGAGTGGATGAAAATCTCCCATATATGGAGATAGACCACACCGGCACTACGGAGAAGGACGTTCTCATCTTCCCCGGCGGAATGCCCGGGAGCAAGAGCCTGGCGGAGTGCAAGCCGCTCATCAAGCTGATGCAGGCCCACTATGATGCGGGCGGCACCGTTGCAGCCATCTGCGCAGCTCCAGGACTGGTCCTGAGCCAGCTCAAGGGCATCGCAGGCGCCACCGTCACCTGCTTCGACGGTTTCGAGGGATACCTGGAGAAGGCAGGGGCACGCTTCGAGCCGCGTCCCGCCATCTGCTCGGGCCGCGTCATCACCGGCCGGAGCGCCGGACATGCCCTCACTTTCGGCCTGGAAATTGTAGCGAAAGTATGTCCGGAGAAGGTAGAGCAGGTGCGTCACGCCCTCTATCTGGAAACTATCTGATATGGAATTAAGACTCGACAAATATCTCTGGTGCATCCGCGTGTTCAAAACGCGCTCGGAAGCTACCGATGCCTGCAAGGGCAACAAGGTGCAGGTGAACGGCGTGCCTAGCAAACCCTCGAAGGAGGTGAAGCCGGGCGACATGCTCGTGATCCGCAAGGGGCCCGTGGAACTGACCTACCGCGTGAAGGCCGGTTTGCATTCCCGCGTTGGCGCCTCTCTGGTGCCGGAATATGCCGAGAACCTCACGCCGGAGGCGGAGCTGGATAAACTCCACGCTCCCAAGGAGATATTCTTTGTGAAAAGGGACAAAGGCACAGGCCGCCCTACCAAGAAAGACCGCCGCACCCTGGATGCGTTGTGGGATGCTATGGATGATTAAATTGTATTCACTATGAACTTTGCCTGGATTATAATGATTGTCGTGATGGTCCTCAGCCTTCTGGTGCAGACCATGCTCACGAGCCGTTTCAAGAAGTATTCTAAGGTCGCCATCGATTTGAGCGGGGCCGAGGTTTCCGCAAAGATGATGGCGGATAATGACATTACCGATGTGCAGATAGGATCGGTGAACGGCCAGCTAACCGACCACTACGACCCCACCAAAAAGACTATCAATCTGTCGGATTCGGTGTATGCCCAGTGCAATATAGCGGCAGCTGCGGTAGCAGCCCATGAAACCGGGCACTGCATCCAGCACGCTAAGGGATACGGCCCTCTGAAGTTACGCAGCGCCATGGTGCCCGTGGTCAGCTTTGCCAACAACACCGTGCAGTGGGTACTTCTGGCAGGGGTTATATTTATCAATGTGTTCCCGGCACTGCTCTGGGTGGGCATTGCGCTCTTTGCCCTGACCACGGTCTTCAGCCTGGTCACCCTTCCAGTGGAGATAGACGCCAGCCGCCGCGCGGTCGCCTGGCTGGAAGGTTCCGGCCTCGTAACCTACGAGACTCTCCCTATGGCTAAGGACGCATTAAAATGGGCGGCCTACACTTACGTGATAGCCGCCCTGGGTTCTCTTGCCACGCTGTTCTACTACATCGGAGTAGCTAACAGCAGGAGATAGCAATCTTTTTATTCATCAAATACAGGATACGCAGGATCTCCAGCGCCGGCCTTCCAGGGGAGGTAAGAAGAACCCAACACGCCCTTTTCTGCGTTCAGCAAGGTAAGTAACGACGTTCCGACAGGATATTCGACGGCATTGATTGTTACAACTCCGGACTTGGCTCCTCCTGTCACTAACGAGGCTGTAGTAAAAGAAGAACAATTAGTTCCGGAACTGCCATTTGTAGTGGAATTGTTATTCTGGTAGTAATCCGTCGCTTGAGTTCTTGTCAAATAGCCGATACAGTACAAATCATAGGCAGACTCGTCAAGTGTGGCTGCCGGGAAATAGCAGAAACTCGCGGATCCCTGATATACACTGTTCTTGTAATCGACCATACTTACGATACCACCCTCACAGCGACCATAAGCCCATCCCGTACCGGAAGATTGAGAGCGCATGGTAATAAGGGTTCCTGCACTGTAACAGTTGGTTATGTTCCCATCAAAACCGCTGATACCACCAGCCAGAGGTTTGCAAGTATATGTGCCACTATCGGTTAATGAACGACCGACTTTTGCGGAAATATTACCCAGATTATAACAGTTTTTAATTACTTGGGCATTGCCTGTTTCTCCGAATAATCCTCCGGCCATACAGCCAGGATAGTAAACTATCGGCCCCCACGCTGTAATTGATTCAGTATTAAAACAATTTCTGACTTCGATTGCACCAGAACAATAGCCAGCAATACCTCCTGCGCGAACGCGGTCATTCGCTGACGAACTAAATAAAGTCGTTGAGGTTACTGTTCCTGAGTTCATGCACTTATCGACGTAATAACCCATTCCTTCTCCAGCCATATATCCGGAGACACCACCGCAATAACGGACATTCGTAGCTGTAATGCTTCCACTGTTGGTGGATGTTGAAACATAGCCACTCTTTCCTACGACACCGCCAACACACGAAGCATAGCTTCTTACCGTAGAGGAAACTGTCACATTCCCGGAATTGTGGCAGTCCTGAATCGTTCCATAAAACACTCCCAATAAACCGCCGACATACAAATTAGCAGAAGCGCTTGAAGAGAGTGCTATGTTGATGCTGTTATGGCATCCCGATACAGTTCCGCTCTTCGTCTGCCAACTTCCCATAAGAGCACCAAAGGCTTGCAGATTTGCAGTTTCAGCAGTGCTGAGCGAGATATCCGGACCGGACATCGTCAGATCTTTCAAAGTGCCGGAGAACTGAGAGAAGAATCCTCCATATACAGGGGTTGACGAGAAGTCGAATCCGCCGGACAAGGTGATGGTCTTGCCATTTCCATCGAAGGTGTTGCAGGTTAAATCAAAAGGAATATGTGCACTTGTCAAGGTGATGTTGTTCATCACTTTCAGATACTTGCCAGAGTAAGATAAACCCTTTCTGCAAGCGTTGCCAAGTGCAATCACATCCGCTTCCGTTTCAATTTGGAAAGGATCCCCGGATGTCCCATCACCCTTTGTCAACGCAGTCCTGTTGAATGCGATTGAAGTAAGAGTAATAGGAGTTACCTGGCTTCGGGCAATAACTATATTCTTTTTAGCAACCTTCTGGGAGTAATATGGTCCTGCGGGATTAGCATACACCTCAATGGTCAGACCGGTATATGTGCCTGCCGGCAGAGGAATGTTGACAACGGCTCCTTCCGTGAGTGTTCTATAAGAAGAGAACGTGACGCTGACGCTCTTGCTTCCCGATGAAAGAGATGCCTTATATGCACCTCCATCTGCCGTTATCGTCATAGGGCCGGATAAATACTCGTTTGCCGAGACCACAACCTTGCCGATTTTCTCGGAGCCAGTCCCGGACAATGACAACTGCAAAAGTCCGCATACATTTTTGAACTGCAGGTCGGTGTTGTCAGACTGTGCATACATAGGGAACCCAACAAAAGCTCCCGTTGTATATGAAGTTCTGTCTTCAGGCAACGTAAACTCTCCTGTGCCTGTTCTATAATAGCCCGCAGGGTAGTAGGCATAGAAAGTCGGTCCGGTAGGTTCTGTGCCGGAATACTTTATGAGCGGACTCTGTTTGGCGGCCGTTGTGGGTTTATAAATAGCATTTATGCTCCCGTCAGTAAGCTGAATCTGGTCAGAAGTAGCCCAAACCACATCGTACTCTCCACCTCCTATATCGCTCAACGTAGTTTTGGTAAATGCCTCGCCGGCAGTAGCAGTAAATGACAACTCTTCGATGACAGGCTCATTTTCATCAACCGGCATCACCGGCTCTTTGGAACATGCCAGAATTGCAGCGAATGCAGCAATAATCATAACAAACTTTTTCATGACTGCATCCTCCATTAATCAAAATCATCCTCTCCGTAGCTGAAACCGGAGCTGGAAAGGCCTTCGTTACCGCCACTCACAGTCAGTACCGAGGTATTCGTTTGGATTTCCATTACCTCAACTTCCGGTGCGAGGTATTCACCTTTCTCAAGTTCTTTCATACTTATGTTGTTTTATTTTATCCAGCTGATATCGTTCGTTTCGGTGAAGGCGCTGTCGGGCACATTGACCACGAGGGCGGTGGCTTCGGTCTGCACTTTGTCGTTGACCTTGGTGCGGAGGCATAGGCCGTTCCAGACGCAGAATTCGCCGGTGTTGCCCTCACGTGTCATCTCGCCGTAGGCAACGGCGCCGAAGGCCTTGCCTTCCTTGGAGTAGGTGCCGGACCAGACGTCACAGGTCTTGCCAAGGATCTTGGTGCTTCCTGTCTTGGAGAATCCGTATCCGGAAAGCAGGTTGCTGCAGTCGGTGACCCACTCTGCGAACAGGTTGTTCACCGTCTGCTGGGTACTGTAGTAGTTGGCATCTTCCCATTCTCCATCTTCCTGAGAACCCTTGTAGTACTCATGGCCCGTCTCGGTGCCCCTGTCATAATAGTAGGCATAGGTGCTGCCCTTGGTAACGGCATCCCAGCGATACTTCTTGCCCTTGCGGGTGTAGACGAAGTAACCGTCGTCATAGCCGGATTCACTTGTGTAGGTGATCTTGATGGCGTAACCTTTTTCGTTCATTTCGTCGAGAGAGATATCGTCGGGAACATCTTCGCCTCCAGAGTTACCGCCGCCAATGAAGTCGCAGGAAGGAATGAAAGAAAATCCTGCAATGCACAATAATGCTACAATTAACTTTTTCATATATCAAATTGTTTAAATGATTCCGATTTCAATAGCCTTGCGGATCACTTCCACGGTAGTGTCAGCCTCGAATTTCGCCCGTATGCACTTGCGATACCATTTGATGGTTGCAAGGCTCAGGCAAAGCGATTCGGCAATCTGGGGGCTGGTCTTTCCGTCGGCGATCATGCGTAAGACGGTCATTTCTTTTGAGGATAGCTTTGGAATTTTGGTGTTCATAACCTCTTGTAGTATAATCTCTTGCAAATTTCGCTAATCATACGGCCAAAAACACTATCCCAAAGTATAGAAATCACTATACCAAAGTATAGATTTTCGGCATTTCCATCTGGTATTAGAGTCTTTTTACTATCTTCGCCTACATGAAAAGACTTGCCCTGATTCTGACCTTCTTTTATATTGCCACACACCCCGGGGCCGCATATATCGACCATCGCGGACACAATGTGGATTCACTCGAGAGAGTGGTAGCCGGATGGACTCCGGAGCGTGAGGCGCTGGCATCCGAGCAGGAATCCGCCGACCTGGTATTCGCGTATTACAAGCTGATGCTCGGCTACAGGAATATCAACGGGGAGCGCTCCATGCACTTTGCCCGAAAATGCTACAACCTGGCTTCTCGCTGGAACTGGCTTGCGAAGATGAGCGACGGGCTCAACGGGATAGCCATAATCCACTATGGGGAGGAAAGATACGATAGCGCGCTCGTCTATTACTTCCGGTCAAAGGATGTAGTAGACAGGATGGCCGCCGGAGAGAAATCCGGCACAGAAGACAAGCCCTACAGCGAGGAAACCATCGATGACAGTTATTCCACCCTCTACGGTGCGATGGGAAACTGTTACAATCTGATGGATTCCCTCCCCCGGGCGATGGAATACTACCGTAAGGCCGGGGAAATCTTCGAAAAATACGGATGGAACGAGAGCAACGCCATCCTGTGGTATAATCTGGGTGAAACCTGGTACGAAGAGGGCGATATGGACCAGGCGCTGGCATGCTACGAGAAGTCCCTCCACTATGCCAAGGCCTCGGGAGACTCGCTCCAACTGGCATCTGCCTACAAAGGCCTGGGCGGATACTGGCTTGCAAAAGGCAGGACCACGCGGGCTCTCCGATACATCCAGAAGGCAGATTCCTACTATTCCCTTCACGAAGACCAGGAGTTCATGGCCAGGATCGAGACACTCGGCCTGACGAACCGCATAATGGCGGGGCAGAAAAAACTATGGAGGACGCTGGCCCTGTCCGGCGCGCTGGTTATTCTCCTGTTTGTGGTCATCTTGCTGATACTCAGAAAGATGTATCGCCTGCGCAAGGAGAAGGAAGGAGCGGACGCCGTTATTGATGAGGCTCTGGAGGAGAACCCGGAAACCAACGAACTGCTGACCGAACGCGAGAAGGAGATCCTCCCCCTCATCGCTTCCGGCTTGACCAGTCCCCAGATCGCGGACAAGGTTTGCCTGAGCCTCGCCACCATCAAATGGTACCGCAAGAAGCTGATGACCAAGTTCGATGCGGTCAACACCGCCGAGCTTATATCCAAGGCAAAGGAGAAAGGCCTGATTTAAAATTATTTGCTATATTTGTGCTATGGCACGAAAAACTAAAAACGGCGTAGATCCGCGCTACCTCGACAAGGAGCGTGCAGCACTCAAGCGCACCATCCGCAAATCCGTTTTCTTCAATAAAAAAGAAGTGGCTGCAATCAACGAGTATTGCAAGTTGTTCGGCGTACGTTCCCGCAGCGCCCTGATCCGCCAGATTACAATGGAACACATCCTCTCGGAACTGGACAAGGCGCACCCCACTCTGTTCTAGTCTCCCACACATTCTCCCTTTCCTTTTGGCAGGTTTTCGGCCGATTTCCTGCCGACAGCTTTGGTTTTGGCCGCTTCGGGCAGGTTTTTGGGCATTATTCTGCCCGCATCGCCTCATTTGCCACCTTCGGGCAGGTTTTCAGGCGTTAACGTGCCCGCGGGAACATCCGGTCGACATCATCGATGCGAAGATTCAGTACCTGCGAAATCTGCTTGTTCGAACTGTCCAGTTTACGTTTCATCGTTTGCGCCGCTTTGAGTCTATCCTCGGCAGACATTTCCCGTATACCGGAATCAGGATACCAGCTGGAAACTATCTTGAAGACTTCTTCATTCGGCAGTTGGATGCTCTCTCCAAGCATCCTGGCTATTTCAATGTCTGATTCTCCTTGGCGAGACAGCATGGAAAAGTATTGATTTGCGCTGTTAAAGAGACTCTCTGTACGCTTATAGTCCACAAAACTGCTCCGCAGTATCATGCCGTCCCGTACCTTAATGTTTCCGGGCAACTCGACATTATGGGAACGACATATCTTCCTGCGCTTCTCTATGCTCAGGCTATACCATGGTTCTCCTTCTGTCATCAACCATAGATTCCCATTAAATAAGAGATTCCCGGAGCCCCAGGGATAACCGGTGGGAGTGCTGTCCAGGCGTGCCACATAGGCATTTCGGTCGATATACCCTACCCGTTTCCTGAAAAGACCCAGATCTGTTGTCTCGTCGACACGTATATTCCAGTCCTTCAATGACTTATTGCCGAGAGACAGTTGAAAGCGGCGCATCCTTTCACGGAGACGATCTATAAAGTCATCAACCCTAGACGACGAGCCCTCACCCATAATGTGGTGATGATTGTTCATTTGGATATCGTCCAGGATTGCCAGACCGGATTCTGCCGCAGAAATGGCAACGATGTTGGTCCCGACAATGAACTCCTCTCTGGTTTTATATAGCAACCAGTCCAGGTGCTCTGTCGTAATCATGTAGTAAGGCCCCCCGGCCGCAAAGATGCGTTCGCACTCCCGCTCCCGCATCCAGTAATCATTCCTCACGTGCATAACGCATTCTATTTATTACAAAGAAGGGGAAAAAACTCCGCATTTCCAAGTCACGCAGGACTTTCTTTCTACCACGGGCAGGAAAATGGCCGAAATCCTGCCGGCGGCGTAGGAAATGGCTCCTTCGGGCAGGAAAATGGCCGAAATCCTGCCCGTGGGGATCGGGGTGGGGCTGGAGCGGGCCGCGGAGAGCCGTGCAGAGGGCTGGGGTGGGCCGCGGAGAGCAGAGCAGAGGCTGGAGAGAGCCGTGCAGAATCTCCAGAGGGCTGCGGCGGGCCGTGGGGGGAAAGAAAGAGAGGGCCGGCGCGCAAACGCCGGCCCGCTCATCTATCTGGCAGTGCCGCTATTAAGCAGGCACCATCACATACACGACCATGTTGCCCGAGGTGATGAAGGAGGCGGCAACCGCCCGCACCTT
>R22__coassemble_927_pt1 | contig 16479 bp, 15 predicted proteins | sample R22__metabat2_low_PE_056 | metagenome-assembled genome bin R22 | reverse complement strand
GGTTTATTACAGAAGAGTAGAAATTGATTTCTTGGATTTATATTTAAAAGGAAGATCATCCGTAACAACTTTTACCCAAGAAGGTGAGGACTTGTGGTCTTGTTTTGTGAATGGCGTGAAGATCACAATTACAAGGAATTCAACACTGACCACATACACTTACGCAATCAACGGATCTGTCATCGAAGATTCTTTCACCACAAAACTGTTTACCACAGGAGAAGGAATCACTAATAATCAGGGGATTCTACGTGTTCTTGTTTATGAAAATGGTATAATCCGAGGATGGGGAGAAGCTTATATTGATGGTCCATACGGGCCATACAACGCCGTCAGCGGTGAACCTCCTCTTCCCGCCGGCTGGTAGTTTTGTTCCCGTTTTCGGCCGTTTTTCGGAACAAACGCGCGGGAGAAAGGCGGGAGGGAGCCCCTAAAGATCCTCACTTTGCTCGGCTCGCTGGGAATGTTCCTGTGCCCATTCTCATTTTCTGAAGCTTACGAATCGGGGACGGTCGAAGAAGTCGCGGATGATTTCCACGGAAGAGAAGCCGGCTTTTTTGAATACGGTAGCCGTCTCCTCGGCAAGCTCCGTATTGAGTTCCACCACTGAGCATCCTCCGGGCGCCAACAGTTTGAGGGCGATGATTGCTATGGCCTTGTGGAATGCCAGAGGATCCCGGTCGGGTGCAAAGATGGCCATATGAGGTTCCCATCCCAGCACGTTCGGGCGCATCTCCACCTTTTCTGAGTTCATGACATAGGGCGGATTCGCGGTGATGACATCGAAGGAGGACTCGGCAGCGGTTTTTATGGTTCCGTCGATATCCAGCAGGTCCGCCTTCACAAAACGGGGGCGCACAACCTTCTTGGACAAGCGCTTGAACTGCTCGGAGGCAAGTTCGAGGGCTTCTTCCGAAAGATCGGTCGCCGTTACCTCCGCACCCGGCAGGTCCATGGCAAGGGTCCAGGCAATGCATCCGGAGCCGGTGCAAAGATCCAGGATCTTGAGACCGTCCTTCTTCGGGGCCATCTCTTTCGCCTTCATACAAAGGAGCTCCGTTTCCACCCGGGGAATCAGCGCCCGGTGATCTACCTTGAAAGTGCGGCCGCAGAACTCGGTGTAACCCAGCACATACTGCAAAGGCTCAGCCTCCGAGAGCCGGCGGACATCGTCCAGAGCCTGCTCCAGCAGCTCCGCGGGCACCTCTGTCCTGGGCTCGGTGATATGCTGATATGAGGGAAACCCAAGCACATCTGCACAGTAGAACATTATCATGCTCCGCGCCTCCTCTTTGGGGTAAAGGCCCGACAGCGCAGCGATTCCGTCTTTTATAAAATCTTTTAGAAGCATTTGCAGGTGATAGAAAAATCGGTTAAATTTACTGAAAATAATCGAGAACCCAGCAAGATGAGGAAATTGGGAGCCATAATAATCGGGATATTTGCTACTGCGACGGCACTGAACGCCCAGGTGTTCTCTTACGGGGCGGATCCTGTGAGCATCAGGTGGAAGAGTCTCGAGAGCGAGCATTTCCGCATAGTCTATCCCGAGGCGGCGGATTCTCTCGCGCGGGAATACGCGAAGAGCCTGGAAAGCTTTACGGCCGTTCAGAAGTTCAGCTGCGGATTCTATCCTAACGAGCTGTACCGCAGGAAGATGCCCGTCATCCTCCACACCTGCACCGCCGAGTCCAACGGGATGGTGACCTGGGCTCCCAGGAGGATGGAACTGTTCACCACGGCGGAATCCCTCAACCCCGAATCCACCCCGTGGATAACCCAGCTGGCGGTGCATGAAGGCAGGCACGTGGCACAGATGCAGTTCCCCCGGGCCAATAAGGTTTTCAAGCCGCTGGAGTGGTTCATCGGCGAGCTTTCCACCGGAGCGGCATCCGGCATGTATCCGGGCCCGGCCCTGCTGGAGGGAGATGCGGTGGTGGCGGAGACGGCCCTGACAAACACTGGCCGCGGGCGCACCGCGGACTTCCTGGAATACTACCATGTGGCCCTTGCGGATAGCCTCTACAGGGACTTCTGGCAGTGGCGCTACGGCTCGCAGAAACGCTACACTCCCGACTATTACCGGGCCGGATACATGCTGATAGGGGGCATGCGCACGGCCTTCAGCGACACCCTGTTCACCCGCCGATACTTCGAGTATATAAACGAGCGCCGCCTGCCCTTCAAGGTGCTGGAAAAGAACGTCATCCTGGGCACGAAGCATAAGAAGAATCTCTACATGGCTTTCAATGCCATACAGGATGCCTTCCGGCAGGAATGGGCCGAGGCCGACAGCGCCAGGGCACCCTTCTTCGAGGGCCGGCCGCTGGTGCGCAAGGGGCGTCTCTTCGACAGCTATAACTCCCTGGTATTCACCGAGGAAGGCCTCTTCGCCCTGCATGCCGGGCTGGACCGCCCGAGGGAACTGGTACGCATAGATTCCACCGGCAGGGTGGAGCATCTCGGCGCCTTCGCCAGCAGCACCTCCCGCCTCACCTGGGACAAGTTCAACCGCCGCCTGCTCTGGACGGAAATCAAGCCTTACGCCCTCTTCCCCATGGGCTCCTGGTCGGTGCTGCGCTACCTGGAGGAGGACGGCGGCCCGCAGACCTTCGAGATCCAGGAGCGTATCTTCAACCCCGCCCCTTCCACTGAAAATCCGGTGATCGCGGTGGTGGAGTACTATGAAGATGGCCGGAACTCCGTCCGCCTGCTGAGCGCCAAGACGGGTACGCCCTTCGAGGAATACTTCGCCCCGGCGGGCCTGCAGCCCGTGGAACCGGTCTGGATCGGGGACAACCTCTACGCCAGCGGCATCGGCGAAGACGGCTTCAGCATCTACCGCGTGCCGGGATGGAAGCCGCTATTTGCCCCGGCGCACTCCAAGATCAACCGCCTGTTCGCGCGGGACTCCCTCATCTGGTTTACCTCCGACCGCAGCGGCGTGAACGAACTGCATTCGCTCGACCCGGCCTCCGGGGAGATGCTGCAGCGCACAAACCTCCGTTTCGGCGGCAGCGAGTTTGCTTTCAGCCCGTCCGGAGCCCTCTACTACAGCGCCCTGACCCCGAATGGAAGGGAGGTCCGCGTGCTGGATACCCTGTTGAGCAGGCCGGTGGCGTTCGGGGCATATCCCTCCGCTTCAGCAGAGAAGCTGAGCGCGCAGGAGCCCTCCGGCGCCGAGCCCTACGACGGCCCCATCTCCGAAGGAAAACCCTATTCCAAGGCCCTCCAGCCCGTCCGCTTCCACTCCTGGATGCCCATCTACTACGAGTACAACCCTGTGGAGAGGCTTTCGCTGGAGGAAACTCTGAGCGATGCCCAGCCGGGTGCTGCGCTGATGTTCCAGAACGAACTCGGCACCGCCTACGGCAGCATCGGCGTGAGCCTGCTGGATTCCCTGAATTTCCGCCCCGCCTTGCATGCCCAGTATGTGTGGCAGGCCCTGGGAGCGATAGTGGAACTGAGGGCCGACTACAACGAGCGGAACGTGCACCGGCGGGACTATACCCGCGTTTCCACGGAGAAGGGGATGAGTTTCCCGGAAACCTGGTCTGTCGGGGACGCCCCGCTGCTGAACCTGTCCGCCGGCATTTCGGTGCCTTTCAACTTGAATGGAGGCGGCTGGAATCGGGGCATCATACCCTCATACCGGCTTAGCTGGAGCAACGACAAGTACTCCTCTCTCGATGTCCAGCAGTACACCAACACCGTGATTATCAAGATAGTGCCGCACGAGTCGATGCTGCTGAGCAAGTTCAGCTTGCGGGCCTATGCAACCCGGCCGATAGCCCCGTCCGGTATATTCCCCCGGCTTGGCGTCGGCGGAGAAATCGGGTTCACCCGCACGCACAATCTGGGCAGCAATACGCCCGGGTACTATTACGGCAAGGTGTATGGTTATCTGCCCGGACTTATGAGCACGCACGGGCTGCGGCTGTCCGCCGAAGGGCGCAGCAACTACGGCTGGGAGGGAAGCTGGATCAAGAAGCAGGAATACCAGCTCCGGGCCGACTATGCCTTCCCCTTCCTGCCGCTGGACTGGGGCGGGATGTGCCCGTATTTCTATGTGCGAAACTTCGAGGCCATCCTGCACGGAGGCGCTACCATCGGTGCTTACGAAGAACTGCTGAGGGTGAACAAGGATAGCTACCTGGAGCCCTACGCAGGGGCCTCCCTGCGGGTGCATCTGGGCAACTTCCTGTGGGCTCCGTACGACACTTATTTCGGGGTGAGGTATCTTTACAACTTCGCAGACCCGGCCAAGTCGGGGCTTGAAGTGGTGTACAGTCTGGACATATAAAACTACTCTTTAGGGTAGTAGGAAATCAAACATATTATTACGATATTTGCCACGATAACCAATTTGAAACAAGCGATATGAAAAGATTTGCAGTTATCCTTTTAGCCCTTGTGATCGCCTGCGGAACAGCCGGTGCACAGGGTATGCTGAAGAACATTGGAGGCAAAGTTATCAACAAGGTAGAAAAGAAAGTTGAGAACAAGGCCGGACAGAAAGTCGACAAGGTTCTCGGCAAGATTTTCGGAGAAGATCCCGAGCAGAACGCCTCCCAGGCCGCCCAGACGGCTACAAGCTATGGAAACGATAACGATTACAGTGGCTATTCCTCCGCGTCGAGCACTTACGGCTCGTCGCTGATGGACGCCGACTATCACAAGGATTACTATCCCGTCAGCGTTAATCCTTCCTATAAGTTTACCAGCTACAGCGATGCCTTGAAGGCCCGTATGGACCTGCCCAAACCCGGCACGTTGAACAGCGAGAAGGACCTTGAGGCTTATGCCGCGAAGGTGGCCGAACTCAAGCAGGCCACGGAGGATATCTGCATCAAATACACCCAGCAGCAGACAGCCCTCAACTCCCAGTCCATCAACGGCCCTTATGCCGGAGGCAGCAAGAGCAAGCCCACCGTCAATGTTTCGGCAGAAGAGGTGATGCAGGCGATTAAGGCCAAGGGGCTGGATCCCGCAACCGCTTCCGAGGCCCAGATGCAGGATGCCGTGGCAGATTATGTCGCCAAGAAGATGGGTGTCAGCAAGGCCCAGGCCCTGGAAATGATGTCCAAGGATGATGCCCCGCAGAATCGTATGGACCAGATTGCCGCCGAACTTGCAGGCATCTACGAAGGCCGCACCCTGGCAGCCCTCAACAATACCTCGAACGCCCTGACCTCCCTCGGGACTGCACTTCTGAGCGGCAAGACCACCGTAGACGAGACTACCATGACCGGCGCCCTGTTCAATCTATCCAAGAGGATTGCTTCTTCATGGGCGAAGTCCGATGAGTGCAAGATGGTGAACAAGCTTGAGCGCGAACAGGGCTTGAAGGGCCGCGACAAGCAGAACGAGATCATTGACAAGTGGAATTCCAAGCAGCTGGATATATGGGTTGCCAAGATCGCCCGCTTTGCAGACGCAGAATATGCTGATGCACAGAAGGTTGCGGATCTGGATGCTGAACTGGAAGCAATGTCCGCCGCCGACAAGAAGACCGCCAACTGGGCATCCGCCAAGATCCAGGCGGTCAACCTGGCAAACCTGATCATCAGCACCATGTCCATTCCGACCAAGGTGTTCGAATGCCCCTTGGTCTCGCATGCCAGCACAGAATACTAGATCAGTCCGGCTTCCTTGGCTTTGGAAATCAGTTCCGCCGAGTTGGCCGCATCGAACTTTATCAGAAGTTTCTTGCGATACCACTTGATGGTTTCCGGACTTAAGAAAATTTCCTCTGCAATCTGAGGATTCGTACATCCTGAGGCGATGAGTCTCAGGATGTTTTGTTCCCGGTCGTTCAGGCTGGGGACGCTCGCGTTTTGCCTGCCGCGGATTTCCTCCAGGGTTTCATCCATCACCTCCTCCGTTTCCGCCTGCTGCCTGCGGGCCTTTTTCAGGCGATGGATGGCTATGGTGGCGGCTAATGCAAGGATGAGGATGACGGCCAGGGCGAGGATGCCGGTAGTCAGATGCTTCTTCTGCTCCTTCAGCACCTGGCTCATGTAGTCCATCGTTTCCAGGCGGAACTCATGCTCCTCCTTGGCGTGGTGGATATAGTATTCATCCGCCTTCTGCAGGTATCTGAGGGCCTTCGTGGTCTTCCCCTGGTAGGAGTAAAGGTTGCCGAAGCCCTTGTAGACGTTGGCGATCATCAGGGAATCCCCCGAGGCCAGGGCGTAGTGGAGAGCCTTCTCGTAGGCGGGCTTGGCTTTTTTGGGCTCACCGGCATCCACCCAGGTCTCTCCTATGTTATAGTAGAGGATGGAGTTGCTCTCGTTCCAACCGTACTTTTCGAAGATGGCCCCGGCCTTTTCGTAATACTCCATGGCCTTCGGGAGATCGTCCATCATGTTATAGATATTGCCCAGGGTGCCGTAGAGGGCCGATTTGGCATCGTCTATTTCTCTTTCGGAGTATCCTTCCGGATTGGTTTCGGACGTGGCGCCATTTTCCATCTTCACGATAGCTTCGACCGCCTTGTTATAGTAGAAAAGAGCGCTGTCGTACTCTTCCCGACCATAGAAATCCAGACCTATGTAGCGGTACGCATCCTGATTTGCCATCTCCCAATGCCGGGCCTCGCTGATTTCCAGGGCCTTGCGGGCGTAAAAAATGCATTTGGCAGAATTGATGGGGTTGTAGCCAAGCATCAGGTTGCGATAGGCCCGGTTGAGGTCTATCAGCTCTTGGGTGGTTGCATTTGCCAGTTTGTCCGAGGTCCACACGGCTACGGCCCTCTCGAGGGAATCGAGATTATGCCCGCGGTAATCGTTGTATGAGGCGGCGCGGAATCCTGTAACCAGAAGGATTGCTGCGATTATGATGTGTCTTTTCATATCTGCTAATTTAGTAAAAATAGGCGGGTTTGGGCATTTTGGGGCTGCACTTCCCCCCTTTGGGGTGGTGTTTTTGTGTTTGGGAAAGCCGAAATTTGCATCCTGTTGGACAGAATAACGCTATGGCTAACCCCAATTTGAACGACCGCGAAATGGAAATCCTACGACTGATCGGTGAAGGTTGCACCTCCGCACAGATTGCCGCAACCCTCTCTCTGAGTTCAGAAACCATCAAGTGGTACCGCAAGAAACTTCTGGTGAAGTTCGATGCCGACAACACCGCCGTCCTCATCCGCAAAGCCGCCACCGCCGGCCTTATCTGATTATTATTTAATCTTTTATGCATATGAAGAATCTGAAACGGGAATACCTCGCCCCAGAAGTGGAGGTCATGGAACTCGCTCTGCAGGGCGTTATCGCCGCAAGCGGAGACATCGAGAATTCCGGTGAGAATCCGGTAGTCGGTTGGTAAACATGGAGGGTATGATGATGAAAAAGTATTTATTCTTATCTATCGCGGCTCTTGCCATCCTGTTTTCCTGCGAAAACGCACTGAGAGAGGAAACCGGCGTTATCGAAGAACCGGCAAACATCGAATCGTCCATGCCGGATGTTTTCTATGCAACCATAGATGCAGAAACCAAGGCTGGATTCAACTATAATGGCACAGATACCTATAGCCACTTCTGGAACCTCGGTGACCAGATTTATGTTTTCCACGAGTCCACACGCAGGACATACACCTGCACCGATGCGGCAAATGGGGCGTTCACCTATGTGGATGCTTCCGAGTTCGATGTTTCACCGAAGACTTATACGAATTACTGCGCTGTTTTCAACTCCACCAATTCAACAGAGCCCTCCGCATACAACCACGATGTTTTGTCAGGCATTTGGCAATATGGTTATTATACGTCTTCATCTCCTGCTAACGGCTATGCAAATGTTATGGTGGCAAATTCCACGGACGATCATCTTGAGTTCAAGAGTATCACGGGGTGGCTGAAGCTTTCGCTGAAGGGATGGAAGACTGTTTCCAGTATTGGTATTGTCAGCAATGATTATGGCTCCTATCTTAACGGAACATATAGTGTCACGTTCAATGCCAATGAAACAATTGATATAAATTGGTTTCAGGATGACAACACTGGCAATACAGTGGTGCTGGCTACTCCCGTCGCCCTGAATTTCTCCACAGCCACCGACTTCTATCTTGCTTTGCCGCCATGCTCGATGAATGGTATTACCGTCACTGTGAATTACGCGGACTCCTCTTCCGATGTGATTTCCACAGGAAATACCGTTGTCATCGATCGCAATAAGGTTACGCCCATGGCAGCTTGCTTCACGAGGGCATTCACAGACCTTTCTCCTGCCTCAGGCGGCGCACTAACCTACATCGTCTCTGCTGGCGGATATTATAAGTTCAACGCCAAGACTCCGGACATCTCCCGCCAGGTTTGGGATGCCTCTCCCGAAACGACCGCGGCGTCGATTGTTTGGGAAACCGACAACACGGCCACACCCGTTTCTGCCGGCGACATCATCGAGGTGCTGGGGCACGACGACCACTATGTCTACTTCAAGACGGCAAACACATTCAAAGAGGGCAACGCCTTAATCCAGACAAATAATTTCTGCTATCATATCTGGTGTACGGATGCCCCTGCTGATATTCAGTTAACAGGTTCTCTTACTGTTCTTGATCGCAATATCGGCGCTCTGTCTGCAGACCCGTCTGATGGGATTCTGTCTCAAGGATTGTATTATCAAATATTCCGTCCCACACCGTTCCCGGGTAACCATTCCGCCAGCGCATCAATCACAACAGCCGCTCCTGCCGGATGGGCCACGGCCAAAGTGAATCCTACTGTTTTCTACATTAAGTCTGAAAGTTCCGACAAGAGCTGGGTGGATAAGAATAATTATCTCACAACGATTAATAACCACTGGTTCGCGGCAGGTTCGGATGCTTACAAAAGTGTTTATGATCCATGCCCGGCAGGATATGTCCTGATGAAGACACCGGTTTCTACACTAACCGCTACTGCTGCCACAGGAGGATTCACGGTTAAGGAAAGCACCAACTCTTATACACCATCATATTTCCCGGAAGGATCTATCGGTGACACTGGTTCATATGTCGGTACGACAACAACGTGGTTCAACCATCGCTACAACTACCAGTATGTTTATATTAGTCAGGCGGTAGAAGGAGAAATTCAGCCAGCCAATGCCGCCAATGAATTCAAGGGCTACCAGCTCCGCTGCCAGAAACAATAGTTTTCTACCGTTCCACAAAACCGCCTGATTATCAGGCAACTACGCTAAAGCCTCTGGTGCAGATGTACCAGAGGCTTTGTCATAAATCGTTGATTGTCAACCCTTTCCCGGAAACGGCAAAACTACAGTGTCACAGACAACAGCTCTCTAGCTATCTGATGAAGGCCGGCTTCGATGCGTTTTGCCTGATTGTCGGAAATGTAGGTGTCTCCGCCCTTATAATGCCGCATCAGACTTGGCGACAGGCCTATCCTCTCCGCGAACTTGGACACGTTGATGAAATCAAACGCGTTGAACAGCGCCGATATATCATATTTATAATCAAACTCCAAGTCTCTCAACTCCTCCGGCACTTCTTCCCCATTATCCAGATACGAAGCCAGAACCTCTTTATAAGAATTGTCCAGATCCTCCTTTGCCTCGGCAACACTGACCCCCTCCCCCAAAACGGTAGACTCAATTCCATCTATAAACGCACTGTATCCCTCAGCGTCCTTTTCAATTATTACCCTGACCTTTTTCATTTTGCTAACTGTTCAAGTAGTTTCTTCAATAACCTTGGCCTCACTTCCTGCGACCAATGCCTTTCAATTTGCATTTCATCCCTGCGGTCCGGATGGCGGTATATATCATGACGGCTTCCGTGCCTGAATAGATACCATCCATAACCCCTCGCCAACTTCTCGAATTCTTTCCACTTCATTTCTTTTTCACTTTACAAACATAGCACATTTTCGTGATATAACAAACAATTCCTTACAATTATAGCCATATTAAAAACTCCCCCGGGGGTATTTCCGGGGGTAAAATCCAAATATTTACGTTTGCGTATACTTATTTATTCACCTCCACCCCAATCCCGGGCCTGTCGGGAAGGATGAGGCGGCCGTCGCGGACGAGGACGCCGGAGAAGCGGTCGTTGGTGATCAGGAGGTTGCCGTCGAGGTCGGCGAAGTCGGCGAGGGGCGAGAGCTGGGCGGCAGCGGAGACGGCGCAGGAGGTCTCGGTCATGCATCCGACCATCACCCGCATCCCTTCTGCACGGGCCCAGGAGGCCATACGGTAGGCCTCGCGCATGCCTGTGCACTTCATCAGTTTGATGTTGATTCCGTGGTAGGCACCGCGGATAGACGGTAGGTCGGCAAGGCGCTGGATGGCCTCGTCGGCATAGACCGGCAGGGGCGAGAGCTCGGTTATCCAGGCGTTGTCGTCAAGGCGCGCTGCTGGCATGGGCTGCTCCACCATCACCACCCCCTGCTCCTTCAGCCAGAAGATCTCGTCCAGGGCAGCCTCGCGATCCTTCCAGCCCTGGTTGGCATCCACCGCCAGCGGCAGGTCGGTCACACTGCGTATCGTGCGTATCATCTCCTCATCCCCTGGAAGGCCCACCTTGACCTTGAGCACGTTGTAGAGCCCCGCGCATTCGAGGGTTTTCTCCCTCACCACCTCGGGGGTGTCGATGCCGATGGTGAAGGTGGTGGATGGCGCCTTGGCGGGGTCCAGGCCCCAGATGCGGTACCACGGCTGGCCGAGCAGCTTGCCCACGAGGTCGTGCAGGGCGATGTCCACCGCCGCCTTGGCCGCGCTGTCGCCGGGCGAGAGGGAATCTACGTACGCGAGGATGTCCTCCAGCCGGAAGGGGTCGGCGAACTGCCCCAGGTCCACCTTCTGCAGAAAGGCGCACACGCTCTCCACACTCTGCCCGAGGTAGGGCGGCATGGAGGCCTCGCCGTAGCCCGTGAAGCCGTCGTAGTCTATCTCCACCTGCACGTCGGGGGTCGTCGTGCGGGAATAGGATGATACGGTGAAGGTGTGTCGGAGCTGCAGTTCATAGGGGAAGAAGCGCAGCTGCATCCGGGCGTTGCCGCCCACTTTGTAAGGTTTCACGGCAGGGGTGCCGCAGGATGTCAGGCCCCCGCCGGCCATCGCGAGGCCGGCTGCTCCGAGGGCGGAAGTCTTGAGGAAATCGCGTCTTTTCATTTTCGTCGGTCTATCCATTTCCAAAGGAACCACATGGCCGCGCCCCAGGCGAAAAACAGGGCGTAGTACAGCCATTTGGGGGTTGAGGATGTGTAGGATGCCTTTTCGGTGAGATCCTGGATGGCAGGATCGTCGGCATAGAAGTAGGCCCCCGCACCGAAGTCGTAGTCCGGGCTGAGGCCGAGGCGGTGGATCATTATGTAGAGGGCTAAACACAGGACGATTACGGCCGAAATGGCCGTAATCGTCCTGTATAGCCTGCGTTTATCCACTACTTATAAAGATCGAGCACGGGCACGTCGAACACCACGCCGCTAAGCAGGAACCACACGGCAAAGAGGGTGAGGGCGATGTTGAACAGCTGTCCGACCACATAGAGCCAGAGGATCTTTCCGCCCTGCATCTGCTTGATAAGGCTCTTGAAGTTGGTGTCCAGGCCTATGCTGGTGAACGCGAGCACGAACGCCCAGTTCTTGTACTGGTCCAGCACGCCGTTGATGGCCTTCACCTCGGCGCCGCCACAGAGAGGCAGGAAGATGAAGGATGCCACGAGGCTGGCCACGAAGAAGCCGATGATGAACTTGGGGAAGCGGGTCCAAATCTCACCTGCGCCCACTTTGCTGTCGCCGGTCTTATCTACCTTGAGGGCGAAGAAGAGGGCCACGAAGAAGGCGATGAAGCCGATGAGGATGTTCTGGATGCTTTTCACCAGGACGGCCGCCTGCTCGGCTTCGGGACCGAGGGCATTGCCTGCCAGCACTACTGCGCCGGTGCTGTCCACCGTGCCACCGATGAGCGATCCGCCCATCAGCTGGTTCATGCCAGCCCAACGTATAATCATAGGCTCGAACACCATCATCAGGATGGTGAAGATGATGGAAATGGAGATTGCCAGCGAAAGGTCGTCTTTCTTTGCTTTGGATGCTGCACCGGTGGCGATGGCCGCGCTGGTGCCGCAGACGGAAGTCGCCGCCGCGAGGGTGATCACCAGTGGCTTGTTGTCGATCTTAAGCACCTTGGTGCCCAGCCACCACATGAAGATGATGACGATAGGAGTGACTATCCAGGCGATGCCGAGGCCGTAGAGGCCGAACTTGGCGATGTTGCTGAACAACACGCTGAAGCCCATGATCACGAGGCCCGTCTTGATGTAGAACTCGGTGCGGATGGCGGGTTTAAGCCACTCGGGCGTGCCTACCGTGTTGGAGATGAGAAGGCCCACCAGGAGAGCCCAGAAGGCCCATTCGAGATAGCGGTTGAGGGTGAACTCGGCGCTGATGAGGCGCACGATGACCGCCAGCACGAAGAGCACTACGAAAGCGGGGATATACTTCTTGAGTTTTTCGCCCTGTAGCTTGACGCCGGCGCCGAAGAGGACGGCCAGCACGCAGAAGGTGCGAAGGAGCTTGATCCAGAATGCACCATTAATCTGCGATGCCAGAGCCTTGTGGGGTTCTATGTTCTCCCAGAGATGCCATGTGCTGAACTTGAGCGCGGAGAAGTCGAATGCCTTTGTGAGCACGGCCACCGCCCCGATCGCGATGATGATGAATCCCAGCCAGCAGGCCAGCCAGTCTTCGGTTTTCCAAAGTTTGGAAATGTTGTTTTCCTTAGTCATTATGGTTTGGTTTTAGATTCCAACGGGTTACAAATATAAGGTTTTTTGCTATTTTTGTCAATTATGGATAGTGTTCAGATCGTTTGCAGCCGTTGCGGCAAGGATTTCCCTGTGGAAGGCGTGCCGCTTATCAATACCGAAGGGGCCCCGGAGTTGAAGGAGAAACTCCTGAGCGGGGATCTGTTCCTGCGAGAGTGCCCGCACTGCGGGGCACGGAATCTGGCAAAGTGGCCGCTACTGTACCACGACCCCTCCGAGAAAGTAATGATCTGGCTTTCAGATGGTTCGGCCGACACAGAGGCGCGAATGCAGGCGGCCGTGGCCGGGGAGGATTTCGCCGGGTACAACGGGCGCATAGTGGATACTCCGGGGGCCCTCCTCGAAAAAGTGAAGATCTTCGATGCGGGGCTGGACGATATCGCCCTGGAGATGGCCAAGTTCATCACCCGCCAAGAACTGGGGAAGGACGTGGACCTGCTGTTTTTCAACCTGGAAGGGGCGGACAACGAAATCACCCTCACCTATCCGGAGGCCGGGCAGATGCAGCTCGTGCGCATCGGCTTCAACGTATATGAAGACTGCGCGGGCATCCTCCTCCGCAACCCGGCCATAAAGAAATCCGCGACCGGCCTTTGCAGGGTCGACCGCGGATTCGTGGAAGCGTTTCTGAGGTAGAAGGCAATGGCAAAGGTATTCATAAGCTACGCGAAGGCTGATTATATAGGGAGTGACGGCAACATCATCCCGGAAAGCCCCGTTGCGAAGATTGTGGAGGCCTTTAAGGGTGCGGGGGTCCCCTTCTGGATGGACAGGGAAGGACTCGGGCCTGGCGAAACCTTTGCGGAACGCATCTCCCGCAGCATTCTTGACTGCGAAGTGCTGCTGTTCATATCTTCCGCCACGGCCAATGCTTCGGAATGGACTCTCAGGGAGATTAGCACCGCCATCTCCAACGGAAAACGTATAATTCCCGTGAGGATAGACGGATCTCCTTACGACCGGGCGGTGTCCTTCTATCTCTCTTCTCTCCAGTATATTGACTGGTATGACCTTGGCGAGAAGGAGGCACTCAGGCGTATAGTAGGGAACATCCTCCACCCCGGGTTCGACACCGCGTCCGGCATCGAGGCTGGAAAGCTGCCGCGCCTGACCAGCATTACCCTTTACGCTGCGCTGGTGGTGCTGACAGCGCTCTATGCCGTGCTGACCTATCTGTTCCTGTGGGCTAAAACGCTGCAGTCCAGCGAGGTGATAGGCGGCCTGATCGGCCTGACCCAGGAATTCACCCTGCTTCTTTCCATATACTATGTAATAAGGTTGCTGCGTCGCAGGCATTCTACTTTTATCCTGCCTCTCTTGCTTGTGGGGATGTGTGTTTGCGCCGGCTTGCTTACTCTGCGTATAGACCTGGTGTACTGCGCGGCGGCCCTGTTTACGGGATGGACGGGGATATTCTTTGCCTGCCTGGTGAGGTCTCCGCGACGGAAATCCTTCTTTGCGCAGATGAGCCGCGAGCAGGTGATGATGAAGGTTAACGATCCCGAAAACCTTTTGATCATCTACTTGATAATCAAAACAATAGTGGTAGTGGTGGGCCACTACTTCGAGAGTTTTATGAATCTGGCGGAATTCCTGCTGATACTCCGGCGCTAAAACTCTATCCGGAATCCTCCGCTTTTCATCTCTTCGTAGCGATCCTTGTTGAACCTGTACGTGGTGGGCACGCGCCTGGGTGTGTTTTCGCTACGCTCTTTATCCGCTTCCAGCAATCCAAGATGAAGCATTTTGGCCGCGAAATTGCGGCGGTCGAAGTGCGTTCCAAGGATGGATTCATATAAGGACTGCAGTTGCGGCATCGTGAAAACCGGTGGAAGGAGGTCGAAACCGATGGGACGGAAATGTATCTGTTCGCGAAGGCGGGAGATGGCTACACGGAGGATGCGGTCGTGGTCGAACGCCAAGGCCGGAACGGCATTCAGTGGGAACCATCTGGCTTTGGATGCATCATCTCCTCCGGCGACAGGGCCTTTCTTGACGAGGGCGAGGTATGCAATTGTGATGACCCGTTCGCGCGGATCGCGATCGACGTCGGTGAATGCGCCGAACTGCTCAATATAAAGAGGCTCGAAGCCTGTTTCTTCTTTTAATTCGCGGAGTGCGCCGGAGTCGGCATCTTCGTCGATGCGCATAAAGCCTCCGGGGAAGGCCCAGCACCCGCGGAAAGGCTCTACGCCACGTTCTATCAACAAAACGGACAGCCCTTCCCTGGTGTCGTATCCGAATATTACGCAGTCGGTCGTGACGGCCGGATGTGGATAATCATACGTAAACATAGTACAAAGATATAGTTTTTTGTGTGATTTTTACTCAAAATGTTTGGAAGTTTCATTTTTGTTCGTATCTTTGCGTAAAATTTACACAATATGAAAGCGACTAAAGAAACTTTTTGGAAGTTCGCCCTGATGGGGTTGATTTCCCTGCTTTTGCTGATTCCCCTGGCAATGGTTAAAGATTTGATCCGTGAACGGTCCAACCGCGCCCAGAAAGCTTCCGGAGAAGTTGCCGGAAGTTGGGGTGGCGCCCAGACACTGGAGGGCCCTACCCTGGTATTCTCTTATGTAGAAACATCCGGGACGGGAGACAAAAAGAAGGAGGAAACAAAGAAAAGCGAGGTGTATCCTTCTGTTTTAAACTGCGAGTATTCTGTTGATAATCAGCTTCTTCACCGATCCATATATGATATTCCCGTCTACACTGCCGATGTGAACGAAGAAGGGACTTTTATCGTCCCCGAATCCATGGCAAAGAAGGAAAAACTGTCCCTGACAGCAACTATTAAAGTGAGCGACCTGCGCGGAATCGATGGACCGATTATTCTGGAAACCAACGGGAAACGGTTTACTGCAGACGATGGGAATTCCGGAACCGTCAGGTTCTTTATTAAGCCTGGCGACATCCCGATGGACGGTTCGACCATTCCTTTCAAAGTGAGTTTCAAAGTGCGCGGATCTTCTTCTATTTCCTTTAAGCCTTATGGAGATGAAACGAAGGTTATAGTTAAATCCAACTGCCCGAATCCTTCCTTTAACGGAGACTTTCTTCCGGTCAGCCGGGAGATAGACGAGAACGGGTTTTCTGCCGAATGGCGGGTTTCCAAAATCAACAGGGGTGCGCCCAGTGAAAGCAGGATGGGTGTAAGTTTCTTGCCGGAAGTATCCCAGTATCAGCAATCTGAGCGTTCAGCCAAATATGGCCTCCTTATAATTGTCCTGGTATTTGCCGCCGGGCTTATGGTGGAACTGGTAGGGAAGAAAAAGATTGCACTCGTTCAGTATCTGATAATCGGACTTTCGCTTGTGCTCTTCTACGCCCTCACCCTTTCCTTCTCCGAATTCATTTCCTTCGGTCTGTCTTATCTTATTGCCGCTGCGATGACAACCGGGGCCCTGCTCGGATACTTCCGGGGCATACTGAAAAGCAGGGCAGCATATACGCTTGCCCTGCTTGTGGCCGTTGCCTATGCTCTCTGCTACATCCTCCTTCAGATGGGCACCTATGCCCTGCTGACCGGAAGCCTGGTGCTGTTCGTCGTGCTTGCAGTGATAATGTATTACACCGCCGGCATCGAGGAGCCCGACCTGCTGCAGCAGAATGTTTAGAGCTGACGGGCGCCGTCGCTGACGACAACGTCGTAAATCTTGGGTTCGTGGCCGAATTTGGCTGCGAACTTTTCTTTTGCCGCGG
>R22__coassemble_871_pt1 | contig 16973 bp, 15 predicted proteins | sample R22__metabat2_low_PE_056 | metagenome-assembled genome bin R22 | reverse complement strand
GAAGGTGTAGTGGTCGGGGGCGGAGGGGGCGATGCCGAGCCAGTCGGCGAAGGCCACGATACAGCGTCCGCCATTGCCACACATCATACCCCCGGAGCCATCGGGATTGAAGAATTCCATGCGGAAATCCGCATCCCCATCATCCAGGATCATCAGACCATCCGTCCGATACTCGCGGCATAGCTCAGCGATGCGCTCCGGCCGTCGGAACCCACTCACATCGATGCCCCGGCCGTCCAGAACGACAAAGTCATTCCCGGCTCCCGACATCTTGTATAGTTTCACATCGCTCATAGAACCTTCTTAATTTCCACCGCCAGCAGCTGAACTCCGGCCTCCATCCTCTCGCGGGCGAGATACGAGAAGTTCAGCCGCATGGTGTTGCGGTGACTGCCGTCCGGGAAGAAGAAGGATCCGGCCACGTAGGCCACTCCTGCGGCCAGGGCGGAATCGTACATCGCCACCGTATCGATCCCCTCGGGCAAAGTCACCCACAGGAACAGGCCTCCGTCCGGATGCGTCCAGCTCACCCCGTCGGGCATGTACTTCTCGAGCAAGGAAACCATATAATCCCGCTTGTCGCGGTAGAGGGAGATGCTTCGCTCCAGGTTGCGGTCGAGTGCTCCGCTGCCCATGAACTCGGCGGCCAGATACTGGTCGAATACCGGCGGGCAGAGGTCCAGGGCCTGTTTGCAGACGAAGATCTGCTCCAGCAGCGCCGGTTCCGCGATGATCCATCCGAGACGGAATCCGGGGGCGAATATCTTGGAGAAGCTGCCGAGGTGCAGGGTCCTTTCGGGGGCCAGCGAATAGATGGTGGGGATGTCGGAGCCACTGTAGCGAAGTTCGCGGTAGGGGCTGTCTTCCACTATCAGCAGGTCTTCGCGGCGGGCGAATTCCACCAGCGCCTGCCTCTCCTCCAGCGTCATGGTGACTCCCGACGGGTTGCAGAAGTCAGGGACTATGTATATAAGTTTTGCTTTGCTTGAAGCTGTTGGCAAGGGTAACACCTCCGCACGGTACGCCCGGAACGACTGCAGGGCGCCGAGGTAGGCGGGGTAGGTGGTGAGAACCACATCCCCGGGATTCAGGAACACCCGCGCGCAAACATCGATACCCTGCTGGCTGGAAGTGGTTATCTGCACACGCTCCAGCGGCACATCATAGCGCTGCGAAATAATCTCCCGCAACTCCGTAACCCCCTGGGTGCCACCATATTGCAGCGCCCGTGCACCATACTTCTCCACGACCCTCCGCGTCAGCCCCTCCATCTCCGCAAGCGGAAAAGTAGAGGCATCCGGATATCCCCCGGCGAACGAATAAATCGACGCAAGGTCCACCTTGCGGAAGATTTCCCGCACGGGCGAACGGAGGAACGACGGCACGTCGTCGGAGAAGAATCTGGCGTAATCCATCAATGGATGCTATTTATACTGAACAGTCTTTGCAAAGAGATCCATCTTGAATTCCTTGCCATTATCGTCCTTGCCGTCAATCAAGACAGAATAACCGCCATCCTTTTTCTTAATGGTCTGGGTGCCGGAGGCAGGCTCTACAGAATAGCCTTTTCCATCAGGATACTCTACATAGAGGCACATCCAGTCGCCGTAGCCGCCGTTGCCCTCGTCGACACCGTATTTCAGGGTCTTTTCCAAGGCAATACCGTCATCGATCAACGCAGAAGCGGTAGTTTTACGGTCTGAGGTGAGAACGAATTGGAACCACAGGCCACGCTGGGAATCATCGACGGTAGCTTCTACGTTTTCGTAGGTTACTCCATTTACGGTAACGGTGTTCTTGGAAGCACTTTCTTCCTTTTCACATGCTGCAAGCATCAGGCAGCTGGCCATTGCAAGGGCCAAAATACGGGTAATAGCTTTCATAACTTTATGGTTTATAATTATTTACGTGTTATCTTCGCTCCCAGGGCATTCAGGCGGCCGTCGATATCCTCGTATCCGCGGTCGATCTGTTCGATGTTATTGATTTCAGACACGCCCTTCGCGCTCATCGCCGCCAGCAGCATTGCGATACCCGCACGGATATCCGGCGAGGTCATACGGTTGGCGCGGAGCTGGAACTTATGGTCGTGTCCTATCACCACAGCGCGGTGCGGGTCGCACAGGATTATCTGCGCGCCCATATCTATCAGCTTGTCGGTGAAGAACAGGCGGCTCTCGAACATCTTCTGATGAATGAGAACGCTGCCCTTGCACTGGGTGGCCACCACCAGCAGCACACTCAGAAGGTCCGGCGTCAGGCCGGGCCAGGGGGCGTCCGCGATGGTCATGATGGACCCGTCGATGAACGACTCGATCTCGTAGCTCTCCTGCGCAGGGACATAAATGTCATCTCCCCTCTGCTCCAACTTCACTCCTATCCTCCTAAAAGCCTCCGGGATGATGCCCAGGTCGGGGTAGGATACGTTCTTGATCGTGAGCTCGCTCTGGGTGATGGCGGCCAGGCCGATGAAGGATCCTACCTCGATCATATCCGGGAGGATGCGATGGCTGGCACCATGCAGCTTCTTGACTCCGTGGATGGTGAGGAGGTTGCTGCCTATGCCTTCGATGTTGGCGCCCATGGCGTTCAGCATCTTGCAGAGCTGCTGCAGATAGGGTTCGCAGGCCGCGTTGTAGATGGTGGTGTCGCCATCCGCGAGGGATGCCGCCATCACGATGTTGGCGGTGCCGGTGACGGATGCCTCGTCCAGCAGCATGTAGGAGCCCTTCAGGCCCTTGGGGGCGGTGAGATGATAGGCGCGGCGGGCTGTGTCGTACTCGTAGGTGGCTCCCAGCTTAACGAAGCCCTCGATATGGGTATCCACGCGCCGGCGTCCGATCTTGTCGCCGCCGGGTTTGGGGAAGTAGGTCTCGCCGAAGCGGCTGAGCATAGGGCCGGAGATCATCACCGAACCGCGCAGCGAAGCGCACTTCTTTACGAATTCCGCGCTCTCTACGTATTCACGCTGGATGGCGTCCGCCTGGAAGGTGTACTCGCCTTTCTCGTGCCGCGTCACCTTCACCCCCATCTCCTTCAGGAGGTCGATGAGGTTCTTGATGTCCAGGATTTCCGGCACGTTGCTGATGCGCATAGGCTTATCGGTCAGCAGCACTGCGCTGAGGATCTGCAATGCTTCGTTTTTGGCACCTTGGGGAGTGATCGCTCCGCTGAGGCGATGCCCGCCTTCGACAATGAATGTTCCCATGTTATATGTGGTCTACTTCCGGATGGAGGTCAATATCGTATTTTTCTTTGACTTTTGCAATTATTTGATTTTCAAGTGCTAGGATGTCTTCCGGGGAGGCGCTGCCGCTGGCGTTCACTATCACCAGAGGCTGCTTCTCATACACCTGCGCTCCGCCCAGCACCTTGCCGCGGAAGCCGCATTGGTCTATCAGCCAGGCCGCGGGAACCTTGACGGTCCCGTTCGGCAGGTCGTAGTGGGGAGTTTCGGGGGTAGCAAATCTTTCGAAGTGTTCCCTTGTGATGACGGGATTCTTGAAGAAGGAGCCGGCGCTGCCGATCTGGGCAGGATCGGGAAGTTTTGCGTTGCGGATGCCGATGATGGCTTCGCGCACGTCCATCGGGGTAAGCGCCTGAAGGTCACGCCCTTCCAGCGCCGCCCGCACCCCGCCGTAATCCAACTTGGGGGAGTATTTGCGCGTAACGCGGAAGAGCACCGAAGTGATTATGTAGCGCCCGCGCTCGTGCTTGAATCGGGAATCGCGATAGCCGTATGAGCACTCACCGACCTTGAAGACTGTCTTGGTCCAGTCTTTCGTATCCAGGCAGACGACTCCGGAGATTACGTCCTTCGCCTCCACGCCGTACGCGCCTATGTTCTGGACGGCTGCAGCGCCAACCTCGCCTGGAATCAGGGAGAGATTCTCCATCCCCCAGAGGCCGTTACCCGCCACATTCGCGATCAGGTCGTCGAAAACCACGCCCGAGCCCACCGTCAGCAGCACCTCGTCCAGCCCCATGTCCACATACTTTATGAACTTTATGTTGGAATGCAGGATGGTTCCGGGGAAGTCCTTGGTAAACAGCAGGTTGCTGCCGGCGCCCATGTGGAAAACGGGCTGAGGCAGGGCCTTCAGGTCCAGGCTCTGCAACTCCTCTACGTTGTCGTACTCTATATACAACGCCGCCTTCACCTTCATCCGGAAGGTGTTCTGGGTGGACAGGTCGTAGTTCTCTATTCTTTTCATTCTATCAAAGTGTATCGTATGCCTTGATGGCTTCGGAAATGCGGTTTTCTACATCCCGGAGGCTATACAGCCCGTCGGCATTCGCCTTCAGTCCGCTTAGTTTGATCTTGACGGCGACGGGAGGCTGCTGATATGAGAGAACGGTATCGTTCCTCAGTTGGTCTGCAGATGCATAAAGCATAAGGATGTCGGCATATTCCACGCCGTCGTAGCCCACAAAGGTCTCGAAAATGAGCTTGCAGCCGATGGGTGTGATCTTCTCTATGGAATTCGGCAGATCGGCGCGTTCCGCCTTCAGGGCCGCCAGAACGCTGCCCACGTTGGAATCGTGCCCGCAGAGGAAGGTGAAGACGCGTTTCTCGTTCTGAATCTCGTCGAGAATCACCTGAAGGAGGGGATGGGCCACGTTGACGGCCACGGAAGGTGCCGAGAAGAGGACCTCCTGATACCATTCCTTGATGGAGGTGAGGCTCACCCAGTCGTCGAATGTAAGCGTATGGCCGAATGCCGCTTTATCGAGGTCGGGCTCTTCATAATACTGCAGGGAGAGAGCATCCGAAACCGTGCAGGCCATCTTGAGCCCGCCGCTCATGGAAGGTTCTGCGTTGAGGGAGAAACTAACCGACGAGGGGAACTGGCTGAAGGATGACGTGTCCGGGTATGCCGGGGAGTTCTTGATGTCTATCACGTTTTCCATCAGCGCATATTCTTTTGCAATACCGGCATTGAGATCTCCGAATTTACTCTGGATTTCGCTCTGTGCTTTGGCAATGAAGCCGTCAGATATCTTGGTAATCTGTGGATTGAACACCGGGTCCATCTTGTCGAACTGGACATTCATTTCGACCCTGGGGGATTTCCCGGGAAGAAGTGCGTTTGCAAAACTGTTGGCTGTAGCCTGGCAGCGCTGCTTGCCGTTGGCATAGAAGCGGAAAGCATAATTGTCGGGGGAGTATTTGGACAGGAAATCCTTCTTTGTCAGCCATTCTTTGAAAAAACCGCCCATGATGGTCTCCAGTCTTTCTCCCTTGGCCGTAAGCGTGCTGGGAGATCCCGTCCAGGCAAACCATTGATAATCGCTGTTCGTCAGCCTGGTAAGTACGGAACTCTTGCTCACCAAGGGAGAGCGGATATTGTGCCGGCTCAGAACCACCATTTGGTCGAGGGTGTATTTCCCGTCAAAACCATCCGGTCTCGAAATCCACTCCGTATCAGGCTGTAGTTCCGGGATATTCTGTTCCGGCTGACAGGCAAAAGCAACAAAGGCAATAAGCCCGAGAAGAATAAGTCTATAGTTTTTCATAGTCATCCAAATATCAATTCTCTAAAAAACTCCGGGCGGTGATAGTCCGGTTTTTCGGTGGCGATGGGTGCCCAGGTCACGAAGTGGGGTACGGTGAGGCCGTCGCCGCACTTGTAGAAGTTCGCCCGGGCCTGAAGGCCGCGAAGGCTGCACGGGGCGCCCTCGGCCATCTGCCCGTTATCACCCAAGCCGTGCCACAACGCCTTCACCGGGATAAACACCTTCAGCGTCCAGGGCCCCTTGGCCTGCATCTCGTCGAAGGGGACGAATCCGCAGGATGCATCGGCCTGCACCAGCTCATAAACGGAAGCCGGCGCAGGTTCGGGGTCGAAACGCCCGGTCCTCCACGAAACGCAGAGGTTGCCTATCGCGTTCCACTCGAAGTTATAATAATGAGGGTCATCGGCTGAAGGCTTGAAGAAGAACTCCACGCAGGAATCCTCGTAAACCTCGCCGCCGGGCATAGCCTGCTTGGCGCGTATGGTCTGCTCGTCCACGGTCCACTCCAGATGGATTCCGGCATCGTCGTATCCGATGCGGAACTCCACCGAGGGTTTGTAGGGCCATGCAGGCCAGTTGAGGCAGTCGAGCCGCTGCGGCTCCGATAATCCGCCGAAAGGAACCTTAAGCATCTGTCTTTACGGTTGAGGCCAGGCAAAGCTCGTCCATCTGCACCTGGTCGATGAGCGAAGGTGCGTCTATCATCACGTCGCGGCCCTGGTTGTTCTTGGGGAAGGCGATGTAGTCGCGTATGGTCTCCTGCCCGCCGAAGAGGGCGCAGGTGCGGTCGAATCCGAACGCAAGACCTCCGTGAGGCGGGGCGCCGAACTTGAAGGCGTTGATGATGAATCCGAACTTGTAGTCCGCTTCCTCCTTGCCTATGCCGAGCACCTCGAACATGCGCTCCTGCACTGCCGCCTCGTGGATACGGATGGATCCGCCGCCGAGTTCGGTGCCGTTAAGCACGAAGTCGTAGGCATTTGCGCAGACGCGCTCGAGGTCCTCCTTCTTGTCGGAGTAGAACCATTCCATGTGCTCCGGTTTGGGGGCGGTGAAGGGGTGATGCATCGCATAGAAGCGGCCGTCCTCCTCGCTCCATTCGAGCAGAGGGAAGTCCACGATCCAGAGGGGAGCGAACACGTGAGGGTCGCGGAGCCCTAGACGGTTGCCCATCTCCACGCGCAGTACGCCGAGCTGGGTCTGGGTCTTGCGCTTCTCGCCGCAGAGAACCAGAATCATGTCGCCTGTCTTGGCCTCGACGGCGCCGGCAATCGCCTTCAAATCTTCCTCGGAGAAGAACTTGTCCACGGAGGATTTTACCGTTCCGTCCTCGTTCAACTTGATGTAAACCAAGCCCTTGGCACCCACCTGCGGGCGCTTCACCCATTCGGTGAGTTCGTCTATCTGCTTGCGGGTGTAGGCTGCCGTGCCGGGTACGGAGATGGCGCCCACGTAAGGCACGCCGTCGAATACGCCGAATCCATGGCCCTGGGCGAGGCCGGTGATTTCATGTATGGTCATGCCGAAGCGGATGTCCGGCTTGTCGGAACCGTAGTTGTCCATCGCATCGTACCAGCTCATGCGGGGGAGAGGATTCGGGATCTCCACGTCGAGCACATTCTTGAAGAGGGTGCGCATCATGCCCTCGAACATGTTCAGCACGTCCTCCTGCTCAACGAAGCTCATCTCGCAGTCGATCTGCGTGAACTCGGGCTGGCGGTCGGCGCGCAGGTCCTCATCGCGGAAGCAGCGCACGATCTGGAAGTAGCGGTCGTAGCCCGCCACCATCAGCAGCTGCTTGAAGGTCTGGGGGCTCTGAGGAAGGGCGTAGAACTGGCCGGGATTCATGCGGGAAGGTACCACGAAGTCGCGGGCTCCCTCGGGTGTAGACTTGATCAGATAAGGAGTCTCAATCTCCAGGAATCCCTTGGAATCCAGATAGTTGCGCACCTCGTGCGCGATGCGGTGCCTCAGCTCCAGGGCCTTCTTCAGGGGGTTCCTGCGGAGGTCGAGGTAGCGGTACTTGGCACGCAGGTCCTCGCCGCCGTCGCTCTGGTCCTCGATGGTGAAAGGAGGAGTCAGGCTCTTGTTGAGGATATTGATGGTGCTCACGCGGATCTCTATGTCTCCGGTGGGCATCTTGGCATTCTTGCTGGAACGTTCCACCACCTCGCCCTTAACCTGGATCACGAATTCGCGTCCCAGGCCGGTCGCGGTCTCCACCAGTTCTGCGGGGGCATCAGCCTCCACCACGAGCTGGGTGATTCCGTAGCGGTCCCTTAAATCTATGAATGTCATTCCGCCGAGTTTACGTGAGCGCTGCACCCACCCGGCGAGGGTCACAGCCTTTCCAACATCACTAATGCGGAGTTCTCCGCAGGTTGCAGTTCTGTACATATATGCTTATTTAATCTGTTTCACAAGGTTTCCTGCCAGTTCTACGAACGCCACCCCGTCGGGGCGGGAGGACAGGGCGGCTGGAGTGCCGTCGTCGCCGTTCTCGCGTATGCTCTGCACGAGCGGGATGCGCCCGAGCAGAGGAATGCCGAGGGTCTTGGCCATCTTCGCGCCGCCGTCGCGGCCGAAGATGTAGTATTTCTCGTCCGGATGCTCCTCCGGGGTGAACCAGGCCATGTTTTCCACCAGACCGAAGACCGGTTTGTCGATGGATTCAAGGCGGAACATGTTCACACCCTTCTCCACATCCGCCAGCGCCACCGTCTGCGGCGTGGTCACGATCACGGCACCCTCGATGCCGATTTCCTGCACCAGGGAGATATGGATGTCGCCGGTGCCGGGAGGCATGTCTATCAGCAGATAGTCCAGCGGGCCCCAGTTGACCTGGAGCACCAGCTGCTTTAGGGCGTTGGATGCCATCGGGCCGCGCCACACCAGGGCCTGTCCCTTCTCGGCAAAGTAGCCTATGCTCATCCACTTAACCCCGTATTTTTCCAGGGGGATGATGTAGTCCTTGCCGTTGATGTTCTCGGCCTCGGGGCGGTATCCTTCCGTTCCCGTCATCACAGGGATGGATGGGCCGTACACATCGGCGTCGGCAAGCCCGACTTTGTACCCCAGCCTCGCCAGCGCCACCGCCAGGTTCACCGCGACGGTGGACTTGCCCACGCCGCCCTTGCCGGAGGCTATGCCGATAATGTGCTTCACGCTCAGCAGCGTCTCCTTGGTGAATTCGGTGCCGGTTTTGCGCGCCGGAGCCTCGATCTCCACCTCCCGGACTTCGGACTTTATGCCGTTCCCGAGATGCCTGATGAGGGTGGCCCTGGTGGCCCCCACGATGTATTTGCGCAGCGGGTCGCGCTGCTTGGGGAAGCCCAGGGTGACGACCACGGAGCCGTCCCCGATTTCTATCCCCTGCACCATCCCGAGGTCCACTATGTCGCGGTCCTCCTTGGCAGGATGATGCACTTCGTGCAGGTATTCTTTTATCTCTTCAGCTATCATTTCGCAAAATCAAGTTCCTTGATGATATTGTGGGCCTCACCCCATTTCTCCACCATCCAGAGTACATAACGGATGTCTACGTTGATGCAACGCTGGAGGTCGGGTTCGAACATTACATCGCTCGACATACTCTCCCAGTTGCCGTCGAAGGCCAGGCCGATGAGGTTGCCGTCGGCATCGAGCACCGGGCTGCCGGAGTTGCCTCCGGTGATGTCGTTGTTGGAGAGGAAGCAGGTGTGGAGCTGTCCGTCCTTGTCGGCATAGCGGCCGAAGTCTCTGGCGACGAGCAGATCGTGTACCTTGGCGGGCACGCGGAACTCGTAGTCATCGGGATTCTCTTTCTCGAGGATGCCATTGGCGGTGCACCAGTACCAGTAGCTCACGCCGTCCTTGGGGGAGTAGGGCTTCACGGTGCCATAGGTCAGGCGCATTGTGAAGTTGGCGTCCGGATAGCTGGCTTTGCCCTTGTTCCATTCGAGCAGGGCTGCGGCAAAGTCCTTGGTGGCCTTCTGGTATTCCTCGAGCCCGCCTTCGTCTTTCATTGCAACGGTTACCGTGTTGCGAACGGCTTCCATCAGGTCTGAAGGGCCCTGAGTGTTGCCCTCTTCGAACAGCCAGTCTATGTATTTGTCGGAATTCTCCTTGGTCAGATCCCAGCCGTTGACCTGGATCTTGTCTTCGGGGCGCACCTTGTCGAGGTAGAACGCCGTAACGGCCTTTGCGATCTTGCGGTCAACCTCCTTGTTGTAGTCTTTTTCGCGGAAGCCGCGGCTGCCGGCGGCCTTCTGAAGGAGTTCGATATTTCCGAGCGTTTCGGTAAGGAGGATGAGGTTACGGTACGATTCTTTCCTGTTCTGGATGTATTTGTCGATGTTTCCTATGGCGTCACCCCAGGCCTCGCGGCGGGATTTCTTCTTGTCTATCCACTTGGTGAGGGCCTCTTCCTTGGCGGTCTCGCGGCCGATGATGTTCAATTTCTTGAAGGCCAGGTCTTCTCCCTGCCACTTCTTCCAGCCGTTGGCGCTGCCGGCGAACTTGTCGGCATACTGCAGGCGCACCACCGGGTCAGCCATCATCTCATCCCACATAACCTTCTGGCGCACTGTGCGGGCTTCCACGCGGAGGTTGTTGATCTCCACCATATCCTGCAGCTGTGCCGCGGTCTGGAAGCGCTGGGTGCGCCCCGGATAACCCATGATGAAGGTGAAATCCCCTTCCCGGGTACCCTTGAGGGATATCTTAAGGGACTTGGCCGGGGTGTAGGGCTTGTTGTCTTTGGAGTATTCCGCCGGCTGATTGTCTGCGCCCGCGTAGATGCGGAAGAGCGAGAAGTCGCAGGTGTGACGGGGCCACATCCAGTTGTCGGTCTCTCCGCCGAACTTGCCCATCGATGCCGGGGGCGCGCCTACGAAGCGGATATCCTTGAAAGTCTGATAGACTATGAGATACCAGACATTGTTGTTGTAGAAAGAAGTAACTTTGGCAGTGCAGCCGGGATTGGCCAGGATGGCGGCTTCCTCGAGTTCTTTCTTCGCATTGTTGAACGCTTCCCCATCGAGCTTTTCCAGCTTGTCGGTCACGTCCTCCATGCTTTTCATGAACTTCACCGTGAGGCCCGGAACGGGGATTTCCTCGTCCAGGCTCTTGGCAAAGAAACCATCCTCCAGATAGTTCTTTTCGGGGGTGGAGAGACGCTGGATGCTGCTGTAGCCGCAGTGGTGGTTGGTGGAAACCAGGCCCTGCTGCGAGATGACCTCGCCGGTGCAACCGCCTCCGAACTGCACTATGGCATCCTTTAGGGAGGCATGATTGATATTGTAGATGTCTTCGGCGGTCAGGCGGCAGCCGATGTTGCGCATGGCGTCTTCGTTGAACTTCTGCAGCATGGGCAGGAGCCACATGCCCTCGTCGGCTATTGCGGAAAGCGATATTCCCGCAGCAAGAATAGCTATAAGAAAGCGTTTCATACGGTTCTTTATTTAAAATCTTACAAATATAATAAAAAGGCCGGTTTTGAGCAATTCACCACATTTTCATCGGATTCTGCCACATTTTGCGACACGCCGAAAGTTTGCTTTATAATTTTGCCGGCATGAAAATTCAAGGAAACACCGTGCTGATCACCGGGGCATGCTCCGGAATCGGCAAAATCATGGCCCGCATGTGCCTAGAAAAGGGCGCCCGCAGGGTTATCGTATGGGATATCAATGAAAAAGCAATAGATGCCACGGTAGCCGAACTGTCATTCTTTGGACAGGCGGACGGCTTTCGGGCCGACATCTCGGATCCGGATTCTGTCGAGGCTGCATACCGGGCGACCAAGGCGGCCTGCGGAGAGGTGGATATACTCATCAACAATGCAGGAATCATTACCAACAACCTGACCTTTGCCGAGCAGAGCGACCTCGACATCATCCGCAGTATCGACATAAATACCAAGGGAGCGATGTTCGTGGCATTGCGTTACCTCCGAGACATGAAGGCAAGGGGCCGCGGCCATATTTGCAACGTGACGTCTTCTGCCGGCATGCTGGCCTTGCCCAGGATGTCGTTGTACTGCGCATCGAAATGGGCGGCGATAGGCTGGTCGCAATCTGTGCGAATCGAACTGACACGCGAAAAGAGCCCTGTGAATATCACTACCATATGCCCCTATTTCATAAATACCGGGATGTTCGATGGCATCAAGTCGTTCTTCAGGATACAGAAACCCGAAGTGGTTGCCAGAAAGACGCTCCGCGCCATAGAGAAAAACAGGTGGTATAAGGGTATTCCCTTCGCACAGCATTTTATCCGCCTGATGCAGGGTATCTTCCCCCAGACCTGGTTCGATTTCATTTTCGGAGATATCTGCGGACTTTATACCGTCATGGATCATTTTACCGGCCGGAGGCCACAAGCAAGATAAGATATGGAAAACACGAAAACTGAACGGATAAGCGAACTGCATGCCTTGCAGCACGAATTTTTTGCCAGCGGAGCCACGCTCGACCTGCGCTTCCGCGCCAGGATGCTCCGCACCCTGCTCGATGCCATAAAGAAATGGGAAAAGCCACTTTACGATGCCCTGTGGCAGGATTTACACAAATCCGAACAGGAGGCCTTCCTCACGGAAATCAGCCTTGTGACGGGCGAAATCCGCAACCACCTCAGGCATCTTTCGCGATGGGCCCGCACCAGTTGCAGGCCGACTCCGCTGCAGATGCTTCCGTCCCGCAGCCGCATAGTAAAGGAGCCGCTCGGGTCGGCGCTTATCATCGCTCCGTGGAACTATCCCTTCCAGTTGCTGCTGAACCCGCTCGTGGGCGCAATCTCCGCCGGGTGCACCGCAATGCTGAAGCCTTCTCCCTACGTGCCAAACGTCTCCAGGGTTATTGAGAAGATGATTTCAGACAACTTTGACGAGCGCTATGTCGCGGTTGTCCAGGGTAACCGGGAGGTGAACACGCAGCTGCTGGATATGCGATGGGACATCATCTTCTTTACCGGCAGTCCTGCTCTCGGACGCACAGTAATGGCAGCTGCCGCAAAAAACCTTACCCCCGTGGTGCTCGAACTGGGCGGCAAGAGCCCCTGCATCATCACCCGCGACGCCAATATCGCGCTGGCTGCCAAGCGCATAGCTTGGGGCAAGGCCCTCAATGCCGGACAGACCTGCATCGCTCCGGACTACGTGTTGGTCGACAGGGCTGTCCGCGACGACTTCGTTAAGGAATACCAGCGTCGGGTGCACGAACTGCTCGGCGACGACCCGCAGCGTTCGCCACACTTTGTTCGGATGGTGAGCGATAAGGCGTTCGACAGGGTATCTTCCTATATAACAGGCGATTACCGCGGCGGTAAGACGGATGCTTCCGAGCGTTATATCGAGCCTTCGCTCGTGCTGGATCCGGCTCCGGATTCTCCGGTGATGACCACCGAGATCTTCGGCCCCGTACTGCCGGTCTGCACCTTCGACTCTCTCGACGAGGCTGTCGGATTTGTAAACGGACGCGAGAAGCCGCTGGCCCTGTACGTTTTCGGTAAACTGAAAGACGGAAAGGCCGTGGTGCGCCGCACCTCGTCGGGAGGCGCCTGCATCAACGATACCATAATGCACATAGTGAACGACAGGGTTCCGTTCGGAGGTGTGGGCAATTCCGGGATGGGCCGGTATCACGGAAAGCTGAGCTTCGACGCCTTCACCCATGAGCGGGCGCTGATAATTACTCCGCGCAACCTTGACCTTCCGTTCCGCTACATGCCTTATCGGCTCTATAAACTGTTCCGCCTGATTCTGGGATAGTCAAAAAAGCGTCGGCTCCAGAGCTGCCGGGTGGAAAGAACGCCGGTGCTCGGGAGTGTAGCCCAGGCGGCGTATGGCTTCGATGTGCTCCGGGGTGGGGTAGCCGAAGTTGCGCTCCCAGCCATAGCCAGGATACTCCAGCGCCAGGGCCTTCATGCGGTCGTCTCTATAGGTTTTTGCGAGCACGGATGCCGCCGCGATGGATGCGTAAGTCGCATCCCCGTGGACGATGGTTTTATAAGCCTCCCGGCCGAAGCCCTCGAAGGGTCTGAACTTGTTTCCGTCGATGAGCAGGAAGTCCGGTTTTACGGATAGTCCCAGCACCGCCCGCTGCATGCCGGTGACGCTTGCCCAGAGGATGTTGAGGCGGTCGATTTCTTCTGCTTCCACGGCCACTACTTTCCATGCAACCGCCTCACGCTCAATTACTTCGCGAAGCTCATAGCGCGCCTTTTCGCTCATCTGTTTGGAGTCGTTCAGGAGGGGATGCCGAAAGTCTGGAGGGAGGATGACGGCCGCCGCATAGACCGGCCCTGCGAGGGGCCCGCGGCCTGCTTCATCGCAGCCCGCCTCGAGGCGTCCTTCCTGCATGAAAGGGAGTAAGTGAGGAACCTGTGGCATCAGCCACAAAGTTAATCTTTTTTGACGGATTGCCGCTCGTACATGCCGAGCATCTGCTTCTGCACGTCGAAGGCTTGCTGCAGGGCCTTGTTTAACTCTTTTTGACGCTCGATCTCCTGGTTTTTCTCTGCGAGCCGGGCTTCATATTCATCTATGGTCTGGCGGAGTATTTCCCGGTGCTGCGTCTCTTCCTTCAGAAGGTCGCCGCAGTACTCCGGAAACAGGGCCTCCATCACTTCCAGAAGGGAAATGCCGGTCGCCCGGCAGAATTTGAGCACGCTGGCGGTGACAATTTCGGTTTTGCCGTCTTCAAGGTTTACGAGGGTGCCTCTTGCCACGCCCATCCTGTCTGCCATTTCAACCTGCGGAAGATGCATTTCCTTCCGCACTTTCTTGAAATAAGAATCTTCTGTCATGGTGCCAAAATCTTGGTTTCAGACAAAAGTATCTTTCAAAACGATGTGCTAAAATACAGCGATACGCGACAAATGTATATTACCACTACACAAAATACCCCCGCAAACATATATTTTTGTTTTTACCCACGCTTCTTACCTACTGAACTGTTGCAAATGCTGCACAAGGATGTTATGTTTGCCGAACAAAAATGAACGCTTATGAAGACAATTGAAACCACTTACTCGGAGTTTTCCCGGATGCTGCTCGACGACCGCATCTACGAGGATCCCACCATCAGTTTTACCGACATCTGCGCATCTTTGCGCGTCTCTCCCTCCGACCTGGACGAAATACTTATAAAAGAAATCGGAATGAATGGCCCGGAAATTTTGCAATCCTTTCAAAAGTTATTAACTTTGCAGGCTCTCCCGCATACGCGCGAAAATTTTAATAACTAGATACACAATGAAAGATTACTCAACCAAAGACATCCGCAATGTGGTTCTCCTGGGCAGCTCCAAGTCCGGCAAGACCACACTCTCCGAAGCCATGCTCTTCGAAGGCAAGGTCATCGACCGCCGTGGCACCGTGGAAGACAAGAACACCGTCTCCGACAACACCGAGTTCGAGCAGACCAACCAGAAGTCCGTTTTCGCTTCCGCTCTCTATGCAGAGTTCAAGAACACCAAGTTCAACATCATCGACGCTCCCGGCTCCGACGATTTCATCGGCGGCGCAGTAGAGGCATTCAAGGTCTGCGAGACCGGAATCCTCCTCGTGAACGGCACTCAGGGCGTTGAGGTGGGCACTGAGATCTTCGCCCGCCAGGCAGCGAAATACAACGTTCCGCTCCTTCTCGCAGTCAACCAGCTCGACCACGAGAAAGCCAACTGGGACCAGACCCACGACAGCATCAAGTCCGCATTCGGAAGCAAGGCAGCGTTCGTGCAGTTCCCTGTGAACCCCGGCGCAGGCTTCGAGGGCTTCATCGACGTGGTGGACATGAAATACTATCACGCACAGGATGCCAATGGCAAGTTCGAGGTCGTCGATATCCCCGCACAGTATGCCGACGAGGCCGAGGAACTCCGCATGGCCCTCATGGAGAAGGCTGCAGAGTCCGACGATGAACTCATGATGAAGTATCTGGACGAGCTCACCCTCAGCGAGGAAGAGTTCGCCACCGGTCTCAAGCTCGGCATCGCCAAGGGAGAGATCATGCCCGTCTTCTGCCTCTCCGCAAAGAAGGATATCGGTGTCAACAAGCTGATGGACTTCTGCGTCAAGGCAACCCATAGCCCCGAAGGCACCTCCAACAAGACCATCTCCGGCAAGGAAGTTGCCTGCAAGGAGGCCGCTCCCACCAGCATCTTCATCTTCAAGACCAGCGTCGAGCAGCACCTCGGTGATGTGTCTTACTTCAAGGTGATGAGCGGTGTGCTCAAGGAAGGCGCAGACCTTACCAACCCCGAGAACGGCAACGGCGAGCGTCTTTCCGCCATATATGCCGTGGCAGGTTCCAAGAAAGAGAAGGTTCCCGTGCTCCGCGCAGGCGACATCGGCTGCGTCATGAAGCTGAAGGCCGGCAAGACCGACGTTACCCTGGCAGAGAGCGGATGCGAGGCTTACGAGCACATCCAGTTCCCCGAGCCCAAGTACCGCTGCGCCATCAAGCCCGTCGACAAGAACGACGAGGCCAAGATGGGCGACGCCCTCAACAAGATTGCAGCACAGGATCCTACCGCAATCGTGGAGTACTCCAAGGAACTCCGCCAGACCATTCTCAGCGGCCAGGGCGAGCAGCACATCAACTTTATTAAGTGGCGCCTGAACAACGAGTTCAAGCTCAACGTCGAGCTCTACGCTCCGAAGGTTCCTTACCGCGAGACCATCACCAAGATCGCTTGCGCACAGTACCGTCACAAGAAGCAGTCCGGTGGTGCCGGCCAGTTCGGTGAGGTTCACCTCCTCGTATGCCCTGCAGAGGGAGATCTCAACACCAAGTTCGTCATCAACGGCAAGGAGCAGCAGCTCAACATCAAGACTCAGGATATCACTGAGCTCGAGTGGGGCGGCAAGCTGGAATTCTACAACTGCGTCGTCGGCGGCGCCATCGACCTCGGCTTCATGCCCGCTATCCTCAAGGGTATCAAGGAGCGCATGGTCGAAGGCCCTCTCACCGGTTCCTACGCCCGCGACATCCGCGTCTTCGTATACGACGGTAAGATGCACCCCGTGGACTCCAAGGAAATCGCCTTCATCATTGCAGGACGCAACGCTTTCCGCGAGGCATTCCGCAACGCAGGCCCGAAGATCCTCGAACCCATCTACAACGTGGACATCTTCACTCCCAGCGATTATGTAGGCCCTTGCATGAGCGACCTCAACACCCGTCGCGGCATGATCATGAACCAGGATGTGGAAGGCAACTTCACCGTTCTCCACGCCCGCGTTCCTCTCGCAGAGCTCTATCGCTACTCCACCACCCTCAGCTCGCTGACCGGCGGTTCCGCAACCTTCACCATGAAGTTCGCGGAATATGTGCCCGTGCCTGCCGAAGTGCAGACCAAGCTTCTTGCCGACTACGCAGCTCAGGAGCAGGAGGAAGACTAATCCGCTTTGGATAGTTACAACGCATTTTATTCCAACCCATCGGACGCAAGCCATCTTAAAGGTTTTCGTCCGATGG
>R22__coassemble_803_pt1 | contig 17963 bp, 20 predicted proteins | sample R22__metabat2_low_PE_056 | metagenome-assembled genome bin R22 | reverse complement strand
GGTCCGAAGGACTAAGGCCGGGAGCCGCGGGGTACTTTAGGGGCAGCGCCCCTAAACAAAGGCGCTTGTCGCCTCTTCTCAAAGAAAAAGTCCGGCAGAACCGGACTTTTTCGTCGAGAAGAGGCGACTCGAACGCCCGACCCCTACGTCCCGAACGTAGTGCGCTACCAACTGCGCTACTTCTCGAAAAAAAAGCGCGGAATCTCACCGCGCTCAGAGTCAATTAAGAAAGCTTGCCGATATACAGCGCGATACCGCTCTTGAGGTTCGAAGCCTTGTTCTTGTGGATGACACCCTGCTTTGCAAGCTTGTCGATCATTGCGTAGACCTTGGGAGCCTCTGCTTCGGCTGCTTTCTTATCGGTTGTTGTACGGATCGCACGGATTGCGTTCCTGGTAGTCTTTGCATAATACTTGTTATGCAATCTGCGCCTTTCGCCTTGGCGATTGGCTTTTTCTGCTGATGCGTTGTTTGCCATTACTTATACTTTTTTATATTTTTTTCGTAGTGGGTAGGAGAATCGAACTCCTATTGCAGGAATGAAAATCCTGAGTACTAACCGTTATACGAACCCACCATCATTTCAAAAGGAGTGCAAAGGTACGAATATTTTTTTATTAAGCAATTAATTTTGCGCCTTTTCTTCTTTCCACTCCCAAGAATACAGCAGGGACTCCACCTGGCGCAGGTATTGGCGCTTATCGTACTTGGGTGCATACACAAATGCATCGCACACAACCACATACAAACCGTCCGGGCTGTAGAACGAATGAGACACGAAAGGCCCTCCCATGTAATCGTTCGCAACTTCCCAATAACCACGGGTCTGCGCGAATTCGCGACCCTTGTACTTGATGAACTCCACGGTGGGTTCCGGAATGGTGCCGGTGGTCATGTAGGTGTTGTCGAACATGCCGGGCACGTTGTTCCGCAGCACCTCGTTGCGGTGTGCGATTATATTCGCCCGGCTGAAGTCTGCCTTCAGGCCCAGGGCCGGATAGCGGTACACGAAAACTCCCTGTATCGTATACTGTTTCTCATCCGCGATCCAGATGAAATCCGCGGTCTTCTTCTTGAACTGATATCCGGTAGGGAAGTGCAGGCATCCGCCGAAAATGTCCGCCACCATCGGCGCAAGACTCTTCTCCTCGTAGCGTATGGTGTTGCGTATCACTCGGTCCCGCTCGGCCTGCTCGATGAAGGAAACAATCTTCGCACCTTCCTTTTCCAGCAATTCCACCGCCGTCTGTGTATCCGGCGCGGCCACGTTAACCACCGCCTGAGGCTGTGCCCAGACATTCTGCAGATACTTGACTCCAGATGCAGCCACCTGGGGATCGATATCGAAAAACACGATATTCCTGTGCACCTTAAAGATGTCTGCGAAGCCGCCGTGGGTCACGTTGCTCAAAGAATACAGGGGCTCCCGCATGAGGAACCAGGGGCAGTCGCAGGCAAGAAGTTCGCGGGTGGCATTGCCCACAGCGCCTTCCCAGTCAGTCTTCTCGATGACCACCAAAATCTCGCCGGCCTTCCCGCTTACGTTGGGAAGCAGGGCCTTCTGGCTGTTCTTGCATGAAACGAGTGCCAGGACGGCAAAAACCAAACCTAAAAACCTTTTCATATTATCAGTGTATTAATCTTCCAATATCGTTGCCGAAGGCCAGCATCATCAGCCCCAGCAGAAGTATCATTCCAATCATCTGCGCCCCTATCATGAAGCGGTCCGAGGGCTTGCGCCCCGTGATTATCTCGAACAGCGTGAACACTATGTGCCCGCCGTCCAGCCCCGGAATGGGCAGCAGGTTCATCACCCCCAGCATGATGGAGAACAGCCCAAGCAGGAACACGAACTGATACCAGTCCCAGACGGAGGGGAACACCTGCCCGATGGCGATGAAACTGCCCACAGACTTGTAGGCTCCGGAGGACGGTGTGGCCAGTAGGCGGAGGTCCTGCAGATATCCGCGTATGGTGCTTCCGGTGAACTTGAGCCCGGCCGGGATGGCCTGGAGGCCCCTGTATTTCATGGTGCAGACCTGAGGATTCTTAACCGTGATGCCGATACGCCCGAGGCTGTCTACCTGAAGGGTTTCAGCAAAGGAGGAACCATCGCGGGAAACAGTGGCTTCCACCTCCTGTCCGGGCATCATGGAAAGTATCTTCCGCCCGTCCTGAAGGAATGAGACCGGCTGTCCGGCAATAGAAACTATTACATCCCCCCGATGCAGGTCCGCTCCGTCGTTCACCCCGCCTGCCAGCACGGAATCTATGCAGAAGGGGAGGGCGATGTCGAACATGTACTGCGAATTCAGCACCTCTCCCAGCATCGACGCATCGGTATAGAGGGTGACGGTGTCGGCTCCGCGGAGGATGTGCACCTGCCGCACTTTACGTCTGGCAAGGTCTGCCTGCAGCATGCCGAAGTTCTCGGGAGCGTATCCGTCGAAAGCCAGAATCTCATCGCCCGCACGGAATCCCATCTCCTGAGCCAGGGCGTTGGGGTAGATCTTCGTGCCCTTGTTGGGAATGTAGCTCTGCCCCCAGATTGCCATGATGAGGCTGAACGCGATGATGGCGAAGATGAAGTTGTAGAGCACTCCGCCGGCCATCACGCAGAGGCGCTGCCAGGGATTGTGCGTGCGGAACTCCCAGGGCTGGGGGGCGCGCTTCATCTGCGCAAGGTCCATGCTCTCGTCTATCATGCCGGCAATCTTGCAGTAGCCTCCCAGAGGCAGCCAGCCTATTCCGTATTCGGTCTCCCAGTCGAGTGCACGGGGGCAGAGGCGGGTGAACCACTTGCTGCGCTTGGTGCTGAAAAGGAAGGTGCCGCCGGCATCGAAGAACAGGAAAAACTTTTCCACGCGGATGCGGAAAAGCTTTGCGAACGTGAAGTGCCCGAATTCGTGCACCACGATGAGTATGGAAAGCGCAAGTACTACTTGCAGGAATTTCATCAAAAATACCATTAGCGGATGGCCGCCCGTGTCTTCTCGGCAATTTCGGCGTGAGTGGCGAAGATGTCGTCGGGCGAAGGATCTGCAACAAAATTCACGCCATTAAGCGCCTGCTCGCACAAATGCGCGATGTCGTAGAATCCAATCCTGTCTTTGAGGAAGGCTGCAACCGCAACTTCGTTGGCGGAATTAAGGGCACAGGGGACGTTCCCTCCGCGTTTTATGGCCTCGTAGGCAAGGCCGAGGCAGGGGAAACGGTCCAGGTCTGCATTCGCGAAAGAAAGCTTTCCGAGTTCGCCGAAATCCAGCTTGCGGTTGCCCACCGGGATGCGGGCGGGGAAACTCAGCGCGAAGCCGATGGGCTCGCGCATGTCCGGCGTGGCCAGCTGGGCTATCACCGCCCCGTCTTCGAACTCCACCATCGAGTGTATTATCGACTCCGGGTGCACCACAACGTTGATGCGTTCGGCGGGGATGTCGAAGAGCCAGCGCGCCTCTATCACCTCGAAACCTTTGTTCATCATCGTGGAGGAATCGATGGTCACCTTGGCCCCCATGCTCCAGTTGGGATGCTTGAGCGCCTGGGCGGCGGTGGCGGTGGCTATCTGCTCCTTGCTCCAAGTGCGAAAAGGGCCTCCGGAGGCCGTCAGGTGAATCTTTTCCACCGCATTACCCTGGGCCGCAAGCAGGCACTGGAAGATAGCCGAGTGCTCGGAATCCACAGGGAGGATGACCGCGTGGTGCTCACGCATGGTTCGCGTTACGATGCTGCCGGCGGCGACCAGCGTCTCCTTGTTCGCAAGGGCCACTATCTTGCCGGCCTCGAGGGCTGCCAGGGTGGGGCGCAGGCCGCTGAATCCGACCATCGCACCCACTACGATGTCTACGTCTTCCGCGGCCGCAAGGGAGCAGAGACTGTCGATGCCGGCGAACACCTTGCAGTCGGTGCCGGCCAGGCCGTCAGAGACCTCCTTATAGCGTGTTTCGTCGCAGATGACTACGTTGTTTACATCGAATTCCCGGGCCTGGGCAATGAGCAGTTCGGTGCTGCTGTTGGCGGAGATGAGTTCCACCTCGAACATATCCCTGTGCTGGCGCACGATATCCAGCGTCTGGGTGCCTATGGAGCCGGTTGAGCCGAGTATGGCGAGCCTTCTTTTCATCAGAATTTGCAGTATTTCGCGGGATCTATTGGCTCGCCGTTGTGCCAGAGCTCGAAGCGCAGATGGTCGCCGGCGGTAAGGCCTCCGGTGCTGCCCACGAGGGCGATAGGGGTGCCAGCGCTCACCTTGTCTCCGGCTTTGCGGAGCAGTTTCTGGTTATGCTTGTAGAAAGAGACTATGCCGCTTTCGTGCTGAATTGCAAGGGAATAGCCGGTGGCATCCGCCCAGTCGGCGAATATGATGGTGCCGTCAAGCACCGCGCTCACAACTGCGCCGGCCGGTGCGGTGATATCTACCGCAGGATGCAGCACGGCATCGAACGGTTGGGAAACCGTGCCCTTGAGCGGAGAGAAGAAATGCTGACCTTCCAGGGGAAGTTCCCGCTTGCGGTCCGAGAGCCCGAACTGTTCGGCATTGCTGACGCTGATGCGGAGTAGCGAGTCCCCGCGTGCGATCTCTGCCTCGCTCAGCTTGCGCAGATACTCCTTCGTGTTGCCGGTCAGCAGGCTGTCCGCACCGAGGGTTTCTTCCCCGGCGAGGATGCGGCTGAGGTTGCCGGCGTAGAGCGCCCAGCGCGTCATCTCGTTCTCGAGGGAATCAATCTTCAGGGCGTTGGCGATGGCTCCGCGCTTGAAATGTGCGTCCGGATACCCGGGAATCGTGGTACGCAGGGGAGTGAAAGATATGATGGACCAGGACAGCAGCGAGATTACCACCAGGGCCGTGATTCCCACGAGGAGGAAGCCCAGGGCGGAGAATCTCCAGAACTTGATATGCTGGTGCGTGCGGTCTTCTATCAGCGTGAGCCGATAGACTTTATTCCAGTCCGTACGATTTATTTTTCCCATAATAATTCGTAAATTTGCACCCTGATGGACAGGATGATAGGCATCGATTACGGACGTGCGAGAGTGGGTGTCGCCATGAGCGATCCGCTCGGAATCTTTGCATCTCCGCTCGAAACCGTGGCATCTGCAAAGATAATAGAATATCTTCAAAAATTGACTACTTCCGAGAAGGTAGTTCGCTTCGTGGTAGGGTATCCCATGAATCTCGACGGCCGTCCGGCAGAAGCCGCGGCCGACGTGGATGCCTTCCTGAAGCGTCTCGCAAAGCATTTTCCGGCCATCCCGGTGAGCCTGGAAGACGAGCGCTTTACCTCTGTGCTGGCCCACAGGGCCATGATAGACGGGGGGATGAAGAAGAGCGAACGCCGCAAGAAGGAGTCGGTAGACAAGATCAGCGCGGCCATCATCCTGCAGAGTTACATAGATAGAAACAAAGCACAATGATAAAACCTATTTATCTATATGGTTCCGCCGTGCTCCGCGAGAAAGCCGAGCCTGCAGACCTTGGCGCGAAAGAAGAGTTGAAACAGCTCGTGACCGACCTCTGGGACACCCTTGCAGCCAGCGAGGGATGCGGCCTGGCGGCCCCCCAGATAGGGGTGAGTAAGCGTGTGGTGGTCGTGGACGGCGACGTAATGGCTGATATATACGATTATCTGAAGGGCTTCAAGCGCACATTCATCAACCCGGTGGTGCTGGAGGAGAGTGAAGAGAAGGTTACCTATAACGAGGGTTGCCTGAGCGTGCCCGGCATTTACTGCGACGTGGTGCGTCCCAAGAAGATCAAGGTGGAATACTACGACGAAAACCTCGAAAAGAAGGTTGAGGAATTCGACAATTTCGCTGCCCGCATGATAGAGCACGAGTTCAGCCACCTGGACGGAGTGCTCTTTACCGACCTTGTGGCTCCTATACGCAAGAAGCTGGTAATGAAGAAATTGCAGCGGATTTCAACGGGCAAGGTGCCCACACGCTACAACACCCGGATCAAATAGCCTTCCCCTGGGCTTTAATATACGCGAGAATGATGTCCACGGCTTCGTCGGAGGACAGGCCGTCCATGTTCAGCACAAGGTCGTAGTTGCGGGCGTCGTAGCGGCTGGTGGAGGTGTAGCGCTGCACGTAGTTCTCGCGCATCTCGTCCACCCTCTTGATTATGGCCTCGGCCTCTTCGGCGGTTTTGCCCTGCCTTTCCATGATGCGGCTCACCCTGTTGGAGAACGAAGACTGGATGAAGATGTCCAGTTTGTTGGGATGATCTTTCAGGATGAAGAATCCGGAGCGCCCAGCGATTACGCAGGAAGACTCCGATGCGAGTTCGCGCAGAATCTCTGATTCGGCCTTGAACAGGTCTTCGTTGGTGACGGCCGGCGAGAACTCCTGGCCGGTGGAACCTATCGCTCCTGCATGGGGGATGGGGGTATATTTCTCCAGAAGGTCTGCAAGCCAGTTTTTCTTCTGCCCCTTAACCGTCTCGATGTCTCCGGAGGAAAGATTGAACTTTTCTACCAGCGCGTTGATGAGGTTCTTGTCGCAGAAACGCACTCCGAGCCTTTCGGCGAGCTTGCGGCCTATGGTGCGGCCGCCGGACCCGACTTCGCGGCTGATTGTGATGACGAATTTAGAGTTGATATCCATTTGATGCCAAAATTACTAAAAAAAACTCATACTTCGCATACTCCCTACCACTCAAGCACGGCGAAGGCGGAGGGCGCGAGAGTCAGGGTGACGGTGCCGTTGGCCACGGCGGCGGGGATTTCAGTATAGGTCCGGTCGCGGTCGGTCAGATGCACGCGCACGGTGCTGATGCCGGGGAGGGAAACGGTGACGGTCTTGCCCGCATGCACATTGTCGTCGTCGGTATAACGGACGACAAGGGCGGCCCCATGATGGCCGCTTCCGTCGACAGCGGCCGCGCAGAAGAGATCCTTCCCGTCCACGTCAACCTGCACCGCTGTGCCTGCCGCACGCAGGCGAGACCAGGCATAGAAGGCATAATATCCCTTGAGCGGAGCGTAGGTATAGAAATCGAACAGACCATTGAATATGGTCTCGGGGCGGGCATCATAATACATGAGGATGTCCACGGGGGCCGTCTGGCAGCGGCACATGACGGCGGCGTTGAAGGCGGCGCCCTTCATGCCCCGGAGCACGTCGATGCTGTAGGGGAACTCCGAAGTCCAGTTCCGGATGTAGTTCCACTCATTCAGGATGGAAAGGGCCGAACCGTAGCCATAGCGGTCCAGAAGGCGGCGCATCTGAGCGGCCCGCTCCGCGAACGGCTCTACTAGTGAGCGGTAGATGTGCCAGGAGAAGAAGTCCAGCGGAACCCCATCTGCTGCCATCTGCCGAAGGAAGTTTTCCGTCCATGCCGCGTTGCCGGCAACCGCCGGCCCTCCTATCATAAGGTCCGGGAAGCAACCCTTCAGGTGCTTTGCCACCACTCTGTAAAAGGCGTGGAACTGCTCCGGCGTGCCGTTCCAGGTCTGCGGGCCGAGGTCGGGCTCATTCCAGATTTCCCACCAGCGGATGTTCCAGTGGAAGCCATCGGCCCAGCCCTCGTTATAGTGCCGGATGATGTGCTCGGCGATGGAAGCCCATTTCTGATTGTCGGCCGGTGCATCCACCCCGTACTTGCGCACGTGGTGCTGGATTTTCTGCCCGAGGCGGAAGAAGATCTCTACTCCGGAGTCCCGGATGTTGCCAAGATACCAGTCGGTGATGGCGAAATCGTAGGCCGAAGGGTCGGCAGGATCGCGGGAGAAGTCCGGGAAGATGGCGGTGATATCTACGGTATGTTCACTTCCATAGGCCTCGCTGAATGCTGAATCGTGGGTTCTGGCAAAGGCAAATCCGGCGGCAGAATAGGTGTCGAAGTTGCTTCGGACCTGGGTCTTCTGGGCCCGCCCGGGCCCGTTGTTGACGCCATTCATGGCCTTTATGGGGCCGATTGGCTGGTTCGGATGAACGGTAACCTGGGCTCCAAGGCTTAACGGGAGCAGAAGTGCGGCAAGGAGAAGGGCTTTCATAATATGCAAATTTAAAGAATTCTGCGTAACTTAGCCAAACATATGGAATACGAGCATATCAATCTGAACGATTATACCCGCACGGGGGAAGGAGGAACTGCGGTATCTTATACGCACAAGACCCGCCTTACTATGGTAAAACTATACAATCCCGGATTCGAGGCCGACAGGGCGCGGGAGGAATTCCTGACCGCCCGCACCGTCTTCGACCTGGGCATCCCAACGCCGGAGCCCTATCGCCTGGTCACGGACGGAGAGCGCTATGGTGCTGAGTATGAACTGGTTCCGGGCAAACGATCCTTCACCAGAATCATCTCCCAGGAGCCCGAACGCCTGAAGGAAATCTCAATCGCATTCGCAAGGGAAGCCCGCAAGATCCACACGACACCTGCAGATACCTCCCGGGTGCGGTCCTACAAACAAGCGCTCATTCGCTTCTATCAAGAAAAGAACCTCGTGCCCGAGGAGTACAAGCGCCGCGCCCTGGCCTTTCTGGAGAAGGTGCCGGACACTCCCACCTGCGTGCACGGCGATCTCCACATCGGCAACATCATCACCGACGGAGACAAAACCCTGTGGATAGATGTAGGGGAGTTCGGCTACGGGGTGCCCGAATGGGACCTTGGCGTGCTTTGGACGATGTGCAACAATATGGATCTGGCCCGCGCCGAAAACCTGTTCCACGTTAAACCGGAGACCCTCAAAGCCCATTGGAACATCTTCATCTCCGCCTATCTGGGCACGGAAGATGCCGAAAGCATAGCCGCCGTCACGAGGCGCATCCTGCCATTTTACGCAGTCAAAGTGCCATACGTTTATGATATGGCCTACCACCGACCCCTCCCGGATGAAGCCTTCCCCAAGCTGATGCCGATGATGTTTAGTACTTTATGATTTCCACAAATATAGGAAATTCAGGCGAGCATCTCGTCGGCCTCGGCCAGAAGATTATATAGCGCCTCCATCGCTTCGATGCGGGAGATGAGTTCTTTTTGCTTTTTTGTCATATTATAGAAGTGGTGTCATATATAGCGGAAGATAAGTCAGCCCGTCTTTTTGCTCTACGTCATTAGAATGCAAGACATAAGGCGTAGAAAGATACTGGCCAAACTTTTTAACACACTTCTTGATGGATTTGAGCGTATAGTTTGTGCTGCTTTTTACCTCAATAGGGGAAATGTTGTGCCGGGAAGTGACAATTTCCTTTTGGATAAGGAAATCTATCTGCATACGGTTATTTGCCTCTTCCTTATCGTAGCTGTTATAGAAGAATAGTTTGCTGCCTGCGGTTTTGAGCATCTGAGCAACGATATTTTCTACCAACATTCCTTCGTCGAGTTCCAACTTGTCAAACATAAGTTTCTGGTAGATCTCATTGGTGACGATGCCACGGGCACTAAATGCCAGGGATATGAGCAGTCCGGTGTCACAGAAGAAGCATTTGAGGGTAGTGCGGTCTTCATTGAGTTGGAGACCGATGTTGGGAGCCGTGGTGTTGTAACTGATATTCACCAATTTGGCGTCATCTAACCAGAAGAAGGCGCTATCGTATTCGCGCATACGGGCCTTATCCTTGAGGGCAGAGAGAGTGAACTGCTTCTCTTTCTTCTGGAGTTGTCCGGGGATGGCGTCATAAATAGCGCTGACGCGGGTCGTCAGGCCTCCTGCGTATTTTTTTATGTCGTTCTTGTAGAGGCGCAGAATCTGGCGCTTGACGGCGTCAACTTTGGTAAAATCACGAGAAGATGCGTATTCGGCGACGGCTTGTGGCATACCTCCAACGATGAGATACTGGCGAAAATAATGCAATGCTTCCCGATGAAAATCGCCCATCGGTTTGCATTTTTCAAACTGCTGCCGAATAAAAGGCATCAAGACTTCATTGCCCATAGCCCAAAGGAATTCCTCAAAGTCCATAGGATACATATCAATACCGTCCTCCTCGGATGGAATGACAATGTTTTCCACATTTTTTTTGATAGATATCAGGGACCCTGTCTCCAGATAGTCGAAGCGACCATCTTCCACCAGTGTCTTGATCGCTTCGCGGGCTTTGGGACATTTCTGGACCTCGTCGAAGATAATCAGGGATTTGCGAGGCACAAGCTGTTTCTTATAGTGGAGTTGTATATTCTGGAGGAGCGTATCGACATCTTCCAGGTACTCGTCGAACCAACCTCTTACCCGTTGCGGAGCTTTGCTGAAATCGATGAGGATGAATGAGTCATATTCATTGCGGGCGAATTCCTGCGCGATGTAACTCTTTCCAACGCGGCGTGCACCCTCAATCATAAGGGCTGTAGAGCCGTTTTTCTCTTGCTTCCACTGAAGCAGCTTATCGTAAATCTTTCTTCTCATAATCACGAATCCTAAAGTTTTGGAGTGGCTATTTATACACCTTTCCGCGATTTTTGCAAAGGCAAATATACACCTTTCCTAGAATTTTGCAAAGATTCCGAGTTCTTTTTTGTCATATCAATGTCCTCCTCCCGCGCCGCCCGGCGATTGGCGAGAAGGAAATCCTTTTCCGTTATGCGGAGTTTTTTGGGGTGCTTGGGTTTGGAGACCATTTAAAAGAAAAATATATCTCAAGCAAATTGTGAGTGGAGAGCCTAACAATAGTCATCAAAAACGTCGCCGCCAGTCCATTCTCTTCCCATGGCCAAGGTGAAATACTTTTGGCCTCCGTCTTCGTGAAAGAAGCTGTGCTTGTTTTCGTGGATAAAGTAGCCGTCCTGCAGGGTGATCTTACATAGAGCCCATGGCTTCCCAAATGGGACACCAACCATTTCGGCCTTATAGGTAAGGACATAAATGGCATTATCGGCTTCACTGATACCGCAATCGAGAACTACGCCACCGTCTCCGTACTGGGTGCGGGTGAACACCTGGCCTTTGACCAGATTGTTTAGGTAGGCCTGCAAGGTCCTCTCCTGTCCTTCTGTAGGACACAGAAGAAATTCTGTAGGCGTTTTCCAGTCCAGCTGCTTGGCCCCGGGAGTCAGGGAATCTTTTAGGCCGTACTGCTCCTCGTACCAGCGGCGGTTGGCTTCTTCAATTTCGGCTTTTTGGACTGCGTAGGGTTTGTAGCCTGAGGAGGGATTACCTTTGTTCCATTCGGCTGCTTCGGCCATCTCCTCGTCAGAGAAGATATAGTCACCAATGCCTTTCCCCGATGATGTTGCCTGTTTTGGGGAATCCTCTTGCGCCCAGCGTTCGACGTTTCTCCGGCACTTCTCGGCCTCCTCTTTGGTGACGGTGCGCATCCAATCAATATCGGGAGACAGCGCCTTGCTGCGAAGGATGGAAGGATCTGCAATGAAAGCCTCAACGCTGCCGCAGTGATAGATGATTTTCTTTCTGGTAGCCGGGTTATTGAGCGCATTCTCCAGCCTGGTTAGCCAACGGAGATTCTCCGGACGGTTGTTACAGCGGTTGGTATCAATATGGTCTACGACCATGTGGGGCTCGGGTTCTGGACCATGGAAGGCAGTGCAGACTACTTGATGAACTCGGATGTTGCTGGTGAAGATCATGTAGCCGTTATCCGGATTCTTAGTACCGAAGCTCCAGACGTTGTCAAGCTTGCTCGGCCGGCCCCCTTCTTTGGGAAGGCGACAGATGGAGCCATTGTCACGGGCGCGGTACCGGCGGTCCTTGTATTCACATTCGCGGACCTCGGTGTATTGATTGAGGAGTTCTTTGTTTTCCATTATTTATAGTAAACTTACATCATCAGCCGAATCCGGCCCTCTGATTTGACGAACGTATCCGGATGCGACATGATTACAGCACAGACCTGCTTGTCCGTCACTGGGGCCTTATCCAAGCGGGTATAGAGACCGCGGGCATTGATCTCCCGGGCTATCTGCTCGGTTTTCATCCCGTGTCCGGAGTTGGCCAGGAGGTAGACTATAGCTTCTTCGAGTTTCATAATATGCAAATTTACAGAATTCTGCGTAACTTAGCCAATGTAAATAATGAATCCAGTTTTCAGCCATGATATACGTCGCCTCCAGTTGGAGAAACCCATACTACGAAGATGTTGTCAAGCGTCTCAAGAAAGAAGGCCTACCAGTCTATGACTTTCGTAACCCGCCCCACGGAGGCACCGGATTCCATTGGACTGACGTGGACAAAAACGCCCCTAATTGGACCTTCAAGGAGTACGAGGAGGGATTGCACCATCCACTCGCCGAACGCCAATTTGGGGCCGATCTGGAGGCACTCAAAGCCGCCGACACCTGCGTCCTCGTTCTCCCTTGCGGTCGCAGTGCCCATACCGAAGCAGGATGGATGGCCGGCGCCGGCAAGCGCGTCATCGTCTATATTCCTGAAATGGTGGAGCCGGAGCTCATGTACAAACTGTTTGACCAGGTTGTCGGGAATTTGGACGACCTGGTCAAATGCTTGTGATTGGACTGTAAACTTGAAAAGGAAATCTTTGTTTATAACTCTGGTGGCATAAAGAATTGTTTTGGGTCGGCCTCCAAAGTAACAATGTTCCTGTCCAGATGAGTAACAGACAAATGTGTTTTGCTTAATACCGGTTGTAAGCTTAATTTGACGGTATTAGCATTAGGATCTTGGATGTATATCTTCTCAAGGGCTGGCATCTTTTCAAACAAAACCCTATCTACTTCTCTATTGAAAAAAGGGAAGGAGTATCCTATAACGACTAAAACTTTTGCATCAGAAATGCAGTCACCAATACGTTGAATGTACTGATCGTTCATCTTTTCCCAGGCGAAAGAGATACGGTTGTTCTTAACATCCAACTTGAAATACAGTTCGACGATTGATGTTAGGTCTTTATTCTTCCTTGCTTCAAAGAAAGACCTGTCACCGGCCACAAAGGCAGAGCCATTGAGTTTTAAAAGATTAAATCCTTTATGTGGATGATAAGGTTCACCCCCTCTTCTCTCAGACACTTTATCGTGTGAGTGAAGAAAGATTTCACTCAACATCGAGAGATTATCGGCTTTAACATACTCATTATAAGCAATCTCAAACTGAAAATCGTAGTTCCAAGAAACAATGGTTATATCATCGGGAAGGTGATTTACATCATTTTGAAGAATCGATGCAAGAAAAGTGTCATATCTCTGATCGGGCTCATTACCAACTTGCTCATAGAACAGGAAAAGAAGCAACAGGTTTTTAAGCTTTTGATAGTCAGCCTGGTTATTAGTAAGAAAAAGCTTTTTAGCGAATGTATCTATAGTTGCATGACTAGAAGTCATTTCTAACAACCACTCCAGATCATCAATCAGTTTCTGAAGCTTTTTGTTATCCAAACCATTTGACGGTTTGTTTAATAAACAAACCATATTGTGAATAAAAAATGCCAGCCTTCCAGAAATTTCATTGACAACGGGGACTCCACTTTCGATTCTTGTACATGACCCGGCCCCTGAAATGACTCCTTTGTCCGTAAGCCTTTCTGTCCTAAAATCCAGTGACTTTTCTCCACGCTTGCCAAAACTTGCGCCTGCACCCAAAAGATAGACTATTCTACTCAAAACCTTGTGTCCATTATTATAAACATCAATAAACTCGAAATCTAAGAACCTACCATAGTTGAGCGTAGTACGCATCAACATCAGGGAATCGCATTTCGAATTGCTCCGTAAGCTCTTTAATCTTCAACTCAATAAGTTTTACGATGGATTTAGACTTAAGAATTGATGCGGAGGTCTGTTTGATAACAGACATCAAATGTATATGATATCCTGGATTTCCTGAAACATAGTCCCACAATTCTCGTCCTATCAAAGTATGCTCCTCCCAATCTTCCATTTGTTTTTGGAGGAATTTGGTTGTTATATAATCTTCTCCTCTCCGTCCATAGCCAAATCCAAATAATCCCTTATATCCAGCTTCCTCCAGAGCCCTAATTTCTCTAACATAAGAATTGACTTGCGTATGATCCATGTCATTAGGGCCACTTTTTACTTCAATGTACGTTCTGACAGAACCTAGTCGTTCAATAACAATGTCCCATTTGTTGACAAGTCCCTCCTTATAATACTTGCCGTCATACACATCGTGATTAGAGTATAGTAGTAGTTGCTCAATCAATGTCCCCATGGATGTTACTATGCCTCTGGTCGCAGATGAATAGACATAGTAACGAAGAAGTTCTTTAGGCGTATCGAACTTCAGTGCTCTTCCAAGAATTGGGTTAGTATTCAGGGAGTCTATGCTGATATCCCTAACTGTCTCTACTTGTTTCTTGATGAATTCGGTTGTAAGTAACCGGATAAAGTTGTCCTCGATGCTGATTGTGGGATCGATCTCTTTCTTGAGCTCACGAAAAATGGCCGCCTCTTTGGTGCTGAAAGGCTTGATAATCCTTTCCCCCTCTACAGTCCTTCTAGAATATAAAGTTCTAATTGTAGCAGCTTTAAAACCTGTGATTGTGGAAAACTGCGAACCGATGATTCTGAATTTCTCTTGTGAATCAGAACTAGCATTCTTGTAACTGGCGGATTTTGCGAGATAATCACTAAGTGTGGCAGCCATAATAAATAATTAAAAATCAAACAACAGCCCTTGTACTGGCTCTTTCTTCTTTTTGACAACGGGTGGTTTGACATAATCTTCTTCCCCGAAAACACCGGTATTAACTACAGATTGAGCCAAACGCTTTACCAAAGACACGGCAATACTATTGCCAATGAGTTTCATCCAGCGAGGACGTGCCTCAGGGAGCACGAAATCATCTGGGAATCCCTGGATGCGGCAAGCTTCGGACTTCGTAATTTGCCTGAAATTGTGTGGGCGATAGATCTTTTCCATGAATTGCTCTTTCAATTCCTCTACCGATGAGGCCTCAATATCCTCGGTAGCAATGTAATCATTGGTGTCACTAGCCACCATTGTTGGATAAATCTTCGAGGTCTTCAGGAAAATACGATTGATGCCGTTAATGCCCGAACTAATTCTAGCGTGTTTAAAATCGTAACGAGCCTCAATACATTCAACAATGCCTCTGGATTCAAGCGCTTCCACTGTGTCAACAATCCCAATGCCTTTAATACGGAAAACCTTTTGTAATTTGAGTTCGTCAATGTTAAGGCGCCCATTCCGTTCGTATGAAAGCACCAATTGTTCAGCTTCCGAAAGGTCAAAAACCTTTCCGTTAACCTGATACAAGTAGGGAACTCCTTTCAGAATACCCTTTTCCACAAGCGCGTCCAATTCACTTTTTTTAATAGATGGATCGAGCCCCTTGAAGTGATTCACAGAAAGAGGATTGCCGTCAAGTGGGCCATAATCCTTTTTCCGCCGGTTGCTTAGAAGCAGGTAGCAAATATGCTTCTCGCGCTTAGTGGTATCTTCAATATCCCATGTGTGAATGGTTGTACTGCCATTTCGGATATCGTTGAAAAGGAAATAATCATTGAAGCCCTGCTCATTGCATGAAAGACTCCATCTCGCTTTATTGCCAGAAAGAGGTGCATGAGTCTGAGCAACAGCTCCATCAAGAATGTCACTCAAACGAACAGCTCCGGGACATTCCTCAGGGAGTCGGAAACGCTTGTGATACTTCTCTTCACGGAATCCGATGATATAAATGCGGACACGCGTTTGAGGCACGCCATAATCATATGCGTTAAGAATATACTTCTCTGCGTGATAACCCGCCTCACGAATCCTGGACATAATGTAATCTAGCGCAGCGCTATTCCTGGGATCTGCAAGACCTTTCACATTCTCAAAAATGAATGCTTTAGGCCGCACTTTATTCAGCAAATACAGTGTGTCATTCCACAACTGACCGCGGTCATCATCAAAACCCAGTTTTTTCCCAGCAATTGACCAGCTCTGGCAAGGTACGCCTGCCGTCATAAAATCATGCTCCGGCAAAGTTTTGAGTTTTGTGATGTCACCGAAATTGCTGGCCTCCGGTTCGTTATAGTTGGTGCAGTACGCCTTAATTGCATCAGGAGCAATCTCACTGAAGCCCAAGCACGTGCCGCCAGCATTACTAAGAGCAATGCGAAAACCGCCGATACCGGCAAATAAATCTATGAAAGTGAATTTCGCCATTACTTCAATATGTCATCGTCATAGCCCTTAGGAGGCTCTATGCCAAGGTATTCACGGTAAATTCTTTCTCGGTATGATACGCCCAACTTATTGATTTCCTTTATGAAGAAATCGAACGTACCTTCCCCGCCTATCATATTCCAATACTCTTCTCCAATCAAGACAGAAGCGTCGTGTTTCATGTCAAACCATCTTGCCGGGAACGTCCATGCATAATCCTCTCTCTTCTTTCCGTATGGATTGTAGGGCAACGCGTAATACGCTGCTTTTACTGGATGCTCATTCATAGCAAGAAGCTTGAACATTTTCTCCTTGCTCACCTTGGTTTGGTCACTATTAGGAAGGGGCGCCTTTAACTCAAAAGCATAGTTTTCACCAGTCCTGGCACTAGGAATATAAATGTCGCAGACAACATCTACAGGCACAGGACTGCCTTCTCCTGCCTTGATATACTCCAGCTCCTTTTCCCAATTTGGCTTTGTTCTGACGCCATTCACTGGATGCTCAAGACGATTGAGAACTTCTTGTATGCGTTGCAAACTGGTTCTTCCTATAGTTCCATGGACAGAGTAGCCCTGGATACAGCGGCCATGATAGACTGTAGCCGCTGACACAGTTAATTTCTCCCAGATTGAACCGAAAGGGGTAACAAAGCGCCTCTCAAAATGAGAACCTTTGAATATTTCGTCAGGCACAAGTGCGGCATAAAGAGGTTTGGACGCATGATGATTCTCCACCACAAAGGGATCAGTATAGAGAACGCGGTCCATTACTCTATCCATCATGACTCTAACTTCTGATAGAATTGCCTCGCTGACTTTTTGTTTATCGTCCATAAAACTGCGTTTTTCAATTATAAGTTGTCAAAGTTAATCATTTTCGTCCATTCTATTGGAATCAAATTGAGACTTTCGCAAAAAACCGTAAATTCGCCCATAGAATCTAACTTTACTATTCAATGGCTGATTGTCTTACACCAGAACAAAGACATAAAGCAATGGCAGCTATTCACTCCTCTTCAACAAAGCCGGAGTTGAAGCTGCGTCGTGCATTGTGGAGCCTGGGGTTCCGCTACCGGATCAATGAAAAACATCTGCCGGGGAAACCGGACATCGTGCTGCCCAAGTACAGGACGGTGGTCTTCATCCACGGATGCTTTTGGCACGGCCACAAGGACTGCGAGTACTACACTGTCCCAAAGACCAACACCGACTTCTGGACAGCCAAGATAACCCGCAACCAGCAGCGAGACCAGGAAGTCTGGCGCCAGCTGGAGGCAAAGGGCTGGTATGTCATCATTGTCTGGGAGTGCGAGCTGAAGAAGGAGGTATTCGAGGAAATAGTTGGTCGTGTCCGTGATGAGATTCTTCAGAATGGCGAGGCTTATCGTGCCGCTAAGGAGGAACGCCGCCGTTCTCGGGAGGCCTGGCGGCAGATGCGGAAGGCCAAGCGGGAGAAAGAATCAGCCTTGAAAGCCGAGCTTCGGAAGGGCGGGAAGTGGCTGTAAAAAAATAAAGCCGCCAGGCAGCGACTTTTCAATGAGGCTCGGATCAAGTTGCCTTGAGAGGGTTGTCATCCCTTCAAACGAAGTTCCTCTTCGACGAATCCTAGTGCAAAGGTAATGTTTTTCTTGGGAAATGCAATAGATTCCTTCGCTTCGCTCGGAATGACAAGGAAGGCTCGGAATGACATAATCCTTTCATTTCTCCAACTTCTTTTCGGTCTCAATCCGCGTTGCCTCGAACATCTCCATCATCCCGGACAGGGCGGCGAAGGGCATGAACTGGGCGGCGTGAAGATAAAGTATTTTTATTATATTTGTAGGTTAACACGACACTAAAAACAATTTAATATGGGAGCATTTCACGCATACGCTCACCATCCCCTGTAACAAAACAGCCAAGAAAATGC
>R22__coassemble_724_pt1 | contig 19452 bp, 15 predicted proteins | sample R22__metabat2_low_PE_056 | metagenome-assembled genome bin R22 | reverse complement strand
CTCAACAATCGCATAAATCATAATTTAGCGGCATTAGAGAAAACGATAGTACGACTATATAATTGAAAAACAAGACTTTATAATATGTTTATCTTTACGGAATCAAACTACGAGAACGCGCTTCTTGAGCTACTCGACAATCTGGGTTACGACCACGTTTATGGCCCAGAAATAGAGCGTGACTACCGTGTCCCGTTCTATGAGGCGCAGCTCGCCCACAGCTTGATGCTGGTGAATCCCACCAAACCGGCGGCAGCCATCGATGAGGCCATCCGTAAGGTGCGCGACATTGACTCCGGCACCCTTGTCCAGAAGAACCAGCAGTTCATGGATTACCTCCAGAACGGCGTCGAGGTGAGCTATATGCACAAGGGAGAGGCGGTCAACGACATCGTGTATCTCATTGACTTTGCGCATCCGGACAGGAACACCTTCCAGGCTATCAATCAGTGGACCTACGTGGAGAAATCCGAGAAGCGGGCAGACATCATGATCTTCGTGAACGGTCTGCCGCTGGTTCTCATTGAGCTCAAATCGCCGTCCCGGGAGGAGACAGACGCTTCTGCAGCATATCGTCAGATCCGTAACTATATTCAGGAAATCCCTTCCCTATTCATCTACAACGTCTTCTGCGTGATGAGTGACATGGCTCTATCCAAGGCCGGCACCATCACCAGCAAGGAAGACCGCTTCATGGAATGGAAGACCAAAGACGGAATGGAAGAGACCAAGGACTTCATCGACTACGACACCTTCTTCGTGGGGATGTTTAAGCGTGACCGTTTCCTGGATCTTATTAAGAACTTCACTTGCTTCAGCGTGGACGAGGCAGGCTCCGCAAAGATACTCGCTGGTTATCATCAGTATTTCGCCGTTAAAAAGGCTGTGGACCGCACTGTGAGGGCCACCAATGGCGACGGAAAGATTGGCGTCTTCTGGCACACCCAAGGCAGTGGCAAGTCACTCTCTATGGTGTTCTATGCCCATTTGATTCAGACCGTCCTCAACAAGCCCACTATCGTTGTCATCACCGACCGCAATGATCTTGATGACCAGTTATACACCCAGTTCTCCAAGTGCCAGAGCTTCCTACGCCAGAAGCCAGTCCAAGCCTCAAGCCGGGAGAATCTTCGCAAACTGTTGGTAGGACGTGAGGCCAACGGCATTATCTTCACAACGATGCAAAAGTTTGAGGAATCGAACGAGCCGCTCTCCGAACGCCGTAACATCGTTGTGATGGCAGATGAGGCCCATCGTGGACACTATGGCTTTGAAGAGAGAGTGGACGCCCAAGGCCGCATTAGTGTAGGAACTGCTCGCATCATTCACGATTCGTTGCCAAATGCTTCATTCATTGGCTTCACCGGCACACCTATTTCTCTAAGAGACCGCGACACGCAGGAAGTCTTCGGTGACTACATCGATATCTACGACATGACGCAATCCGTCAAAGACGGCGCCACCTGCCCAGTCTTCTACGAGTCCCGCGTTGTCAATCTCAAGCTGGATGAGGAAACCATCCGCAGAATTGATGCCGAGTACGAAAAGCTATCTGATGAAGGTGCCACGCCTCAACAGATTGAGGAAAGCATGCACGAGATGTCCCATTTGGAAGAGATTCTCGGCGCTCCCGAAACTATCGACTCTCTGGTGCAGGACATCCTTAAACACTACGAGGAGAACCGCCAGTACGAACTCACCGGCAAGGCTATGATTGTGGCTTTCTCTCGTCCTATTGCCATACGCATCTACAAACGCATCCTGGAACTTCGTCCCGACTGGACAGAGAAGGTAAAGGTCGTGATGACTGGCTCCAACAACGATCCTGAGGAATGGCACGACATAGTTGGTAACAAGCAGTACAAGAAAGAACTAGCCAAGAAGTTCAAGGATGACAGCGACCCGATGAAGATTGCCATTGTGGTGGATATGTGGCTCACTGGTTTTGACGTGCCTTCTTTGGCCACCATGTACGTCTACAAGCCTATGTCCGGCCATAATCTGATGCAGGCCATCGCACGTGTGAATCGCGTGTTCTCCGGCAAGGCTGGCGGTCTGGTCGTGGATTACATCGGTATCGCCAAGGCCTTAAAAGAGGCCATGCGCGACTACACCAAACAAGACCAAGAGAACTACGGCAATCCGGACATCAAAGAAACCGCCCTGGTCAAGTTCAACGAGAAACTTGAAGTCTGCCGCGACTTCTTCCACGGATTCAACTACGCCATGTTCCATGATGGATCCGACTCAGACCGTGCCGATATTATCAAGGGCGCCGTCAACTTTATGCTGGCCCCCTCGATGGAAGAGCAGTGCACCAAGTTCCTGAAGGAAGCCCTATTGCTGAAGAATGCTGTCAGCCTGTGCCGGAGCCTCTTAAACGAAGAGCAGCGCTTCGAAGCCGCTTTCTTTGAGACAGTCCGCACAGCCATCAACCGTATCAAAAACATCAAAACAAAGGTATCCAAGCGGGAAATCAATGAGCGAATCGGTGAGCTGCTAAAACAGAGCATCAAGAGTGAGGGCGTAATCAATTTGTTCTCTGATATTAAGGCTGAATTCTCACTCTTTGACCCGGCCTTCCTGGAGGAAATTTCCAAGATGAAGGAGAAACATATTGCTATTGAGCTCTTGAAGAAACTGCTCAAGGAGCGCATCCACCTCTATCAGCGCACCAACCTTGTCCAGGCACAGAAGTTCTCGGACCTCATCAATATGGCCCTCTCCAATTACCTCAAAGGCCTCCTTACTAACGAGGAAGTCATCAAGGAGCTCCTGGAACTGGCCAAGGAAATTGCCCAGAGCGAGCTGGTCGCAGACAGCCTTGGTCTGAATCAGGAAGAAAAGGCATTCTACGACGCCCTTACGCGCCCGCAAGCTGTCAAGGACTTCTATACCAATGAGGAGCTTGTGAACCTCACTAAAGAATTGACTGAGGAGTTGAGGAAAAACCGCACCATAGATTGGCAGAAAAAGGAATCTGCCCGCGCCGGCATGCGGTCAAAGGTAAAACGCCTTTTGAAGAAGTACCATTACCCTCCGGAAGAGGAGCAATCCGCCCTCGAAACCGTCATCCACCAGTGCGAACAGTGGGCAGACGTTGACTCCAGTGAGTATGAAGGTTACGGAAACGCATATGTAGAAGGCTATGTACCCAAGACATACGAAGTCGAACAATACCATTACGGAATGGCCGCAGAACCCGATGGGCCGAAGTATGGGGGTGAAAACAACAATTAAAAAGTATTAGACATTTTGTACACAAAGTTTTTTCAGTCTAAGGATGTAAAGGATAGAAGGATCAGCGAAAAAACGCAGGAGATCTTTCTTTACTGTAGCAAGAAAAAAAGCAGTATGACACCAAGGGCTTTTGACCTTGCACGATTGTACTTTTTGCGACTGCTTGATAATATTGCTGATAGGGATTCATATTCCGTACCGGTGATTAATACTATTCGTAATAGTATTTCATCCCAAGATGATTGTGTCGCAGAATGCACTATGAAACAAGCCAAGTGCTTAGCTATAAGTGTCGTAACAAAGGGTATATCTGACGATTTACAATTATATCCTATCTCGGCCGAGAAAAAGATCTCCATCGCAAAGCTTAGAGGCCAGAAGGAATGTAGTATTCCAATAGACGAAATGACTGTTAAAGACATTTTTTTCGTCACCGCCACACTTGCTGAAGATACAATTATATCTGAATCAACCATGCGAGCCGTTTTCGATTGGTTCAAAGGAATTGGTCTTGATCCGATAGAGGCCAGGGTTTATTCTTATTTGTTCATGAAACAAGCGCCCGTATCAATTAGGTCCCTCCCCCAACAAAATGTACTAGGTACAGAATATCGCAGAGCCGCCAAGTCATTAGTTGAAAAAGGTTTTATTAGCGAATTCCCTGATGACATGTTCTGCGTAACAGAAACAACGATTGTTTAATCTATTCTTCGATTTTTAAAAACAAGTATATATGCCACTCTATCAACACACAAATGGGAAATTAACTTCCATCAAAGAAAAGCCCTTTAAACTTGAAAAAGACATTCAAAACCTTGTTGAAAAGAACATAAAACAGTTGCTGGATTTGGAGTTTGTCCAAACTGAACTCACTGTTCAGGATGTCCGTTTTGACACTTTAGCGTATGATAATACAACGAACTCCTTCGTGATTATTGAGTATAAAAGGGATTCTTCTACCAGTATCTTTGACCAGGGAGTCTCATATCTCAATCAGATGCTAAAGAATCAGGCAGAGTGTGTGCTGGCTTATAATAACGCAAAAAAAACAAATTACAGTAAGGCCGATTTTGACTGGTCTCAGTCTCGCATCGTTTTTATTTGTCGCGAATTCAGCGAGAAGCAGAAAATGGCGACCGACTTTAAAGATTTGTCCATTGAGCTTTGGGAAGTACGTCGATACGCAAATGATACACTTATGTTCAGCCCTATCGGCAAATCTAAACATGCTGTGAGCATTACGCCACTGATGAAGACCTCGAACAATGTTAAGGAAGTCATCAGTAAGACCATTCCATATTCTGAAGACACTCTATTTAAAGGTGTTCCAGATGATATTCACGAACTATATGAAAAGTTCCGTGATGGAATCCTTGCACTTGACTCGGAGATTATCACTAAATTTACAAAGCTCTATGCAGCATTCAAGAAAAATGGTTCAAATGTCTGCGACTTGGAGCCTTTCAAGGGATCACTTTGCATTTTTATTAACCTTCAAAAGGGCGAATTGAAAGACGGGCTTGGTTTAGCAACAGATGTATCTAAGATTGGCCATCATGGGAATGGCGACTATCGTATTCAGATCAAGGATGCCGAGCAATACGAGTATATTCTAAGTCTTATTAAACAAGCCATTAAATAGATTAAAAACTTATGATTGAGCCCTCGGTGTTTATGCTTGAGTGTACTATTAAGAATTGTGAAAGCTGATACACATATAGCTCCATACTTCGCGAAGAGCATCACGCCAGTTTTCGGTTTGAATCACCTCGGCCTTAGAAATGCCGCGGAAGACCTCTTCACCACTTTGCTCCCCGGGCTGAACGGGGTTACCCAACGTGTCCGCTATTACAGTTTCTATTGCTGGATTACAGGTCAATTCTACGATCAATATACTGGTCCCAAGAAAGACATTGAAGAAGCCTATCGACTCTTTATCAGGAAGAGCGAGATACTGCTTGCCTTGGCACAAGCTCGTAGAGATCCGACTGTCACTGGAATCCCTGGCATAACATATGCCCTGAGCGTTCTTTCGCATGGACACGAAACAATAGATCTTCTCAAATGCGTCGACAGACCAGAAAATCCCCGTCGAACCAATGAAACCTATTGGGCGAATCCTGGCGGCATACTACGCCAGTACTATAACTCCTCGATGAAGGATATGGCTCTGTTGTCAGGTCTGCAGGTTATTCCTTCGATGTCGAAACCTTCGGATGACTCCGACAACCTTCCTGAAGGTACCATCCTCGGAAAAGATTTGGGTGTCGCCTTTGGGGAATCTATCGGTAAAGGAACGGCGGAATTGTTCCTTGCGTGCGTCCAGCATTCCCGTGTCAGCCTTGCAGAACTGGAGGCAATGAAGGATAATCTGGTAATGAAGGATTTCGGCGACATTGGATATGAGCGAGAGCTGCTGATAGACACTTTCAACCAGAAGGATTTCCCGGCCGATGAAAACGGCGAAAGATTCTTGCGCCACGACACAATCAAATTGTTCCTGCAGTACTGCAAAGACGGCCGTAGAGAGGGCCGTGACGCCATTATGTTCCCCACGGTGACCTATGAGAAGATTCTTGATGGAGAAGCAGATGATGATTGCTCTCTGGGTTGGTATGCCTATCACGTCAACGATCGTTGGCAATACCACACATCGGTCATCTTTTCGTGCCTCTTGGAGATGCTCCAGAAAGACGGCGGTTGGGTAGCAATAAAGGATATCGCCGAGCGTTTGGCCAATGGAATGTACAATGCCCTGCTTTCAGAACCGGGCATGACATTGGCTCAGGTCTGTGAGCTTATTGATAATGGCAGCATTTCCAATCTTGATTTCAACAAAATCGAGGAGGAAGCCGCTGATGCGATGGTGTCACTCCTAAAGCTCTATTGCGAGAATAGGAACAGGCTTGATATCATTGAAGCCTACAAAGAGGCATTCCGCGAGCTGCGTAGAAGCGATTTCTTCTCGCTGATGAACGAGCTGGACGGCCTACTGGACACACCATTCGAGTCCTTCCTTGCTGAATTCATAACCACGAAGATTATCTACCGCCACCATACCGTGTCGCTGATGAAATACAGCGCTACCAGAGTGGCATCCAATAAGTTCCTGCTTGAAGACGGTTTCATCCGCTTCCTAGAACAGACAGAATGCTCCGCCACGGCGCCGCGTATTGACTCCCTTATTGAGTATCTCACCGACCTTGGGCTTCTCAAGGATATGTTGCCGAGTCCGGATGCTATTGAACGCTATGAACTGAACTGATGGAATTCAAACGGCAACATATCTTCGACGACATTCTCGGGGGTGGCAGTAGCACATACCACTCGGCCATCCTGACGTGTTACTCGTTTGATCCGTTCTTCTACGCCAATTTCTTCAAACCCCAACTCAATGCCAGAGGTATTTGTAATCAACTGGTATTGATTGATGCCAACCGTCTCGATGAAGCCAAGGAAGACGAACGATTCTCGTTCATTCCCGGAGTCTCGCCGTTTGAAGGTTATACTCCACTTCGTATTGAGTGTAAGTCCGGCGGTGTTTTTCATCCCAAGATTGGCATTTTTATCGGCGAGAAACGTGTAACGGCCATTATTGGATCCGGGAACCTCACATATAGCGGAATGTCGTACAATGACGAGGCCTGGGGCGCCTTTAGCGTCTCCTCCGCCGGTACGTTTGAGGCTCCAATTATATCTGCCGTTTGGCACCATCTGAAAGGCATTATAGCGCTACAGAACCTCTTCTCTGCAACCCTTCAGCTTTCCTGGATGCTGGAAAACTCCGCGCTGCTGCAGCAACTTGACGACATGGATTCAGCCACGGTTCCCGTGGAGGATGCATTTGGGGAGAGTTTTGAGTTTGTTGCAAATACGGATGCCGGCTCAATCTTCACTCGCATAGTTGAAGCTGTAGGCAGCGATGCGGTTAAGAAGGTATCCATTTGCGCGCCTTTCTATGATATTAAGGGAACGGCTCTCAAGAACTTCCTGAATGCTCTGTCTCCGTTAGAGATCGGGTGCCTTGTTCATCCCGAAGAAGGATCTCTTCCAACCGAACTGGATTTGAAGGCGTTCCCGAATATCCGTTTCTTCAATTACAAGGTGTCCGGCGAGAAACGCTGTAAGATGGTCCACGCCAAGCTGATTCAGCTTGAAACAGCCTCCGGAACCGTCCTTGCAATCGGAAGTGCCAACGCCTCGATACAAGCCTTGGGTGATGCCAGAAGAGGCATAAATGACGAGGCCGATATCATTGTCAAGTCTTCACGGAAACGCGATTATCTGGAAGATCTGGGAATCTCCCAAGACGAGGAAATCTTTGATTTGACATCTTTCAAGAAACTGGAGAAATCCGATGATGAAAAAAAGACGACTCCCCTGGTTGTCATTCAATGCTGTGAACTCCTTGAGGATGGATTCCACATCACCATAGCAAAGGGACCAATTGAGGATGTTGACCTCCACATGGTGGATGATTTCAAGAAGGATTCCGTGCAGCATCTTTCCCTCGATAATGGGGTTTCTGTCATCCCCAATGCTGGAGGACGATTAGCCAGGACCGTTTTCATTACCAAAGACGGCATCTGCATCTCCAATAAATGCATCGTGCTGATAAGTAGCGAGATAGAACGAAAGAATCCCGATAAGATAATGGCGCCCATTGCCCGTCTCCTTGAAACGGCACAAGACTCTGTGGACTTTGAGCGCCTTCTCCAGTATGTCCATATAGAAGAAGAAACCAGTACTAAAGGCAGTGTCCGCCTTGCTTCTTCCGGTGGAAGGAAAAAGGAAGCCGGCTCACAGCGGGAATTCACCGATGAGGATCTTGACAAGAAGATCTTCCATAATCGGCAGGCAACGCTAGAACAGATAAACGACAGGATCCTAGACCGCCTTGCTGGGCTACTCTTTGCAGCTGGAGACAACAATGACTACTCTGAAATGCCTCAGGATGAATCAACCAGCCAGAAGGACATCGACAGCGGAGTACCAGAGGAAGAGATTAAGCCCAAGGGCCAGCGGAAAAACGGTAAGACCCCGAAAGAGTTCTCTGTAATGGATGAAGCTCGCGGTTACTTCAAAAAGCTGCTCCGGCACTACGACCAACTCTCCTGGAACAAACCTGACTATGATAAGGTGGGCCCTGCCATTCTGATTCAAAAACCGTATTACGTTCTAGCTAAATCCGACCTCGCATATTCGGCAGTTTGTATCGCGGTCTATGAGATGCTCCGCATAGCCAAATGCGGCAATCAGGACGAGTGGAATGAGATGATGGAATACTTTGTTCCAATTGTCGGCTCATTCCTTCTTATCTACCGAGAAATCTCGTCTACCGCGACACCCGCTACCATACAAAAGATTACTAGGAAACATCGCAACCTTGTTGTCTATTCACTCCTCCTGATATCTTTCTGGAGAGACTATGGCTCCCGAGTAACGTTACAGAAGCTATTGGCATTGAATCTATTCGACTCCTATAGAAACAACCTGGACGACCTTCAAAGCGTTTTCACCGAATACCAAGAACTACTTGAAAAGGAGATTCTCCCTACCGAGAAGGAGAGCATCGAAATGATCAATCAATGTTATGCAGGGTATATGGCTTTCATCCAGCACAAGGATGCTCATAGAGAGGCACTCTCCCCTTCTATGGACAACGTGATTATCTTCCGGCAGAGTTTTGGATTCCTTCAGATGACAGATATTGAATATGTTTCTAAATCTGTGAAGGATAATAAAGTGATTGTTGGGAATGCCGTTGCCCCCGGATTTCCAGAATTGGTTGCGACCAACAATCGAGTATCGCCGCCACGTGGAATGATTTCAAATGCGACCCTTATATTAACTGCTTTTGTTTATGAGAAATAATATGATATTAGGCAGATACCCCGTCATAACCCTCTGCGGCAGCACCCGCTTTAAGGAGCAGTTTCTGGAAGCGCAGAAGCGCCTAACCCTCGCGGGCAACATCGTCATCAGTGTCGGTCTCTTCGGCCATAGCGGCGACGATGAAGTGTGGACGGAAGGCACCAAAGAGATGCTGGACGATATGCACAAGCGCAAAATCGACATGGCCGACGGCATCTACGTCATCAACGTGGGCGGTTATATCGGACAGAGCACGCGGAGCGAAATTGACTACGCCCGCAGCCATGGCAAGACAATAGATTATTTGGAGGACCCACATTAAGTCTTGCACAAGCATATGAACAACTTAAAACGCTTTGAAGATGCCCAGAACGGGCCCTGGGGCCATGATACCGCCCTCCAGGAGATGCGGCTAGGACGCAAGCAGTCTCATTGGATCTGGTATATATTCCCCCAGATAAAAGGCCTTGGGCGCAGCTACGAGGCACAGCTCTATGGCATCGACTCTCTCTATGAGGCCCGGCAGTATCTTCAGCATGAGGTTCTTGGGAAGCGCCTCCGCGAGATAACGCACGAGGTGCTTAAGCACGATGGCAATTGCATAGAGTATATCATGGGCGGCAGCGGAATCGACGTACTGAAGTTCCGATCATCGATGACACTGTTCGATGTCGTAAGTCCAGATGATTGCTTCAATCAGGCCCTGGAAACCTTCTTTGACGGGAAAAGGGACGCTAAAACTCTGGCCATCATTCAGGATGAAAGAAAGGAACTGGAAAAACAACATAGCTTATGAACTCTATCGGAAACATCTTCTGGCTTATCCTGGGCGGCATAATCATCGCCCTGATATACTACATAGTTGGCCTGCTATTGTGCTTTACAATCGTCGGCATTCCGTTCGGCGTGCAGCTGTTCAAGCTGGGCACGTACGCGCTGTGGCCTTTCGGTCACGAACTGGTGAACGGGCCAAATGAGCCGGGATGCCTTTCCATAGTGATGAATCTCATCTGGGTTCTTTGCGGATGGTGGGAGGTGGCGCTCCTGCACCTGTTCTTCGGCATCATCTTCTGCATCACCATCGTGGGCATCCCCTTCGGCCTTCAGCACTTCAAGATGGCCATCGGCTCCATCTTCCCCTTCGGAAAAGAAATCAGATAGCGGGATTTTTTCGTATATTTGTATAGTATAAATATGTCGTATGCCCAAGAAATCCATACGCTTCTATAACGACCGCGAGGTGCGTGCCGTTTGGGACGAGAGCCATTCAAAATGGTGGTTCTCGGCCATTGATATTGTCCGGGCTATCAACGACGAGGATGATTACATCAAGGCAGGCAACTATTGGCGCTGGCTCAAGCGGAAGCTGACCACAGAGGGGGTTCAACTCGTGAGTGTCACTCACGACTTCAAATTCGAGGCACCGGACGGCAAGCAGCGTGCGTCGGATGCGCTGGATACGGAATGCGTACAAACACTTGCCAAGCATTATCCCAACAATCGGGCGAATGCTTTTCTGGACTGGTTCACATATAGCGATAACACGATTGACGGGCAGAGCAAGAAGAAGGCATATACTCTCTTTGAAAGCGGCCTTCTGGATACTTTGGAACCCGGTAGCATCAAGTGCTTACAACAGATTCACGCATACATTTTCGGCGGCCTGTACGACTTTGCCGGGCAGATTCGTACCAAGAACATCAGCAAAGGTGGATTCACCTTTGCCAACGCTCTGCACTTTCCTACTATTCTTCCCAACATCGAAGCAATGCCTGAAACCACCTTCGATGAGATTGCCGACAAGTACGTGGAAATGAATGTTGCCCATCCATTTATGGAAGGCAATGGCCGGAGTACGCGTATCTGGCTGGATTTGATGCTTCGCCGTTCACTGAAAAAATGTGTTGACTGGAGTCGAATCGACAAGAATGCCTATCTGGAGGCAATGCGTCGAAGTGTCATAGACCCTAATCCCATCAAAGCACTCTTATCGAGCGCACTTACCGACAAGATTGATGACCGCGAGACCTTCATGAAAGGTATTGACTATTCCTACTACTACGAACAAAGCGAATAAATGACCTTCATCATCGAATCCCTTATAGCCTGCGCGGTTTTCACACTGTTCGTGTTCCTGATGTCAAGGAATCCGATCAAGACCATCTTCAACTATCCTCCGGCCATAATCGAGCGCTGCGATAAGCTTGGGTTGGTAGATGCGAGCAATAAGCCTGGTGGCGTCGTGTTTTACACTAAGAAGATTATCGCCATGGTGCTGTTCGGGGTGATTCCGGGAACGGAGGATATGGTTGATGCTTACCACGACTACTGGTTCCACATAAAGGGAGGGTTCATTGGTATGCTACTGGCGATTCCTGCTGCGTTGGTCGCCGGAGTCATTACACTACTTTAACTCGCCATCATACCCAAGGTACTTCACCAGATCATCCAGATTATCCACGACCTTGTCGAATAGCTTGTACATCAGTTCCGGCTCCACCATTTCCGGGATATAGACAATGACTCTCTTGCCGGCACCGGCCATCCATCCGGCTTCGGTGTGGGCGCTGCGGCCGCAAGGAAGAACGAGGACGCAGGTGTCGGAGGCTTTGAGGGCGTCCAGATCGGCCGCAAATTGACGCTCAGCAAGCGGATGGCGTAATCCCTCCTCATACTCTTTAAAGGTCCAATTCGGGGCGTTTTCGTCCACATCAGTCCAATGGAAACCATTGCCGCCGTGGGGTGGGTTCCGGAAGTCATAGACGGGCAGGCCTTCTTTCTTGAGACGCTTTACGACATCTGCGTAGTATGGGTTTCTCCAACTGGATGCAACGTAAATCATGATGCAATGTTCTTAATTCTCACGCATCCGCGAAGGTCTTGCCGTCGCTGAGGGTGATGCGGAGTTTGGTGTACTCGCAGTGGAAGTCGTTTTGCAGGCGGTGCAGGTAGCGGGCGCATTCCCATTTGCACATGGGGAGGTCGTGCAGGAGGTAGTTGCCGCAGGCTTCGGGGCGCGTGGCGGGCACTTCGTCCTGCGTAAGGATCCACTCCAGGCATTCGATGGTTAGCGCACGCATGTCCTGCACGCTGTACTCCCCCGTCATTATCACATACATGCCCGTCAGGCAGCCCATGGGACCTACATAGACCACATCTTCCTTTACCCTTGAATTGCGGAACCAGGTGGCCATCAGATGCTCGAGGCTGTGCATGGCGGCGGGTGCGACCGCGGGTTCCTTGTTGGGTTCCGTGATGCGCAGGTCGAAGGTCGTGAAGCCCTTGTCTACCCGGGACACGTAGATGCCCGGCTTCAGGTGCGTATGGTCTATCGTAAAGCTTTGTATTACTTCCATATAGCCTAGTATGTGAATCCAAATTCATCGATGTAGAGGGTGGAGCCTGCGACGGGTGCATTGTTGCTGGCAGAGGCGATTACGACAACGTACGTGGGGGTGTGGTCGTTCTTGTACGTAATGTCTATGCTGAAGTCTTCGTAGGCGCTCATCTCCTTGTCGTATACCTTTTTGCCATACCCAACGAGGCCAGGAACCGCTTCTATGCCATCTACAAAGGCGTTTACGACACCGGCCTTATAAGGAGCATCCCATTCGCCCAGAGCGACGAGTACGAAGCCGTTATCGGCCCCCTGGGGCTTGTAGCATGCATATCCATCCAGAGTTTTGGGGCGCTTGATAAAGGGAACGCCATACAAGATGGTGGGATTGTCGAAATCGAACATGTCGTATGTGCCCGTGAATACCTGAGCGGGTATGGTTTTAAACACTTCAGTCACTTCCCGTGTCTGGAGTTTCATCGCAGCCTTTCCTTCACCTGCGCCAGCGACAAAGTCCGCCTCTTTGCTAACAACGGCATAACCGACTAAAGAAAGGAAGTAATTGGCTGAAGACCAATAGTTTCGTTCCTCTGAATTGGCCCCGCTCGCATAGGGAGAAGAATCCGTATCCCACATATCGAAATTCATGTTATACAGGTCTCCGGAGGGCTTTGGTTTGAGAGTGGCTATCAGCGTCCACACATAATCGTCGTAGGTGGTGAGGGTGACGGTGAGAGCTTCGCTCAGGTCTATCACGTCCCCGACCTTAATGGCAGGATTGCATTCCGCCCCTTCAGTGTACTTGAACTCTGTTACCTTCAGCGCCTTGGGATCGGCGTACCAGGGCATTATGACCTCGATTTTCTTGTCGGTAGCATACATATTGCAGTCTACCTGCCCTTCAACCATAAAAGATTCTATATATGCCGGAACTTCCTTGTGCACCATATCGTTCCACTGTTCGGTGCAGGCCAGCATCGAAAGCGCTATTCCTATAAGTATTATGATCTTTTTCATGGCTCTTAGAAGTTATAACTTACACCTATGCTGAGTCCAAGGAAGTCCGGCTTGTAATCGGCGATAACCTGGGAGCGCTTGCTGGAGGGTTCCCCTTCCTTGATTTCGTCGCTCCAGGTCTTGCCAATCTGCAGGAAAGGCAGAGTAAAGCTTATGGCGCAGAAATCGTTCACGAACACCGAAAGGCCGGAGCTCATTTTGAACGCAAAGCTGAAATCGTCGGAATACGTTCCCAGTTTGCCGCGGTCGGTTTCTTCATAGTCCTTGGAGTAACCGCGCTTGCCGCCAAGGCATCCCTCACCGTAAATGGCAAATATCTTGCTGTCGAACAGGGGTATATATGCTCTGCAGAAGATATCTCCGGTGAGGTGCATTCCATCTATATGCCTGTTCTGGAGTGTCACGAAAGTCAGAATGGTTCCGTTGTCGATATCCACATCAGATTGCTCATATCCGAAGCGCACGCCCACCGCAACGTTATTGGCGAAGAACCAGGCTGCGGATGCAGATGCGTTCCACATCTTGGCTTGCCCGCTGAGATTGTTCACGATGCCGTAGAGGGATGTGCCATTCGTTTCACCAAGGCCTTCGGCGCCGTATGTCCTGTAGCCGCCGGAGAAACCGATCTGCCATGAGCCTTTTTCTATGTAAACGGACTTGGGATCGCCCAGACCACGGTCTACCTTACGCGCCTGCAGTGGCAGCGCGGCGACCAGCACCAGAATTGAAAGTAAGAATCTGTTCATATTGTTATTCACTTGAAATCAGGTAATCCGCCGAAGCCAGTTCTCCGGCAATCCAAACCAGATCGCCTTCCGCGAACACGAAGTCCGGGCGGGGGTTGGTTATTATCGCGCCATCGCGCATGACACTTATCACCATGCAGGCGAACTTCCTCATATCCACCGACTTAAGGCTCCTGCCCACCAGGTAGGAATCCGCCTTCAGCTGCACGCTGCGCACGTCGAACGCGGGCTCTTCGGCTGTCTCTTCATAAGCTACCGCATCCGCCATCATCTTCTTGAGTGCCGCCAGCTGGTCCTTGGTGCCCACGGCCAGGAGGCTGTCTCCCGGGTAGATGTATTCATCTCCCGCAGGGATGAGGATGCTTCGGCTGCCGCGGGTGATCTTGATAATGTTGGCGCCGGTCTCCGCCCGGAAGGGTATATCCTTCAGCTGACGGCCCACCAGCGTGGAATCCGCCGATACCTTGATGGCCTCCAGGTGCACGTCGTAGCCGCCCATCTTGGCCCGGATGGAGCTGGTGACGGGCTTGCTCTTGCGCTCCTGCATCTCCTTGGCGTGCAGGTTGTCGAAGAACTGGCTCTCCATGGAAACCGCCCTGCTGCGCATGCGGGAGCGGGAGAAGAGGAAGAAGACCACTCCCCCGACCAGCAGCAGCACTACCGACCATCCTGCCAGCTCGAAGTGGGTGGAGATGACCGCCAGCACGTAGCCGAGGGCGAGGAAGAAGCGGCCCAGCAGCAGCCCGAGGATAGGCCAGCGGTTGGCCGGTTTCGCCTTCATGAGGTTGCGCGCATACACGTCGGTCGCGCCCTTGTTCACCGCCAGCCCGTAGAGCAGCGGCGACATCACCAGCAGGGTGATACCCACGGCCACCAGGTTCTTCAGGAATCCGCTCGCATCCGGCATAAGGCGGCCTACAAGGGGCTCCAGCCATGCGCGGGAGGCGATCATTATGGCGATGAGGATGACACTGTAGACGAAGATGCGGAGGAAGTAGGCCGACAGCAGCTTGTGCCAGTCGCTCTTCTCCGCGGCGGACGAGGTGGCATGGCTCTCCATCTGCTCGATGCGCGCCAGGGTGCGGGGTTTGAGCTTCCGCAGGAGCCACTGGTGCGAGGGGCCAGCCAGCCGTATCATGTAAGGCGTGGTGAAGGTGGTGATGACAGACACCGCCACGATCACGGGGTAGATGAAGTCCCGCATCACGCCCAGGCTGACGCCCACTCCGGCGATGATGAATCCGAATTCACCGAGCTGCGCGAGGCTGAAGCCCGTCTGCACGGAGTTCTCGAGGCCGTTGCCTGTCAGGAGGATGCCGGAGGCGCTGAAGAAGATGTGCGTGACGATTACGAGGACTGCCAACAGCAGGATAATCAGCCAGTTATGCAGGATGACCTCCGGCGCTATCATCATACCTACCGATACGAAGAAGATGGCGCCGAACAGGTCCTTGATGGGGCGTACCAGATGCTCTATGTGCTCGCTCTCGATGGTTTCTGCCATGATGGAGCCCATGACGAAGGCGCCCAGTGCGGAGGAGAAGCCTGCGGCCGATGCGATGGTGACCATCGCGAAGCAGAGGCCTATGCTCACCAGGAGCAGAATCTCGTCGTTGACGTACTTGCGGGCCTTCTTGAGCATCGTGGGGATCAGATAGATGCCCACCACGAACACCAGGATGATGAAGAAGAGCAGCTTGGCCATTGCTCCGGCCAGCTCTCCCCCAGCGAACTGGTTGGACACCGCGAGGGTGGAGAGCAGCACCATCAGGAGGATGGCGATGAGGTCTTCCACCACCAGCGTGCCGAACACCAGGCCCGCCCAGGGCTTGTCTTTCAGGCCCATGTCTTCGTAGGATTTGAGCACGACGGCGGTGGAGGACATGCTCATGAGGCCGGCCAGGAATATGCTTTCCATGACCGTCCAGCTGAGCGCCTGGCCCACTATGAAGCCGATAACGAATACTCCCAGGAACTTGGTGCCGGCGGTCACGAGGGCGCCGCTGCCTACTTTTAACAGTTTCTTGAAGCTGAATTCCAGGCCCAGACCGAACATCATGAAGATAAGGCCGATTTCGGACCACTGATGCACGGCTTCGGCGCTGGAGATGTTGAAGAAGAAATTGATATGCGGGCCGATGAGGAATCCTGCGATTATGTATCCCAGGATCAGCGGCTGCTTGAGGGCCTTGGAGATAATGGTGAACACGCCTGCCGAGATGAGGATCACGGCAAGGTCGCGCACAAGATTCAGTTCGTCACTCATCAGTTCTCTCCTATCAGTTTAACGGGACCCAGCAGGCCTGAGGGCAGGAGTTTGTCGCCGGCGTTGTAGAAGCGGCGTACATTGGTTACGGGCTTCTCTCCGCGCTGGCGGTCCCCTATCATCCGGTTCACCCAGAGATTGGTCACGTTGACTTCTATGCTGTTCTCTCCTTCTTTAAGGTACGGCAGAATGTCTGCGCTCACGTAGGGTTCGCGCCAGAGCACTCCGGCGTTGTGGCCGTTGATTATGAGTTCTGCCATGACGTTCACCGTGCCAAGGTCGAGTCTGGCCTCTTTAAGGCCTTTTAGCGCGCCTTCGGGGATGGTGAAGGCGGACTTGTAGTTGGCTGTTCCGGAGAAGTATTTGACCACAGGATCGCTGTTGGAGGTCCAGTCGTTCAGGGTGGAGAAGGTCTCTGTGGCCTTTTCGCCGCCCTTCTGGCAGAATTCCACATCCCACCAGCGGTCTAGGGTAAGGATTTCCGTTTCTTTGTATTCGGGCTTTGCGGCAGGGATGTCCAGAGGGCTGTCTGTCAGCAGGTAGAACACGGCATCTCCTTTCTTGAGAGACACATCTATGCATGTGCGCCCGTCTGCCTCCCGGGAGGGTATACGCACGGCCTCTCCGGTTTCAGGGTTGAGAAGTGCCGCATATTTCCCGCCATCGCGGAAAGAGACGCTCCCCTTCCACTCGGCACCGGTGAAATTGCATAGCCAGTAGATATCTGCAGTAGCCAGTGAACGGTGAACGAACTGAATGCCGTTGATAGCTGTGTCGTGGCCGCGTTTGTTCCTGGGAACATCCCCATCGTAGATATGACTGATTCCACAATCGAGTTCAACATCCTTCCGGACGTCTGATAGCGTGAGCGCATCTGCAAGTTCTTCAAAATAACACACTGATGCCCCTTTGGATATCAAATACGCAATACGTTCATTCATCTTTTCGGACATATTGCGGCGCGCGGCAGGAGTCAGGACAAGAAGACGGTAACGTTGCCCGCTGTCCGTAACAAGGCAATTCCCTTCAGGCCGCACCACATTCAGCAGAACGTCGGGGCTTGCATAATCGAAGTTGTAGCCGTATGGTATCCTGGGAAGCATTCTTATGTACTCTCCTCCGTATTCTGATGTGGCATTGGTATCCTCGCCATAGAAGAGAAGTATATCTGCAACATTATGCCCTGCCTGCAACATCTGGCAGCTGCGTGCCAGATAGTCTGTCCAAGCCTTCGCATAGGGCGCCCAGGTCTCGTTGCGATGGAACCATTGCCCGTATTTGAACAGCCCGAGACCGGGCAGATAGTCGTCCGACGGCTGGGATGCGCTGTCGTGGATCACGAATCGGTTCAGGCCGCTGGCAAGTGCAATATCTGCAATGCGCTTGATATTGCCCGGGTAATAGGTGTATGCACGCTTGTCTTCGCCGTTTACGGTAAACGATTCGGCCGCAGCGATGTTCTGCCCGTAAATATGTGCAACAGAAGCGCTTTCACGTATGTCCGATATAGAAGATGCCAGCATTGAGCCGGAAGGGCTTTCCGTCATCCAGATTGCAGACATGGGCACCGTGGCTTTCTTCTTGGCATCCATCCCGTCTCCCATGAAAGCACGTCCGGTTTCATGAGATTCTACGTAAGTGCCTTTCATTCCGTAAGAGGCGACGATCTCGTTAAGGCGGTTATAGTTCTCTGTAAAAAGTTCTCCCAGCGTCTGCCGCCAGTCCCGGATGAACTGCTCGCTGCGCTTGGAACTCTCGATAATTTGCCCGGTAAGAACCGGCAGCCAGGGCAGAAGGTCGTAACCGCGGCGAGCCTTGAACTCCTGTGGCAGCGTTGGTGTCCAGGTAGCAGGGCCGGCCTCATAACTATCTACAAGCATGTGGGTTACACCCCTTTCGCCCAGCATTCCTCCGGCAGCATCCTTATACATTTCTATGTACTTCTGGAAATAGCGCATCCATGCCGCCTTATCCATCTTATCCACTTCCAGCCCTGTCGCATTGGGAGATGCCGGATGGTTCATCTTTCCTGTAAGAGATGCCCCGAAGCGATAGATGCGCCAGCGCCCGGAAGGAAGTTCGCAGTCGAGGGTGCCATCCGCGCCCATCTTATCGGTCAGCACAAGCACATCGGCGGAAGCGGCGCAGGCTTTTACATCTGCAGTCGGGGTGTCGAAACGGTTAAAGTCGTAGCAGTTCGCAAAGCCGGCCTTCTCCTCTACATGCTCCAGGCGCCAGACCGTATGTAACTGTAGATCAATGATATTCTCTCCGATTACCCTGAAATACTTCGACCATGTCGGGGAAATATTCATTGTGGTGAAGTCCTGGGGAGATTTGGGGATCCTGGCTATAGTTCTCCAGCTTTTCCCATCTTTGCTGGCCTGAATCTCATTCTTGCTGCAATAATCCCCCTCCCTGGGCCGGACACCTGTAGGCAGGGTCTGCAGGGTAAAGGATCGGATAGTCTGCTTTTTGGGGAAACTGACTGTGACCGAACTGGCATCTTCTGCCTTGGACATCGTGGCGCCCATATCTTCCATGCTGAGTTCCCCAGAGGGAATCTTAACTGCAACTACCGCTATATCATAGCCATAAGATGGCGCAGCTTTGGATTCTCTTCTCACGGGGATGTCTTTGTACGGGCCGGTAACCAAGGTGAGCGCAGGAAGCTGGACATGCACTTTTCCGCCCTGCACTTCCATGGTCTGCCACTCCAGCTTCTTCATTGCATCTTCCGGGGTGACCCAGGGGCCGCCTGTGCAGCTCCACCCTGGAGCCGATGCAATTGTCATCTCCAGCCCCAGCGAATCAGCCTTCTGCACCGCATAACGGAATGCCTCCTTCCAGGATTCGGAGAGATACGGGCGCTTGAACGGCGCCGCCTTGGGCATGTTCACTCCCCCCGCATCGAACTGGTGGAACCCGGCGATTCCGACGGCATCCATCCACTCCAGGTCCTTCTTGATGCC
>R22__coassemble_691_pt1 | contig 20091 bp, 17 predicted proteins | sample R22__metabat2_low_PE_056 | metagenome-assembled genome bin R22 | reverse complement strand
CGCGCCTTCACAATCTTACACCCTTGTTGCACTGTTCACTTGAATCGGGGAAAAACTTCTTCATAACTATTTGATTTTTGCAAATATAGCAAATTATTTATTATGTTCTTCGGTCATCGCCTCGATGCCATCCTCGAAACCTGTAAGGGCAGCGAAGGGCGCGAACTGTGCAGCCCGGTCCTGACGGGACATGCGCGGATGCTTCACCGGGTCCGGCTCGGGATGCTCCATGTCCAGCATATCTGCATATTTCTCCATTTCACTCATGCCTTGTGTCCTCCTATCTGTTTATTACGTTCCTTTGCCGTCGCACCCTCCTCGAAGTTCATCCCCTTCAGGATGGCGTTCTTGCCGAACTTGCGACGGATCTCCAGGATAGCCTCCTGCCGGCTGCGCTCGCGCTCGGTATCCGGTTCCTCCTGGAAAAGATCCAGCTGCACCCCCGCGGCGGAAGCCTCGTCCACCACGTGATTCGCCACCACGTACATCCGCCGCACCAGCAGACTGCGGTCGGTTATCCTGTCGTACAACTCCCCTACCGCCTTCATTATCAGGTCGGTAGATGATGTCTGCCGCCCCAGGTTAGCCGATCCGTGTGCTGGTTTGGGCACCGGGCGGCCATACCAGTCCTGCGTGACCTCGCCCTTGAAAGCACGGCCGGAAGATGCCCTGCCAGTAGTTCCCTTGCCGTCCGCCAGACTTTCCGGATCATAGCACACGGTCAGCACCATCTGGTCGCAGACCAGCTTCTGCTCCACCATCTCCAGCACCAGCTGGTCGGTAATCTCCAGCACCACAGTCCGCGCCTTCGCAAAGGTATACGGCTCGCTCAGCACCTGCCCGTGACTCAGGCTGTGGCCTTCGGAGTGATAGCCCTTCACATCCGCGATCGTGCAGGGCTCCCAACCCCAGGCATGGTCGATGACCAGCTCGGCGTTCACCCCGAAGAGTTTGTAGAGTTGTTCCGGGTTAGTGAGGGAGCGGCGGGCCACGTCCCCAAGGGTGCTCATCCCGTTGACCTCCAGGCGCTTGGCTATCCCCCGGCCGACTCGCCAGAAGTCCGTCAGCGGAGTGTGGGCCCAGTACTTCTGCCGGAAGCTCCGCTCATCTAGGGCGGCGATGCGCACCCCGTCCTTGTCCGGAGCGCTGTGCTTGGCCTCGATGTCCATAGCTATCTTCGCGAGGAACATGTTGCTGCCTATGCCGGCGGTGGCGGTGATGCCCGTCTGCGCCAGCACATCCCGTATCATCTTCATTGCCAGGTCGTGGGCAGATGTGCCGTAGATGCGGAGGTACTGGGTGGCATCGATGAAGACCTCGTCCACCGAGTAGACGTGGATGTCGTCGGAGGAAACGTATTTGAGGTAGATGTTGTAGATCTGGGTGCTGACCTGCATGTAGTGATACATACGCGGGGGTGCGATGAGATAGCCGAGGGCCTTCGAGGGGTCTTGCCGAACCTCGGGGTCCTGGGTGGCGATGCCAGAGAAGCGGTGCCCGGGGGCTTTGCGAAGGCGCTCGGCGTTGACCTGCTTCACCCGCTGAACCACTTCGAAGAGTCGGGCGCGGCCGGAGATGCCATAGGCCTTGAGGCTTGGCGTAACTGCCAGGCAGATAGTCTTTTCCGTGCGGGAGGCATCCGCCACCACCAGGTTGGTCGTGAGCGGATCCAGCCCCCTCGCCGCGCACTCTACCGAGGCGTAGAACGATTTCAGGTCTATGGCTATGTATGTCCGGGACTCCATCAGTGACTACTCCCACATGAACCTCAGCATGGAGGGGGTTTTGGAGTAGTCCCAGATGCGGATGTAGTCCATGCCGTAGAGGCGGATGTGCGAGTCGCCGCCACCGTCGTCGATGTCGTCGCCGACGAAGAGGCAGTCATCCAGGCAGTAACCGTGCTCATGGGCATAGCGCAGGGCTGCATCGAACTTGTTATACTGCGCCGGTGTAAAATCAAACGAAGTAGACCCTCCTATATACACCGCATAATCCTTGAAGACCTTCAGCACCTCGGGATACATCGCCCGCCGCTTGGCCTTGTCTGGATCGAACTTCAGCTTCTCATACTTGTCCGGAGCCGTCCCCATCAGCCCGAAGGTCACCATCCCGCTGGCATGAAACTCCACAGGATCCCCAGAATAGGAAGTATATCCATACTTATCCCGGAAGTACTGGCACCACTTCAGGAAGAAGGCAGTATCCGCCGGGGCGGTATCCTCACGGACTATGCGGAACTCCCCGTCCACGATAGCGCTCTCCTGCATGCCGTAGTTGCCCACAATAGGCACAGGGAAATTCCCCATCTGCTTATACACGCGCGGGCAGTTCCCCGCCGCCATCATCACCACGTCGTACTTCTCGCAAAGCTTCTCCATAAGCTCACGCGCAGCGGGCTCCAGAGGCATACGGTGCTCGGTGAGAGTGGCATCCAAGTCGAAACACAGGAGCTTCTTGGCCTTGATCCGGGCCGCATCACGAACCGGGTCCAGCTCGGTAGGGTTCGAAGAGAAATAGATCTTCACCACGTCATCTACCCCGCCCCGCATCGACTCAGGCAGCTTGAAATTCAGGAAGCCGTCCCTGTAAATATATTCCACCGGCTTGCGGTTGCGAAGGAGTACGACCGAAACCGGGGCGCGGCCGGTCTTAATGCTAACCTGTCCCTTGAAGCGAGGCAGCACGTGCGCGTACCAGATGTCGGCAGCGGCCGCTTCTGGAGATCCGGCAGCCACAAGGCCGGAGCCGGAAGGCAGCCCCCGCGTAGTCAGCGGCACGTTGCTCCTCTCCACCCCCGGGGTAGGCCCGCAGCCGATCAACGACTCTTCGCCGGTGGCCATCCACTCCTTCAGTCCGGCGATCTCCTTATAGAAACTGGGGTGCATGTCCCCGGTGCCGGAAGGCCCGACGTTGGGAAGGAAGTTGCCCCCGAGCGAACGGGAGGCCACGAATTCCTCCATGAACCAGCTCAGCGGGCGGAAAAGGCCGCGAGTGTTATACCCCCAGCCGCCGCCTTTCCCGGTCCAGATGTGGCAGTGCTCCCACCACTCGGAAGGCACATAAGTAGGCGTCAGGCACTCGAAGGGCGTGGTGAAGTCCCCTATGCGCATCGAGGTGCCGGAGGGATTGTCGGGGTTGACGATGTTCCCCCAGCGGTCGTTAATCACTATATCCGGCTGCAGCGAGCGTATCCAGGCATAGACCCGCTCCGTCTGCAGATCGCTTACGGGAATGCCGTACCAGCCCATGCCGTCCAGCCACAGCACGTCCACCCGCCCATAGTTCGTAAGCAGTTCCTCGAGCTGGGCGATAACATATGCAAAGAACTTCTCGAAGTCCTTCCGGTTCTGAACACTGTCCTGAACCGGCCCACGCTTTCCCCAGGTGGCCACATCCCATTCTGTATCAGGGCGATAGCCCGGATAATGCCAGTCCTGAGGCGAGAAGTAGAACCCCACCCGCATTCCGGTAGCATGGCAGGCATCAACGTACTCCCGAACCAGGTCCCGTCCGTCCATATACTGCTTGACGCCGATGCCATAGCGGGAGGGCCAAAGGGCATAGCCATCGTGATGCCGGGTGGTCAGCACGGCATATTTGAAGCCGGCGTCGCGTGCGGCAGACAGGTATTTTTCAAAGTAATTCCCGGGGGCGAAGTGGTTCGCCTGATCGTAATATTCCTGCCTGGAATGATACTCCCCTCCCCATTCGTAGTCCTTGATCATGTTCCAGGATGGCTGGGCGCCGATCATGGAGTGGATGCCCCAGTGAAGGAACAGGCCGAGGCTCGCGGACGGGAACCATTGCGCGCCCGGCGCCGGGTTCGGAAACTGGAGGCTGCTGGCTGCGGTAGTGGCAGATGTGCCTGGCTTTTGCGGCCAAGCAATGCCGGGACCGGGCTCCCCCTGTGGGACACGGCCCGGCCCTTTGCTTGGCGCGGATGGCCCTGTAGCGGGCACATCTGCCGCCAACAACTCCTTCGCACGCTTCAAATCCGACTTGGAGATGCGGTAATCCCGCGAATCAATCTTCCACTGGGCAAAAGCCCCGGCGCAGAGCGTCAGGGCCAGCAAAACTGTAATAAACCTTTTCATCTAGTCTCCGAGTGTAGCGACCATGACCGCCTTGATAGTATGCATACGGTTCTCAGCCTCATCGAACACAATGCTCGCAGGGCCCTCGAACACATCCTCGGTCACCTCGACACCATCCAGGCCAAACTTCTGGTAAACATCCTCCCCGGCCTTGGTATCGCGGTTATGATAAGACGGCAGGCAGTGCATGAACTTGCACTTGGGATTGCCGGTGCGCTCCATCAGCTTGGCATTCACCTGATAAGGCATCAGCATGGCGATGCGCTCCTTCCAGACCTCATCCGGCTCGCCCATGGACACCCAGATGTCGGTGTAGATGAAGTCGCAGCCCTTCACGCCGGCATCCACATCGTCGGTGATGGTGATGCGAGCGCCGGTTTCCTCGGCAATCTTGCGGCACTCGGCAACGAGCTCGGCAGCAGGCTGGAGGGCCTTGGGCGCCACGATGCGCACGTCCATACCCATCTTCGCACCGCCCACCAGCAGGGAATTACCCATATTGAAACGGGCATCGCCGAGGTAGGCATAGCTGACCTGCTTCAGGGGCTTGTCAACGTGCTCGCTCATGGTGAGGAAGTCCGCCAGGATCTGGGTAGGATGGAACTCGTTGGTGAGGCCGTTCCACACGGGCACGCCGGAGTACTTGGCCAGTTCCTCCACGGTAGCCTGGGCAAAACCGCGGTACTCAATGCCATCGTACATGCGCCCAAGCACGCGGGCAGTATCCTTCATGGTCTCCTTGATGCCAATCTGGCTGCCGCTGGGGCCAAGGTAGGTCACGTGCGCGCCCTGGTCGTAGGCTGCAACCTCGAAGGAGCAGCGGGTGCGGGTAGAGGTCTTTTCGAATATCAGAGCGATGTTCTTGCCCTTGAGGCGCGGCTGTTCGGTGCCGGTGTACTTAGCTTTCTTGAGATCCTTTGCGAGGTCCAGCAGATACTGGATTTCTGCGGGGGTGAAGTCGAGCAGCTTGAGGAAGCTGCGGTTTCTGAGGTTAAATGCCATAACTAACTATAAACTAAGGAATTATTCTTGTTCCACAGGCAGGATTTCCGAGCTGCCCGGCCTCGGTGATAACACACTGCGCGCCTCCATTCTTTACAAAAAGTATACCCGCGCGCACCTTGGGGGCCATGGAGCCCTCGGCAAACTGGCCTTCCGCCAGATAGCGTTCCGCATCGGCCACGGTGATGGCGTCAAGCGCCTTCTCGCCGGGCTTGCGGAAGTTGATGTAGACCTTCGCGACATCGGTGAGGATGTAGAACTCATCGGCCTTCATCTGGATTGCGCAGAGAGTGCTGGCGAGGTCTTTGTCGATAACCGCTTCGATGCCGCGGTAGCCGTCGGGTTTCTTGATGACTGGGATGCCGCCGCCGCCGACCGTAATCACTATGCAGCCTTCGCGGGCCAGTTTCTCGATCAGGTCGATATTATGCACGTCTATCGGCTTTGGGGAAGCCACCACCTTGCGCCAGCCCAGGCCTCGGGGGTCCTCCCGATACACAGCCCCATCCTGGGGCTTCTCCGGATAATACGGCCCAACCGGCTTGGTAGGATTCTGGAATGCAGGGTCGTCTGCCGCAACCTCCACCCGGGTGACCAGCGAGACTATGCGGCGGTGAATCCCGGCGCGAAAGAGCACGCGCTCGAGGGCGGTTTCGATCAGGTAGGCGATAGAGCCCTGGGTCTCCGCACCGCAGAAATCCATAGGCATCGCCGGCATTCCGAAGGCCTTGCTCCCGGCCTCGTGTCTCAGCAGGGCATTCCCCACCTGGGGGCCGTTGCCATGGCCTATCACTATATCATAGCCCTTCTCTATGAGGGGCACAAGCTGCTGGCAGGTGCGCTCCACGTTCTCCAGCTGTTCGTCGAAAGTGCCTTTCTGCCCGGCGCGGAGGAGCGCATTCCCGCCGAAGGCGATCATTGCAAGCTTACTCATCACTCGCGCACCAAAGGCAAGGTGGAGCAGCGCAGGAGGCCGCCCATCTTGGAGATTTCACGATAAGGAACCGTTTCCACAGTGATGCCCTGGGCCTCCAGCCACCCTTTCAGGCGGGTGAAGTGCTCCTCCACCACCACAACATCCTCCGAAATCGAGAAGATGTTGGAGTTCATCCAGTACATCTCTTCGCGCGTGAGGTCGAAGACGTTCTCCGCTCCGAACACGTTCACGAGGTGCTCCGCGTCGCGGGGATTCATGAATCCGTCCCGGTAGATGATGGCCTTCCCCCGGCCTACCGGCATGAAGGTGCAGTCCAGGTGGAGGATGCCCTCGTAGGGGTCGGTGTCGCTCTTGCGAAGGTTCAGGGGCACGATGTCCTTGTCCGGAAAGATCATCTTTAGGTAGTCCATGGCCAGCGCGTTGGTGCGGGCGGTCTTCACCGTGGGATAATCCGGGAAGTTGTACTGCCCCACGAAGACTATGCCGTTGTAGAGGATGACGTCGCCGCCCTCCACATGGACGGCCTCGGGGAGGTTGTAGATATTCTTGTAGTGGATGTTGCGGTAGATGGGCTCGTAGGCGTCGATCTCCGCCTGGCGGTCCGGGATGATGTTGGAGACTATGATCTTGTCGTCGATGACGAAGCCCACGTCGCGGGCGAAGACCTGGTTGCAGTTGGTCACGAGTGCCGGGCGGTGGACCTTCACCCCATATTTCTTGAGTATGGCCTCGAAGGCCTCCATCTCGCGTACGATGGCCTGCTCAGTTGGATATACGCCGTTCTTGACGGATTCGTAGGACTTGCTGTCGAAGGCCTCTTCCAGCGTGGGAGCCGGCCCGTTGGAGTACGGCAACCCGAGGACTACTTCCTTGAGTTTGCCGGTTTCAGATGTTATATGTAATTGCATTTCTTATATTATGTGGTAGACAAAGATAGTCATTTTTTGGGCTCCATGTGCACTATGATGTGGGAGTCCCGGCCGAAGCGTTCTTTAAAGTGTTGTTCGACCTCGGAGGCCTTCTCGTGTGCCTCCTCGAGGGTCTGCGCGCCGTCCAGACGTATGTGGACCTCGGCGGCGATGTATTTGCCTATGCGGCGGGTGCGGAGGTTGTGCGGATCCTCCACCCCCGGCACGGCGCGGATGATATCCAGCATCTCCTGTTCCGTGGCGGCCGGCAGCGAGCTGTCGGTGAGTTCACCGAAGGATGGCCCCAGGAGGTCCCAGGCCACTTTCACCAGCATCGCGCCAACCACGATGGAGGCCAGGGGGTCAAGGACAGTCCAGCGGTCGCCAAGGATTATAGCACCCCCGATGCCTATGGCTGCGCCGATGGAGGACAGGGCGTCCGAGCGGTGATGCCATGCGTTGGCCTCGAGCGCCGGCGAGTCGAGCTTGCGGCCCTTGATGCGGGTGTATTGATAGAGGATTTCTTTGACGGCGATGGAGATGAGGGCGGCCCAGAGGGCAAGTTTGCCGGGGCTTGGCAGCTGTTCGCCCTGAAGCCAATGGGCCAGCTTGGTGGCGCCGGATACGACGATGCCGATGGCCGCCGCCGCCAGCGCCAGGCCTATGAGGAGGGTTGCGAGGGTTTCGTACTTGCCATGGCCATAGTCATGGTCTTCATCCTGCGGCCGCCCGCTGATGCGCACGAAAATGAGGACGACAATGTCTGTAACGAAGTCAGACAGCGAATGCACCGCATCCGAAATCATCGCCGCCGAATGCCCCACAATGCCGGCAACAGCCTTCAACCCCACCAGCAGCAGGTTCACCACACTGCCAACCAGGGTCACTCGGGATATTTCTTGTTCGCGGGTCATAATATCTATATTCCAACTACGAAGATAGCAAACTTTACCCAAAGGGTAACGTATTACCTTATAAATTTAGCATATATGTTAATTATTTGCTATATTTGAAGTGGATATTAGTATTCTTCCATATAGAGTATGCGTAATAAGCAGGAATGGTTCAAAGAAAGAGTTGCCGGTATTTCACCTGAGACTATGGCGGAAATGCAACTTTCAGCTGAAATTATCGCACGAGTTGATACAATTCTCAAGGAGAAAAAAATGTCTCAACGAGATTTGGCCCGTAAACTGGGCAAAAGCGAAGCCGTTGTCTCCCGGTGGACAACAGGTTTCCCGAACCTTACCCTCCGATCTATCGCTCAACTATCGATTGCTTTGGGAGAGCCACTCATTTCCGTTACTTCTTAAGACGACAAAAAAAAGCCCCGCCAACACTACTAATCCGCTCAAGTAGGAACTTAAGACTTCATGTTGCACAGGTCTTTTTCTAACGCAAAGATAAGGACTATTCTTTTATCCTCCAAATAACCGGCTCATTTTGATTGGCATTTGCTGTCTCTAAAGTCAATTTATTTGATCTTAGAACTGACGAAAAGGAATGTTGCCACTACTTCTTCCAGCGCTTAAGCATTGGGAAGTACTGGCGCATGGAGGCGATGTATTGCTCGCGGGTGATGGGCTGGGGCAGGTTTTTGTTCACCTCGTCGACGAACTGGGCGCAAAACTGGATCATTTCTTCCATCGTGCAGTCCATGGTGAACTTGCCGTCCTTATAGCAGTAGATGCAATAGTCTTCGTTCTTGGTGCCGTCGGCATTCGTGCCCTTCATCTCCTCAGTCAGCGGCATGCCGCAGCTCTGACAAAACTTCTGTTCCATAATCAATCCGTTTGTTTTGGTAAAGATACGAATTCTTCGTCAGAAAGTGTATATTTGGGCGATGAAAACGGAGAAGAATCCTCTTCCTCGGGAGTTTCCCGCCCAAGCCCCACCGCTGGCGGATGCCATCAACTTCAAGGGCCTATCCCCTACCGTTACAGAAAAAGGCAGAGGAGTATAGAAAATTGTTCCATTAGATGACAAAGAATTGAGGATTTTGTGAGGAACTTTTGAACATTTTGTATCTCCCAGGGCGTGGAGCCAACTGATTGACACATAGCCATTTAACGAGTTTGCCTTCCCTTGTTCGGGGGAAGGTAAAACACGTAATGCTTTGAACACCAACCAGTTGGCTCCACGCGGGCAGCAGGCAGAGCAAGGGAGCGGGCGCCGGGCGACGAAAAGCGAGCCGGGCAAGCAGCGGGGCCGAGCGCCCTACTGATTCCTAATCTTATTCCCAAGAATAAACCCGAAGATTCCGGTAAGCAATATCCCAATCGTGGTCTGGACGAGGTTGAGCATATCCACCAGGGGCGAGACGTCCTGCAACACATCCGAGTCCATGCCAGCCATGTTCTTGAGGCTGATGCCGAGGGCCTCCAAATACTTCAAAGGCGAGACCTCGGCGCAGAAAAGCATCGCGAAGATGAACACCGTCACAATGTAGGTCATCACCATCTTGAACATGCTCTCACCGTAACCGAAAAGGAGGTCCGAAAGGGAATTCATCAGGATGCGCCAGAGGTTGCCGGCCTTCTTCCAGAAACCAACCTTGGAATCGCCCAGCTCCGCAATCATCCGGCGGCGCTCCATGCGACGACCCTGAACATATCCCCAGTTGGCATCCGCGATGTAGCCCTTCTCATTCCATAAACCATTGAGAGTCTTGTAGATATCCTCCGCATCCGCCCAACGGGACCGAACCGCCTCGGACGGATCCCAGTCGGACACCTGGCTGCGGTCGTTCGTGCGCACCCCGGTGCCGTAGTTGTGCCAGTCCACCAGGAACTTGGTGTAGGCCGCCTTGTCCTGCTGAAGGATGCGCCCCCGGAAGAGATTCTCCCGGCGGATGTTGGAACCATCCCCGAAATATGCGTTGAAGATGCTGCAGTTGGAGAAAGACGAATGCTTGAAGAGCACCACCCCCTCGAAAAACGCGCGGTAGAAGTCGCAGAAATCCACCGTCGCATCCTCGAAGGTTGCATTGTTGATGCGCGCATAGCGGAAGTCGCTCCAGGAAATGCTGGCATAACGGAAACGGCAGTTCTCGAGCGTCGCCTTACGGAAAGACACGCTCTGGAGCGTAGGCTCGCCCGCCTTGCCGGAATGGTCGAAATCGCAGCCGTCCAGGGTAGCCTCATCGAAGCTGCAGTGCCGCAGGGTCGCGTTCTTAAAATTCACGTTCACCAGCGTGCAGCCGGAGAAGTCGACTCCTTCCAGGACCTGGCCGGAGTAGTCTATGTCTTTGATGGATTTGGTTTTCATAATAGAGAGTGTAACTTATTTCCTCAACAGATCCTCAGTCTTTTCAGGGTCGTAGGGGCGGTCTTTGGCTTCGAAGATGACGGAGCCGGGTTCGAGGCAGCGGCAGGTGTGGTATATGCCGCGGGGGACCTGGATGCCTGGGCAAGGGCCGCCATAGCGCAGTTCAAAACGGTCAGTGATGCGACCGTCGGAGTCGAAGAAGATCTCTTCGACGGCACCGCGAAGTACTATCACGGTCTCCGAGGTTTCGTTATGGCGATGTATGGGAACTTCTGTGCCGGGCGTCAACACGTTCAGAATGCGTTGGGACATGTCGCGCCAGTCGCCCCCTTGCTTGTAAGGCAAGTGGTCAGTTTTCTCCCCAGCCTGCGTCCGCAAATCAAAATTCATCCTGCCACGAGGGGATGCCTCGGCGGCAGGAAGAATAGAATCGAATAATTCAAAATCCAGCAGCATACCACATCAAACACGGGGATCCGGGCGGGGATTTTTTCGTGAACGCGCATAGCGTGCAACGCCGATATAGTGGCCACCCAGAAGGGTGCTGTCGGCAAGATGCCTGAGTATCGCCCAGAATCGTGTCTGGCCCAGATGGGTCTTCTCTCCCAAACGGCACCAAGCCTGGTAATGCGAAGAGCCTTCACCATCATTCTTGCGCCCCTCCCTCACCAGGGTATAATAGAATACACAGGTATAAAGTAAACTTGCGGCAACCACCACATACAACTGCCAAGTCACCGACACTCCCAGCATCCACATAAGATATTCCAATACCACAATCAGTCCATTCATGAAGACAATCGTGAGAGACGTTGCAACGTGCGAGAAGTTCAGGTCGATATAGAGGTGATGCAGGTGCGTCTTATCCGGGCTGAACGGAGAGCGCATCTTCACCATACGAGCGGTCATAACACGAAGGGTATCGAAAACCGGCACAGCCAGGATGGCCAGGGCCAGGGCCGGCAGGGAAACCCCATTCCAATCCAACACCACGCACTGCGACTTGGAGGAAAGCAGATTGAATACACAGATTGTGAGCATTGTGCCCATCATCAGCGAGCCGCCGTCCCCAAGGAACATCTTGGAGGAGCGCCCGAACACGTTATGGAAAAAGAACGGCAACAGCGAGCCGATTCCAATGAAACAAAGGGTAGCCATAGCCAGATCCCCTGCCTTAACGAAGGCGATGCCGAAAACCGCAAAGGCCATCATTCCATAGGACGAGCAATAGCCATCCACACCATCGATAAGGTTGATGGCATTGATGATTCCCACACCCGCCACAAGCGACATCAGGATACTCAACTCCTCCGGTATCTTATACACCCCCCACAAACCATGGAAATCATCAATTTCTATCTCCATGAAGAACATGACACCCCATACCACCAGAATCTCCACGAGGAAACGGGCATAAGGGGAGATGTCCTTCCTATCATCCCAAATACCGATCAAGAAAAGAATCAGCATCGCTGCCTCGGCCAACAGGAAACGGGCATCCTTGAATACGAAAAAAGCAGCAATCCCGGCAATCAAAATGCCAGAGAAAACTGCCGCACCGCCCATTACCGGAATAGGCTTTCGCTGAAGTTTCCTATAATTAGGATTATCAACAAACCCATGCTTTAAGGCAAACCCGAGCAAGAACGGATACAAAACCGTTGTCAGGGCCATAGCCAGAAGCACCAGAAGGACGATAGCTATTGGTTGTACCATAAATTACCATTTAACACTGTTCGCCCACCGCACATATCCGTCCAGACTGATTGGATGCTTAAGCTCCAATCGGTAATATTCATGATAGTCGTGCTGCTGTTTCACAGTCGACCGACGCAATTCCTCGACCGTAGGCTTCCGCATCAGCGCCACCGGCATCTGCAGGTCCTCGGAATACGCGCAGATTGTGTTCACGATGTGTGAAACAAAAAACGCAGAGAACCCATAGGCGATGTAGAGCCCTACCTCGGGATTGAAATAGAGGTGAATGGTTTTCTCGTCATTCTTCACCTCATTTTCGGTGATTTGATCTTTGTTCATTCTTTTAATAAACTCTTAACTCCTCGTGTTCTTCATTATGTGGTATTGCAAAGATAGGGAAGAAAAAAGAGAATAGCAAGAGGTAAGAGATGGATGCGGGATTTGAGGCGTTTGGGATGGGTCTGGGGCTTCCTGGTTGAGGGTTGAGGGTTGAGGGTTGAGGATTAGAGCTTTTGGGGTAGGACCTGGTGCGGTTTTGGGCCCTGGTGCCCCAGGTACCCCTTCCTAGGCCTTGACTTGGGGCGAATATGACCTCTGGCGCACCAGGTACCCCTTCTCTAGCCACCACCTGGGGCGTATTCAGCCTTCAGCGCACCCGTGGATTTGCCATTACCGCGAATTCCGTCTATCTTTGTAAGGTATGAGCATCGAAAAGCATCCGTTCCAGCCTTTCCTGCCGGAGAACGCGCGCATCCTGTTCCTGGGGAGTTTCCCACCCCAGCCGCATCGCTGGTGCATGCCGTTTTATTATCCAAACTGGATCAACGACTTCTGGCGCATTATGGGGCTGATCCATTTTGGGAACAAAGAGCACTTTTGTGTGCCGGGGGAAAGGAGATTTGACGAGACGGCGATTCGAGTGTTCTGCACAGACGCCGGCCTGGCCTTCTACGACACCGCCACCGAAGTTCGCCGGCTCAAGGACAATGCCTCTGACGCATTCCTGGTAGTGGTAACGCCCACGGATATCCCTACCCTGCTAGCCCGCATCCCTGAATGCCGCACCCTTGTCACCACCGGCGAAAAAGCCAGCACCATCATCTCCCAGACCTTCGGATGCGCAGTACCGCCTGTGGGAGGTCACACCGTCATTCCGAGCCAACCTTCTGTCATTCCGAGCGAAGCGAAGGAACCTATTACCTTCTGGCGCATGCCCTCAACCTCGCGGGCCTTCCCGATGAAACTGGAGAAGAAGGCCGAAGCCTACCGGCAATTATTTACCAATAATAGCAAGGAGTAGCCGTTCCCTAATGTTGTGAACTTCCCCTTTAGATTCCAGTATCCAGGTGATAAAAGAACGGCAGAGGGCCGTAATCCGTGGCAGGGAGCCTGCTGATTCTCAACGAAATAACAAAAGCAAGGTACCTATAATCGAGCACCCTGCCCTAAGCAACGGGCTGAATATCAAACGATTCCACGCAAACATACACTTAGGCTTTCATAGACATATTCTAGCCTCTTATTATGCTTCAACCTTAATAAAAAGGATAAAAGTTTCTTAGCCACATTTCGATTTCTACTCTATCGTTCATGGCCAACAGTACATTCTCTTCTTCCTTTGTAAACTCCGGAATCCCAAAGTGCTTGATATCAACCCCACTTAATGAATAATAACCAGCGGAATAAGGTTTCCCATTTGCTTGAACATATCGCCAAAACAGGTCACTTTCTATGATGGATTTCAAGATACGTAATTTCCTTTCATCTGAATTGACAAAAGCGACACCATTATACAACAGAAGGTTTGGTGCATCACAGATAACACATCGTAATGCTTTGTTGGCAAATTTTGGAAAGAACAATTTATACCTGGGCAACACTAGGGATTGAGTTCGTCCAAAAGCATACCATTGGGGATAATCACGCACGTCTCCCTTATCCCTTTTTAAAAGAGTGCCTTTTCGGGATAGTAAATATGCATATGCTTTAGGAAAGAACGCCTCCATCTCCGTGGGCTTATATACAGACGCTTGCCCATTCTCCAACCGATATGGATAGATTACCTTCTCCAATAAAGAGTCCAGTGCTTCAACTGAGTTTAGTCTATTCGAGTTAACGATATCCTTGCATATTTCTTTTTCAACGGGGAAAAGATTTCCACTACGCTCTAAATAATAATAGCTCTCATCCTCTGCTGCCGGCTTAAAAATGTAAGTATCATTACTAAGTGTTGCTATTCCGTGACGAGATGGGCAATAATCCTTTATCTGAACACCGATTGTTTCTATCGCCTTCGTCTCCTCAAAATGATTCAGTGTCCATCCTTTTTCATTGTCGAGATCTGCATATGGAACTAAAGTGAAACGAATATCATCAGCCAATATACCCTGATCATCAATAGCATAATTAACCCCGTCAGATACAAACTGTTTGTCAAGAAAGAATAAACATGTATAAGTGTTCTTTGAGTCAAATATTTGATGGCCCCTAAAATCAACTATGCTTATTGCATATTGATTGCGCGAGAAATAATTTCTAATTGCCCGACCATTGACCGATCTTAAAAAGGTATTCATTGTAATAAAACCTAACCGGCCCCTATTATTGAGCATATTAATGGCTATATAGAAAAAGGGGATATAAAGATCCGGATGCCCCGAAGAGCAGACCTCAAAACCTTTTAATCTCTCATGAGTATCTTTCGACAATTTTCTAGAACAGACATACGGCGGATTGCCTACAACAACATCGAATCCAGTATACCTCTCATTCCAATCCTCACTTTCAAAGCCAAGTGTATCCCGGCACAGTAGATTGAATTCAAAGTCAGCATCTTCGCCCTCAGATAGAGCAAGTAAACTCAAAAGAATTCTTGTCCTTTCTATTGAGTAATCTTGTATATCTATCCCAAAAATATTCTCTAAAAAGATTTCAGCATAAGGTTTCCGAGTTTTTTGATGTATCCAACGCGCAGCATCCATCAAAAAACCGCCACACCCGCATGACACATCTGCAATTCGAAGCCTTCTTAATTCAACCTTACTCTTACCGCCAAGAATCCTCCGAAGAATGGCGATTCTTACATTCTCTGGTGTATATACTGCTCCAGATACAATCCTATCTGCGGGAGAAATAACGAATTCAAATAACTTTACAAGTGATTCGAGGTTTATATGCTCATCGTATTCAGATGCAATGCGCTTTACAACCTTCTTGAACAATCCGTAATCATAATCTTCCCGGTGGATAACATAACTTGAAAGAAACCGTGAGTGAGGCTCCTCCTGCATATTACTCTTTATAAACGCAGATACGAACAGCCTATTGACTGTTCGCTCATCTGATGGAACATTATTTTTTAGATATGTCAGTATAGAAGATGTCGCCAATGCCAAAGATCTTCAATTAGATATTTCAAATAAAGTTTGGAACGCCCCTTAGTTGTTCCTCAAACATTCTGTATTTTGCATTCAGTTCCTTAATCTGTTTCAGCTCTCCAGGATCGTCAAATTCTAAATGATCTGTTTCTTTCAACTCAACACGCAATTGTTCCAGCGACCATTTAAGCCTATGAATAGGATTTCCGAATGACAGTTCTCTCCACATCCATTGTCCAAGTATGGTCTTCGCTTTTATTGAACCATCTGAAAGGCGCTCAAACTGCTTTGGATAGTTCTCATCACACGGATCAATCCATCCTTCACTGCCATTGTTCGGTTTATTTGCCATCTGGGTAGGCCATTTTGCGCGCTTTGAATTATTACAAGCGCGACATGAATAGACGAGATTGGAGTAATCCTTTTCTCTTGCGGGTGCTAATGACTTGGGGACGAAGTGATCTATTTCATAGAACGTTTCTCTAAAAAACTCGTGATCACCACAATAGCCACATCTTTCATGGAAATCCTCACGCAAAAAAGGCTTATACTCATGATATGTTTTCACCTTTGGTGCATCACCCCTTCGCACCGGCATTATCTTTCGAAAATCTTTCATTACTTAACTACTTCTTATGCTTTGCAACAATCGATCTTGCCAGAGATAACATTTCTTCAATACTCTTCAGAGTCTTTGTATTGATAAGAATCCCCCTTGTCGAGGCATCCAAATCCAATTCTGAAAGATATTGCTCTGCATCATATCTGTCAGCTTCTTCCTTCTCAGAAAGCACTCCTCCAGCAGCAATCTTCTCCTGAAAAGCGCTGATGGTATCCTCACATTCCTTCTTCTTCAAATCGTAGATAGCAACAGCAGAATCAATCATGTGGCAAAGTTTATTTAAACCCTCATTGGCATTAAAAAGATCTTTGCCTCTAATTGTCTGAATCGACGTACATTCCTGTATAGCATTGTCCTCATATGAAGTAATAATAATGGCCGGAAAGTATTTGTTATGCTTATGTATCTCCCTGACCACATCATCTCCAGTATATGCAACCTGGCCGCTCTCATTAAGCCTATAATCTATTACAGCCACCTGGCAATCACGCACTTCGTTCCATATATCCGAAATCTCCCTCGGTAGTACCTCTGGTATATAAATATCATATTTATCAGAGAAAGCCGCATATGCAGTTGATTGCCAACCGGCCTCTTCATCAATATAAACCACCTTAATCATATCCATCTATTTTAGTTTTAATATAGTCCTAATACCAAAGCCTTTTTCAACGGGAAGGATAGCAATTGTTGAATCGTCAAACTTATCAATAACTCCCTTGGCAATGAATAATCCCATTCCCGTACCGATTTTATTGTTTTTACTGTCCACAATTGATGTTTCGAAAGCATTGAATACTACTTCGGGATTACTTCTATATTCAGATGCAAGCCCACAACCATTATCTAAGAAATCAATCACAGCATACCCATGATCATTAATGACATTCAACTGAATAGTTTTATTTATCTCGGTTGACTTAAGGAATGCATTGATGGAGTTAGCCACGAAATTATTAAATACGCTATCAAGATCCATTTCAAAAGCATCTATACGAGCGTCTTCCATACCTGAAATATCCAGGATCATCTTGATATTCTTTTTCGACAGGCTCGGCTCCCACGCTTTAACGAAATTCTCAAAGTATGTGGATAATCGAATCTCTGCCCAATCTCGCTTGCTGCGCTGGATGGAATGAAGAGAATAAAGGAGCCAGTTATATAGTTTCTCGTCCTCCTCCTTCATCGTATCCAACTCCTTATATGGATTATTAAACCGCACACCATCAAATCGCTCTACAGGCAGATACTGAACCAAAATACTCCTCAACAAGGAGTTCCTTGGAAGTAAACGTAGCATTACACTTCGTAATTCGTGCGTATATGTAGCCACAGATATACCCAAACTAGCAAGACCTCGCATCATAGATAACTCTGCTTCTTTTGCGTCAAGTTCCTCTTCCAATGATTGATAACTTTCCGCAAGTGTCCTTAATTTGAGGGCTTCTTCTGATTGCTCTTCGTGTTTCCCCGACATCGCTTCCTTGGCAATGTCTCTTGCTTTAGATGTATTTGGATGCTCAGTCCTGTACTGATCAGCCAAATTAAACATAATGTAATTACGGTCCTCTTCAAACACAGATATTATCTGTATAAGAAGGTTTTTGAATAACAGGAATTCGTCGTTTTCTTGGATACCTTCTCGACTCGACTTGTCCTCGAAGGCCTTATTGGTCAAACGAGATATATTGACTACTCCTGAGATTTGGTTAGGACGTATTCTGTATCCACCCAACTTTTGCCCGGCGCCACCAGGACTTTGTGCCTGTCTGCGGCCCAAGTCCAACCAGTCATTTCCGTTTTCACCGTATGGTCTTACCCTAAATTCATCCCTAAAAATACGAACTCCTCCAAACTTGTCAAGCCAACGTTTTCGCGCTACACTATCTATCCTGTTATAAGGATACTTTTTAGCCCCCTCCCGCTCCTTGTCATCTGAAATCGTATTCTTAATAAAGAAGAATGTGAAAGTGAAAGGCCCCACATTTGAAAGAAGCTCAGAAGATACAGTTTCATTAATCTCAATTATTCTTTCAATAGTTTTTGCCCGGAAATCCTCTATCTTGTATGGACTAACTTGCATGGCTTTTCGTTTAAATACATTAGAGTACTTAGTCTCAAGAAGTGAGACATTCAACTCGTTGCGCTCTAACAATACACGTATAGTCCTTTCGCCGTTAAAACTTGCCGAAATCTTGTAATCATAATCTGAATACTCCGCAGGATTCACTTTACCGCTCCACGTCAAATCTTGCAGCTTATACAAGTATAATGTGAACAGTGACTGCATATGCTCCGGAATAAGCAACTCCATGTTCATCAACAAGCTATTCAGCCCATCTTCTGTCCAACTATCTTTTAAATCTGAAATACAAAGAACAGTACCATTGAATGATTGCAAATTCAACTGTTCTGCTATTGGGAGCTTGTCAAGTCCATATTCCTCAAATAATGCATACGCCTCCTCTTGACGGCATTCATCCACGGTCGCCGTAATATCAGAAAGCGTTTCTGCTTTATCGAACATTGACCAATCTACCGACCACTTATATCCTATCCCTTCCCCTTCTTTAGTAAACGTAAGCAACTCCGCTTTCCTTCCAAGACGATTTAATGCAAAGCGACCTATGCCTTTTGCACCGCTCTTCACCCTACGTTTTATATTCGTCTCAGCATGTACCAACTTATCGTCAGTACCGATTGTCATCCAATGTCGAAGAATTACATCCTTCGTCATTCCGGAGCCGTTATCGATAATGAAAATACGGGATTCTTCACGGGTGTCCCTTATATCAGCGACGACTACACAAAGTTCCGAGTCTGCATCGTAGGCATTCTTAACAAGCTCAACTATGGCGCCTTCCGCATTCGCGAAATTCTCCATACCAATTAATTTAGCCGTTCTAGCTGATATATTGAATGGTACTTCCATATAATTAATACAACATTCTCTCTACAAAAATAACTATTCTCTCTGATATAATACTCCGGAGAAGAATAATTGTTTAATTGAATTCTTCAAAAACTTCCGCCATCGTAAAATGATGCCTCCCCAATAATAATAAACCTCACTCCTGTCGATTCATTCGGCAGTCCTTGGCTTCCATTTTTACGGTGCCGGATTCAAAGGGCGAGGCCGGATCCGGACCGGGATGACTCCCCGACTTCGGGCCTGCTCCTATCCAGGAGCGGTGTCCGCGAATCCCCGCGTTCCGGGAGGATGAACCGTTTCAAAGGTAAGAAGATTTCGGGGAGATTGCAAGGGCGGATGGGAAGAAAAGGGCCAACAGGGGGAGAATGACAAAGACCTGGGGTGAAAAGGGCCTCCAGCGCCCCACGTGGTGAAGGAAGGGGTGATGACAGCGTGTGATGCTTGGCGGGCAAAACGCTGATTCGCAGCGAGATAACGAAAAAAGGTGCTGAAAATCGAATGTAAGCGTCCCCGTTTTCGGACAATTATTAAGTTTACGCCAAAGTTAATATAATCTTGTTCAATTCCAAACTCATGAAAAACTTCTCAAGGGTTAGCCGCCGCGGCTGGGACAGAATGTCCCTTTGAGCGAATCCCACCAGTCAGAAGCATATGTTTATATTCCAGCGGCGTCATATTCCCGAGGGCCTCATGTGGCCTATTCTCGTTATAATCTTTTCGCCATTTTTCAGTCAATTCACGCACTTCTTCGATGTTCCTGAAGATATATGCATCCAGTATGGCCCTGCGATAACTGCCATTGAAGCGCTCCACATAGCTGTTTTGGATCGGTTTACCTGGCTTACATCCATCCCACTGTACTTCGACTCCCATTTGTAGAGCGTCGTCCTTGAGATGCCGTACTCTCTGGCTACTAGTTCAGCGGATACCCCGCTGTCCAATTGACGGACGGCTTTCACCATCTCCGTCTCGCTGTGTCGTGTCCTCTTCATATGACAAAGTTAACTGTTTTTGTAAACTTTAACTCTGTCCGACTTTTAGGTAAGGCTACACTTTTAGGGATGGGTACACTACCATAACACAAAGTTACGGAATTATGCGGAACTTGACAAAGGATTTAAGGATAAATTTGAGGACTTGACAGTATTTGGCAAGAAAATACTTGAAAAACTAAACAAAAAAAGAGATGGAGCCTCGCTCTGTAAATTGCCACCGAAAAGTGAACAGTTTTGCCAACGAAAGTTGAACAGTTAG
>R22__coassemble_612_pt1 | contig 22101 bp, 17 predicted proteins | sample R22__metabat2_low_PE_056 | metagenome-assembled genome bin R22 | reverse complement strand
TATTTGAGCACTGCCTTCAAAGTGTGGGAACCGGCCGCCGACAGGGTTATCGTACTGTCTGAAACCTTGGCGCCATCGTAGTACCACTCCACGCTTTGCGCAGGTTCACCTGCGCCGTTCAGCGCCAGTGTCAGAACCGTACCGACCGGGTATGCGTCTCCCTTCTTGGGATTGGCGAGGGTATAGAGAGCCATAGCCTCATAAACCGATCCACCAGGCATTATCTCACAGTCTATCAAGAAGTTGTATCCGGCATCCACCCAGGAAGAATGGCCCGTTTCCGTGTAGGACGTCCATATCACCCCGCCACCGGGAATATAATCGAGATTGTCGATGCTCATCCAGTATTGAAGGTCAATGTCCTTCACGGAGACGCCGAAAATAACATCCTCCCCTTCGGGGATAACCAGGTTGGCATCGGAAATATCCACTGTGTTGATCACATCGCCTTTGAGTGATCCCAAGGTTTTGGTGTAGACGCGATTGCTTCCGAAATCGACGAACACATCCATCTTCACCACACTGTTCCCATGAATCTGGAAATTGATCTTCTGGAATGTGCTTCCTATGTAATCCTCCAGCTCGTCTGAAGTGTAACGTACGCCTATCGTTGCCGACCACGAGGTATTATCGCCCTGGAGGCCCAATCCCAGGTTAGAGGGCGGACCATGCTTGGAGAGCGTTACCGGCTCGCTCTCGAAAATGCTCAGCATAGTCACATCCATCACTGTTTCTGCCGTAAGGACACGGAGCTGCCTCTTGACGGGACGATACATCTCTTTCGTGAAACTGACTTCGATACCTTCTTTCACATCCACAGGGAATGTAAAGGAGAATACTCCGTCTGCATCGGTATTCACCGTCTGTGTATCAGCAGTCACCCATACGCCGGAAATAGGCCGTCCGGAAGAATCGCTGACCTTGCCATGCAGCACCCTTTCAGTAGGGATCTCTATCTTGAATCCCATTTGATCTCCGTTCCATGCAATGTCAGACAAAACGAATCCGCTTTTTCTTCCTGCCCACTCCGTGCCTTCAAAACCGGTGTAGCCCGATGTGCCAGGCCAGAGCATATCGTTATAATCGCTATAAGAGTTCTTTGGCTTTTCAATATAGCAGCATGGATGATCTGAGTAGCAGTTGAGTTCGTTCTTGTCCCAAAGATTTTTAGCCGTAGTGCCCGCAACCGGATTATCGGACATATCCACATGGTAGATGAGCATTCCGTGCGGCGCAGGGGAAGTCGTTCTGGTGAGGATGTATGAGTCCCAACCTTGCCCGTTACGCACTTCATACATGAAGAACTCGCCATCTACCGACGTCGGTGTGGACAGGCAATCGTCTTCCTGAACGGGTTTCAGAACATAATCGCCGGGGGTTGATGTCGTGTTGATTGTATCCATCCAGCCCAGCATCCAGCGTTCCAACGCGCACATATAAGGTGGAGTGCAGCCATTGTTGTTATAGCTTCCCCCGGACATAATGGAGAAATCATACATATTGACGGATGTGCCGTGGTCTTCGTAATCGGTGTCGTAGAGGTCCGGCAGACCGAGCACATGGGCGAATTCATGGCAGAAAGTGCCTATGCCCGCCATGCTATTGCCATTGCGGCCACTGTATTCGGAAGTGCAGGCGTAGCTCATTGTGTGAGTGCCATCCAAAACCAGGTTTTTGTCATAAGCTCCCGATGCATGGGGCCAGATGTGGTCTGCATCGGCTCCTTCCGCCTCGTTGTGCCCGGCATAATAGAAGAAGATATTGTCTATGAACTTGTCGTTGTTGTGATCGTAAACCGAGAAATCCACCTGGTCGTCAAGCAGGGCGCAAGCTTCCAGCAGGAGCTCGTCCGGATGCTTGTCATAACCCTTATCATCGTTCTCTCCGTAGTATGAATAGCTCTTGGAAACCTTCACAGGGCCGAAAACGTCGAATACCGGCTTGAACCTGCCGTTGGAATTCTCCTTGTAGTAATCTACAGCGGAGCCCGTGCCTCCGTTTTCGGAATACCCCTCCGCATTCAGCATGCGGCTGAAGGCATTATTAGCATCAGGCAGCGTAAACCGGAGATCGTCGAACTCTATAAGAAGCACCAGGAAATGCTTTTCTCCAATGCTCAAGCGGTCTGCTCCCCTGCGGCCCACGGTTGCCTTGCGGCCCGGAGCCGCCATGCGGGCACGCTTCTGCTGGATAAGATTCTTATCCAGCACAGGCTTGGATGCGGGATGTATGAACCCGTCCTTGCCAATGATCACAATCCGCCCATTGCAAGTGAGATAGTGGTAGAACTCGTCTCCGTGTATATAGATGGTGACCACGGAACCGTCCGGCTGGCGATGCTGGAAGGAATTTGGCGTGGCGGGAACGGCCTTAGCTATGACAACCGAAGCAAAAAGGGCCAGTATGGCTAGTATTAACTTTTTCATAAGGCCCTAGAATTTAAGCACATACACCGCATCGCCGTCCGACAGCCAAATCTTGCCGTCGCCGGTTTTGACTATCTCTATTTCCCTTTCGCTCTCAACGGACACGGCATCCATCCAGTTCTGGATAAGGGTAAGGGTGGTCTTTGTGCCGGGTGTGGGTTTGGCCGGGAGTCCTTTTACCGCCAGGAACTTCTGTCCCACAGGGTCCAGCAGACGGCTCACCACGGTGCCATCGGAGTAGCGACGCACCGAAGTCTGGAACTTGAGCGGCTCGAAGGGAATGTTCCCTCCCTTTCCATCGTAATTCCAAATGCCCAGCGTGGAACCGAGGGCATTCTGGGTGAAAGTTGCAACAGTGGAACTCTTTCCGCACGTGGCGACGACCATGCCCTTGCGAGCCTGTTCGCCATCGTTGGCCTCCACCCTTATGGTAACAGTAGTCTGCCCATTGCCGGTAACTTCCGATCCGGCAATCGACGCCCAAGGGGTGTCTATCAGTTCGACCTCGGCTTCCAGGTCGCATACCACCATGATCTTTATATCATGTGCGCGCCAGGATTCTCCCTTAGAAGCCTCAGGCACTATTTTCAGGACGGATGGTTCCTTGATGACTTCCTTCTGCTGCACGCAGGATACCAGCAGGAGCGCCAGCGAAAACAGGTAAAACAGTTTTTTCATCACATCAGAAAGCATAGCTCAAGCCGACCAGCAGGCTTCCGCCCACTGTATCCGATGCAAGCAGATAAGCAAAATTCAGCGCAGCTCCGGCGAACTCGGCGCCAAGCCCGACGGAAGCAAAGGAAGGAATACCGAGATCCTTGCTTCCAAGATGGTATCCGGCTCGTGCGAAAGCCATTCCGGCTATGCAATACTCCGCTCCAAGGGAGGCTCCAAAGGCTCCGGCAAAGAGATAAGAAACCTCCGCACCGGCCTTCAGTCCTTCGATGGCCTCATAGGCCGCCCCGGCCTTGAAAAGCGACGGCTGGGAATAGTCTCCGCCACCATAGTTCACCTTGCCGCCAAGGTTGCAGACAGCAAGCCCGGCCTGAAGTTTATCCTTCGAATAGGCCGCACTCACGTCTATGCCAAACGCCGAGGCCTTCGTGTCCTTGGCGAGCACAGAGGAAGTGCTGCGCACTGTGAGGGCAGCAGCAAGTCCGGGCATGATGCGGTATCCCAGCCCCAGAGCGATAGAAGACTCTTTAGGGGTGAAACTGGGAGTCACCTGACTAATGGCACCGGTGGGGCCGGTAACCTCGTATTCGGGCTGAATGAAACTCTTGTATTCCAACGCGATGGAGAACTTCTCCATCAGCAGCACGGATGCAGAGGCGTCCAGAACCTTGTCGGAAGCCGCCTTGGGCTGCCAGGATGCATAACTGACTCCGGCCGCCACCATACCTTCCATAAGGGCGGAAGATGCGGCATAGCCCTGAAGAGCATGGGCATCCGAGCCCAGTACCGATACGCCCGCGGCTCCCATTGCAGCGGGATCCGCGTTAACAAGCAACGAAGGCAGTGTCTGTGCCGATGCCGCCGAAAATGCGGCGGCGAGTATCATAATGGATAATATCTTCTTCATGGCATCAGATCTTTACAAAATTGAACTTCTCTTCCTTGCCGTCCTTGGTGAGGATGACGGTATACACGCCCGGATAGGCCTTAGTCATATCTACACTTACGGGATCGAAGGGCCCTATCTCCAGCGTCGCATCATAGAATACGGCGCCGGTCTGGGAGATGATGCGGACGTGCCACGTGCCCTCTTCGCCAGTGCGGATGTTCAGCACATCGCTCACAGGATTGGGGTAGACGTCCACGCTGCGGCTGCCGTCGCGCACAAGCACACGGAAACTCTGCGAAACCTTCTCGCCACGCACGTCCGTACCTTCGACGGTGATGTCGGCGTTGCCGAAGTTCATCGGCGTCAGATAGAACTTGCCCGAAGAGTATGAGAAATTGCACACCATGGTGTTGCTGAGGGTGATTTCATAGGTGAGATCCTCACCGTCGTCATCCTTGAAATAATCCGTCGCGTTCAGCACGGTTGCGGCTTCCGTCTTGGACGAGAAAGCCATGTCTTCCAGCTTCTTACCAATATACGGCTTATGATTCTCAAGTACGGTGTAATCCACAATCTGCTGCACGCTAAGGCCATAGTAATCCGTTACCACGAGCGTGTCCTTGAAACTCCCGGAAGGAGTGTCTGCGCCGGTCAGCACAATCTTGGGCAGATTCCTGGTGAGGGTGTCCAGCACAGTGCCAGTGGAGCCTTTCTTGAGCTCGATTGTGTAGAAGTGTCCGTCCGGTTCGTTAATGCTGAAGTCCATCGAGGCTTTCTCGTGAGGCTTGATGGTCACTGATGTGACACCGAGCTTGTTGAGTTCAGGAGCATTGTTGCCTCCGGTAGTAACCTGCACCCTGGACGTAATGCCGGAACGGTTTCCGGCAAGGTCCGCGGCCTGGGCGGCCATATAGTATTTGGTGTTGAACTCCAGGCCAGTGATGGTTCCCTGAAGGGTGGATCCAACGGTGGCATCATCCCCCACATAGAACATTGCAAACTCCGCATTGTCCGTCTTGGTGAAATCGGATGTGCTGTAGTAGACATAGATCGCACTGGGAGTGCCGTCATCGTCATCCTTAGGTATGGTTACCGTACATGTCACGTTGTTCGACTGTGCGGAAAGCGTCGGAGTAGCCGGCTTGTCCGGAGCTTTGCCTCCTGAACCGGCAATCGCGCCGTAGGCATTGACCAGGCCTATACCCATCTGTATGCCCTTATTGAATGAGCTGATGTTCACAGCAGACTTGTTCAAGAGATTGCGAAGGTCCGAATTTTTGAATCCCTTCGCCATGCGATTTGCAAGAACCAGAGCGGCAACACCGCTAACATGAGGGCAAGCCATGGACGTGCCCTGGGCAAGTCCGTATTTATTGCCGGGGTATGTACTAAGTACCTGATTCCCCTTTTTTGCATCACCGCCAGGAGCGGCGATATGAACCCATGAGCCGTAGTTGGAATAGTAGGCTCGTTTGTAGTCTGCACCGACAGAACTCACAATATACATTCGCTCATAATCGGCTCCGTAAGGGGTAGTCGAATCATCGTTACCGGCAGCAAAAATCACAATGCCCCCGGCCATAGGCCCCACCTGGTTGCCATTCTCGTCGAATCCGGCGAAGTCGGTAAAATAGTCGACCGCAGCCTTGAGAGATTCCGGAGTCGTGGCCGGCTTTACCAAGCCCCAGCTATTCTGGGAGATAATTGCGCCATGGTTGCAACTCCATATTATAGCTTCTGCACCAGCCCCCTGCTCCTCGCCGTCGAATATCTGGCAAGACATCAGTTTGACACCTTTTTCATTTTTCTTGGCATTTCCACCAGCTATTCCACAAACTCCCGTTCCGTTATTGTTGACCGCAGCAATAGTGCCGGCAACGTGCGTACCGTGATCTCCAGGGTTGACAGTAAAAGAATTCTTTGCGAAATTATACCCAAAGCGGTTATTGCCCTTCTTTTCCGGGTTTTCCCACATGTTCGCGGCCAGATCCTCATGATTGAAATCTATACCTGTGTCCACAACTCCGACTACAATGTTGGGGTTGCCTGTCTTATAGGTCTTCCATACGGGAAAAACATTCACATCGCATCCGCTGACAGATGAAGCGGCGGAGCCATTGTTGTAATAGTGCCACTGTTTATCCAACATGGGATCATCGAATGGCATGGTGGCCGTGAGGGTTGCAGTGTTGCGGGGCTCTACATAAGAAACCAGTTTGGGATTGCCCACAATCTCTATCCTGGGGTTGTATTCGATAATCTCCACCCCTGGGAAGTCGAGGGCTGCGCCAGCTTTGGTCACGCTGCGATTCTCATCGTAATCTACCTTGTACCACAGATGCAGGCCTCTGGCACGCATGCGTGGCTCGAACCTGCCTCCGTTCTGGAACAGGCGGCGCATACGCACGATTCCGTCGCCCGGAAGGCTCTTGACCTTGGCGACTTGCACATAGCCGTCTTCATCCATGGCCGTCTCCAACTCTGCTGCAAGCTCTTCGTTAACTTTTATGTTCACATACGGCAACAGGTCGCCTTCCGGCACGAAGTCGTTTATCACCTTTGCCCCGCCTTCCTGCGGAAGTTCCGCGAGGGCTCTCTCATTGACTGCCTGGCATCCGCCCGTCACGAGCGCAGTCGCCAGGATAAAAAATAGTATTTGCTTTCTCATTTCTCTGTTTTACTTATTATCGCTGAGGAAATCAACGACCTTCAGCAGACTCTCGGGATCCTTCCACTTGATTTTGTTGCTCTTGAGCCAGGTCTTCCAATTTGCCTTGGCGGCATCTGAGAGGGAGGCTTCAATATCTTTGCGGGTAGCCTTGATGCAGCTGCCCCCTTTAATAATATAATAGGTAGTGATGATGTTCAAGTCCGCTCCGTTCTCCTTTTCCTGAAGGATGAGCATGTGGTTCTGGTTCACCTGTCCGTCAACTTCCACGGAAGAGAGCTTGCGGGTGGATGCAGATTCGGAAGATGCCCCGTAGCCGCCGCCTGTTTCCTGGAGGGCTGCGAAATCCCCAAGCAGCGAAACCGCGACAACACCGTTGTCATTCTGGGCCACGATCTTGCGGAGTTCGCCGTTAAAAGGAATGTAATTATCTTTCCCTATCGTTACAGCAATGACGTTCGAGAGGTTTGCTTCCTTGATGATGTCTTTATCGATGAAGTGCAGTTTGTCGTGACGCACCTGAACGTTCATGAGCACTTCGCTCTTGGCGCCGCCATCCATGTAGATGACACCAAGGGTAAAATTGTCGTATAGATATGGCCAGGTTGAACTGGGTGTCTGTGCGGCTGCGGCCATTCCGGCCAGCAGACCTGCAAGTATTATCAATCTTTTCATAACAATCTTCATTTATGGTGAAATCTACAAATATAATATAAAAAAGGATACCCACGGTTTCGTGGGTATCCAATTGAAACAAATCGATCGAAGAAAACTCTACTTTACGAAATTACGGGCATCAATATCCTTTTTCAAATCCTTCTTTGCAGCCTTTTTTGCAGGAGCGGAAGAGGGTTTGGTAAACTCGTAGGAAGTAGAAGTCCTTGCATACTGGGCATCGAGGATGTAGTCCCAAGTGCCAAGCTTATACAGATCCACATCAAGCTCTCCCCCCAGCACAAGCTGTCCTGCCTTGGGAACGTTGAACACAACTTCACCTGCCTCATTCCAAGTAACAACATACCCATCGAAGGAATATGCGCTCAATGTAGCTTCGGCTATAGCATCACCATCAAGGACAATTACGCCGGCATCTGGATCAAAAACGCCATAGAATGAGGTGTAATCCAGCGGAGTGTACGATGTGAGTCCGACAGTCGAGAAGGATTTGAACAGGTCGTAAATAACCACATCGTAATCTTTGTCATCGGACGGGGCCACAACAACCTTAGCCTCAGCGGCATCTCCGACCCTATAGCCTGTAACAGTCCCTGAATAGGTGCCGAGAATGTCGGTCAGAGCGTATCCATAGGAGCAGAACACCTGGTCCTCGATTGTGAGTGCATTATTGACATTGCCAAAAAGGTCTTCGACAATGCCTTCGTCAATGGCATAACTGGAGTAATATCCGAAGTCGGGTTGCTCGTCGAGCCCAAGAATGACGCCGTCATCTGTGCCGTTTACACCCCAATTCGCAAGAGTATACTCAACCTTACGGCCGCTAACAGCATGGACTGCAGTCACAGCCACGACGCCCTCGCCTTTTCCGACAATCGCATTGACTTTGCCTTCAAGCTTTGCTGCAAGCTCGATTGCAAGTGCGGAAGGATCCTGGAACTTAACCACAGAATCTTCAGCCACAGAGCATTCGAAGTCAAAGTTCACGTTCTTGTACTGTCCGACGAGACCGCTCTGGCTCTTGGTTGTAAGGGTGTTGGCCGTGAATGCAGCGTTGAGTGAATCAACATCGTTCTTCACGGAACCGGGGCCGATGTTCAGGGCGACGAATTCGCCGGGAACATAGACCTCCTTGGGGATATTGACCACGAGGCTGGCGCCATCCTTTCCGACGCTCACATTCTCAGCAGGCACGGGGGCTGCGCCGATAGGCTGCAGGGTGCCGGCGGCATTCGCATAGTTGATAGCATAAAGCTGGATCACGAATGCAGCCTTGTCGGTAAGGGTGATAGGATCGTCGAAGGGGACGGTGAATACCATTACACTGTCTGCGACTTCCACCTTGGCCTTGCTGACAGAAACAGCAGGGATAGTGCTATCGGAAGTGGTAACGGTCTGGCCGACAACCTTACTGAGAGTCTGGGTAGTGTTGCAAGCAGCCACGGCCACAACGGTATACTTAGAGTTGGGCGTGAGCTTCTTGACCTCATTCTTGAGGGTATCCTTCTTTGCAGCATTGGCAACTTCCTTCTCCACGGAGCCGGAAAGCTTACCTGCAAGGAGGGTAGCGGCATCAACCGTTGCGGGATCAACCTCACCCTTCAAGAAAGCGTATGCATAGTAACCGGTATTCTTTCCAGGGAGAACCTCGAAAGCAACCGAGTTATCGCCGGTCACATTGACCGTCAGCGAAGGGGCGGAAGCCCTATCGAAGGTTACCGGGGTCTCGGGTTCGAACTGTGTGCACGAAACGAGAGCCATGGCAACTACTGATATCGCGAATAATACTTTTTTCATACCTGTTTAGTTTTAATCTTTCTCACCCTTGATTTCAGGGAGCAGAAGGTTAATATAAGAATTGGCCGTACCAACTCGGAATGCAAAACCATATTCTGTTCCGAAAGAGATGGTCGTCTTTTCGCCGAACGTAATGGTAGCTGAGGTGGAACCAGTATTGTAAAGATACATATCCCCGGTAAGACCATACAGAACTATATGGCTACCATCGGCGCGAACATACTCAGATTCCTGACCGAAAGGTATTACGATGGTCTTCATATCGTCGGAAACGTTTCCATAATACAACATATCGTCACCCTTCCAACCATCGTTGCCGAACAGATTGTCGATCCATACCATATGGTCATCAGCAGGATCTTTGATAAATGTGGCAGTATATGTCTGGGCACCGTTGAAGTAACTATTAGCGTTGAGAGTCCAAGTTCCGAGGATAGGAGTCAACGGATGGTCGATATCGTTCACCTTGACCGTGCAAACGGAAACGTTACCAAGATTGACGTTGGCAGAAGCGTTGAGGGCAATGGTGAAGATAAGGTCTCCGGTGTAGGTACCATCGGCCTTGGGGACTATCTCGATGTACTGAACACGCTCTGTACTCGAGAATGTGAGAGTCTTGGAAGCGTCAACAACAGTGAAGTTGACACCTTCCTTTGCGGTGCTGTCCTTGACGGTGTAGCTGATGCGCTCGTTGAGCCCGGCTACTGAACCAAGGGTGACGGCAAGGCGAAGGGTATCTTTCGAATCCTCATCGATATTGGCCGTCGATGCATTAAAAGCCACGAATGCATTGCTGTCGTCGAAAACGGCAGGTACATTGCTTTTACCGCAGGAAGAAAGGATGGCAGCAGCGCAGGCTGCGATTCCTATATATGCAAAAATCTTTTTCATTGTCTTCCTCCTTTAATTATTTCGTGTTGGCATAACCGGGATTCGGCACAAGATTCTCGTTGAGGTCGAGTTCGCGCTTGGGAATAGGCAGAGCCCACATGTAGCTCGGGAACTCTACGTTCTGGTTCTTGGTACCAAGCACAAAGTCGGCATCGGGACGGGTGACACCGTCTCCCCAGCGGGCAAGGTCGTTCAGGTAGTTGCCTTCCCATGCGAATTCCTTGCGGCGCTCGAGTTTGATATTGGTAGCGTTGAGAACCGTATAAGCGCTGGCGCCACGGTTGTTGGGGATCATGTTGAGGTCGTCGATACCATTCACGCCTGCAACATTTGCACCGTTCATGATAGCCTCAGCACGGTTGAGATACATCTCGGAGAGACGGATGATAGGAACGTTGTTGACGTCGTTGGGGCTGCGGTCTCCCTTGCCAGGATATTTGTTGGTCCAGAAATATCCGGATTCCTTCTTGGCATCGGTGCGGAAACCGTCGGTCAGACGCACGTCGGTTGCCTCATAAAGTCCGAGGAGGGTAGGAGTGGCAACAGGGTCGCCATAGCCCTCAGGGTTGGTGAGATAGGAGATATCGTCCCAGGAACCGTTGGTTCCGTTGGAAATCTTTCCGTAAACTTCGAAGATGATCTCTCCGGAGCCGAGATCTGCGCCCCATACATCGGGCCATTCCTTGGCGGTCCACATCTTGAACTTACCACTGTTGATGACCTTGGTGGCATAGTCTGCGGACTTCTGCCATTCACCCATGTAGAGATATACGCGGGAGAGGAGAGCCTGGATGGTGTAGATGTTCACGGTGCCGAGCTTATCGGCGACGCCGCTGCGGGCGTAGGTGGGATCGATGATCTTCTCTGCTTCGAGAAGGTCTTCTACGATGTATTTGTAGGTGTCAAGGACGGTCTCACGTGCGGGCCTTGCTGTAGCGTCGGTATGGAAAACATAGGGAACGCCGAGCTTCTGTGCATCGGTGAGGGTGCCCTCGTTGGCCTTCACATAAGTGTAGGGCTGACCGAAGACGAGAACATTCTCGAAGTGTGCGAAAGCGCGGAGGAACAAGCACTCAGCCTTGAGGTTGTTGAGGTCCTGATCCTTGACGGTGGTGCCGTCAGCCTTGCCTTCGAGGTTGTCTATCACGTTATTGGCCATTGCCACAGTGTAGTAGCAATATGCCCACATGGTGGTGTTGGTCGCGTCGGCGGTATACTGCCAATTGTAACCGGTAGTGCAGCGGCCGGAGTTCTTGAAGGCCTGCTTCATGCCGTTGCCGGCACGCATCTCGTTTTCAACGACGCGGTTGCCGGTGTACCAGCCAGTGGAACTCAGATAGTAGTAAGCACCAAGAGTAGCGGCGTTGAGACCATCAAAGGTAGCCAGCTGGATATCAGTAGTCTGCTGGAGCTTGGGAGCCTTCTCGAGGAAATCCTTTCCACAACTTGCAAGGCTTACAAGCGCTACGATTGCGAGTATGTATAAACTAATCTTTTTCATAATTCATCCTCCTTATTTTAGAATGAAATCTCCACGCCACCGATGAGGGACTTGACTGCGGTGTGCACACCGACCTCGATATTTCCGAGAGGGCCTGCTTCCGGATCAAGTGCGGTCACATTGTGGAATGTGTAAGGATTGAGAGCGCTTACGTAGACACGTGCACCCTTGATCTTGATCTGATCGAGAACCTTGGAAGGAACATTGTAGGAGAGGGTGACGTCTTTGATACGCAGGTAGCTGCCGTCCTGGAGGAAACGGGTGGAATATCCGGAGTGATAAACACCGGGGTTCTGTGCCACGGGCTTGGGAGTAACTCCGGTATCGCCGGGCTGCTTCCAGTAATTCAGGGCTGCAGTAGAAGTGTTGGCGGTGAGGCTGTAACCATCATCCACATAGGAGTTGGAAGTCAGAACCTTGTTGCCGGTCACGAACTGGAAGTATGCACCGAGGCTCCAGTTCTTCCAGGTGAGGTTGGTGTTGAAACCACCGGTAGCCTTAGGCTCAGGAGATCCGACATAGATGTATTCTGCCTTGTTACGGTCGTTGGTGAGAGTGCCGTCTTCGGCCCACCACAGACCATCACCGTTGGACGGGTTAACACCGTACCAGTTACGCAGATAGAATGTGTAGAGGCTGTTGCCTTCCTTAATACGGATGGAGGTGCTGTCATCGATACGGGAGTCGCTCATGGTGAGGAACTCGTTTCCGGCAAGGTCAAGCACGAGGGAACGGTTGAACGCGATGTTGAATCCGGCCGTCCAGGTGAAGTCTCCCTTACGGACGAGAACACCCTCGAGGAGGAGTTCGACACCCTTGTTCTGGATGGAACCAACGTTCTTGGTGTTGCTGCCGAAACCGGTGGTGTAAGGCACCTGGGTGGCGAGGAGCATGTCGGTGGTCAGACGGTTGTAAACGTCGACGCTACCGGTGAGGCGGTCGTCGAAGAAACCGAAGTCCACACCTGCGTTCCAGGTCTTGTTCTTTTCCCATGAAAGCTCAGGGTTTTCAGGACGGGAAGGAGCGGCGCCGACGGCACCGAGGTTCTGGACGGTTGCATAGGTGCCATAGGCCCTGTAAGCGGAGATGTTGTTGTTACCGTTCACACCATAAGAAGCACGGAGCTTAGCCTGGCTGACAATGCCGCTGATGGGCTTCATGAACTTCTCGTTTGCGATGTTCCAGCTGCCGCCGACGGAGTAGAAGGTACCCCACTTGTTTGCGGATCCGAAGAGCGAGCTGCCATCCCTACGGAGAGTAGCCTGGATCGAATACTTGTGGGCGAAGCTGTACTCAACATAGCCGAAGAAGGACTGGAGGGTCTCTTCTACGAGGTTGTAATCGACCTGGTCTTTCTCTGCCGTCGCTGTGGTAGGATAAGGGATCAGGGGATCGACACCCGGGGAATATCCATAGATATACTTGTAGGTATCGGTCATAGCTTCCTGACCTCCCATCACACGGACGTGATGGTCGCCGAAGGCCTTATCGAAGGTGAGAGTGTTGGAAGTGGTGTAGCGGATATCCGTTGTCCAGATATTGAACGCTGTTGTCTCACGACCCTTCTTGCTTCCGTTGGGGCTCCAATACTGGTGGGATTCGATGAAGAGGAATTCCACACCGTTGGTGGTCTTGAAAGTAAGGAAGGAGAAGGGCTTCCACTCGATGTATGAAGTGCCCTGCAGACGGTATTCCTTATCGTTGTAGTCGTCGTTGGCAGTACCCATAGGGTTGTTGCCGCTCATTTCGGAAATATCGTAGTTGAGGGATCCATCGTCCTTGTAAACCTTGTGCCAAGGCAGCGGGTGCCACATTGCGAACTGCGGGTTGATGTAGTAGGTGCCACCCATCTGAGGAGAGTGCGAGTTCGAGTAGCTGAGGTTGACACGTGCGCCGGTCTTCAGGCTCTTGGTGAGCTGGCTGTCGGCGTTGACACGTGCGGTGAAACGCTCGAAATCGGTGAAGTTGTAAACACCGACATTCTTGTGGTAGGCAAGGGAAGAATAGTAGGAATTCTTGTCGTTTCCGCCGGTAGCATTGACCTCATATTCCTGAATGGAACCGATCTTTGTCAATTCCTTGTACCAGTTGTCCGCGCCGTTCTCGAGGAGAGTGTAGGGGAAATACATGCTTCCGGTGGGATCGTCAGGATCCTTACCTGCATTGATGACAGCGGTACGCTTGTACTCGAGGGCCTCGAGTCCGGTGAGAGGACGGAGGTTGTTGTCGTTGGCAAGCTGCTGCACACCATACTTTGCGCGGGCGGTGAACTTTGCCCTGCCGCTCTTACCGCTCTTGGTGGTAACGAGGATGACACCGTTTGCTGCGCGGGAACCATAAATGGAAGCAGCTGCAGCATCCTTCAGCACGGTAATGCTCTCGATGTCGTTAGGATTGAGGAAGGTGGAAGATGAACCGCCACCGACACCGACTGCAGAAAGCTGACGGAAGTCGCTGGCCATCATCGGAATACCGTCCACGACCCACAGAGGCTCGTTGCCTGCGGTGATGGATGAGGTACCACGCACACGAATGGTGGAGGTGGAACCAGGCTGGCCGGAACCCTGTGTCACGGTGACACCAGCAAGCTTACCGGCAAGCATCTTGTCGACAGACGTAACCGGAGCGGATGCGATCTCGTCGGACTTCAGGGTGGTGACGGAACCCGTGAGGGACTCCTTGCTCACCGTACCGTAAGCCACGATGACTGCATCTTCAAGCTTGGTGGCGTCTTCTGCGAGGGTTACATTGATAACCGCTTTTCCATCAACGGGAATGAGCTGGTCTTTGTAACCGATGGAACTGAAGCGGAGGGACGCATTGGCGGGAACGGAAATGGTGTATTCACCGTTCGCACCGGTTACGGTACCCTTCGTAGTACCATCAATGACTACACCCGCAGCGATTATCGGCTCACCGGATTCGTCGGACACAGTACCCTTCACAGTGATGTTCTGGGCAAGTGCCGCGGCACCAGAAAGCAGGATGGCTACGGATGCAAGAAAGAGCTTAAATTTTCTCATAAGCCATTTGATTAATTAAACAATAAACTATACTAACTATACTAGTTGTCAATTCCTTAACGCATACGCGCATGGGTACAAATAAGTACAATTGAGCTGGCAAGTTCGGAAAAATAAATCAAAAATCCAAACTTTTTATAAAGGAAAACGCCATTTAATGCCTTTTTAACGGCATTCTTGCCCTTAATCCAGAATGATCAGAGCGGGTGCAGGGTGGTTGAAACGGAGGGAAACTACGTCAGAATCAGCGAGATTGAGCGTGCCCCGGAACCAGAAACCGAAGGCCACGCCATCGGTGGGCCACTGCAATCCGGTAGAAGAGATGCGGAGGCTTTCGTCCAGTGAAAAAATGGAAACTTTGCGGCCTTTCCCGACATGAAGATCGCAACTGTCCTTTATGGCAAAAACGGTGTTGAAATCGGAGACAATATCCACGTTTATACCCCGTTCCGAGAGCCGGTGTTCCTGCTCCCAGAACATTAGGTAAGAGAGGTTTCCAAGAGCATGGGCCTCGCTTTTTCCCGTTGCTCCAAGTATGTGAATATCAGTTACTTGTGGATAATTCTGAAGGAGCCATAGAAAGGCCTTGTTAAGGTCGTTGTAGTCTTGTTCTTCCACCTTGACGGCCCGCTTCCCGAGGGCCTTTTGCAGGGTAGCTGGAAGCGAGTCCATATCCCCCACAACGGCCACCGGATCTATGCCGATTTTCTGCAGCCGGCGAAGGGATGTCGCACTGTCGCAACAGACCACAATATCCGCATTTTTGAGAAGCCAGACCGGATACTCTTTCCGGGGAAATTCCCCATTTGCCAGAATCGCCGCCGTCATTGCTGCGCACCTCCTATCAGGTCGAGAATTTCGGAAGTGATCTTCTGCTGGCGACCTTTATTATATTCAAGCGTGAGTTCCGCAAGCAGATCTTCTGCATTGTCCGACGCCGCCTGCATGGCCAGCGTGCGTGCCGCATGCTCCGCCGCAATCGAATCCAGCAGCACCGTATGGATCCTCAACCGCATCACCTGCGGCAGGAGCGTCGCGAGAATCTCCTCCCGGGAGGGTTCAAGGATGAAATCAGATTCCTTCGCTTCGCTCGGAATGACATTAGAAGCGAACGGCAAGTACTGTTCCACCTGGACTTTCTGCGAAGCGGTGGAAACGAAATGATTGTATATCAGAAGGATACGGCCGTAGCGGCCGGAATCGAAGGCATCTATGAGGGTCTGGGCGAACGCAGCCGACTTCTCGAAGGTATTGCGCCCCACAAGGTCAGCATGATCCTCCGGAGCGAACCCCTCCTTCCGCATCGCCTCCGCCATCTTCCGCCCCACCGAAATAACCTCAACCTCTCCCCCACCATCGCGAATCTCTCTCACCACCTCCTGCACCTTATGTATAACATTGATATTGAATCCCCCGCACAGCGACGAATTGCTCGCCACCGCCACAATTCCCACCCTGGATTCCTTCGCTTCGCTCGGAATGACAGGAGCGTGGCGGGTGGAATCCATTTCGGAGTCATAGCCCCCCGTGCTGGCGGGAGCGGGGGCCTGCGGAAAAGCAATGCAGGTACTGCTGGCCCCTTGTGGGTCGCAGACCTGCCCTTTGCTTTTCGCGGTGGGTTCCGCCAGCACGCTTGCTAACATGCCGGCCAACGCCTCGGTGTACGGCCTCACGCCTTCCGCCGCCTGCTGCGCCTTCCTCAACTTGGCAGACGCAACCAGCTTCATCGCCGAAGTAATCTTCAGCGTGCTGCGAACCGACGCAATGTGATCCTTAACCTCCCGAAGCGAAGCCATAAACCCTATGCGTTAATCTGCGAAACCACCTCGGCGGCCACTTTCGTGAGCACCGCCTCGACGTCTGAATCTATCTTCCCGGTAGCCAGCGTGTCCAGCACATCCGCGTGCGAAGCGCGCATCCTGTCCAGGAAAAGTCCCTCGAACTCGGACACCTTCTCCAGAGGAATATCGGCCATGAGGGCGTGCGTGCCGCAGAAAAGCACCGCGATCTGCTCACCCACGGGCATGGGAGCGTACTGCGGCTGGATCAGCAGGCGGTTGTTCTTGCGGCCCTTGTCCAGGGTCTGCGCCGTCACCTTGTCCATATCGGAAGAGAACTTGCTGAACGCCTCCAGCTCGTTGTACTGCGCCTGGTCTATCTTCAGGGTTCCAGCCACCTTCTTCATAGATTTCACCTGGGCCGAACCGCCCACGCGGGACACCGAAATACCCACGTTGATGGCCGGACGGAATCCCTGGTTGAAGAGCGAACTCTCGAGGTAGATCTGCCCGTCCGTAATGGAAATCACGTTGGTAGGGATGTAGGCCGAAACGTCACCGGCCTGCGTTTCGATGATGGGCAGGGCGGTGAGCGATCCTCCCGCCTTCACGCGGCCCTTCAGCGACTCCGGCAGGTCGTTCATCTGCTCCGCAACTTCCTGCTGGCCAATGATTTTGGCAGCACGCTCGAGCAGGCGGCTGTGCAGATAGAACACATCTCCCGGATAGGCCTCTCGGCCGGACGGGCGACGCAGGATGAGGGACACCTCGCGGTAGGCCACCGCCTGCTTGGAAAGATCGTCGTAAACTATCAGGGCCGGACGGCCGGTATCGCGGAAGTACTCCCCGACGGCAGCCCCGGCGAAAGGCGCATAATACTGCACGGCAGCGGGATCGGATGCCGTCGCAGCCACCACTATGGTGTAGTCCATCGCCCCCTTGGCACGCAGCGTTTCCACGATGCTTGCCACAGTGGAACCCTTCTGGCCCACGGCCACGTAGATGCAGTAGACGGGCTTGCCGGCCTCGAAGTTGCTGCGCTGGTTGATGATGGTGTCGATGGCGAGGGCGGTCTTACCTGTCTGGCGGTCACCGATGATGAGCTCGCGCTGGCCACGCCCGATGGGGATCATCGAGTCTACTGCCTTAAGGCCGGTCTGCAAAGGCTCGGTCACGGGTTCACGGAACACCACTCCCGGCGCCTTGCGCTCCAGCGGCATCTCGAACAGCTCGCCGGCAATCTCTCCCAGGCCGTCCAGAGGCTCTCCGAGCGGATTCACCACGCGCCCGACCATCTTCTCGCCAACGCGGATGGAGGCGATACGGCCGAGACGGCGCACGCTCATTCCCTCCTTCACCTGGTCGGTAGGGCCGAGCAGCACCGCGCCCACGTTATCCTCTTCGAGGTTCATCACCACGGCCTTCACGCCGGAAGCGAACTCCAGCAACTCGCCGGCCTCGGCATTCACCAGGCCGTAGATGCGGGCCACGCCGTCGCTCACCTGCAGCACTTTGCCGGTCTCCTCGAAGTGCACGGTGGTGTCTATGTCTTTCAGCTGTCCGAGAAGGATGTCGGAAATCTCGCTGGCCTTGATTGTATTCTGAGTCATATGATTCTGTTGTTCTTTTGTACAAGCTGGCGGCGGATGTCGTCGATCTGGCGGCGCACGCTCGCATCCAGCATTTCATCTTCGAGCTCGAGCACGAAGCCCCCGAGAAGTTCGGGGTCGATGGCGGATTCCATGATAATCCGGCAGCCCGTGTGCTCCCGCAGGAGCGCCTCAAGCCTTTCGGAGAGGCCCGGGGACGGCACCGCGGTTATCAGCTTTGCGATGACCACACCCTCGGCCTTGCACCACTGGCGGATGAAATCGTGCAGGATGAACTTGAGGCAGTCCAGCCTGCGGTTCTTCTTAAGGAGCAGCACCAGGCTTTCAAGGTCGGGCTCCAGCGGCTTCGGGGCGGAAGACGGATCCGCGAGCAGGGCCCTCACCTGGGTGAAGACCTGCTCCCCGCGGCCGTTTTCCTGCACCAGACGGAGGAAGGCTGTGGCATAACGACTGGAAACTGCACCCTGGTTCATAGCTTAACTGGTTATAGATTTGCTTCCTGCGGTCGCATAGCTCGCAGAACTCGGTTCCTTCGCTTCGTTCGGAATGACAGCCTCGTCTGTCAGGCGGTCTATCAGCGCCTGCTGCTCGGCATCGGCCGCGAGGCGCTCGCGCAGAACCTTCTCCGCAACATCCACGGAGAGCAGCGCCACCTGACGGCGGATATCACGCAGGGCAGTCTCGCGTTCGTTCGCGATCTGCTCCCGCGCCTTTTCCACCATCTGGGCAGTCTGTGCCTGGGCATCCGCCTTGGCCTGCGCAAGAATCTCGCTGCGTGCCTGGGCCGCCTCCTTGAGGATGCGCCCCTGCTCCTGCCTGGTCTGGTCTATCAGCTCCGCCTGCTCCTCGGCAAGTTTCGCCATGCGCGCCCGCGCCTCGTCGGCGAGCCTGAGCGACTCGTCGATGTGCTTGTTGCGCTCGTCCACCATGCCGGTAATGGCCGGGAAGCCCCACTTGGCAAGGATGAAGAACACGATGCCGAAGATGAGGACCATCCAGAACAGAAGGCCGCTATCCGGAGTAATAAGGTTCATGACTTACTTGAGCACTACGGCCAGCAGACAGACTATGATGCCGAGAAGGGCTGCGCCCTCTATCATACCGGCGACTACGATCATGCTGGAACGGATGTTTCCGGCAGATTCGGGCTGACGGGCGATTGCCTCCATTGCGGAAGAACCGACCTTGCCGATTCCGAATCCTGCTGCAAATGCTGCGAGAGCTGCTGCTACCGCGGCGCCGGCCTTTCCGAGGGCTGCACCGGCAACTGCCTGAAGAATAATTGCAAGTACCATAATTATATTATTTAAAAGTTGTTATTCAGCTTTCTGCCTCGCCATGCCTATGTAGATGGACGACAGCATTGTAAATATGTATGCCTGGATGAAGGAAATAAGCATTTCCAGCACGTCCAGGAAGATTCCGAAGAGGACCGAAATCACCGTTGCCCCGGCGGTCATCGCCATTCCCATCTTTCCCATAATGAAGATGATGCACACCATGCAGAGTATCTGGATGTGGCCGGCAAGCATGTTGGCGAAGAGTCGGATGGTGAGCGAAATCGGCTTCACCAGGGCGCTGAAGAATTCTATCACGGCCATCAGCGGCTTCAGAACCCCGGGCACATCCGGCGAGAATATCTCCTTATAGTAATGCTTCGTGCCTGTGAGGTTCACCGTGAAGAAGGTGAAGAGCGCCAGCACCATCGTGCAGGCTATGTTTCCGGTGAGGTTGGCGCCTCCCGGGAAGAAGGGCAGTATGCCTATGAAATTGCTGAAGAGGATGAAGAGGAACACCGTAAGCAGGAAGGGCGAGTAGCGACGGTAGTCTTCTTCGCCGATGTTTTCCCTGGCCATGTCGTGAACCATCATTATGAGCGGCTCCATCAGGGCCGCGATGCCGGTGGGATGCTCCTTCAGGGCATCGTGCCGCTTGTACCAGCGGGCGGTCAGCAGCACTATCAGCACCAGCAGCAGCGCGTTCATCATCAGCTGCAGCACGTTCTTGGTGATGGAGATGTCGAAGGGTTTGGAGCCGTCCGCACGAACGATCTTGCCCTCGTGGGCCTCGCCTTTGGCAGCAATGTGGTAGCCCTCGTATTCCCCCGTTTCAAGGATATGTTTGGAGTTGAAGGTCTTGATGCCGCCGTCTATGAGGATGACCGGCAGGTGGATGGCTACGGAATGGCCGCGCCACTCGGTGATGTGCCACTCGTAACTGTCCAGAACGTGGTCGAAGATGATTTCGCCGATGTCCAGGTCGTCGGCCCTGCAAAGGGCTGACGACAGCAGCATCACGAGTATGGCGAGAATCTTCTTCATTCTGCGCAAACCTTTATTATATCGTTTTCGACCATCACGGCACCGGATGCAATGGGACGGGAGGATTCCACACCGTCCTTGCCGCGCCAGCGGATATCTCCCGCCACGAGGGTGGAGATGAGCGGGGCGTGGCCGCGGAGTACCTCGAAGGCGCCTGCCGCGCCCGGGAGGAATACCGCCGTGGCCTCGTGCCTTTCGGATCCGTTGGGTGTGATGATCTGCAGTTCCATGTCTTATTTTGCCTGGACCAGTATCTGTTCGCCCTTGGCGATGGCATCTTCCAGAGTGCCCACGTTCAGGAAGGCCTGCTCGGGGAGATGGTCCACTTCGCCGTCCAGGATGGCCTTGAAACCCCTGATCGTATCTTCAATGTCCACCATCACGCCGGGGCAACCGTTGAACGCGGCGGCAACGTGGAGAGGCTGACTGAGGAAACGCTGAACGCGGCGGGCGCGGTTGACGGTGACCTTGTCTTCATCCGACAGCTCGTCCATTCCGAGGATGGCGATGATGTCTTGCAGTTCCTTGTAGCGCTGGAGTATCTGCTTCACGCGCTGGGCCGTCTCGTAGTGGTCCTTGCCCACGATGTTCGGGTCCAGGATGCGGGAGGTGGACTCCAGGGGATCGACCGCAGGGTAGATACCGAGGGTGGCTATCTTTCGGCTGAGCACCGTGGTGGCATCCAGATGGCTGAAGGTGGTTGCCGGCGCGGGGTCGGTCAGGTCGTCCGCAGGCACGTAGACCGCCTGCACGGAGGTGATGGATCCGTTCTTGGTAGAGGTGATACGTTCCTGCATCGAGCCCATCTCGGTGGCCAGCGTCGGCTGATATCCCACGGCGGAAGGCATGCGCCCGAGCAGGGCACTCACCTCCGAACCCGCCTGGGTGAAACGGAAGATGTTGTCGATGAAGAACAGGATGTCCTTGGGGGCGGTGGGATCGGTGGAATCGCGGAAAGATTCTGCCAGGGTCAGGCCGCTCAGGGCCACGCTGGAACGCGCTCCCGGGGGCTCGTTCATCTGTCCGAAGACCATCGCCACCTGGCTCTGGGCCATCTGCTCGCGGTCCACCTTGGAGAGGTCCCACTTACCTTCTTCCATCCCCTTTTCGAACTCCTCTCCATACTTGATGACCTTGGACTCTATCATCTCCCGGAGGAGGTCGTTGCCCTCGCGGGTGCGCTCGCCCACTCCGGCGAAGACGCTGAATCCGTTATGCTTCTTGGCGATGTTGTTGATAAGCTCCTTGATGAGCACGGTCTTTCCCACGCCGGCGCCGCCGAAGAGGCCGATCTTGCCGCCCTTGAGGTAGGGCTCGAGGAGGTCGATGACCTTGATGCCGGTGAACAGGACTTCCTGGCTCGTGGTCAGTTCCTCGAACTTGGGAGCTTCGCGATGGATGGGCAGGCTCCCCTCCCGGTCGAGTTCGCCCAGGCCATCGATGGTATCGCCCACCACGTTCATCACACGGCCGCGGATCTGGGTGCCCGCGGGCATGGTGACGGGGCTGCCGGTGCTTTCAACCTCCAGCCCGCGGCGCAGGCCGTCGGTGGAATCCATGGCGACGCAGCGGACGGTATCCTCGCCTATGTGCTGCTGCACCTCTATTATAAGAGTTTTACCATCGGCCTTATGCACCTTCAGGGCATCGTGGATGGACGGCAGGGCGGCCTCCTGCTTCTCGCTCAGGTCGAAATGCACGTCCACTACGGGGCCGATGATTTGGGAAATGTGTCCTGTTACTGCTGACATATTTTCTTTATTACTGCCGGAACACCCGCCCGGCGCGTAATCGTCAAAGTTACAAAAAAGATTCCTAATTGACTAATTTTCGACCTTAGCGCAACA
>R22__coassemble_598_pt1 | contig 22408 bp, 14 predicted proteins | sample R22__metabat2_low_PE_056 | metagenome-assembled genome bin R22 | reverse complement strand
AGAAATCTTGTAGTGGGTAGGAGAATCGAACTCCTATTGCGAGATTGAGAATCTCGAGTACTAACCGTTATACGAACCCACCGTTAGCGTTTGGGACTGCAAAGATAGACATTTTTGGAATACCTGCAAATTTTTTTGTTAAATTTGTAAGTATGAAAACATTTAAGAAAATACTTATCATCACGATCGTCGTACTGCTGCTGATTGCAGGCGGATGGATATTCATCCATTTCTTCTGGGTATTCGGCACCGGAGTCAAGGCCGGTGAACTCAATCAGGTCGTCTATAAGGGCTGGGTCTGGAAGACCTATGAGGGACGCCTCATCATGAGCGGTTTCAAGAACGACAAGAAAGGCAGCGGCCTTCAGAGCAACGAGTTCAACTTCTCGGTAGACAAGCACGCTGAGGGTCGCAAAGCCAACGGTGCCATGTATCACGTGGCCGATTCTCTCATGCGCTGCAGCGGCAAGCAGGTTCAGGTCAAATACAAGGAATACCGAGGCGCACTTCCCTGGAGAGGCGTCCAGAAATACGTGGTATACGATATCCTAGAGGTCACTGACCCCGCACGTATCAATACAATCCCCATAGACACAGGAGAATGATATCATCAGTATTATTTGCAGTCGTACTGCAGATCCTGGCTGTCCATCCCTCCGGCGACGGCCGGGACATCACCATGCGTGAGGCAGTCCTGGGCGGAGGCCTCTACCCCGCACGCCAAACCTGGCACTGGGAAGGCGACAAGCCCCAGAAAGGATTCCGACGTCCCGGTCGCAAGACCTGGACTCTGCCTAAAGAAGATGGCGAAGGCATCGTCGTCGGTCAGAGCGTCTCCCGCAACGAATTCGGTATAAACGCGGGCGTATTCCCCTCTCCCTCAGGCAGATACATCGCCGTCTACAGGAAAGACGAGAGCGCAGTGACTCAGTTCCCCCTGCTGGACATCAGCACCCGTACGGGCAGCCTCGAGCAGATACGCTACCCCATGAACGGCATGGCCTCGGAGCACATCTCGCTGCTCGTCTGCGACACCCTGGGCAAGGTGCTTTCCACCATCATTCCCACGGAATTCACCGACGAGCGCTACCTGACCTGCGTCTGCTGGAGCCCGGACGACAAGTACATATTCATACAGGTACTGGACCGCGAGCAGCATCATATGGCGCTGAACCAGTACAGGGCGGCTGACGGCAGCTACGTCCGCACCATCCTCACCGAGGAGAACGCCGCATGGGTGGAGCCCCAGGATCCCCTGCACTTCATCAAGGGGCGCTACGATTTCATCTACCGCACCGACAACCGCGACGGCTACCGCAACCTTTATCTCTGCGATACCCTGGGCACGGTGCGCCGCCTTACAGCGGTAGATGCGGACGTGCAGTACGTGGCGGATGACGGCCGCTGGGTCTACTATACCTCCGCAGAGGTGTCTCCCATAGAGAACCATCTCTTCCGCATAGACATTGGCAAAAAGGCCGTCAGGAAGACCAAAAAGTTCGGAAAGCCTCAGCGGCTCACGCCCGATGAAGGCTGGCACAGCATAAACATGAACGGGGCATGCACCCGCTTCATCGACAGCTGGAGTTCGTTCGAGGTGCCGTATAGGGTGGCCGTACGCAGTGTCGACGGCAAGTCCTCAGAAGTGCTGTATGAAGCCCCGGATCCCCTTGCAGGGGTCGCCAAGGGCGAAATCGAGCTCGGCAAGGTGCCGTCCGCAGACGGACAGTTCGACAATTACTACCGCCTTTACAAGCCGGCGGGCTTCGATCCTTCGAAGAAGTATCCCGTAGTGGTCTATGTTTATGGTGGCCCGCACTCCCAGATGGTGCAGGACACCTGGCTAGGAGGCGTGCGTCTCTGGGAACTTCTGATGGCCCAAAAGGGCTATGTGGTATACGTTCAGGACAACCGTGGCACTTCCAACCGGGGGGCTGCCTTCGAGAAGGCTATCAACCGCCAGTGCGGACAGGCCGAGATGGCAGACCAGGTGGCTGGCATACGCCGCCTCATGGAGCAGCCCTGGGTGGACCGGGACCGCATAGGCGTCCATGGATGGAGTTATGGCGGATTCATGACCATATCTCTGCTTACCAACTATCCTGACATATATAAAGTGGGCGTGGCCGGTGGCCCGGTAATCGACTGGAAATGGTACGAGGTGATGTACGGCGAACGCTATATGGACACCCAGGCTACCAATCCCGAGGGTTTCGCAAAAACTTCCCTCATCAATAAGGCTGCGGACCTCAAGGGCAAGCTCCTAATCTGCCAGGGCGCCATCGACAACACCGTGGTATGGCAGCACAGCCTCAGCTTCGTGCAGGAATGCATAGCGAACGGCGTGCAACTGGATTATTTCCCCTATCCACGCTCCGAGCACAACGTGCGCGGCATATGGAGGGTACACCTTATGGACAAAGTAACTGACTATTTCGATTTATACTTATGAAAGAATACATAGAAGCCAACAAGCAGAGGTTCTTCGATGAACTTTTTTCCGTGCTGAGGATTCCGTCCATCAGCGCCAAGGCAGCCAATAAGGCGGACATGCGCCGCTGCGCCGAAAAACTTGCAGTGCTGCTGGTAGAAGCCGGAGCCGATGAGGCCCAGGTGCTTTCCACAGACGGCAACCCGGTTGTTTTCGGAAGCAAGATAATCGACCCCAAAGCCCGCACGGTGCTCATCTACGGGCACTACGACGTGCAGCCACCGGAGCCTCTGGAGCTGTGGCGCACAGACCCCTTCCAGCCTGTTCTGGGTCCTGATCCCGCCACCGGGGCGGAAGCCATCTGGGGCCGCGGAGCTAACGACGACAAGGGACAGCTGTTCATGCACATCAAGGCCTTCGAGTACCTGCTCGCCACCGGCAAACTCAAGCATAATGTCAAATTCCTCTTCGAGGGTGAAGAAGAGATCGGATCCCCTTCTCTTCCAAAATGGATGAAAGAGAACAAGAAGATGCTGAAGGCCGATATCTGCCTGGTTTCCGACACTACGATGATATCCGACAAGGTCCCTTCCATAAACTGCGGAATGCGCGGCCTCAGCTATCTGGAAGTCAAGGTTACGGGGCCCAACAAGGACCTGCATTCAGGCCACTATGGCGGAGCGGTCGCCAACCCCATCACCACACTGTGCGAGATGATATCATCCCTGCACGATGCCGACGGGCGCGTGGCGGTGCCCGGATTCTACGACAAGGTCGTGGAACTATCGAAAAAAGACAGGGCCATGCTCGCGAGGGCTCCCTTCGACCTGAAGGAATACAAGGAATTCCTTGATATAGAGGAAGTTAAAGGCGAAAAAGGTTATACGACCCTGGAGCGCACGGGCATACGCCCTTGCCTGGACGTTTGCGGCATCTGGGGCGGCTACACCGGCGAAGGCGCCAAGACCGTGCTGCCTTCAGTCGCCCATGCAAAGATATCCATGCGACTGGTTCCCAACCAGCGCAGTGCGGAGATCACCAAACTCTTTGCAAAGCACTTCAAGAAGATTGCCCCCAAATACGTGAAGGTGGAAGTCAAGGAATGCGAGGGCGGCGACGGATTCCTCATTCCCATTGGCTCCGACGCCTACAAGGCCGCTTCCCGCGCCATGACTGAAGTCTATGGCATTGAACCCGTCCCCGCACGCGGAGGCGGCAGCATAGCCGTACTGGCCGAGATGCAGAAGATTCTCGGCATCGATCCCCTCCTGATGGGCTTCGGCCTCGAGCGGGATACCATCCACTCCCCCAACGAAAGCTATCTGCTTAGCCAGTTCTTCGCGGGGATGGAGTCTATAGCCAAGTTTTATCAGTATTATCCCAGTAAATAGATATGAAAGTCCTCCGTTCCATCCTGCTGATCGCAGCAGCCCTTATCTGCACCGGCGCCTTTGCGCAGGAAGAGTTCCATCCCATCGCCCAGGCAAAAGCCCAGGTGGTTTCCGGGAAAGCCCGTTTCACAGTGCTCACACCGCGCCTGATCCGCATGGAATGGGCGGAAGACGGCATATTCGAAGACAGGGCCAGCCTCGGAATCGTCAACAGGGACCTTCCCGTGCCCGATTTCAAGGTTAAGAAGAGCGGGTCGAAGGTGACTATCACCACATCCGCCCTCACCCTCAGCTACAGCGGTCCGGCAAAGTTCGACGCACAGAACCTGAAGGTGACCTTCACCATGGCGGGGCCCGCCGACAAGAAGGGCCGTCCGCGCACCGTAAAAAAGACATGGACGCCCGGAATGGATGATTCAGGCAACCTTCTCGGAACTGCCCGCACCCTGGACGGATGCGACTTCGTCAACAAAAAGGCTTCCGGCTACTACACCAAGGAGCCGTTCGACAAGGGAGTGGCTTCCCGCGACGGCTGGGCGGTAATAGACGAAAGCACGCGCCACCTGTATGAAAAAGTGGATACCGACTGGAAATACTGGGTCGCGGAGCGCCCCGAAGGCGACAGGCTGGACTGGTATTTCTTCGGATATGGCCACGACTACATCACTGCAGTGAGCGATTTCACAAAGATTGCCGGCAGGATTCCCCTCCCTCCGAAATACGCCCTGGGATACTGGTGGTGCCGATACTGGCTCTATTCGGATTATGAGCTGGAGGATCTTGCTAAGCACTTCCGGGACTTCAACATCCCTGCGGACGTGATGATAATAGACATGGACTGGCATGAGACCTGGAAGATGGGCGGACGTACCAAAGAAGAAGAAACCGACCCTGCAGGCATGTGGAAAGGCTGGACGGGCTACACCTGGAAGAAGGAACTCTTCCCCAATCCGGGCAACCTGCTGCACCAGCTGCACCTGGATGGCTTCAAGACCTCCCTCAACCTTCATCCGGCTTCGGGCATACAGAACTTTGAAGAGCCCTATGAGCGCTTTGTAAAGGACTATCTCTCCCGCACGAAAGACTACGATATAGTAGATCCATACTCCCCCTTCCGCATCGACCAGCAGGCCTGGGCGGACGCATACTTCAACTCCGTACTGCACCCCATGGAAGAGATGGGAGTGGATTTCTGGTGGCTGGACTGGCAGCAGTACATGACCAGCCGCTATGTCAAGGACCTCAGCAATACATTCTGGCTCAACTATACCTTCTGGAATGATATTGCGCGCAGGAGTGCTTCCATGGGCAAGGATGCACCCAGGCCGATGATCTACCATCGCTGGGGTGGAATAGGCAGCCACCGCTACCAGGTGGGCTTCTCCGGCGACACTTACGCAACCTGGAGGGTGCTCAGCTGCCTTCCCTGGTTCACGGCCACCGCAGCCAACGTGGGCTACGGCTACTGGGGCCACGACATCGGCGGCCACATGCAGCCGAAGGGAGTACGTTCCACCGACCCTGAACTCTACACCAGATGGCTCCAGGGTGGGGTTTTCACCCCCATCTTCAAGACCCACTCCACCAAGGACATGAGCATGGAGAAGCGTTTCTGGGCCTTCCCGGACCACTTCGACCCCATGCGCGAAGCGATCCGCCTGCGCTACACCCTCTCCCCCTACATCTACACCGCCGCACGCCAGGCCTACGACACCGGCATCTCCATCTGCCGTCCCCTCTATTACTATTATCCCGAGGAGGAAAAGGCCTACAGCTGCACGGAGGAGTTCTTCTTCGGCGATGACATCCTGGCCACCGTGCTGGCGGAGGCTGCCGACAAGGTTACGGGCCTGACCGCCCGCAAGCTCTGGTTCCCGGCCGGAAACGACTGGTACGATGCTTCGACCGGTAAGATGTACGCCGGCGGCACGGAAACAACGGCCTCCTATACGATAAACGAGAATCCCTATTTCGTGCGTGCAGGAGCCATCATTCCGATGGCTGCGCCCACCATCGCCAGCCTTCAGGAAAAGAGCAACGAAAACTGGTTCCTGCTGGTGCCGGGAGGCGATTCCAAGACCACATTGTATGAAGATGACGGCACCAGCCAGGCATATGAGACCGACTATGCCACAACCGAGGTAAGCCGCGAGGTGGCGGACGGCAAGGTGACCGTGAAGATTGCAGCCCGCAGCGGCAGCTACAAGGGCATCTCCCTCACCCGCAAGCTGCGCGTGGTGCTGGACGGAGCCACGGCTCCCACCGGTGTCACCGTCAACGGCAGGGCCGTCCCGTTCAGCCGCTTTGCAGCCAGGGATGCCGCCGAAGGCAAGGAAGTCTGGGGGTACAACGGCGCGGAACTCGCTGTCACTGTGTACATTGCAGAAGCTTCCGCATCCGTGCCCGTCACCGTCGAATGCGACAGCCGTTTCGCCTTCACCGATGGCCAGAAGGCCGTCCTGAAGAGGATGCGCGCCATCACGCCCGAGGCCAAGGTGGTGTTCGCCGCCGCGGTCAACAACAACCTCCAGCTCACTCCGGAGCTCCTCCGCTATGCAGGCACCGCCAGCTACATCACCGAGGATCCCGCCGGAGCCGAGGGCTACCTGAAAGAATTATCCCCCGAAAACTTGCGGAAAGATCTTTCCGAATTCAAGCTTCCGGAGGAATTCTCCAAAAAACTTATGGCCCAGCTGAGTATCTGGGAATAAGCTAGATACGCTTTAGAATCTCTTCTGTCTGTGCTTCGTAACCAGGTTTGCGGAGCAGGGCGAACATGTTCTTCTTGTAGGCCTCCACACCGGGCTGGTTGAACGGATTCACACCGAGCAGATAGGCACTGATGCCGCAGGCGAACTCGAAGAAATAGAAGATGGCGCCGAGGTTGTACTCGTCTATCTTCTCCACTGCAACCTCCAGCTGGGGCACTCCACCGTCGATATGGGCAAGCTTGGTGCCCAGGGCTGCCATCGCATTGCAATGCTCCACATGCTGGCCCGCCAGATAGTTGAGCTGGTCCAGATTCTGCTCGTCGCTGCCAATAACAACACTGCGCTGAGCCTTCTCGGCCTTCACCACGGTCTCGAACATCACACGGTCACCTTCCTGAATGAACTGGCCAACCGAATGCAGGTCGGTGGTGTTGTTGACGGATGCGGGGAAGATTCCCTTTTGGTCCTTACCTTCGGACTCGCCGTAAAGCTGCTTCCACCACTCGCCAAGATACTGGAACTTGGGATTGTAGTTCACCAGAACCTCGACCTTCTTTCCGAGTTCGGAATAGAGTAGGTTGCGCATTGAGGCATACTCCACAGCGGCGTTCTTCTCCCCTTTCTTCAGGACTTCCGCACGCTCATCGGCAGCACCCTTCAGCATTGCGCGGACGTCAAATCCTGCAAGCACGATGGGAAGGAGGCCGACGGGAGTCAGCACGGAATAACGGCCGCCCACGTTGTCCGGAACCACGAAAGTGCGGTATCCTTCCTGGGTGGCGAGGGTCTTGAGGGCGCCCTTCTTGGCATCGGTGATGGCCACGGTGCGCTCAGAGGCCTCTTTCTTGCCATATTTCTTTTCCAGATATTCCTTGACGATGCGGAAAGCAACGGCAGGTTCGGTGGTGGTGCCGGACTTGGAGATCACCACGCATGCGGCATTGCTCTGCTCCACCAGGTCCATGAGCTCGGCAAGATAATCTTCACTCAGATTGTTTCCTGCGAAAACCACACGGATCTCGCCTTCCGGACGCACGAACTGATGCGACAGGGCCTCAATGGCGCAGCGTGCGCCAAGATAGCTTCCGCCTATGCCGATAACAACCGCGAGATTCACTCCGCGGGCCTTCCAGTCTGCTTTGATCGCCTCGAATTCGGCAACAAGGCTTTCAGGAATATCGATGGGGAGAGTCTTCCAGCCAAGAAAATCGTTGCCCGCACCCTTTTCGGATTCAAGCACGTCGAAAGCGGCAAGAGCCTTGCCTACATAATCTTTGTAAACGGATTCTTTAACGAAGGAGCTGCAGCCCCCGAGATCAACTTTAACCATATCAGATAATTATTTGTTTCTTTGAACGGACACAAAAATACTAAAAATCCCGTATATTTGAACATATGAAACACACACTCCCGCTGATAACCATATTTCTTGTCCTCTCAGGTTTCCATCTGGATGCCAAACCTGTAAAAGCCAAAGATATCGACCGGCAGTTTTGCGCCCCAGCAATGCAATACAGGCCGTACGTCCGATGGTGGTGGAACGGGGACCGGGTGGAGCCACAGGAAATCATCCGGGAACTGCAGGTAATGCACGATGCTGGCATTGGCGGAGTGGAAATAAGCCCGATAGAATTCCCTTCGGGCGCCGATACAGTAGGCCGCAAAGCGCTCGATTACCTGAGCCCGGAATGGCTGGAATGCCTCCAGACTGCTTTCGATGAGACAAAGCGCCTGGGCATGGGATGCGACCTCCTGATAGGCTCGGGATGGCCTTTCGGTTCGGAAAGCCTGCCGGAAGAAGACAGGGCCTCAGTGCTCATAACGGTGGCTGATTCCCTGACACAGAAACACATAGACATATCAAGATTCTCCCTGATCAAGGCGGCCGATCCCCTCACGACCGTAACCAATCCCCGCCGCACTGCGGAGATTCTCAAACTGATGCTGGTTCCCCAGGGAATCGGAGGCCTGGACCAGGCCATCGACATAACGGACCGCCTGTACGGGGACATACTGGATATGGACGTTCCAGAAGGCATCTGGTGGCTTTACAGCCTGATCCGCTTCGACTCCTTCGCCAGCGTCATCAACGGGGCACCGGGCGCTGCCGGAAGCCAGATAGACTACATGAATGCCGGGACCATCCGCCGCTATCTGGATAACATGGCATCCACCATCGAGGCGGCCACAGGCCCGCTCAGCGGGCATCTGCGTGCGTTTTTCGTCGATAACATGGAACTCGAAGGGTGCAACTGGACCGCAGACTTCGCCGAGGAGTTCCAGCGCAGGCGCGGCTATGACATCATGCCCTGGTTCCCCTACATAATGTTCCAGATGGGGCGGCTGGGAGATGTTGCCAAGTATCAGTACGGCGCGGCCCGCACCCCGGAGTTCGAGGAGCAGGTGCAGCGTGCCCGCTACGACTTCGAAATCACCCGGATGGAGTTGAACTATGAGCGCTACACCCGCACCTTCCTCGCCTGGTGCAGGGAGAAGGGCGTAAAAGGCCGTGCACAGGCCTACGGACGCGGTTTCTGGCCTCTGGACTCATCCCTTGGATACGATATTCCCGAAGGGGAATCATGGACTACCAACTGGCTGAAACACCGCCTCGGAGAGGAGATGGGAGACGAAGACTACAGGCGCGGCCGCGGCTATACCATGGTGAACAAATATGTGAGTTCGGCCGCGCATCTTGCCGGAAAAAGGACGGTCAGTGCGGAGGAGATGACAAACACCTATAAGGTATTCAACGTGCCCCTGGAGTTTATCAAGGTGGGTTCGGACATGGCTGCCTTCTCGGGCATCACGCACTCCGTATGGCACGGGTTCAATTACTCGCCGCTCGACGCCCCCTTCCCGGGTTGGGTGCAGTACGGCACCTTCCACAACGAGCGGAACACCTGGTGGCCCTTCGTGAAACACCTGAACGACTACAGGGCGCGCCTGAGCGTCATCCTCCAGAACACCGACATGGTCACCGACATCGCCATCCTGCCGGCCAACGGCGACCTCTGGAGCGAGCTGGGGGCCCAGAACGAGCCTTTCCCTGTCAAGCTGAACACCCCGTACACATCCCTCATCTGGGAAGCCGTACACAAGAACGGCGGCGGGGCGGATTACGTCAGCGAAGGGGTGCTCCGGGATATGACCGTGAAGGATGGCCGCCTCTGCTACGGGCCCAAGGCCTACCCCGTGCTGTTCATCGTGGAGAACAAGGGCATAGAAGAGGATGTGCTGGCCAAGATAGAGGCCTTCCTGGAGGGCGGAGGACGCGTTTTCTGCGTAGGATGCTATCCGCACAAATCCCTGGGGCTCAAGGACTTCGCCGCGCGCGACGAGGCCGTCAAAGACAAGGTGGACGCCCTTCGGGCATCCTTCCCGGAAAGATTCATCCTTCTTCCCAAGGCGGAAAAGGATGCTTATCTGGAATGGTATACGGATGCCCAGCAGCGCTTCTCCCTCCCCCACGCCGTCGGCATCTCGAAGCCGGACCGTTTCCTCCTCCAGAACCACTACCTCGCGGAAGACGGTTCCCACTGGTTCCTGTTCGCAAACGCCAGCTTCTCCGCCCGGCAGATTACGGACCTGGAATTCGATCCCAGGATATGCAAAGGGCGCAAGGTCTGGGTTTATGATCCTTCTGAAGGCAAGCGCTATTCCCTGAAGATGGACGGGAACCGCGTGCATCTGGAACTCGGCCCTTCGGAAACAATGGTCATCTCCTTCAGCCGGCTGGGAGGAAAGGCTCCCCAGTGGAAGCGCCTGCCCTCAGGCACCGGCGAACCACTCAAGGGCTGGACGGTGGAACTGCGTAATCCTCAGGTAGATACACTGATACGTTTCAGCTGCGACACCCTCTCCGACCTGAAGGATACTCATCCTGAGTTTATGGGGACCGCCACCTACTGCACGACCGTCTCCCTTGGGCAGGATATCCCCTCCTATATCAATCTGGGGCGCGTCTGCGACATCGCAGAACTCCGCATCAACGGGCAGGACGCCGGCCTGCGCTGGTGGGGTGATTCCACCTTCGAAACCGGCGGTCTGCTGCACCCTGGAGACAATGAGATAGAAATCCGTGTTACCACGATGATGGGCAACTATGTCCGATCGCTGGGCAAAGAAAACAACGCCGCAAGACGTTTCATCCTGCGGCGTGACCATCCTCTCGTATCTGCCGGACTGCTCGGGCCCGTAGTGCTTTACTGAAGCGCCCGAAGCCAGTTGGAGATAAGCGTCACACGTTCTGCAAATATCCCATAATCAAGGGATTCGGAAGTATCCCCTTCCCTGTTGGTGTTCATCGTGATACCGGATGTGAACATCAGCACCGGGATTCCCCTGCCAAGGAAAACCTTATGGTCGCTGACCTTGCGGTAGAAGAGGTCGGTGAAGGAACGGCTGCCGTAGTAATCGTAATAGAGATGGAGGGCGGTTTCCATGTTGGCCTTCTCGAGGCTGCGCTGCCAGGGGGCGCCGCCCAGAACGATAAGATAGTTCTTCCAGAACTTGTCGGGAGGCGACATGGTGCTGCCCAGGATATCCAGGCTCACCACCATGCGCAGGCGCCTTTTGCCCAGGAAGTCCTTCAGGGCCTCGGCGCCGGCCATGTTTGCATTATGCCCATCCACGAATGCGATAATGATATCATCCCTGTCTTTAAACTGTCTGGCCAGCCACAGCAGCGCAGACACGCCGGATGCATTGCTGTCGGCACCAGGATAAAGCCGGGGACCTATCTTCCCGAGACCATCGTAGCTTGCCATCAGAAGAATGGCCGGCCTGGTCCCCTTCTGCTTTGTGACGATATTCCTGCCGACGGCATCCTGCTCAGTCCTGAAAGTGTTGTATTCAAGTTCGTATCCCAGGGATTGGAGGCGGCGGATAAGATAGAATGCCGCACCGGATGCACCTGCAGTGCCTGTCTGTCGCCCGGAGCACAAACTGTCCGAAAGGAATTCCACATCCCGGCGGAGATCACTCTCCAGAGCCTTGCGTGCATCGTCCGCCGCATAGGCTCCCCAACCGGCCACATGAAGGAGCATGCAGATAATGAGAAGAATTTTTGCCGGATGGGCGGAAATAGGCATAATAAATGTTATATTTGCTTGATTGTACGCAAAGCATTACAAAAGTAATGAAAAAGTTCGGGCTGGCAATATTCTTTTTGCTCTCTATGGCATTCTTGCCGTCGGGAAGCATTTCCGCCCAGTACGACAAAGACGTCTTCTTCCTTCGCGGCAGGCAGGCTTTTGCAGACGGCAAATATGCCCTTGCCATCGAGAATTTCAACGTTCTTGCCCGGCTAGATACCACCGACTACTGGAACTTTTTCTACCGCGGCATCTCCAAATACAACCTCGGGGACATCCGCGGAGCGCAGCAGGATTTCGACCGCTCCGTGCGCCTCAATCCCGTATTTACCAACGGATATCACTACCGCGGCATCACCCGCAGCCGCCAGGGGCAGTACGAGGAGGGCCTTAAGGATCTCAACCGCGCAATCGAACTCCGTCCTGGCTTTGCCGGCATATACTACAGCCGCGGCGTCACCTATTTCCTGGCCCAGCGCTTCGAAGAAGCCATCTCCGATTTCGACCATTACATCAAGATAGAGCCCAAGGACCCTGGCGCCTACCTCAACCGCGGTGCCTGCTGGCTCTTCTGCAAAGATACGGTCAAGGCCCTGGCAGACTACAACAAGGCCATAAAACTGGACCGCTACGACCCTGAAGGGTACATCCGGCGCGGGCGTGTGTATGCGGCCAGCGGAGATTTCAACAAGGGAATCGCAGATATGAACCTGGCCATACGCATGGACACCACCAACACCTTCGCCTACTTCAACAGGGCGCTGATGTATGCGGAGGTCAATCGTCCCAAAGAGGCCATGTCAGATCTGGACAGAGTGCTCAAGGATGAACCGGGCAATGCTCTCACGCTCTATAACAGAAGCCTCCTGAAGGCCCAGGTCGGGGATTTCGAGGGAGCGCTGGACGATATGGACCGTGTGATAGGCATCAATCCCGGCAACGTCCTAGCCTTCTTCAACCGGGCCGGTTACTTCATAGAAATGGGGCGCTGGCAGGATGCCCTGGAAGACTACAACATGGCCATCGCCCTCTATCCGGACTTCGCCAAGGCCTACATGAACCGCTCTTACGTAGAGAATATGATGGGCCGCAAGAAGGCTTCCAAGGCCGACTACGAGATAGCACGCAAAAAGGTCGCCGAGTACCAGAGCAAGCAGGCAGGAGGCCAGGCGGACTTTGCGGACACCACCCGCAAATACAGTTCCCTGCTGGCCCTGGACGCCGATTTTGCCAAGAAAGACTTCAACGACGAACTGCTTCAGCACCGGGACATCGACATACGCCTGAAATCCCTCTACAAGTTCAGGATCGCAGGCAACGGAGAAGACGGAACCATGCTGATGCGCAGGGATTACGAGAATCCCCTTGTGGAACGTTTCATAGCCTCCGTCCCCATCCCTGTAACGGTTACAAACGAAGAGATGCAGGCGGTACGGCTGAGCAGGAGCCTGAGCAGCATCCTTGCCGGCGATACCAGCAGCGGCCCCGGAAACACAAAACTCACCCAATCGGAAAAGAGCTTTATCCAGGGCATCTACGAAGTGCAGAACAAACAGTACAATGCAGCCCTTGGATGCTTCGACATGGCCGTCAAACAGGCTGAAGACGATATTATCAGGGACCGCTACGCCCGCTTCTACAAAGCCTTCTATCTCATGAACAGAGGCGTGCTGCGGGCAGAGATGATAGACTTCATCGCCAGCATGGAGCGCAACGTGCAGACACTTTCCATGGACGACCAGGGCACCATACGCGCCCGTGTCAGCGACCGCATAGACCGCAGCTACGACTATTCCGAGGCTATCGCCGACATGCGCGAGGCCGCCCGCATCCTCCCGGACATCCCCTACCTGTATTTCAACCTGGGCAACCTCTACTGCCTCTCCAGCCAGATGGTGGAAGCTATCGACAACTACGGGAAGGCGATAAACATCTATCCCTACATGGGTGATGCCTACTACAACAGGGGCCTGGCCCTCATCTTCATAAAAGACAAAGAGAAAGGATGCATAGACCTCTCCCGCGCCGGCGAGCTCGGTGTCACGGATGCCTACAGCGTCATTTCCAAGTACTGCAAGAACGATGATCAGCAATAAGATAGTGTTCCAGTCCCTTTCCAGCGGCAGTTGCGGCAACTGCTACTTCCTCCATATCGACGGGGAAAAGGGAGGTGCCGGAATCGTGATCGACGCCGGAGTAAGCATGCGCAGGCTGAAGATGGAATTGCTGAAAAATGGCTTCACCTACGACGACATAGACGCCATCCTCGTCACCCACGACCACATGGACCATATCCACAACCTCGGACCCTATTGCAAGCGCCTGATGAAGCCTGTGTGGATGACGCAGAAGCTCCGCGGATCCCTTGCAACCCACTGGATGACAGGCGAATACCTGGGCCCGGTCGTTAAGAATCTGGTGAACGGTGGCTGGTCGGAGATAGTGCCGGGGAGAATCCGCGCACACTACTTCATAGTCCCTCACGATGCCACCCAGACGGTTGGTTACTGCATCGATCTGGAAGGATATATCTTTGTGATCATGACCGACATCGGACGTATGACCGACGAGGCTCTGGGATTCGCGTCCCAGGCATCCACGGTGGTGATCGAGTCCAATTACGACCTTGACATGCTCCGCGGCGGTCAGTATCCCATAGAATTGCAGGACCGCATATGCGGAGGTCATGGGCATCTGTCCAACGCCGAATGCGCGGATGCCATCAAGGACTTCCTTCATCCCGGGCTCGAGAATGTCTTCCTCTGCCATCTGAGCGAACATAACAACACGCCCAGGAAGGCCGTAGAGGCCAGTCTCCCATCCATAGAAGGCACCGGTGTACGACTTCTGGCACTGCCACGCCAGACGGCCTCGCCGATGTTCATATTGTAATTTTGATTATATTTGTAAGAATGAAAGCATTCTGGTCGATGTTACGGCGCTATGTGCGCCCATACAATAAATACCTGGGAGGATCCGTGCTGATGAACGTGCTCAGCGCCGTCTTCAATATCTTCTCCTTCACCCTCATCATCCCCGTGCTCAAGATTATCTTCCAGATGGAAGACAAGGCCTATGCGTTCATTCCCTGGGGAGAAGGAGATTTCAAGGAGACGCTGGTAAACAATTTCTACTGGTACGTTTCGCAGTATATGGGCACCCACGGCCCTGTGGTCACGCTTTTCGTGCTCGCGGGCATACTCATCTTCATGACCCTGCTCAAGACCTCATGCTACTTCGGCTCCACCGCTGTCATGGTGCCGCTGCGCACCGGCATAGTGAAGGACATGCGCATGGAGATCTATAACAAGATCCTGTCCCTCCCCCTCGGCTTCTTCAGCCAGGAACGCAAGGGAGACATCATAGCCCGCATGAGCGGAGACGTGCAGGAGGTGGAGAGTTCCATCACGGGTTCGCTGGACATGCTCATCAAGAACCCCATCCTGATTATCTTCTACATCGGAACCCTCATATTCATCTCCTGGAAGCTCACCCTCTTCGTGCTGGTGTTCGCTCCGCTGATGATGTGGCTGATGGGTGTCATCGGGCGTAACCTGAAGAAGAAATCCACTGAGGCCCAGGCACTTTGGAGCGATACGATGAGCCAGGTCGAGGAAACCCTCGGCGGACTGCGCGTCATCAAGGCCTTCCTGGCAGAGAAGATGATGGGAGCAAGGTTCGACAAGGTCACCGGGGCCATGCGCCGCAAGAACGCCCGCGTTTCCACCCGCCAGGCCCTCGCCCACCCCGTGAGCGAATTCCTGGGAACGATGATGATCAGCATAGTGCTCTGCTTCGGCGGCTACCTCATCATAAAGGACGATTCCTTCATCGACGCCCCGACCTTCATCTTCTACATGGTGATACTCTATAGCGTCATCCAGCCCATCAAGGACCTCTCCCGTGCGGCCTACAACATACCCAAGGGCCTTGCCTCCATGGAGCGAATCGACAAGATCCTGGATGCCCAGAACACCATCAAGGAAAGCGAAGGGGCGAAGGAACTCACTTCCTTCGACGATGCCATCCGCTTCGAGCACGTGAACTTCAGCTACGAAAGCGGCAGGCAGATCCTCTCGGACATCAATCTGGAGATACCCAAGGGCAAGACGATAGCCATAGTGGGCGCCTCCGGCGGCGGAAAATCCACCATGGTGGACCTCATCCCCCGCTTCTACGATGTGGATTCCGGCAGCATCAGCATCGACGGCACCGACATCCGCCAGTTCAAGCTGGACAGCCTGCGCGCCCTCATGGGCAACGTGAACCAGGAACCCATCCTCTTCAACGACACCATATTCAACAACATAGCCTTCGGCGTGGAGAACGCTACCGAGGAGCAGGTGATAGAGGCAGCGAAGATAGCCAACGCGCATGATTTCATCATGGAGAAGGAAGAAGGATACCAGACCAACGTGGGAGACCGCGGATGCAAGCTCAGCGGCGGTCAGCGCCAGCGCATCAGCATAGCGCGAGCGGTTCTCAAGAACCCTCCCATCCTCATCCTGGACGAGGCTACCGCCGCCCTCGATACCGAGAGCGAACGTGCCGTCCAGGAGGCCCTGGAGCGCCTTATGAGCAACCGCACAACCGTTGCTATCGCCCACCGTCTAAGCACCATCAAGGATGCCGACGAGATAATAGTTGTGGATGAAGGACGCATAGTGGAGCGCGGCCGACACGATGAACTCATCGCCCTCGGCGGGTATTACAAGAAACTTCATGACATGCAGGCGCTATGACGACCAAGACCATACTCGCCCGCATACTCTTCTTCCTGTATCTCGCAGCCATTGCGTTCCTCTGCTTCATGCGTGTAGACAAGATACCGGACGTGCAGCAGTTCATCTTCGGGATTCCCACCGACAAGGTGGCGCACTTCCTGATGTTCCTGCCTTTCCCCATCCTGGCATATCTGGCCTACGACCATCTTACCAACAAAGTCTGGAGCGCCATCCTCTTTGCATTGGCAACGTTTATAGTAGGCGCCCTGCTGGCCTATGCCACAGAATACATCCAGGGCAAGCTCCCCTACCGTTCGATGGACATTAATGACTTCAAGGCGGATGCCCTGGCCCTTGCGATCAGCTGCGTATTCGTTTTCATAGTAGATGTAACCCACCTGAAAGCACGAAAGAACTGACCATGCTCCGTAAAGCCCTGACCGTTGCCGCCATCCTGCTTCTGAGCCTCAATGCAAATGCCCAGAAAGCCATTCTGGAAGCCTTTGACCCGGTTACGGACTCTCTTACCGTGCTGGCTAAAGAGCACTTCTGCGTGCGTTCTTACCTCAAGCTCAACAAAGCCATGAAGCGCGGGCAGATGCTTGACCTGTACTTCACCAAGGAACTCGGAGATTATCCCTGGCGTTCAGGCGACCCTCAGTGGTTCCGCCAGCAGCTCAAAGCCCTGTGGCCACAAGAAGTGAAGCAGTACACGCTCGGAGGGATCTGGTGCGAGAGCGTGGATCTTGCAGAACTCGCGCAGCCCGCACCCGGCAACAACGGCCAGCCCAAGGATTACCGTTTCAAGGTGAAGGCTCCGGCCCGCACGCTGTTCATAGAGGAAAGCGGTGCCCACAAGGCCGACAGAGGCCTCCGCGGGCGCAATATCGCCCTCTGGCAGAGTCACGGACGCTATTACGACAACGGAGCCGGCTGCTGGAGCTGGCAGCGCTCCCCCAACTGGCGAACTACCGAAGACCTATATACCCAGAGCTACGTGCTTCCATTCCTCATACCCATGCTGGAGAGAGCTGGCGCGTATGTGCTCACCCCGCGCGAAAGGGATACCAACAGCACAGAGGTCGTAATCGACAACGACCGATCCTTCCGCTCCCCCGGATTCCCAGTCCGAACCCATGGTTCCTACAAGGAAAAAGGCTCCTGGAAGGATGCCGGAGAGGGATTTGCAGACAAGAAAGAAGTTTATGTGAAGGAGGATAATCCCTTCACACTCGGCACAGCCCGCCAGGCATCCTGCGTGAGCGGGAAAGGCAATTCCAGCATACGATGGAATCCGGAACTGGAGGAAAACGGACGTTTCTGCGTATACATCTCCTACAAGACCCTGCCGAACAGCAGCCGTAATGCCCATTACACCGTAGAACACCGTGGAGGCCGAAGCGAATTCATCGTCAACCAGAAGATAGGGGGCGGCACCTGGATATTCCTCGGCGAATTCGAACTCGGGCCGGACTCCTATATAATGCTGGACAACGGCACCCCCTCTGGCCGCTCACTTGAAAAAGGCAGCGTGGTGACCGCAGATGCCGTCCGCATAGGCGGTGGCATGGGCAAGATAGCCCGCGGCAAAGGCAAGGATACATCTGAATGGGAGACCTCCGGCCTTCCCTGCTATCTCGAAGGGGCGATGTATTCCGAACAATGGGCTGGGATGCCTTACGACCGCATTCATCAGTGGAGCAACGACTACACCTGCGACTATGCCTCCCGTGGCGAGTGGGTGAAGATGCTGAAAGATGATCTGGGCCTCCCCATTGACCTCTCGCTGGCATTCCACACCGATGCCGGCGTCACCCCCAACGATTCAATAGTGGGAACCCTGTCCATTTATACGCTGAAAGCCGACGGCAAACGCAAGTTCGCGAACGGTAACGACCGTGCGGCCTGCAGGCTCCTTACCGACTGGGTGCAGACCCAGATCGTGAATGACCTCCGGGCGGATTACGATTCTCTCTGGACGCGCAGGCAGGTCTGGAACCGCTCATACTCAGAATCCCGCACCACCGACGTGCCTGGAATCCTGCTCGAGCTACTTTCCCACCAGAACTTCTCGGACATGAAGTTCGGGTTGGACCCCCAGTTCCGTTTCGACGCCTGCAGGGCCATCTATAAGGGTATGCTGAAGTTCCTGAGCACCTATTACGGCGAGAGTTACGTAGTGGCTCCCCTGCCAGTCAAGGACTTTTCCGCCACTTTCGGTGACGACGGCTACGTTGTGCTGAACTGGAAAGCGACAGAAGATGTGAAAGAGCCCACCGCAACCCCTACGGAGTATATAGTTTATACCAGAATGGATGACGGGGCGTTCGATAAAGGTGTGCGGGTGAGTGAATGTCATCTTTCTCTCCCGATAGAAAACGGGCATCTTTATTCCTTCATGGTGGAAGCCTGCAACCGGGGAGGACGCAGTTTCCCTTCAGAAATCCTGAGCATAGGGCAGGTATCGGCCAATGCCCGGAAAGTGCTGATTGTCAACAATTTCGACCGCATCAGCGCCCCGTCGTGGTTCGATTCCGAGAAATATGCCGGCTTCGACGCCAGGCTCGACAGCGGCGTTCCCTACATGAAAGACATTTCTTATGGCGGAGAGAGCTGGGAGTACCGCAGGGACAAGAAATACATCAACAACACCGCGCCCGGATTCGGCGCCACCGAAATCGATATGGCAGGCTTCCAGCCCGGAGGCAACACATTCGACTATCCTGCCGCGCACGGAAAGGCCCTGATGGATCTGGGGTACAGTTTCTGTTCCATGAGCCGCAGCGCCTTCGAGAAGGCCCCTGCTGAGCCTTATTTCGCCCTGGATGTGATCTGCGGCAAGCAGATAAGCACTCTGGTGGGCAATTCGCGGGGCGGAGTCCGGTTCAGGGTTTTCCCCGCCGGGTTCAGGAAGGCCCTGAAGGCATCGGCATCGGCAGGATGCAACATACTCATTTCCGGCGCTTACATTGCCACAGACGCCTGGGACGAGATCTATCCCATAGAAGATGACGGATATCAGGAAGACGCCCGCGATTTCATCCAGAACGTGCTCGGTTACCGCTGGTCCACAACGCGTGGATCCGTGAACGGCAGGGTGACGGTGGATGGGCAGAACTACCGCTTCTGCAACGAACTGAGCGAAGACAGCTACTGCGTGGAGACTGCGGGCGGCATCAAACCGACGTCCGGAGGCAAGACCATCGCCACCTACTCCAACCGTCTGGGAGCCGGTGTCTACCACCCCTTCGAGGGCTACGGAGTGGTGGCTTGGAGTTTCCCCCTTGAGCTGCTATCGTCTAAAGAAGAACTTAATGAAATTATAGATAAGTCATTGAAATTATTTTAATAACACTATGGAACAAACAAAATTCAGAATTGAATCCGACCTTCTTGGCGAACTTGAAGTGCCTGCAGAAGCCTACTATGGCGTGCAGACCCAGAGGGCCATCAACAACTACAAGATTTCCACTACCCACATGAGCGATTACCCCGAGTACATAATCGCCATGGCATACGTGAAATGGGCGGCCGCCTCGGCAAACGCCGAGCTCGGCGCGCTGGATCCCAAGATTGCCGATGCAATCTGCAAGGCATGCAAGGAGATAGTGGACGGCAAGCTCCACGACCAATTCCCCGTAGACATGATGCAGGGCGGTGCAGGAACCTCGGTTAACATGAACGCCAACGAGGTGATAGCAAACCGCGCTCTCGAGATCATGGGGCACAAAAAGGGCGAATACCAGTTCTGCTCCCCCAACGACCATGTGAACTGCGCACAGAGCACCAACGATGCCTATCCGACAGCATTCCGCTATACCTTCTTCCGAATGAACCGTCATCTGGAGAAAGCCCTGCAGGATCTGATCGACTCCTTCCGCGCCAAGGGCGAGGAGTTCAAGGACATACTCAAGATGGGCCGTACCCAGCTTCAGGATGCTGTGCCAATGACTTCCGGACAGGAGTTCAACGCCTTTGCGAACAATCTTGAAGAAGAGATTGCGAACCTTGAGCGTAATGCAGTGCTGCTCAAGGAGATAAATATGGGCGGAACTGCCATCGGCACCGGTCTTAACGCCGTTCCCGGCTTTGCCGAATTGTGCACGAAACGCATGAGCGAATTCTCCGGCGACAGCTTCGAGAAGGCCCCCGACCTCGTGGAAGCAACCCCCGATACCGGAGCATATGTGAGCTATTCTGCAGCCCTCAAGCGCCTTGCCATCAAGCTCAGCAAGATCTGCAACGATCTTCGCCTCATGGCTTCCGGCCCCCGTTGCGGCCTGCATGAGATCAACCTTCCCCCTATGGCACCCGGTTCATCCATCATGCCTGGAAAGGTCAACCCAGTCATCCCTGAAGTCACTAACCAGGTGTGTTTCAAGGTAATAGGTAACGACACATGCGTCGCTTTCGCTGCCGAGGCCGGTCAGCTGCAGCTGAATGTAATGGAGCCTGTGATCGCACAGTCCATCCTGGAAAGCCAGACCTGGCTCGTAAATGTGATGAACACCCTGCGCACCAAGTGCATAGACGGAATCACCGTGAATGCAGAGCACTGCTACGAGATGGTTAAGAACTCCATCGGCATTGTCACCGCCCTTAATCCTTACATCGGCTACAAGAACAGCACGAAGGTTGCCAAGGAGGCCCTGGAAACCGGCGGAAGTGTCTATGACATCGTTCTCGAGAAGGGTTTAATGACCAAAGAAGCATTGGACAAGGCCCTTGACCCTGTAGCAATGCTGCATGCTCACAAGCTGTAGTTATTTATTCTTACTACGCTGATACTCTTCCTGGGCGTCTTTGATCTCCTGCGGGATCGGGCGCCCGGTAACTTTTTCTATGGCAGCGAAACTGCCCAGGTCGTCCCATGGCCAGTCGGCCGGAATGCACCAGACATGAGGAGATTTTTCCATCACCGCGTAGTCGATGGAAATCTTCTCGCAAGTGGGGAAAAGACGGGCGAGTTCAGCCTCTTCGGAAGGAGTATAGAAGGAGGGTTGGAGGGCGTCCATCACAGCCGAAATCCGGGGTGCGAACTTGCGGAGCTCAGCCTCCACCGTCATGGTGTTCCAAACGAAGATTCCGGCATTCCAGAAGTAATTTCCGGCCTCGAGATAGCGTTTTGCGGTCTCATGGTCAGGTTTTTCCCGGAAAGACGCAACTTTAATTATATCTGGCTGGTTATCAATGGTTTGCATTTCGTCAAGTGACGAAATTTCAATGTATCCATAACCAGTATGGGGTTCTGTGGGCTTAATCCCAACACATACGATAGAGGGCTTGCCGGAGGCAGTAAATTTGAGGGCCTTTCTTATCGTAACTGCAAATAAATCAATGGATGAAACAAAAGCGTCAGAAGGGCTAACAACTATGTTACATTGACCAAAACGGGCTTTTATCTTCCAAATTGCGTAAGAAATGCACGGAGCGGTGTTCCGAGGGGCCGGTTCGGCAAGGATCTGGTCGTCCGGAATGGAGGGTAATTGCTCCTTAATCCAATGCACATAATCCTTCGAAGTCACCACCCAGAAACGGGCCTCAGGATCCACCGCCCGGAAGCGCTCATATGTCATCTGGATAAGGGTCTTCCCACACCCCAGAAGGTCGAGGAACTGCTTGGGTTTTTCTGCCGTGCTGAGCGGGTAGAGTCTGGTGCCCTGCCCCCCCGCCATTATTACAATATGATTGGTCATAGTCGGTTCTTTGTCTTACAAATATACGCAGTTTTTCGCCAATATGTGGCTTTTAAAAAAAAGTTGAAAAATATTTGGATTATTAAAGCTAAAGTCCTATCTTTGCATCCCCAAATCGGAGACTCGTTAGCTCAGTTGGTAGAGCACAACACTTTTAATGTTGGGGTCTCGGGTTCGAGCCCCGAACGGGTCACAGAACTTTGAGATTTTAATGCACCCTTAGCTCAGCTGGTAGAGCAATTGACTCTTAATCAATGGGTCCAGGGTTCGAGCCCCTGAGGGTGTACGAGAAAAAAGGCAGTCGAAATGATGTGACCCCCAAAAGTTGGACGGTTTAACATTAAAGCTTATTGGTAAAG